>Ga0256880_1000478_pt1 | contig 10520 bp, 9 predicted proteins | sample MC6MC0438MT_FD_186348 | JGI IMG/M metagenome (GOLD analysis project Ga0256880, IMG submission 186348) | Metatranscriptome of enriched soil aggregate microbial communities from Iowa State University, Ames, United States - MC6-MC0438-MT... | ecosystem: Environmental > Terrestrial > Soil >... | reverse complement strand
TGCAGGCTGACCAGGTGCAGGCGGTCTAATCCGTCTGCTACCGTTTGGTAGCCAGAACGCCGGGAGCGAAAGCTCCCGGCGTTTTTCGTTATGGCTTCTTGTAGCGTCGAGCCAGGCCCGGCTCTACAAAGGGCATGCACCCGGCACGGTACGATGCAGGCCTCCCCAAGGATCGTACCCATGCGCATCGTCCATCATCTGGAAAACTCCCGTTCGCTGCGTGTGCTGTGGATGCTGGAGGAGCTGGGGCTGGACTACGAGCTGCGCCGCTACCCGCGCGACCCGAAGACGATGCTGGCGCCGCCGGAACTGCGCCAGGTGCACCCGCTGGGCAAGGCACCGGTGCTGCAGGATGGTGAACTCATCCTCGCCGAATCCGGCGCCATCCTCGACTACCTGGTTGACCGCTACGACGTGCATCGCCAGCTGTCGCCGTCGCCGGTACCGGCCGAAGGCAAAGAGCGCATCGATTACCGCTACTGGCTGCACTATGCCGAAGGTTCGGCCATGCCGCCGATGCTGCTGACCCTGGTGATCAGCCGCATCCGCAGCGCGCCGATGCCGTTCTTCGCGCGTCCGATCGCCCGCAGCATCGCCGACAAGGCCGAGCGCGGTTTCATCGGCCCGCAGCGACGCCTGCATCTGGACTGGATGGAACGGCGTCTGGCCGAAAGCCCGTGGTTTGCAGGCGAACGCTTCACCGCTGCGGACATCCAGATGAGCTTCCCGATCCAGGCGGCGGCCGCACGCGGCGGCGGGCTGGACGACAAGCCGGCATTGCGTGGCTTCCTCAAGCGCATCGGCGAGCGACCGGCCTACCGGCGCGCCGAGGCGCATGGCGGGGCATTGCAGGCCCTGCGCGGCGATTGAGGACGGCCGTCGTCGCCCCCATGCTGTGCTCATGGATACCACAGCTCCCCAGTTCGACAACCGCCTGCTGAATCTGCTGCCGGGCGATCCCGAGTCCGGCCCGCGTCGGCGCGAAGTGCTGGGTGCGGCCTGGTCGTCGGTGATGCCGACGCCTGTCGAAGCGCCGGTGCTGCTGGCGTGGTCGCCTGAGGTTGCCGGGATGCTGGGGTTCGATCCTGCGCAGGTCGATGACGAAGGCTTCGCCGAGGTGTTCGGCGGCAACGCGTTGTATGCGGGCATGCAGCCGTGGGCGGCCAACTATGGGGGCCATCAGTTCGGCCATTGGGCCGGCCAGCTCGGTGATGGCCGCGCCATCTCGCTGGGCGAGGTGATCGCCCCCGATGGCCGGCACTGGGAGCTTCAGCTGAAGGGTGCCGGGCCGACGCCGTATTCGCGCGGCGCCGACGGCCGCGCGGTGCTGCGCTCATCTATCCGTGAATTCCTGTGCAGCGAGGCGATGCATCACCTCGGTGTGCCGACCACGCGTGCCCTGTCGCTGGTCGGCACCGGCGAAGACGTGGTGCGTGACATGTTCTATGACGGTCATCCGCGCGCGGAGCCCGGCGCGATCGTCTGCCGGGTGTCGCCCTCGTTCCTGCGTTTCGGTTCATTTGAACTGCCCGCTTCACGTGGTGAGACCGCCCTGCTGAAGCAACTGGTCGAGGCCTGCATCGCCCGCGATTTCCCGGAACTGAAGGGGCAGGGCGAAGCGCTGTATGGCGACTGGTTCGCACAGATCGCCGTGCGTACCGCAGAGATGATCGCGCACTGGATGCGCGTGGGCTTCGTGCATGGGGTGATGAACACCGACAATCTTTCCGTGCTCGGCGTGACGCTGGACTATGGCCCTTATGGCTGGGTCGAAGACTTCGACCCGGACTGGACCCCGAACACCACCGATGCGCAGGGACGCCGCTATCGTTTCGGCACCCAGCCGCAGGTGGCGTACTGGAATCTCAACCGGCTTGCGCAGGCGCTGTCGCCGTTGTTCGCCGACGTGCAGCCGCTGCAGGCAGGGCTGGCCGCTTACCAGGCGACCTTTGTCGCCTGCACCCGCCGCGATGTTGCGGCCAAGCTGGGGCTGGCCGCGGCCGACGATGCCGATCTGCAGCTTTACCAGCGCTGGCAGCAGCTGATGCAGGACGGCGGCATGGACATGACCCTGGCGTGGCGTGCGTTGATGCGCATCGATGCCAACGCACCCGATGCAAGCGTATTGGCCGAGGTCTTCTACGACGCCGAGCGCCAGCACGCGGTGCAGGAACCTCTGCAGCAGTGGTTGCAGGAGTACGCGGCGCGGCTGCGTGCCGATCCGCTGCCGGCAGCCGAGCGTGTCGCGAAGATGGGCGCGGCCAATCCACTGTATGTGCTGCGCAACTGGCTGGCACAGGAAGCGATCGACCGCGCCGAGCAGGGCGACCTGGGCGGTGTGCATGCCCTGCAGGACGTACTGCGTGATCCGTACACCGAACGCCCGGGGCTAGAGCATTACGCCGGTAAGCGGCCGGCGTGGGCTGACGACCGCGCAGGCTGTTCGATGCTGTCCTGCAGTTCGTAGGGTTTTCCTTTGCAGGGCTGCGCCCTGCACCCGCTGTAGTGCCGGCCGCTGGTCGGCAACCTCAGCAGCAGCAGCAGCAGCAGCAACAGCAACAGCAACAGCAACAGCAACGTCGGGATTCCGAGGGATGGCAGGGCACTGCGGGTTTGCGGGGGCGCCGTGAATCCGTCCATGGAGGCTTGGTCGCCGCATCCATGCGGCTCACACCCCGCAAACCCACAGTGCCCCGCCTTCGACAGTTGGCCGCGATCTGCCGGATCTGACCCCGATCTGTTTCGAGATCTGTGGCTCTGGCTCCAGGCAGGTGCAGGGCTGCAAGACGTGCAAATACCCCGCCTACAACGATGGTAGTACCCGTTCAGTGCGATATTCGCACACGCAGTCGATTACCGCACTTGAATGGTGCAGTGCGATAAACCTACTTTCATTTCCGCAGTTTCATAGCAGTCCAAGCGATCCACCCCTGGCGGGGCGAGGGCAGCAGCCGGTCCGGTGCTGATGCCAGGTGCAGGGGGAAGGCCGCCGGATTTTCCTTCCTCTGCGCGGAGTGATCGCATGCGCCGTCGTCTGTCCATTGTTTCCCTGTCCCTGCTTGCCGTGCTGCCGTCGCTGGGGCTGGCCTACCAGGCCGAACCGCCGCGCGAGGCACTGCAGGTGCTGCGTGTGGACCGCTACGCCGACGACACCAACGCCGGCTCGCTGCGCTGGGCGATCACCACTGCCAATGCGACGCCGGGTCGCTACCGCATCGAGATCGCGGCCGTTGGCGCTGCGCCTTACGTCATCACGCCGGCCACGCCGCTGCCGGAGATCAAGGGGCCGGTGCAGATCATCGGCACGTCCTGGGAACGCGATGGCCAGTACGTCGCCATCGATGGCTCGGCCTACGTCACCGGCACCGGTACCGATGCCTGCCCAGGCGCCGAGCCGGGCCAGTCCGGCACCAACGTGCGCACCACCACGCTGCCGGGCCTGGTCCTGCGCGATACCCAGGGCGTGGAGCTGGCCGGCCTGGAGATCCGCAATTTCTGCATCGGCGTGCTGGTCAACCGCTCCAGCCACAACGAGATCCATGACAACCGCATCGTCGCCAACAAGGGCGGCGCCGGCATCATGCTCACCGGTGATGACGGCAAGGGCCAGTCCACCGCCACCACCACCGTGCACAACCGCATCGTGCGCAACGTATTCCTCGATAACGGCGACGGCCTGGAGTTGACCCGCGGCGCGGCCTGGAACCTGGTGGCCGACAACCTGTTCCAATCCACCAGGGCCAATTCGGAACCCTCGCAGGGCATCGAGATCCTGTGGGGCAATGACAACAGCGTGGTCCACAACCGCTTCGTCGATTACTCCGATGGCCTGCAGATCAACTGGGGCAACCGCAACTACATCGCGGCAAACACCTTCACCGGCAATTCGCTGGGCCTGAGCATCACCGGCAGCGGCAACGTGGTCGACGGCAACACCATCACCGGCAATGGCATCGGCATCGGCGTGCGCCCGCAGCCGGTCAGTGCGCCGAACCGCTTCACCGGCAACCGCATCTACGGCAACGGTCTGCCGATCGAGCGCTGCGAAGCCGGCGGCGCCTGTGTGAAGGGCCAGCCGCGTGGCGCCATCGTGTTCGGTGTGCCGGGCCTGGAGCACGCCAGCTTCGTCGGCTCCCGTGGCCGTGGCGTGGACAACGATGCGTCCAAGCGTGCGCGCATCTGCACCGCTGCCGGCCAGGCTGGCTGCCAGCCACTGCCGAATCTCGGCCAGGCCGCGCCGCAGCTGACCGCAGTGCAGGGCAAGGGTGCGCAGCGCCTGCTGACCGGTCGTTTCCAGGGCGTGCCTGATGCCCGCTACCAGGTGGAAGTGTTCGGCAACCGGGCCGCCACCGGCAACGAAGCCGAGTGGGTGCTGGGCAGTGTGGAAGCACGTACCGACGCGCAGGGGCAGGGCAGCTTCACCTTCCCGCTCGGTGCAGGGACCGACGCTGCCGCTGCCGGCAGCCTGACCGCCACGGTTACCTCGGCGCAGGGCGCCACCTCCCCGCTGAGTGCGCCGCTGTCGCTGCGCTGATCACCTCCACGAGACCGCGATCATGAATCCTGCGAAACCTGTTTCCCTGGGCCTGCTGGCCGCCCTGCTGCTGCCAGCCGTGGCCAGCGCGCAGTCCAGCAACCGCTACGAAGGCAAGACGCTTACCGGCGACTGGGGCGGCACCCGCACCGAACTGTTCGAGCGCGGCGTTGCCTTCCGCGGCGACTACGTGGGCGAGGCCATGGGCGTAGTCGATGGTGGCTACGGTGAAACCGGCGCGCGCTATGCGCAGCAGGTGCGGGTGGGCGTGGACCTGGACATGGGCAAGCTGGCCGGCTGGGACGGCGGTGCGTTCCACTTCACCCTCAACGATCGTCGTGGCCGCAGCACCTCGGTGGACTTCGTCGGCAACCGCTTCCCGATCCAGGAGGCATATGGCGGCCAGTACACGCGGCTGACCGAGCTGAGCTACGACCAGACCTTCAATGCGGGCCGGTCGTACTACAAGCTGGGGTACTACGCGATGGGCAACCAGTTCGGCCTGCACAGCCTGCTGACCCACTTCGTCAACGCCGCATTCTGCGCCCACCCGCTGGCGATGTCCGGCAACAGCGGCTGGTACAACTATCCGATGGCACGCTGGGGCGGTGAGTTCGCCCAGCAGATCAGCCCGGCGGTGAACGTGCGCACGGGTTGGTTCCAGGTCAACCCGAATCTGGGCGGCAACATCGAACGCAACGCATTCCGTCCGTTCGTTTCGGGCACCACCGGCTCGCTGTTTCCGGTGGAGGTGACCTGGACGCCGGCCAAGGGCAGCCGCTACGCCGGCGTCTACAAGTTCGGTGGCTACTACGACACGTCGCGCGTGGACAAGCGCGGCCTCGATACCTCGCCGACCACCGGGCGCCACGGCGCCTACGTGCTGGCCGAACAGCGCCTGACCCAGGAATCGGCCGACCCGAGCCGCGGCCTGACCGCCTTCGCGCAGTACATGGTGTCCGACACCGATACCGCGCAGATCAAGCGCTGGTACGCGCTGGGCGGCGTCTACCAGGGCATCGGCGCGCGTGCGCAGGACAGCATCGCGCTGGGCTACGTCGGCGCTGACATCAATGACCGCTTGGTCGATGCGCGGCGCGCCACGTTGGCCGCCGGGGGCGTGCCCACCGATTCGCCGCTGTACAACCTCAGCCAGGCCGAGGAGCTGTTCGAGCTGTCCTACAGCTTCGAGGTGAACCCCTGGCTGATGATCCGCCCGGACGTGCAGTACATCGTCAACCCGGGCACGTTCAATTACAGCGGTACCGACAACGCCTGGGCCGTGGGTGTCCAGGCCAAGGTGACCTTCTGATGGCCGCGCGCTACTTCCATGCTGTGGTGACTGCGATGAAAATTCCGCTCGCTTCCGTTGTCCTCGCCGGCGTGCTCGCCACCTCCCCCTTGCTGGCCCTGGCCGCGCCGCCACCGGCGGTGCTGCAGGTCGGCCAACTACGCATCGGCGAGGGCAGCCCGCGCACCATCGTACCGATTACCGGTGCCACCGCGGATGTCGCTCTGCAGCAGGCCGCGGCGATCGCCGCCAGCAGATCCACCGACATCGCCGAGTGGCGCATCGACTACCTGGACATCGCCACCGATGGCAAGGCGCTGGTCGCGCTGGGCAAGCGCATCCAGGCCACGCTGGGGGGCAAGCCGGCCATCGTGACCTTCCGCACGAAGGCCGAAGGGGGCGCCAAGCCGATCAGCGATGCCGACTACGGCAAGCTCTACGCCGCGCTACTGCGCGGTGGTGTCGCCCAGCTGATCGACGTGGAGATGTTCCGCGACCCGAAGGTGGTGCAGGCGCTGGTGGCGCAGGCCCACAAGGCCGGCGTGAAAGTGGTGATGTCCAGCCATGACTTCCACGCCACGCCACCGCGCGAGGAGATCGTCGCACGCCTGCTCAAGCAGCAGGCCCTTGGTGCGGACGTGCTGAAGATCGCGGTGATGCCGCGCGACGCTGGCGATGTGCTGGCATTGCTCGATGCCACCTGGCAGGTGCGCCAGCAGAGCGACAAGCCGCTGCTGACCATGTCGATGGGCGGCACCGGCGTGGTTTCGCGCCTGGCCGGCGAAACCTTCGGCCAGGCCCTGACCTTCGGCATGATCGGCACTCCGTCGGCGCCAGGCCAGGTCGAGGTTGAGCGCCTCCAGGACGTCCTGCAGGTCATCCATGCATCCAGCCAGGCCGGTCACTGAGACCTTCCCCGCCGGACGTTCCACCGCACCACGCTGTTGCAGGAAACCGCACCATGAGCCACGCCTCCGCCGCCGCACCGTCGCTTGTCCTTGAACGGATGAGTCCCTTCCAGTGGACCGCCATCGCCATCTGCGTGCTGTTGAACATGCTTGATGGCTTCGATGTGATGGTCATGGCCTTCACCGCGCCGCATGTTTCGGCGGACTGGGCGCTGTCGGGCAAGGTACTGGGGCTGATGCTCAGTGCCGGCCTGGTCGGCATGGCGCTGGGTTCGTTCCTCCTGGCACCGCTGGCCGACCGCTGGGGGCGGCGGCCGATGATCGTCTGCTGCCTGCTGATCCTCACCAGTGGCATGGCGCTGTCCGCGCTGGCCGCCGACGCCTGGCAGCTGGGTGCGCTGCGCGTGTACACCGGCATCGGCATCGGCGGCATGCTGGCCGGTGTGGGGGTGATCACCGCCGAGTACGCCAACGCCAAGTGGCGCAGCACCGCAGTCGCGCTGCAGGCCACCGGCTACCCGATCGGTGCGACCGCTGGCGGTCTGCTGGCTGCGTGGATGCTGGAGCACTGGGCCTGGCACAGCGTGTTCCTGGTCGGCGCAGCGGCATCGCTGCTGTGCATTCCGCTGGTGCTCAAATGCCTGCCCGAATCGCTGGATTTCCTGGTCGCGCGCCGCCCGGCCAATGCCTTGCCACGCTTGAACGCGCTGCTCTCGCGCATGCGCATGCCGGAGCTGCAGGCGCTGCCGCCAGCGCCGGTGCGCGACGGCCAGCGCCAGGGCTATGCCGCGCTGTTCGTGGGTGACCTGCGCCGCGTCGCGCTGCTGATCGCGCTGGCGTTCTTCCTGCACATGTTCGCGTTCTATTTCGTGCTGAGCTGGACGCCGAAGCTGCTGGTCTCGGCCGGCGTGTCGGCGCAGCAGGGCATCACCGGTGGCGTGCTGTTGAACCTGGGTGGCATCGTTGGCGGCAGCCTGTTCGGCTGGCTGGCCTCGCGCTGGTCGCTGTCCAGGCTGACGGCCGGCGCGCTGCTGCTGGCGATGGTCTCGATGCTGGGCTTTGCGGCCTTCAGCACGCAGCTGGGCGTGGCCTTCCCGCTGGCCTTCGTGATCGGTGCGGCACTGTTCGCAGCGATGGCCGGCCTGTATGCGGCCGCGCCGGTGGTGTTCGCCGCGGAAGTGCGGACCACCGGCCTGGGCTGGGCCATCGGCATCGGCCGGGTCGGCGCGATCCTCTCGCCGCTCACCGTGGGTGTTCTGGTCGATGGTGGCTGGCAGCCGTCCTCGTTGTACGTGCTGTGCGCTGCGCCGCTGCTGCTGGCGGCATGGGCGTGCCTCGGCCTGCGCGTGGGCGTGGGTCAGAACCGGCGTTGAACCGATGGCCGGAGCACGTCACTCAATGTGCGATTATCGAATCGAATGGCCGAATATCGCATTGACCGGGCGGCGTGCCATGGCGACCATGTCCGGGTCATGTTTTCCCTTCGCAGTGGCCCTGCAGCGTGGCGGTGATGACCCTCGGCAGGCGGGGCAAGGAGCAATGCAGTGATCGACAAGAGCGTAGCCAGCGTGGAAGCAGCGGTGGCCGATATCCATGATGGCGCGACCGTGATGATCGGCGGCTTTGGCACTGCCGGCATGCCCGACGAGCTGATCGATGCGCTCATTGCACAGGGTGCGCGCGAGCTGACCATCATCAACAACAACGCCGGCAACGGCGATACCGGCCTGGCTGCGCTGATCAAGCACAAGCGCGTGCGCCGGATCGTCTGCTCCTTCCCGCGCCAGGCCGATTCGCAGCACTTCGACGCGGCCTACCGCGCCGGCGAGATCGAACTGGAGCTGGTGCCGCAGGGCAACCTGGCCGCGCGCATCCATGCGGCCGGTTCCGGGCTGGGCGCGGTCTTCACGCCCACCGGCTATGGCACCGAGCTGGCCCTGGGCAAGGAAACGCGCGAGATCGACGGTCGCCACTACGTGCTCGAGTACCCGCTGCATGCCGATTTCGCGCTGATCAAGGCCGACCGCGGCGATCGCTGGGGCAACCTGGTGTATCGCCGGACTGCACGCAACTTCGGCCCGCTGATGGCGATGGCCGCACGCTGCACCATCGTGCAGGTGCGTGAGGTGGTGCCGCTGGGCGAACTGGACCCGGAGGCCGTGGTGACCCCCGGCATCTTCGTGCAGCGCGTGGTGCCGGTGGCCGCAGAAGGAGTGCAGGCATGAACAAGCTCAGCCGCGAACAGATGGCCGCGCGCGTGGCGCGCGATATTCCCGAAGGGGCCTACGTCAACCTGGGCATCGGCCTGCCGACCACGGTGGCCAACTTCCTGCCGGCGGACAAGGAGATACTGCTGCAGTCGGAAAACGGCCTGCTGGGCATGGGCCCGGCGCCGGCACCCGGCCAGGAAGACCCGGACCTGATCAATGCCGGCAAGCAGCCGGTTACCTTGCTGACCGGTGGCTGCTATTTCCACCACGCCGATTCGTTCGCGATGATGCGTGGCGGCCACCTCGACATCTGCGTGCTAGGTGCCTTCCAGGTCTCGGCGCACGGTGACCTGGCCAACTGGAGCACCGGCGCCTCCGATGCGATTCCCGCCGTGGGCGGTGCAATGGACCTGGCCATCGGGGCCAAGCAGGTCTTTGTGATGATGGACCTGTTCACCAAGCAGGGTGAAAGCAAGTTGGTGGCCGAATGCAGCTATCCGCTGACCGGCCTGCGCTGCGTGTCGCGCGTGTATACCGATGTGGCGGTGTTCGACCTTGGCGCCGACGGTGCGACCGTGCTGGAAATGGTCGAGGGCGTGGACATCGATCAACTGCGTGAACTGACCGGCCTGCCGCTGGCACTGGCCGAGGGAGCCTGATATGCCCCTGCACGAGACCTATATCGTCGATGGCATCCGCACCCCGATCGGCCGCTACGGCGGCGCGTTGTCCGGTGTGCGCGCCGACGACCTCGGCGCGATTCCGCTGAAGGCACTGCTGGCGCGCCACCCGCAGCTGGACCCGGGGCTGGTGGAGGATGTCTACCTGGGCTGTGCCAACCAAGCCGGTGAGGACAACCGCAACGTCGCCCGCATGAGCCTGCTGCTGGCCGGCCTGCCGGTGAGCGTGCCCGGCAGCACGATCAACCGCCTGTGCGGTTCGGGCCTGGATGCGATCGGCACCGTGGCCCGTGGTATTGCTGCCGGCGAGCTCGGCCTGGCCATTGCCGGCGGCGTCGAATCGATGTCGCGCGCGCCGTTCGTGATGGGCAAGGCAACCTCGCCGTTTGCCCGTGACCAGCAGATCGAAGACACCACCATGGGCTGGCGTTTCATCAACCCGCACCTGCGTGAACTGCACGGCGTGGAGACCATGGGCCAGACCGCCGAGAACGTCGCTGAGCGCTACGGCGTCAGTCGCGAGGACCAGGATGCGTTCGCCCTGCGCAGCCAGCAGCGAGCGGCCGCCGCGCAGGCGCGCGGCTTCTTCGACGGCGAGATCGTGGCGGTGGACGTACCGGGCCGCAAACGCGGCGAAACCGTGACCGTCGACCGCGATGAACACCCGCGCGGCGATACCACCGCCGAAGTACTGGCCAAGCTGAAGCCGCTGTTCCGCCAGCCGGGCACGGTGACCGCCGGCAACGCCTCGGGCATCAACGATGGTGCCGCCGCGCTGCTGCTGGCGTCCGGTGCGCAGGTGCAGGCGCTGGGCCTGACCCCGCGCGCGCGCATCCTCGGCTTTGCCAGTGCCGGCGTGGAGCCGGCGATCATGGGCATGGGCCCGGTGCCGGCCTC
>Ga0256880_1000461_pt1 | contig 10851 bp, 13 predicted proteins | sample MC6MC0438MT_FD_186348 | JGI IMG/M metagenome (GOLD analysis project Ga0256880, IMG submission 186348) | Metatranscriptome of enriched soil aggregate microbial communities from Iowa State University, Ames, United States - MC6-MC0438-MT... | ecosystem: Environmental > Terrestrial > Soil >... | reverse complement strand
GCATCGTCAACGTCTCCAGCATCCTGGGCTCGCTGACCCTGCACAGCCAGCCGGGCTCGCCGATCTACGGTTTCGCCGTGCCGGCCTACAACGCCTCCAAGAGCGCGGTGAATGCGTGGACCGTGCAGCTCGCCTACGAGCTGCGCGACAGCACCACCAAGGTCAACACCGTGCATCCGGGCTATGTCAAAACCGACATGAACGGTGGCGAAGGCGAGATCGAAATCAGCGAAGGCGCACGCTCCAGCGTCGGCATGGCGCTGATCGATGCCGATGGCCCCAATGGCAGCTTCACCTACCTCGGTGAGGTGCTGCCATGGTGATGCGCCTGTTGACCGTGGCCGTGACCAGCGCACTGCTGGCCGGCTGCGTCAGCGTCGGCCCCAACTACCAGGCGCCACCGGCCGAGCCGGTGACCCTGCAGGGCGCCGCCGCGCCGGTGTTCACCACCACCTCGCCGGTGGCGAGCTGGTGGGCCCAGTTCGACGATCCGGTCCTGGAGCAGCTGGTGCATGAGGCACTGGGCACCAACCTGGACCTGCGCATCGCGATGTCGCGCGTGCGCGAGGCCCGCGCGGTGTTCGTCGAGCAGCGCCTGGACCAGTTGCCGCACGTCACCAGTGGCGGCAGCTATGACCGCCGCAAGCAGCCCGATGCCACGGTGGGGGGCGAGCGCGTGTTCAGCGAGACCTACCAGCTCGGCTTCGATGCGGGCTGGGAGCTGGATCTGTTCGGCCGCAAGCGCCGTGCTGCAGAGGCTGCGCGTGCCGACCTGGACGCCGAGCAGGCCAATCTTGCCGACGCGCAGGTGCTGATCGCTGCCGAAGTGGCACGCAACTACTTCGAACTGCGTGGCACCCAGAAGCGCATCGCGGTTGCCCAGCGCACCCTGGTCAACCTGCGCGATACGCAGCGGCTGACCGAGGCGCGCTGGGAACTGGGTGCCGGCAGCGAACTGGACGTGCAGAGCAGCCGCGCACGGTTGAAGGCCATCGAGGCCGACATCCCGCTGCTGGAAGTGGCCGAGACGCAGTCGCGCAACCGGTTGGCTGTCCTGCTTGGCCAGCGCCCGGAAGTGCTGACCGCCATGCTGGCACCGCACGAAGTGCCGGCGTTTGCCAAGGCACTGCCGCTGGGTGATACCCGCGAACTGCTGCGCCAGCGTGCCGACGTGCGCGTGGCCGAGCGTCGCCTGGCCGCAGCCACCGCGCGTGTGGGCGTGGCCACGGCCGATCTGTTCCCGCGGCTGTCGCTGTCCGGTTTCGTCGGCTTCCTCGGCGGCGATGCCAGTGGCCTGGTCAACGGCAACAACAAGGCATGGTCGCTGACCCCGTCGTTGAGCTGGGCGGCATTCGACTTCGGTACGGTCAAGGCACGCCTGCGTGCCAGCAAGGCCGAGGCCGAAGGCGTGGCCGCGCAGTACGAACAGGCGGTGCTGCTGGCGTTGGAAGACACCGAAAACGCGTTGACCCGCTACTCCAAGCAGCAGGCACGGCTGGCCATCGTGGTCGAGCAGGCGCAGGCGGCGCGGCGTGCCGAATCGCTGGCGCAGATCCGCTACCGCGAAGGGTCGGAGGACTTCCTGACCTTGCTGGACGCGCAGCGCACGCAGCTGGTGGCCGATGATGCACTGGCGGCCGCCGAATCAGAGGTCAATGTCAGTGTCGTGGGTGTGTACAAGGCACTCGGTGGCTGGGGCCAGTCACCGCAGGCGCCGAGCGTGGCGCAGGCGCGCTGATCGACATGGGACGGAAGCATCTGCTTCCGTCCCTTTTTTCATCATGGCCAGTGGTTGGCCGGAGCATCGTGATCACGCATGCGCACGATGCAGAATCGATGGCCGGTGGGCGCTTCCATCACCCACCAGCGTTTGACGAAACCGACCCGGCGGGCACCGAGTTTTTCCAGCCTTTCGGCTTCGGCGTCGATGTCGTCGCTTTCGATATCCAGATGCACCCGCGACGGGTGATCGACCCGCTGCACCTCCACGTTCAATCCCGCCGGCGCGCCCGTCAGATCGGCATACTCTGCGTCGCCTTCAGCACGGGCGGGCTCGGCCTGCAGGCCCAGCGCTGCGGCCCAGAAGCGTGCGCTGTCCGCGGCGGGCGTGTCCTGGCAATCGATGATGAAGCCCGCCAGTCGGCTGCGATGGGTCATGTGCCGTCTCCGCTCAATGAGGATGCCGGCAGGGTAGCGCGTGCGCCGCCGCGCGCGTTCTCGCGGTCATGACGTTTCTGACTCTGCCGGAACTGCGGCCCACCGTGTAACTACTGGGGAAACCAAGGGAGGACGGGGACATGAGCGAACAGAAGCAATCGGCCCAACGGACGCTGCTGGGCGATCCCGGCCTGCCGGGGGCAGGGCTGTCGGTCGGCGTGGTGGTGTTGCTGGTGCTGGCAGCAATGGCCGCGATGATCGGCTTCCTGCGCCTGCCCGATTCAATGCTGGGGGTTGGCCTTGTCGGCATTGCGGTGTTCCTGGCCGTCGGCGCCCGCATCTGCCAGGCGCGCGACCAGCACCAGGCGTTGTACCGCCTGCTGGGCAAGCGACCGTCGTCGTAGCGAGGGTCGCTGCAGTGCTCAGTGCTTCGGCCAGTCCAGCTCAACGACCAGCGGGAAGTGGTCGGAGGGCAGTACGCCGTCGATGCGGCGGTCATCGGTCAGGAAGCTGCGCGCGTGGAAGCCACGCACCAGCACCCAGTCCAGCTCGGCGGTCGCCGTTCCTGTGAAGTTGTGGAAGGTCAGGCGCGGCCCCTGCGGTGTTTTGACCTGGGTGCGTGTGTCCTGCAGAACCCGGGTGAAGGCCTGATAGGTGCCGCCGCCGGGCTCGCTGTTGAAATCACCGGTCAGCACCACCGGCAGATCGGAAGGCAGCGCGGCCACGCGCGTGGCGATCAGTTCGGCACCCTTGATCCGGCGCGGTTCGTCCTCGTCGCGGTAGGGCAGGTGGGTGTTCATGAAGTAGAAGCGACGGCCATCATCCAGGCGGCGGAACACGGCCCAGGTGACCATGCGCGGGAACAGGTTGCCCCAGCTGATGCTGCCTGCGACCTCGGGCGTATCGGACAGCCAGAAGTTGCCTGACTCTTCCACCGCCAGCACCTTGCTGTCGTAGAACACGCCCATGTGTTCGTCGCCACTGCCACCGCGGCGGCCTTCGCCGAACCAGCGATAGTCGGGCAGGTGTTCGGCCAGGTAATTGGCCTGCTCCAGCACCAGCTCCTGGGTGCCGATCACCGCCGGATGCGCCTGCTGGATCACCTTGACCATGGCATCGCGGCGGTCTTCCCAGCGCTTGCCAGGGTCGGTGTCGGCAGGGGTGCGTACGTTGAAGGACATCACCTTCAACGGCGCGGGCGAGGCTGCCCAGGTGGCGGCGGGCAGTGCAAAAGCCAGGAGTGCGCAGAGCGCGGACGTGCGGAAGCGAGACAACATCGTGGAATCCCTCCATTCCATGAAAGCGGTTTCATGGAGGATGCCATGGAAGGCGAGGGCAGCGGTATGCCGGGATGGGCGGCTGCAAGGGCCGGGCGGACGGCGTGCGACCGCCCGGCTGATACCACTGGTCGATCAGGGGTCGTACATCATCCCGTTCTCGTCGCGGTTGTAGTGGTCGCTGGCCACGCGGGTGCCATCGTCATAGACCACGTACAGCGTGCAACGCTGGTGGATGCCGAAGCCGGCCCGGAAGGGCACGCACTCTCCCTGCAGGCCGACCTCTTCGGCGGCATTTGCCGGTGCCACAGGCGCCACACCTGCAGCAGAACACAGGCGCGGTCCTGTGTAGCACGCAGCCTGCGTCGGCAGGAAGTGCCTGTCCTCTCAGCGACCGGCCAACGCATCCAGCAGGGTGCGCGCAGCCAGCTTGCCCAGCGCATTGCCCGCCAGCGGGCTGTCGCCGGTCAACAGCAGGCGGTCCTGCATCACGCTGCCATCGATGCCCTCGTTGACGATTTGCACGCCCTGCTGGGCCAGGCGCTCACCGAAGAACCACGGCAGTTGACCAGGCATGTAGCCGATATCCGGGGTCTGCCGGTCCATCGCATCGGGGAAGGCGCAGATCCGATGACCGCGGAACAATGAACCGCCACCGGCTTCATCCACGCCAGCCGCCAGCAGCGCGGCAGGGCCGTGACAGAGGGTGATGATGTGACGTTGATTGTCCACCGCCCACTGCAGGGTGGCCTTCACCGCGCGGCTTTCCGGCAGGCCGATCAACGCACCGTGACCGCCGGGAATGAACACCGCGGCATAGTCCGAACCGGCATCGAGGGCGGCCGCCACGTCGTCCAGGTGCAGAGGCTGGCGGAAGCGGGATTCGTAGCGTTCGTACAGGCCGCCGATCTCGCGGTCTTCGCGTGGGAACGCCCACCATTCAAACTTCACCGGGTTGCCTGACAGCGTCGCCACGTCGATGCCGAAACCGGCCTTGTGAAGGTGATACATCGGCAGCAGCGTCTCCACCGGATGGTTGCCGGTCGAGAACAGGTGGCCGTTGGCGGTCGGCAGATAGCGTTCGTCGGCGGCGATCATCAGCACTTTCCAGCGTCCGTCACGGCGGGCATCGGGATAGTCCGCGCCGGACAGATCGGTGGTTGCCGAAGTGAACTGGGACAGCGAGTACGGCGACGGGAAAAATGCACCCCGCTCGGCCGGATCGGGGCTGGGCTGACGGCTGGGTTCTGACGTGTTCATGCGGACCTCCTGCGGAAGAGAGTGGTCACCTTAGCCAGAGCGATGCGTACGCACGATGAGGGATTTCCCCCAATGCGATCAGGCAGGGTGCGCTTGCTGAACCCGCTGGTAGGCGTCGTCCAGCATTGCCAGGAAAGCCTGTCGCTGCGCGGCGTCAAGTACCACCGCGCGTTCGAACGCATCCACGCTCGCACTCCAGTCCGCCAGTGTGTCGTCGTTGTAGAGGGCCTGATGCCGTTCCCATGCTCCGCCTGCCTTCAGGTACAGCCACTTGTCGAACAGGTGCAGCGGGCTGCCGTTGTCCAGTCGCAGGGGGCGGGTGGTCCTGGTGTGGGCCAGCACGCTGCGCAGCGCAGGTGAATCGTGAAGCTGGCCTGCCCAGACGTGGTTGCCAAGATGTTGCTCGGCAAAGCGCAGGATCGCTTGGTGATCATCCTCCAACCCGGCCTCGTAGAGTGCCTGCGGCACCCGCAGGTGCCGGCGATCGAACAGCCACTTCAGTACCAGCGTTGCCGCCTGCGGGGTGGTGTTGTGTTCATTGCCAGGGTCGAAATCATGATGGCCGATGAACTCGCGGTCCTCATGCAGATTGAGCTGGATGGTGTCCACGCGCTGCCTGCGCTTGCAGAACCAGAGCTTGATGTCGACGTCCCCGGTAAGCGGCTTTTCAAAGTAGGCGGTGTCGCCGAATTCTTCCAACTGGCCGTTGAAGTACGCCAGGCAATCCTGGAGTGTGGCTGCTGGCTGCACGTATCCGTCCCAGAAGCCTTCGGGCTTTGGCGGATTGCCCTTGGGCCGGCGACTGAACAGGGTGGCGGACTTGAAGTGGCTTAGCAGGCTGCCACGCGCTCCGACGGTGGGCGGATAGAAGCGATCGTTGATGATGTCGAAGGCAAAGTAGAACTCCATGTCGCGGAGCTTGTCCTTGACCGACTTCTGCCCTTGGTTCGCGCTGATCGTGGTCGGGGGCTTGCCGATGCCGTGCTGTGCGAACCATGCCTGCAGATGAGCATCCGAGCCCTTGCTTCCGAGCAGCTCGACCAGTGTTGAGATATGCATTCCATTGCCTCGTTGTCGGTGGCCCGGTCTGGAAAGCGCGGGCCATGGTTGCTGTAAGTCGTGCGCTACTTCGCCGGCAGAGGATGAGCCTCCATGTCCTCATGCAGGATGCGGCGAAGTTCGACGATGGCCGGCGTGGCTTCCTGCACGCTGTGACCGGACACGATCACTTTTTCCGAGACGGCCTTCGGCAGGTGCGAGCTCCAGTAGGGAACCAGTCCATCGTCGGTCTTTTCAAGCGGGCCTTCGGCCTGGGTCCGCGCGATGATCGAGTGGTAACGCACCTTCGGCGATATCGGCAGATCGGCCACGGCCTTGACGAAGGCATCGTCCTTGTCCAGGTTCTGGATGCTGTTCATCTGGTAGCCGTGCTTGTCATCGTTGCGCTCGACCTTGCCGTCGTTTGCCAATGTCGCGACATCCTCCAGTACGGTCAGCGGCAGGCGCACGAAGCGGCCGAGCCAGCGCCCTAGGCGCGTGCCGGCAACATCGGTGCCGCGATGTGGGGTGGCGATGAACACCACCCGTGAGATTTCCGGTTCCGGCTGGAATGTCAGCACCGGCGCGCCCTTCGTACGCAGCAGTTCGCGCTGCGCCGGGGTCATCTGCGCAGTCGCCAGCAGGGTGTCGACCAGATGATCGCCGGAGGAGGACACCATCAGCCGAGAAATCACCCCGCCCATGCTGTGCGCGACCACCACCATGTCGTGCGATGCCAGCGCCTTGCCGGTTGGGTCGAAGTGCTGCAGTGCCTCGTGCAGGATCCGCCGGATCTCATCGTGGCTGAGGGCGATCGGCATGTTGGTCGGGTAGTAGAACTGCCAGATCTGGAAGTCGCCGCGGATCTCATCGTCACGCATTAGCTCGTTGGCCACGTTGACCCACGCCTCCGGGCTGCTGGCCAGGCCATGGATCATCAGCAGCACGCGGCGGTCCGGATCGTACGGCTGCATCATGAACAGATGCGGCTTGTCGATGCCGCCCTTGCCGCCGAACAGCGTACGCAGCGATTGCCGGCTGAAGTTGGAGCGGGCCAGCCACAGCGCGTAACCGGCGGTGAAGTTCGCCGCCAGTGGCACCTGCTCGCCGTGCAGTTCCACCACCGCCACCTGGTAGGGATCGTGGATCTCCAGTTCCGGCTCGTCGTCGTGCAGCACTTCCCACAGGTTGTTGCCGGAAAAACGCAACAGCACGGTCATCGACGGCGACGGCATCTCGCTCCAGTCGCGCTCGGCCTTCGTTGCGGTACCAGCGGCGGCGGCCGCCAGGCCGGTGCTGGCCGGGTCTGCCATCACCGCCACCAGTTCGGCGCCGAAGCCATCGCGGCGATGCACGCTGCGCAGGGTGCCGGTGAAGGACATCGATGCGGCCGGTACCAGTTCCAGCGGCTCGCGCGTGTCCGCTACCGCGCCATCGTCGGCAGGCGCGAGCACGAAGGTCCAGCGTCCCAGCTGGAACCGCCCGTTGTCGTTGCGCACCTGCTTGCTCGAATACGCTTCGAACAGCAGCACGGCTGATTCCTGCACGGCCAGGTTGTAGTAGTCGCGCACTTGGGTCTGGCGGTCTTCGAAGCCGCGCTGGTTGGCGGTGCGTTCGGTGAAGAACAGATATGCATAGGATTGCCGCGCGATCTGCATCCACGCATCCAGGCGCGGCTGGAAGGTCGGGTCAGGCGGGGCGGTCGCGGCCCTGCTGCGGGCCACCGACGCCGACTCGCGCTTCGGCGCCGGCATCGTCATCGCGTACTGCACCCACAGTTCGGCCAGCGCTGAGCGCTTGTCTTCCTCGCGGACGACGATGCTGCCCTCCATCGCCTCGATGCAGGGCAGGCCGGGCTTGGCACAGGCGCCCTCGTCCAGGCCGGCCACGCGCAGGGTCTCCATGGTGGCCGCGCTGAGCTTGCCGCTGGTGAGGATGTCACCGCGCTTGAGCGCGATGTACTGTCCTGGCGTGACCGTGCCCACCTGCACCGATGGGCCGAACTGGCGCAGCGTCGCGCATCCGCTCAGGGCGAGCAGGGCAACGAGGACGAAGGTGGTGCGGATGACGCCGATGCCTGTTCTTTCCATGTGAACTCCCTGCGCTGGCGCCACTCTAGCGGCAGGCGTGTCAACGCGGAAGCAGGCCTGCGGTGGCTCCATGCTGGCCGATGTGCGGACCCGGCATCGGCATGTGACACTGGCTCGGACATCCGATACCGGGACGGCCGATGCGATTGCTGGAAACCCGTGTTCCCCCACCTCTTGTAATGCTGCTGTGCGGTCTGCTCGGTCTCGGCCTCAGCCGCTGGCTGCCCGCAGCGGAATTGCCCACGCCATGGTGGGCCGCGGTGGCGGTAATGGCCGCGGGGCTGGTGATGAACCTATTGCCCAAGTTGGCATTCCAGCGTGCGGGTACCACGGTCAATCCGATGCGGCCGGCATCATCCACGGCGCTGATCACCAGAGGGATCTACCGCTATACGCGAAACCCCATGTATCTGGGGCAAGCGGCGTTCCTGCTCGGAGGCATGCTATATCTGCAGAACCTCCTGGCACTTGCAGTGGTGCCGATGTTTGTCCTGTACATCACGCGCTTTCAGATCCATCCGGAAGAGCGCGTTCTTGGCGAGCGTTTCGGCGGCCAGTACAAAGCGTTCCGGCAGCAGGTCCGGCGTTGGTTATAGCGCCCGGGCTGGCTCTTCAGTCGAACATCGGTCCGGTCACGGATGGATCTGGCAGGTTACCGAGGCCGAGTAGCCCTCGTAGTCGTCAGCGGCGCCGACATGCAGGGTGTGACGGGCGTCGGTCTGCTTGATGTACGACGGTTCCTCCGTCTGCGCGTCATCATCGACGGTGGTCACCGACCACGCCTGCGCCAGACGCGTGTGGTCGACGTTGTTCAGGTATACGTGCAGGCTCTTGTGGACATTTGACACGCTCACATCCGCGCTGGCCACGGTTCCACCGAACAGCGCCACCGGCTTGCCCTTGGGCTCGAACACGCTGCCGGGGTCGCGGCTCAGGCCGGCGGCATGGAATGCCTGCTCCACCTGCGCTTCGGTGAAATCGGAACCCGCCTTGCAGGCCAGCAGGGCTTCCAGCGCGGTGGTGCTGGTTGCCGGAGGTGCGGCAACAGCGGCGGTTGTCAAGGCCAGGCCCAGCGTCAGGGCGATAAGCGGCTTGTTCATTGCAGATCCTTCTGTATGTCGCGGAGCAGCGGAGGCGCCGGCACCAAGTCCGGGAAGACAGGTTGAAGTGTGGGGCAGGGCAGCGTTGTCGGCTAGGCCCCCTCGCTGGGCTGCCAAGCGATTCCCCGATCAAGGGCATCCAAGGCCAGTTGCGCCCACTGGCGGACCTCTTCCAACGGATGCTGCAGCTCAGCCCGCAGGGTCGGGCTGACGGTGCTGTCGCCTGATTCGCCGAGCAATTCCAGCAGCTTTCCGCGCGAGTAACCATCATCCACCGCCGGCAGCCGGGCAAGCAGGTGCGGCACCGCAATGGCCGCGGCCGGGCGAGGACCCCAATAGGCGTCTTCGAAGGTTGCCGGATCCTGATCCAGGATCTGGTCGAGCCAAGAGACAACGTCGATTCTGTCGAGATCCATGGCAGCCCCTCCCGTAGCCAAGGATTACACCATCTGCACGCCAGAGGCGTCGGTTTCCACTGTGATCATTTCCACTAGTGCCCATAGGCCGGTGAACAACACGCCGATCAAGAGCCAGCCCAACAACAGCGTGATCAGTAGTTGGCAGACCGCGCGTCCGTGGTAACCGGCGTAGAAGTTGTGGACGCCGAAAATGCCCAGGAACAAGGCGAGCAGGATGTAGATGGCACGGTTCCTGGCGATAGGCGCGGATTGCGATACCGGTGCCGCATAGACATCGACGATTGGCTGCTGAGTGGCCGGTGGGGCAGCTGCATCGCAGGTCGGGCAGAGCGCCGTATCGCTGCGTGCCTTGCAGTTGCATTCGGAGCTGTTCATCAACGCCACGGTGCTTCTCCTTGTCGAGGCAGCGGTTCTGGACCTGATGCGGCCAACAAAAAAGCCAGACCCCAATCGACGGGAGATCTGGCTTTTCGTGCCCCGAGGGGCGGTACAAAATGGTGGAGGTGGGCGGAATTGAACCGCCGTCCGAAGGCACTCCATCCCCAGCACTACATGCTTAGCTCACCGTTGAATCTCATCCCCGAGCAGCACGGTGTGCAAAGCGCACCCGGGAACCAGCCTGTTGTGTTCTTGTGCCGGACTGACAGGCAGCCGCCCAGCGCGATTCCATGATAATGACTCTACGCTGCGAGCATGGACACAAGCAGTTTCGAGGCTCCGCCTAAGTCGGCAGAAGGTCACGCACCGCAGTTTTTAGGCTGCGAGAGCGACCGGAGCGTAGTTGTCGTCGTTGGCAACTAGAGTTTTGCAGCTGGATTTACGAGGAAAGCTACCCCCTCGGCATGCGCCAGGCGACTTCACAACCCCCGTCGAAAAAGTTTTCAAAGCTGTTTCAGAAGTGGTCGAATCGACACAACACAATGACGGCTGGAGCCAAAGGGCAGCGGCGCCGCGCCTCGTCCTCTACCCAATGCCCCACGCGAGTCGCTAAGCGGTCCGCTTAGGCCTCGGCCTTCTTTCCGGCCTTCTTGGTCGCCTCCACCTTGGCAGCAGCGGCGGCCTTCTCGGCCTTGGCCTTCTCCTGCGCGGCGGCCGCGGCGGCCGACTTGGTGTACACGCAGTAGGTGCCCGAGGGAGCCACGCCGGTGATCAGGTTGCGCTTCAGCAGCTCCTGGATTCCCTTGCGAGCCAGAGAGCAGTTGATCTTGTAAGACTCAACCAGGTTGAAGATGGTGATGACACTCTTCTTCGGGACCTCGGTGATGAACTTGTCGAACAGCGCCTTGTTGAACACCGTGGCGTGTTGCTTCTTCTCACGGAGCTTTCCCTTGGACCATTTCTTCTTCTTTCCCTTCGACTTGGAGGACGACTGGGCAGCCAGAAGCTTGGCGGCCTTCGACTTCTGAACCTTCGGCGGCATGGTGTGTTCTGATCGCCGGCTGCCCAGTCGTCCTCCAAGTCGAAGGGAAAGAAGAAGAAATGGTCCAAGGGAAAGCTCCGTGAGAAGAAG
>Ga0256880_1000446_pt1 | contig 11009 bp, 12 predicted proteins | sample MC6MC0438MT_FD_186348 | JGI IMG/M metagenome (GOLD analysis project Ga0256880, IMG submission 186348) | Metatranscriptome of enriched soil aggregate microbial communities from Iowa State University, Ames, United States - MC6-MC0438-MT... | ecosystem: Environmental > Terrestrial > Soil >... | reverse complement strand
GTAGGGGTAGTCATTGCGCTGGGCGCGATGCTGGGCAAGATCCTGGCGGATTCCGGCACCACCGAACGCCTGGCCAACGCCATCTTGCAGCGCACCTCAACCCGCATGATTCCGTGGGCCATGACGCTGGTGGCTTTCGTCATTGGCATCCCGATGTTCTTTGAAGTGGGTCTGGTGGTGATGCTGCCGCTGATCTTCAGCGTGGCGCGCAAGCTGGAAAGCCAGCAGCGCTTTAAAGGGTCGGCCTATGTGTATGTGGGGGTGCCGGTGATTTCGGCGCTGGCGGCCATGCACGGCATGGTGCCGCCGCATCCGGGCCCGCTGACCGCCATTGCCACCTTGAAGACAACGGTCGGCCCGACCATGATCTACGGCTTCATTGCTGCCCTGCCCGCCATGATTTTCGGCGGGCCGCTGTATGGCGCCTTCATCGCGCCGCGCATGACGACTCGCCCCGACGCGGCGCTACTCGATCAGTTCACCGCCACCAAGGAAGCCGCAGGCGGCCACGCCGCACCCAGCGTCGGCCTGGGCGTGCTGGCGGCATTGCTGCCCGCCTTGTTGATGCTGGTGCATGCGGTGGCCGAGATGCTGCTGCCCAAAGGGTCGAGCACGCTGCACGTGGCTGCATTTCTGGGCAACCCGATCGTCGCCATGCTGCTGGGCGTGCTGTTCGCGGCGGTGACGCTCGTCTTCATGCGCCAAGGCGATGCTGAGAAGCTGCGCGACGCGCTGGGACAAAGCCTGAAGCCCATCGCCGGCATCATGCTGATCATCGCTGGCGGCGGCGCGTTCCAGCAGGTGCTGACCAGCGCCAAGGTCGGCGACGCCATCGTCCACCTGACGCACCAATTCGCCTTCCCGCCGCTGATCCTGGGCTGGCTGATCGCCATGCTGCTGTCGGTGTCTACCGGCTCGGCCACCGTCGGCATCGTCGGCGCGGCGGGCTTGCTGGCGCCGCTGGCAGGCGCCGACCCCAACCTGAACCTGCCGCTGCTCGCGCTGTCGATCGGCTGCGGATCGCTGTTCTTCAACTACGCGAATCACGCCGGCTTCTGGATGGTGAAAGAGTCCTTCGGCATGACGATGGGCGAAGCCACGAAAACGATCTCGGTTGTGCAATCGATCGTGTCGGTGGTGGGCTTGGTGATGGTGCTGTTGTTCAACATGCTGCCGGCGCTGGGGTGATTGTGGGGGTGTAACGCATTGGGTTACACTCCGTGCATGATTCGATCGTTCGCACACAAGGGGCTTGAACGCTTCTTCGTGAGCGGCAATCAAGCCGGCATCCAGGCCATCCACGCTAAGCGGTTGCGGCTGATTTTGTCGATGCTGCACGACGCACAGGTGATCGACGACATGATCGCTCCCGCGCTACGCCTTCACCCGCTTAAAGGAAATTTGCGTGGGTACTGGGCCGTCACCGTGCAAGCAAATTGGCGGGTCATCTTCACCTTCGAGGATGGCGATGCCCACGTGGTCGACTATCTGGACTACCACTGAAAGAGGTTTCCATGCGTATGCATAACCCCCCCCATCCTGGCGAAATCCTGTCAGAGATGTGGCTCGTCCCGTTGGGCTTGACGATCACCGCTGCGGCCGAAGGGCTTGGCGTGTCACGCAAGACCCTCTCGGCCATCGTGAATGGCCGAGCGGCCATTTCGCCGGAAATGGCCATCCGTCTTGAAGAGGCGTTTGGAAAAAGCGCTGAATCGTGGCTGTCGCACCAGATCGCCTACGACCTTTGGCAATTGGAGTCGGTACGCGGCCATATCGGCGTTACCGACTTGACGCATCGACGGGCGGCCTGATCGGCGCCAGCGGTCAGACGATAAAAAAACCCGCAGAGCCTTAGCTTGTGCGGGTTTTGTGCACTACTGCCTATGACGAAATAAGGGTAGTGGTGCCGGTGAAAGGAATCGAACCCTCGACCTTCTCATTACAAGTGAGCTGCTCTACCAACTGAGCTACACCGGCACGGCGTGCCCAGGGGCACGCGCAGGGACTGCATTGTAATGAAAAATCGGCGGGGCTGCGTGGCGCCGCGGATGCGTGTGTTCCTGGCCCGCTGCTTACTGCCATCCCGGTAAGAAACCGCCGTGAAATATCGGACGATTCCGATGCTGGAATCAGGCAGCGCAACGCGCCGCGCCGGCAGGAGGCGGCAGAATACAGCGATGGCGGAGACGGTGCGCCAGGCACGCCGTCCCCGCTTAGCGGATGCTATTTGACGATGGTCAGACGCGGACGCTTGGGTTCGTCGTCATCACCGCCGTCGTCGCCAGGCGCGGCGTCGGCGTCGGAGCCTTCGGGCGCGGCAGCGGTATCCGCCACGCCTTGAGCACCGGCGGCCGGCGGTTCATAGGGCTGCACTTCGAAGCCCATGCCTGCGCCGGTTTCACGCGCGTAGATGGCGCTGACCGCGCCGACGGGAACGTAGACGTTCTCGGTCACGCCGCTGAAGCGGGCTTGGAATTCGATGAATTCATTGCCCAGCACCAGACGGTTGGTAGCCAGCGTGCCGACGTTCAGAGTGATCTGACCGTCACGCACATGCGCGACGGGCACCATGGTGTGCTCGTCAACTTGCACGGTGATGTACGGCGTGTAGCCGTTATCAGTGCACCATTCATGCAGCGCGCGGATCAGATACGGTTTGGTCGAAGTTTCACCCATCACGCAACAGCCTTAACGACGCATCACTTTTTCCGAAGGCGTCAGCGCTTCGATGTAGGCCGGACGCGAGAAGATGCGTTCAGCGTACTTTTGCAGCGGGGCCGCATTCTTGGGCAGTTCAATGCCGTAGTGATCCAGGCGCCACAACAGCGGAGCCACGGCCACGTCGAGCATCGAGAATTCTTCGCCCAGCATGTACTTGTTCTTCAGCAGCATCGGAGCCAGCTGAGCCAGGCGGTCGCGAATGTTTTGGCGCGCGTTGGCCAGCTTCTTCTCGTCGGGCTTGGCGCTGCGGTCTTCCAGCGTCGAGACGTGAACGAACAGTTCTTTCTCGAAGTTGTAGAGGAACAGGCGGGTACGGGCGCGCATCACCGGATCAGCGGGCATCAGCTGCGGGTGCGGGAAGCGCTCGTCGATGTACTCGTTGATGATGTTCGACTCGTACAGAACCAGGTCGCGTTCGACCAGAATGGGCACTTGACCGTACGGGTTCATCACCGCGATGTCTTCGGGCTTGTTGTACAGGTCGATGTCGCGGATCTCGAAATCCATACCCTTTTCGAACAACACGAAGCGGCAGCGTTGCGAAAACGGACACGTGGTTCCGGAATAGAGCACCATCATGGTGTAAGTCCTTTATTGAAAAACGAAAGGCCAGCGCCTAAATCTAGCAGGCGCTGGCCCCGATTGCCAGACGGGATAGGCGTACAGCCCTATCCTCCGCTACCGTCCCCTTTTTATTGGGGGACGGTCATATTGCCTGGCGGGGCGTTGCGGTTAGCGCACGTGTTTCCAGTACGAGGCGTTCAAGCGCCACGTAACGAGGAAGAACAACAGCAGGAACAACATGACGCCGACGCCGATGCGGACGCGCAGTGTCTGGACGGGCTCGGCCATCCAGGACATGAACGCGGTCAGATCAGCGACGTCGTTGTCGTATGTTGCGACTTGGGCCGGGTTGGCGGCCTTAAATTTGGCATCAAAGGTGGCATGGCCGTGGTAATCAGCTACCGGTTCGGCCTTGACCGTGGAAAAACCTTGAGCATCGTACACCGTCGTGACACGTTCCCAGGTTTTGGGTGTGCCTTCCTTGGCATCCTTGACTTCCACTTCATGCATCGCGGTGGTCGTCAGCTCGCGCGGACCCTGGCGTTCCCAGAGCGCGTGAGGCATGCCGACGGCCGGGAAAACCAGGTTATTCCAGCCGGTGGCGCGCGACGTGTCGCGGTAGAAAGTGCGCAGGTAGGTGTAGATGTAGTCGGCGCCGGACGGGCCGGCGTTGACCGATTTGGCGCGGGCGATCACGGACAAGTCCGGGGGCGTCGTGCCAAACCACTTCTTGGCGTCCTTGGGTGACATGGCGATATTCATCATGTCGCCCACCTTTTCGCCGGTGAACAGCAGGCTTTCCTTGATTTGCTGGTCGGTCAGCCCGATGTCCTTCAGCTTGTTGTAGCGCATCGACGATGCGCTATGACAGTTCAGGCAGTAGTTGACGAACAGCTTGGCGCCGTTTTGCAGCGACGACATGTCGTTGACGCGGTACGGCGCCTTGTCCAGCGGGAACCCGCCCTCGGCGGCGAATGCGGCGGTGGTGCACGTGAGCATCAAGGCTACGGCACCAATCAGCTTCTTGATCATGGTTAATCCGTTATCTGGTGGGGCTCAGTGGGCGTGGAACGTAACGCGCTCAGGCACTTGCTTGAAGGTGCCAAGGCGGCTCCAGACCGGCATCAGGAAAAAGAATGCCAGGTACAGCAGCGTGCCAATTTGCGACGTGATGTTCAACGGCGGACTGGGCGGCTGCGTACCGATGTAGCCGAGCACCAGGAAGTTGACCATGAAGATGCCGTAGATCCACTTGTGCCACGTGGGCCGGTAGCGGATCGACTTGACCGGGGAATGGTCCAGCCAGGGCAGGAAGAACAGGATGACAACCGTGCCGCCCATGGCCACCACGCCCCAGAACTTGGCGTCGATCACGCGCAGCAGCACGGCCACGACGATCAGGATGCCGGGGATGGCAACGCGCAGGATGCCCTTCAGGTTGCTCTTGACGAGCAATGCGATGGCGCCCAGCACCGATGCACCCGCCAGGACCCACGTGAATTCGTCGGTGGTGGCGCGCAGCATCGAGTAGAACGGCGTGAAGTACCAGACCGGCGCGATGTGCGGAGGCGTCTTCAGCGAGTCAGCAGGAATGAAGTTGTTGAACTCGAGGAAGTAGCCGCCCATCTCGGGGGCGAAGAACACGATGAACGCGAACACGAGCAAGAAGCCCGCCACGCCCATCAGGTCATGCACCGAGTAGAACGGGTGGAACGGAATGCCATCCTTCGGCCGGCCGTACTTGTCTTTCGGGCCCTGCTTGATCTCGATGCCGTCCGGGTTGTTGGAGCCCACTTCGTGCAGCGCCACCAGGTGAGCCGCGACCAGGCCCACGAGCACCAGCGGAATCGCGATGACGTGGAAGGCGAAGAAGCGGTTCAGCGTGGCATCCGACACGACGTAGTCGCCGCGAATCCAGATCGACAGTTCAGGGCCGATGAACGGAATGGCCGCGAACAGGTTGACGATCACCTGGGCGCCCCAATACGACATCTGGCCCCAGGGCAGCAGGTAGCCGAAGAAGGCTTCGGCCATCAGACAGAGGAAAATCGCCACGCCGAAAATCCACACGAGTTCGCGCGGCTTGCGGTAGGAACCGTAAAGCAGCCCGCGCAACATGTGCAGGTAGACGACGACGAAGAACATCGACGCGCCGGTGGAGTGCATATAGCGCACCAGCCAGCCCCACGGGACTTCGCGCATGATGTATTCGACGGACTGGAACGCGCGTTCGGCGTCCGGCTTGTAGTGCATGACCAGGAAAATACCGGTCACGATCTGCAGCACCAGGACCAATAAGGCCAGAGAGCCAAAGAAATACCAGAAGTTGAAATTCTTCGGTGCGTAGTACTCGGACAGATGGGCTTTCCAGGTGGAGGTCACCGGAAAGCGCCGGTCCAACCAGCCCAGCAGGCCTGTCGTCTCGACGGTTTTCTCGCCAGCCATGTAACGGCTCCTTCTCTAATACGTGTGCGTATTTGTTTTACTTACGTAATTCGGGAAAAAAGCGCGACGCGAGCGTCAGGCCTTGTTGTCTTCATCGACGCCCACAATGATGCGGGTATCGCTCAGATACTGGTAGGGCGGTACTTCGAGATTATCGGGAGCAGGCTTGTTCTTGTAGACCCGGCCGGCCAGGTCGAACGTGGAGCCGTGGCACGGACAGAGGAATCCGCCTTGCCAATTGGCGCCCATGCCGCCACCGCCGCCTGTCTCGAAGTGCGAGGTGGGCGAGCAGCCCAGATGAGTACAAATGCCGACACAGACGAAGATCTCGGGCTTGCGCGAACGAGCTTCGTTTTCTGCGTATTTGGGAGTGAAGCCAGGCCGTTTGGATTCGGGATCGGCCAGTAAAGGGTCAAGCGCTTTGAGACCGGCGAGTTGTTCGGGAGACCGGTGAATGATCCACACCGGCTTCCCACGCCATTCCACTGTCTTCATGGTACCGACGGGTATATCGCCGATATCCACTTCTACAGGGGCCCCGGCCGCGCGGGCCTTTTCAGAGGGAGAAAATGTGCTCACAAGCGGCACTGCCGTTGCGACACCTGCTACGCCACCCACAGCACAGGCGGTGGTAACCCAGAAACGTCGCGAAGGATCAGGTGGCAGGTTGGGATCAACCGCACCGTCATCATCGTGCACCAGCGTATCCTGACTCATCTTCCTATCCTTGTTGATGCGCCCGCTCTACGAGTAGCATCACTTCTGCGGCATCGGGTTCGCGGGAATATGTAACAACATAGCAACCGCGTATTATAGCGCCAGCCCACTGACGGGCGTATCACGAAGGGAGTGCTTTTATGAGCAAAGCAACTGGTTTCGTCAAAGAATTCCGAGATTTCGCTGTTAAAGGCAATGCGGTTGACTTGGCGGTGGGTGTCATTATCGGCGCGGCGTTCGGCAGAATTGTTGATTCGCTAGTCAAAGATATCGTCATGCCTCTGGTCAACTTCATCCTGGGTGGTTCGGTCGATTTTTCGAACAAATTCTTGGTGCTGTCGATGCCTGCTGGCTACAACGGCCCGATGACGTATGCCGACCTCACGAAAGCCGGCGCGAACGTGTTCGCGTGGGGGAATTTCGTCACGATCATCATCAACTTCGTGTTGTTGGCGTTCGTGATTTTCTGGATGGTGAAAGCTATCTACAAGGCCCGCACCAAGGCCGAGGAAGCACCGGCCGCACCGGCCGCAACGCCCGAAGACGTGGCGCTGCTGCGCGAGATCCGCGACCTGCTGAAAAAGCCATGAGGAAAGCGCCCCGTGGGGCGCTTTTTTATTAGGCTGGATTATCAAGGTCGACAAATTCGACCTTGATGCCGAAGTGCTCGGCAACCGCCTGGCCCAACGCTTGTGCGCCATAGCGCTCGGTGGCGTGATGGCCGGCGGCGATGAACCCTACGCCGGTTTCGCGCGCCAGATGCACGGTGGATTCCGAGACTTCGCCCGTGATGTAAGCGCTGACGCCGGCGTCCACGGCGTCGGCCAGCATGCCTTGCGCGCCGCCCGTACACCATGCCACGCGCGACACGGGTTGGCCGGGGTCGCCCACGACCAGCGGCTGGCGGCCCAGGCGTTCGGCCACGCGCGCGCCAAGTTCGCCAAGCGTTTGCACGCCGGTAGCGTCGCCCAGCCAAACCAGATTGTCCTGACCACAGGTTTGCGGCGAGCCGTCATCGCTTCGCGCGGGTGTCAGGCCCAGCACGCGGGCCAGTTGCGCGTTGTTGCCCAGTGTGGGGTGGGCGTCCAGCGGCAAGTGGTAGGCGTACAGATTCAGGTCGTTTTTCAACGCCAACGCCATGCGCGTGCGGCGCGTGCCGATGACGCGGCGGTCTTCGTTGCGCCACATCCAGCCGTGATGCACCAGCACAGCGTCGGCGCCGCGTTCGACGGCCGTGCGCAACAACGCTTCGCTGGCGGTGACACCGGTGATAATGTGTCCGACTTCGGATCGGCCCTCGACCTGCATGCCGTTGGGGCAATAGTCCTTGAAGCGCGCCGCTTGCAGGGTGTTGTCCAGCCAGCTGGCCAGCACGTGAGAGTCCACTTTTTTCATTGTTTGTCCTATCAGAATCATGCGCCGATATTGGCTGATCTTCGCTCAGGCCGTCACGGTCTGCCTGGGTATTCTATTCGTCGTCACGACGTTGCGGCCTGACCTGCTGCGCCTGGCCGCGCCGGGTGCCGCGCCTGCCGCGGTGGCTGCGGCCACACGGCCGGCCGCAGGCACGGGGACGGGTCCGGTGTCTTATGCGGATGGGGTGGCGCGCGCCGCGCCGTCCGTCGTGAACGTCTACACCACCAAGCACGTCAATGTGCCGCTGATCCCGCTGCCGGATGATCCGGTGCTGCGCCAGTTGTTTGGCCAGCTGCCGGGCGTGAGCTGGCGCGAGGCCACGACCAGCCTGGGCTCTGGCGTCATCGTGAGCCAGGACGGCCATGTGCTGACGAATTATCACGTGGTGCAGGCGGCCGACGCCATTGAAGTGGCCTTGAGCGATGGCCGCCGCGACACCGCCAAGGTGGTGGGCGCAGACCCCGACACTGACTTGGCCGTGCTGAAGCTGGCCTCGTTGCGTACCCTGCCCGCCGCGGCGCTGGCTGCTGACCGCGGTTTGCGCGTGGGCGATGTGGTGCTGGCCATTGGCAACCCGTTTGGCGTGGGGCAAACCACCACGCAAGGCATTGTGTCGGCGCTGGGCCGCAATGGGCTGGGTTTGAACACGTACGAGAACTTCATTCAGACGGATGCGGCCATCAACCCGGGCAACTCGGGCGGCGCGCTGGTGGATGCGGAAGGCAACCTCGTCGGCATCAACACGGCGATCTACTCGGAATCGGGCGGGTCGATGGGCATTGGCTTTGCGACACCGGTGGAGATTGCGCGCAAGGTCATGGACGAAATCGTCAAGACTGGCGGCGTCAAGCGGGGCTGGTTGGGTGTGGAGCCGCAAGACGTCACGCCGGAACTGGCGCGCGCATTCGGGCTGGGCGGTGACGCCAGGGGCGCGATCATCGCGGGCGTGATGCGCGACGGCCCTGCCGCGCGCAGTGGCTTGCGGGTGGGCGATATCGTGCAAAGCGTCAATGGCAAACGCATGGCCGACACCGCGCAGTTGTTGGCCGAGATTGCCCAACTGCCCCCGGGCCAGCGCGCCACGCTGGGGATTCTGCGTTCCGGCAAGCCGCAGGACATGACCGTGGTGGTGGGCACGCGGCCAGGCAAGCCGCGCTAAGACGCGAGCGATTTCGCGGCTTGCGAACTGGCGCCCGGCGCCTGGCTTTCGACCATCAGGCGCACCATCGACAGCACGGTCTTTTTCGTGCTGTCGGGTTGCTGGCGCAGCAACACACATATTTCGGCGCAATAGCCGTCAACCTCTGGGGCGGACGCGGGCAATGCTGCGTGCATGAACGCATGCGCCACCGCGCGCGTGTCGGCTGGCATGGCGGCATCAGTGCGTGCCGCAGCGTGTGGCGTACGCTGCGACCCTGCATGTGGCGCGCCATGGGCCGCAGCGTGTGGTTCGACCGCGCTGATGACGCCGTCTGACAGCCACGGCACGCTGGTATCCAGCGCGGTAGCCAGGCGTATCAGCGTGGCGCGAGACGGCGAGTAGCCATCGGCACGGGTAAGGATGCGGTGAATGCAGGACTGCGGCACGCTGGAAATGCGTGCGAGCTGGTTCTGGCTATGGATACCGCGCCACCGCATCAGGGCGCGCAGTCTGTTGGCGAGGGACATGTCTGCAATGTAGGGTTGCAGCCATGTCCCGGCAAGAGTGAAACAGTCCTATATTGGCCGTCGCGGCGACGGCCTGAACGGCCTTAGTGGCGCTCGGTCAGCGAATCGGAACCGGCCTCGTCAGCCGCGCCCGCCTTGGGTTGCACCATGCGGGCGCAGATCAGCCCCACTTCGTACAGCAGGCACAGCGGCACGGCCAGCATGAACTGGCTGACCACGTCGGGCGGCGTGACCACCGCGGCGATGATGAAGGCGCCGACCACGACATAGCCACGCGCCGACCTCAGCTTGGACAGTTCAACAATGCCCATCTTCACCAGCAGCACAACCGCCACCGGCACTTCGAAGGTGATGCCAAACGCCATGAACATCGTCATCACGAAGCTCAGGTAGGCCTCGATGTCCGGCGCCGGCGTGATGGACTGCGGCGCGAACGTGGCAATGAAGTGGAACACCGTGCGGAACACCACGAAATAGCAGAACGCCATGCCCGCGATGAACAGGAAGGTGCTGGAGATGATCAGCGGCAGCGCCAGGCGCTTTTCGTGGCGGTACAGGCCGGGCGCAACAAAGGCCCAGGCTTGGTACAGCACGACGGGCAGCGCCACGATGAACGCGGCCATCATCGTGACCTTGACGGGCACCATGAACGGCGTGATGACGCCGGTGGCGATCATGCGCGTGCCTTCGGGCAGCGAGGCCAGCATGGGCGCCGCCAGCACGTCATAGATGGCCGAGGCGCCGGGGTAGATGAACAGCACAATGAACACAGCCACCACGGCGCCCACGGCGCGCAGCAGGCGGGTGCGCAATTCGACCAGGTGAGAGATGAAGGTCTCTTGCTGGCCTTCTTCTTGGGAAGCGTCCTGGGTCACGTCGGTGTTCCGGAGGGCGGGACGGGCTTGGCGGCGAGCGCGGCGTCGTCAGCCTGGGGCGCGCGAGGCGCCGGGGCGGGTTGTTGGGATACGGCCGGCGCGATAACCGGCCCGGTAACGGGACCGCGTGCGGGGGCCGGGACGGTAGCCGGCGCGGAAACAGACGCCGAGATGGCAGCGGGGGCGGCTGCGGGGCGGGCTTCGGACACGGCAGGCAAGTCCAGATCCAGGCTGTGATTCTGCCCCGGCGGCGCGATCGTGCGGGCGGCTTCGGCGGTGGAGACTCCCCCGGCCGAAGCGTCCCCCACGATCACCGGCGCGGCCTTGCCGCTGGCTTCGCGGGCGACTTCGTCGAGTTCGGCGCGGAATTGCTGCACGGGTTCTTGCAGCGACGCATGCGTGTCGTTCAGCGATTGCTGCACACCTTGCGCGGCGTCTTCCATTTCAGTTTTGAATTTGCGCAGTTCGTCGAGTTCGATCTCGCGCTGGATATCGGACTTCACGTCGTTGACGTAACGCTGCGCGCGCCCAAGCAGGTGGCCGACGGTGCGGGCTACTTTGGGCAGGCGTTCGGGGCCAATGACGATCAAGGCGACGACGCCG
>Ga0256880_1000416_pt1 | contig 11317 bp, 10 predicted proteins | sample MC6MC0438MT_FD_186348 | JGI IMG/M metagenome (GOLD analysis project Ga0256880, IMG submission 186348) | Metatranscriptome of enriched soil aggregate microbial communities from Iowa State University, Ames, United States - MC6-MC0438-MT... | ecosystem: Environmental > Terrestrial > Soil >... | reverse complement strand
TCGTGGATGTGTCGACCAAGGTCGACACCTACCAGTACAGGACGCTGTTCCGACAGGCCGCGGAAATCTGTCGAAGGCGGGGTGGGTCCGGTTGCGGGGGCGTGAGCCGCATGGATGCGGCGACCGAGCTTACATGGACGTACTTGCAGCGTCCCCCGCAACCGGCCCCCCCCACCTACCCACAGGAAACCAGCTTCTGCTTCTGCTGTTGCTGTTGCTGTTGCTGTTGCTTTGGCCTCGGCAGGTGCAGGGCTGCAAGCCCTGCAAACCAACACCCCTCTTAGTACAGCGTGCGCTCCGGCGCACCAGCCGGCGGCGGGGTGTACTGGTACAGCCAGGTTTCGGTGAGGGTCTTGCCGCCACTGCGCAGGTACAGGCGGATGTCGATCTGCTCGCTGCTGCCCTCCGGCGGCACCAGGTCGAACATCGCGCGGTAGCCCTTGATCTCACGCAACGGCCGCGCCGAGACGATCTCCACCCGGCCACGGCTGGTTTCGACAACGGCTTCGACGTCGGCCTTGTCGATCAGGCTGGCCAGTTCGCCGCCTTCGAAGTCGACTGCAAAGCGCCACGAGAAATACTCGCGCTTCTTGCCGATCACCCCGCCCAGGCCGGTGCGGCTGGCAACGCAATGGGCCAGCGGCGTATGCGCCGGCGGCTGTGCGCCCCAGTACAGCCGGTAGCCGACCAGCAGTTCCTGGCCCGGCTGCGGCTTTTCCTTCGGGTTCCAGAAGGCCACGATGTTGTCGAAGGTTTCATCGACGGTGGGAATCTCCACCAGCTGCACCGAGCCCTCGCCCCAATCGCCCTTCGGCTCCACCCACAGGCACGGACGCTTCTCGTAGAACACGCCGTCGTCCTGGTAATGGTCGAAGTTGCGGTCACGCTGCAGCAGGCCAAAGCCACGCGGATTACGGTCGACGAACATGTTGAAGCGCAGGTTGCGCGGGTTCACCAGCGGCCGCCAGATCCATTCACCAGCGCCGGTCCACAGCGACAGCCCGTCGGTATCGTGGATTTCCGGGCGCCAGTCCCAACCCATGCGGCGGTCGTTCTCGCCCACTTGGTACATGCTGGTGCAGGGAGCGATGCCCAGCCGCTCGATGGTCTTGCGCGGGTACAACGCGCTGTCGATGTCCATCAGCAGCACGTCGCCGTTGGTGACGGCGAAGCGGTAGGCACCGGCCACGCTGGGCGAATCCAGCAGCGCATAGACGATGATGGTGTCCGAGTCGGCCGCAGGCTGTTCCAGGTAATAGGCGATGAAGTCGGGGAATTCCTCCGGCTTGCCCATGCCGGTGTCGATGGCCAGGCCACGCGCGGACTGGCCGTACTGGCCTTCCTTGCCCACTGCGCGGAAGTAGCTGGCACCCAGGAACGCGGCGAAATCGCGGTCGGTGTCCTTGCGCGTGTTCAGCCGGAAACCGGCAAAGCCGAGGTCGGCCGGCAGCTCGCCATTCTTCAACCCGCTCTTGCCGTAGTTGAACGCGGCGCCGTCATAGGCCAGTTCCTGCGCCTTGCCGTCGACCACGTCGTACATGCGCACGGGCGAATGGAAGTACAGACCCAAGTGGAAGAACTTGGCCTGGAACTTACCCGGCTGGTCGGCCCACAGGGCGTGGTCCTGGCGATAGCCGATCGACTGGTACTGATCCCAGTCCAGCGCCTCCAGCTTGCCCGGCAGCACCCGCTTGTGGCTCTGGTAGGGCGCCTGTGCCAGCGCGCGCGCCTGGCCCTTCAGGGTGGCGAAATCGAACGGCTGCGGCTGGCCAAGCCGGCGCAGCCCAAGCTGGCCACTCTTGCTGGCCGCGCAGGCCGGCAGTGACGGCAGGCCGAAGGCGGCCAGGGCCAGGGAGGCATTGCGGATGAAGTCGCGTCGTTGCATGCAGGCGCGGGAGCAAAGGAAAGGTCGGCCATCATAGGCAGACAAACGTTAACGGGCAGCGGTGGACTCGATACCCTGTTCAGCCTGCGCCAATGCCGCAAGGCGGGCATCAAGCTCGTGCAGGGCCGGTGCCTGCGGACCGCGCTGGGCCAGCAGCAGCTGTCGTGCCTCGGCCAGCACGGTGCGGGCCTGCGCGATCTGGCCGGCCTGCTGCAGGACCTGCCCCTGTGCCAGCAGCGCCTGCGGCAGCAGGGCGACGTGATCCGGTTGCCGCCAGATCGCCACCGCGCGGGCATAGTGCGCTGCTGCTGCCGAGGGGTCGCCGCTGGCGCTGGCCCACTTCCCCAGCGCGAACTCGCCGTAGCCGATCTCGCGATGGTCCGGGCCCAGGGCGCCGAGCAGCTGTGCCTGCACCTGCCGCAGTTCCTGGCCGGCCAGCGCGTGCTGGCCGCGCTGCAGGGCCAGCAGCGCGCGTGCGCGGCGGACCACCAGTGCCTCCGGGTGGCGCGGTCCCCATGCCTCCTGTGCCGCCTGCCAGGCCAGCTCCAGCTCGGCCGCTGCCGCCTGCGTGTCGCCCTGCCGGGCCAGCACATCGCCCAGCTGGCGATGCAGGCTGATCACCTGCGGGCTGCTGGCGTCGGCGCGTTGGCCGAGCAGGGCCAGTGCCTGCCGGTACCCCGCCAGCGCGGCCGGCAGGCGTCCGGCGGTGGCGTCCAGGGCGGCCAGATCGGCCAGTGATTCAGCACGCCCGAAGCGCTCGACCATCCCCTGGTGGCGCAGCGCCAGCGCCTGCTGGAACGAACGCCGCGCCGCATCGGCGTCACCCAGCTGGGCCTGGCACCGCCCGAGCTGGCTGTGGAACTCGGCCACCGCCGCCGGCAATGCCGCCGCCTGGCTGGCCGCAAGCGGTTGCAGTGGCTGCAGGTGCGCCAGGCACTCGCGTCCGCGACCGAGCATGCGCAGTGCGCGCCCCCGCTGGGTCACCGCCTCGATCTGCAGCGCCGGCGGCACCTCGCCCACCTCCTGCAGCAGCTGGCGCTGCTGGTCCAGGGTCTGCAGCGCCAGCTGGTAGTCGCCCAGGCCGATGCGCAGGCGGCCGATCACCCCTTGCAGCTCGGCCAGCGCCAGCGGCTGGTCAGCCAGTTCGGCTTCGCCCCGTTGCTGGCCGGTGGCCAGCAGCTGCGGCACGTCGAAATGGCCGTGGCGCTGGCTGGCCGCCTTGTCGAACAGGCCAACGGTGAAATCCTGCATGGCCTGCGCACGCGCCATTTCCGCCCGCGCCTGGCGCAACTGCCACAGGGCGAAGGACGTGGTCCCCAGCAGGGCCAGCGCGGCCAGCCCGGCCAGCGCCACGCCCCACCGATGGCGGCCCACGTACTTTCGCACCCGGTAACCCACGCCCGGCGGACGCGCCTGGATCGGCTGCCCCTGCAGGTAGCGGCGCAGGTCGCCGGCCAGTGCTTCGGCCGAGCTGTAGCGCTGCTGCGGGTCTTTCTGCAGGGCCTTTTCCAGCAGCACGTCCAGATCGCCACGCAGTCGCTTGGCCTGCCGCAGCAGCGCCCGTCTCGGTGCCCCCGGCTCGGCGGCCAGCCGTTGCAGCAGCGCCGAGGCACGCGGTGCCTGCACATCCAGGATCGAGCGCTCCCATTCCGCATCGCTGTGCCGGCGCAGGCGATAGGGCTTGTGCCCGGTGACCACCTCGAACAGCACCACGCCCAGCGAATAGACATCGGTCAGGGTCGTCACCGCCTCGCCACGCACCTGCTCCGGCGCGGCGTAGTGCAGGGTGAACGCGCGGATTTCGGTAGCCGGATGGGCCGCGTTCGGGTCATCGTGGTCGAGCAGCTTGGCGATGCCGAAGTCGAGCAGTTTCACCGTGCCGTCGGCGCGTACCAGGATGTTGGAGGGCTTCAGGTCGCGGTGCACCACCAGGTTCGCATGCGCATGGCTGACCACCGCGCAGACCTGCAGCATCAGCTGCAGACGCGTTTCCAGCGGCGGGTGCAGGCGCCGGCAGTAGTCGCTGATCGGCTCGCCTTCCACGTAGTCCAGCGCCAGGTAGGGCTGCCCGTGCTGGTCCACCCCGGCGTCCAGCAGCTGTGCCAAGTGCGGGTGCTGCAGGCGGGCCAGGATCTGCCGCTCGCGGCCGAAGCGCTGGCGCAGGCCGGGATCGGCCACGCCACTGCGCAGCAGCTTCAGCGCGACCTGGCGCTGGTACAGGCCATCGCAGCGCTCGGCCAGCCAGACCTCGCCCATGCCGCCTTCGCCGAGCGGATGCAGCAGCCGATACGGCCCGACCTCGCTTCCGGCGCGGCCCGGCGGCGTAGCGGTCCACAAGGGCTGGGCCATGAACTCGTGGCTGTCAGCTTCCTGCTGCAGCAGGCGTTCCAGTTCGCGGCCCAGCGTCGGGTCCTGCGCACTCAAGCGCTGCAGGCGCAGCTGGCGGGCGGCGGGTGCCAGCTCCAGCAGCTGGTCCAGCCAGGACGACAATTGCTGCCAGCGGGCGGCGTCCATCGTGGGGTTCGGCCCGGGGTCAGTCGCTGCGCATCGCGGCCAGCAGGAACAGCCGCGCTTTCTGCCAGTCGCGGCGGATGCTGCGCTCCGAGCGCTGGCTCAGTTCGGCGATCTCCAGTTCGGACAAGCCGGCGAAGTAGCGCAGCTCCACCACCTTGGCCAGGTGCGCATCGACGGCCTGCAGGCGTTCCAATGCAACATCGAGGGCCAGCAGATCCTCGTCCAGGCGTACGCCGCTGCTGCTGTTCTCGGGAATCTCGGCCACCCGCTTGAGGTCGCCCCCGCGTTTGCGCGCCAGCCGGTTGCGCGCGTAATCGACGACCACGCTGCGCATCGCCGACGCCGCATAGGCGAAGAAGTGCGCACGGTCCTCGAAGCGCGCCGCACCGCGGCTGCCCAGCAGTTTCAGGTAGGACTCGTGGACCAGCGAGGTCGCATCCAGGGTGCGTCCCTGCTGCCCGGCCAGCTGCCGCCGGGCCATGCTGTGCAGTTCCTGGTACAGGGTGGTCAGCACACGGTCGAGCGCGGCGCGGTCGCCACCGCGCGCAGCATCCAGCCATACGGTGATATCCGGGCCTTCGTCCATCGCCAACGCTCCCCCGCAGCGGATGTCGGCTGGACTATAGCGCTGCACGTGTGCAGCGCATGAAGACGTTCAGCGCTGGCAGCGACTGCACCACACGCTTGCCCGCTGGCCGATCATGGCGTGCTTGAGCGGGCGGCCGCAGCCGGGGCACGGCAGGCCATCGCGGCCATAGACCAGCAGCTCCTGCTCGAAGTAGCCCGGCGCGCCGTCGGGGCTGATGAAATCGCGCAGGGTGGTGCCACCGCGGGTGATGGCGTAGTCCAGCGTTTCCTTCACTGCCGTGGCCAGCCGCCGATAGCGCTCGCGGGTGACCTTGCCGGCCTCGCGCAGCGGGCTGATCCCCGCCTTGTACAGGCTCTCGGCGGCGTAGATGTTGCCCACCCCGACCACCACCGCCTGGTCCATTAGGAAGGTCTTCACCGGCGCGCTGCGGCCGCGGCTGCGGGCAAACAGGTAGTCGCCGTCGAAGGCGTCGTCCAGCGGCTCCGGGCCCAGTCCCCGCAGCAGCGGGTGGATCTCGCCGGCCGGCTGCCAGAGCAGGCTGCCGAAGCGGCGCGGGTCGTTGAAGCGCAGCAGGCGGCCGTTGTCCAGGCTGATGTCCACATGGTCATGCGCGCGCAACGGGGTGTCGCCGGGCAGCACGCGCAGGCTGCCGGACATGCCCAGGTGCAGCACGGCGCTGCCGATGGCGGTATCCAGCAGCAGGTACTTGGCGCGGCGACGCACCTCTTCGATGCGCTGGCCGGGCAGCAGCTCGGCCACTTCCGGTGGAATCGGCCAACGCAGGTCGGCACGGCGCAGGATCACCCCGTGCACGCGGCGACCCCGCAGGTGGGGCGCCAGACCACGGCGGGTGGTTTCTACTTCGGGCAGTTCGGGCATGGGACGATTCTACGCCCCACCACGCGACGCCGCCGGGCATGGCCCGGCGCTACCGGGCGATGCGCTGGGCAGCGGCTGAGGCGCCCTACACGTCCGCGGCGGGTGCTTCGACCAGGAAGGCACCTTCCACCAATGCACCACGCCCACCCAGCCGCCAGAACGCCAGATAGGGCCCGAAGTCGACCGAGGCCGGGGCCAGCGGCTGGGCGATGTACCAGCCCAGGTAGAGATCGGAGGCAAGGTGGTACAGCGCCTCGTCCAGTGCGTTCATCTGCGGGCCGTCGAGCGTACGCGCCTGGCGCACCTCATCGCAGATGACATCGTGCAGGTAGGCCGCTGGCCCCGACCCGCTCCAGGCCGACTGCAGACGGTCGGCGGGGGCTTCGACCACCGGCACATCGCGCAACGTCGCCTGCAGCGCGGGCTCGCCGGCAGCACCCGCCACCCTGGCCAGCTCATCCAGCCAGGCGCGCGCGGCGCGGGCCAACGCCTGCGTATCGCCCACGTGGGCCGGCTGCAGGTACAGGTGGTCGCCCCAGTGACCGGCACCGAGCACGTCCAGTGCGCGCGCACGCAGTTCATCGGCATTCGGGAACGTTGCGAACACCGCGGCCAGCATCTCCGGCCCGGTCACACCCTGCAGCAGGCCGGAGAAATACCAGTCCTCCTGCTCGCTGCGTCCGGCGCAGAATGCCGCCCACTCCTCCATCAGTTCATCGTCGATGCGGTCATCCATGGCGGACCTTTCCTTGCAGCGGTACGACCGTCATGATCGCCGCTCAGCGCGGCGGTGCAGCCAGTTCCCGTGCATCCAGGAATCCGTCACCGTTGGCGTCCTGCTTGTGGAAGCGCTGCACGATCACCTGCCGCTGCTGTTCGCGGGTGATGGCCCTGCCCTTGCCACCGGGCAGCTCGTCGGCGGTCAGCACGCGATCGCCGTTGCGGTCCATGCGATCGAAGGCATACAGCATCCACTGCAGGTACTCGGCTTCACTGACCTTACCGTCGCCATCGCTGTCCATGCGCTGCAGGTAACTGGCAGTGTCGCTGACCTGGGCCTGCACGGCAGGTGCGCACACGGCGGCCAGCAGCAATGCCGTCAGCGCAGCCCTCATCCGCCCACCAGGGTGTAGCCCTTCAGTCGCGCGGCATAGGCCTGCAGCGCGGCAATGCCGCTTTCCTCGGCCTCGCGGCACCAGGCCTGCAGTTGACGCAGGCGCTCGGCGGCATCGTGGCCGCGTGCTTCCAGCAGCGTTGCCAGGCGCGCGCGATATTCCACCAGGGTGCGGATGCGCGGGCGCTGGGCGACCCATTCGCTGAGTTGCGCGCGGCTGTCCGGCTTCAACCAGCGGCCGTCGTTGACCAGGCCGCGACGCAGCCGGCGCGGCAGCAACCGGCGCAGCTTGGCACCCGCGTGTCGTGCTTCCTCGCGCAATGCCGGCATGAACACGTTGCGCTGGTAGTCGGTCATCGCCTGGAAGCGATGCGACAGCAGTGCCTTCAGGGTATCGGCGTCGGGCACGGCGATGTTCGGGCGCACGTCCATGGCCGGCGCGACACGCAAGACCTTGGCCAGGCGCAATGCCTGCAGCAGGCGGATCGCACTCCAGCCGATGTCGAATTCCCAGCGCCGCATCGCAAAGCGCGCCGAACTGGGGAACGCATGGTGGTTGTTGTGCAGTTCCTCGCCACCAATCCAGAACGCCCACGGCGTCAGGTTGGTGGAGGTGTCGGCCGACTCGTAGTTGCGATAGCCCCACCAGTGGCCCAGACCATTGACCACGCCGGCGGCCCAGAACGGGATCCACGCCATCTGGATCGCCCACAGGGCGACGCCCGGCAGGCCGAACAGCACCGTGTTGATCGCAAACAGCAGCACCGGGCCGAAGGTTGCATAGGGGGTATACAGGCGGCGCTCGATCGCGTCGTCCGGAGTGCCGCGACCGTACTGTTCGATGTCCCCGCGCAGGCCGCGTGCTTCGCGGTACAGCTCCACGCCGCGCCAGAACACCTGGCCGATGCCACGGGTAACCGGGCTGTGCGGGTCGTCCTCGGTTTCCACCTTGGCGTGGTGCTTGCGATGGATCGCCACCCACTCCTTGGTGATCATCGAGGTGGTCAGCCAGGTCCAGAAGCGGAAGAAGTGCGCGACCACCGGGTGGAAGTCCACGCCCCGGTGCGCCTGGCTGCGGTGCAGGTAAAGCGTGACCGAGAAGATCGTGAGCTGGGTGAAGACCAGCAGCACCAGGGCCAGCTGCCACCAGCCCAGGCCCAGCACGCCACCGGTCAGCAGGGACATCAGGGCATCAGGCATGGCGGCTCTCCAGAGCGACACAGGTATGGAAGACATCATGGGCGCTTGCGTTGCAAACTGCACCTTGCACCGCTGGATTGGCAGCGCCATTCCGTGGCTTCGTTCACAGTTGGGGACCCGTGTTGTCGAGCCTTGATCCGCGCATCCGCGCCGTAGACCCTGCCCCACCCGCCGGGGACCTGCCGCCCTTGATCGAACTGGACCGCGCCAGCGTGATGCGCGGCCAGGTGAAGGTCCTGCACGGGCTGAGCCTGCGCATCGCGCAGGGCCAGCACACCGCCCTGCTCGGCCCCAATGGCTGTGGCAAGTCCACCTTCATCAAGCTGATCACCCGCGAGCTGTACCCGCTGGCGCAGGCCGACGGCACGGTGGGGGTGAAGGTGCTGGGGCAGAACCGCTGGCAGGTCGACCGGCTGCGTTCGCAGCTGGGCATCGTCACCGGGGACCTCAGCAGCAACCTGGCCGACATGCCGGGTCTGACGGTGGAGCAGGCGGTACTGTCGGGGTTCTTCGCCAGCTACATGGTACCGGCCTTCCGCGAGGTCACCGCCGATATGCGCTCGCGGGTGGGCGAGACGCTGGCGATGACCGGTGCGTCGGGCCTGCGTGAGCGTGCCTACGCCGAACTGTCGGCCGGCGAGACCCGCCGGGTGCTGATCGCCCGCGCGCTGGTCAACCGGCCGCAGGCGCTTCTGCTGGATGAACCCTCCACCGGGCTGGACCTGGTAGCCCGCCAGCAGTTGATCGCCACCATGCGCGTGCTTGCGCAGCAGGGCATCACCCTGGTGCTGGTCACCCACCACATCGAGGAAGTGATTCCCGAGATCGAGCGCGTGGTGCTGCTGCGCGACGGCCGCGTGGTGGCCGATGGAGCGCGCGCCGAGCTGCTGCGCGACGAACCGCTGTCGGCCGTGTTCGGCGGCGCGATCACGGTGGTGGAACAGGAAGGACGGCTGACCGCGTACGCGGGGTGACACCGCGTCTGTGGCGGGCCGGACGTCCGGCCCGCCACGCCTGCTTCAGAACCGCAACGCCAGCGCGCGCGACTCGATCGGTGCCATCCGGCTCTGGTCCTGCAGCTGCAAGTCGCGCAGTTCATAGGGCGCACCGAAGCCGGCAGGCAACGCGGCCTGGTCGAAGGGCAGCACCAGCGCGCCGCGGCCCGGGCCATCGAACCACGCTGCGGCATGCGCCTGCGCCACCGGCTGCAACTGGCCGTTGGCTGCGGTGGCATACAGCGTGCCGCGCGCCTCGTAGCGTCCGGCGGCGGCCACCTGCAACGGCAGACTGACCTGGCGGCTGGAGGAATCGGGCATGGCCTGGCCGACGAAGCGGGCAGTCGGCCTGGCCACCGCGAAGGCGACCTTGCCATCGCGCAGCACGCCGTCGGCCTGGGCGAACACCTGCAGTTCCCACAGGCCCTGCGTGTTGCTGGCCTCGGCCGGAATCCTTACCTGTGCACGCAGGCTGCCATCGGTGGTGCGCAGCAACCGCTGCGGCCAGCTGCGGCCATCGGGTGCGACCAGCAGCGCTTCACCGCCGAGGCTGCCACGCCGTGTGCGCAATGCCGCCGCGCTGGCACCGTCTTCCAGCAGACGCGCCTGCAGCTGCACGTTGCCTCCGGCCAGCACCTGCGTCTGACTGGCCTGCACTTCCAACCGCAGCGGGCTGTTGGGCTCCAGCACCTGCACCACATAGCGGCCCTGCGCCTGCGCACTCTGCAGGCGGTAAGCGCCGGCCGCGCTGGTGGTACCGGTGCGCAGCATGCTGCTGCCATCGCCGACCGGCATGCCCGCATCCTGCAGCTGGCGTGCGTCGACACTGCGCGCGACGCTGCTGCGCCCCGCCGGATCACGTACCTGCAGCGAGCTTGCCGGCAGCGCGCGGGCGCCCGGCGCCGGGCTGAGCTGGATCACCGCATCCGGTGCGCTCAGGGGCAGCTCCAGGCCGCGCTGTAGTTCGGCAGCGTCGACCTGCTGCCAGTAGCTGCGGCTGATGGCGGCCTGGGGACCGGGAGCCTGCAGGGGTTGCGCCGGGTCCAGCGCCCAAGCGAAGGCCAGCGGCGCGTGCTCGCTTTCATCTGCAGGCAGCGGCGCGGCAACCAGGCCGGCGGGAATCTGGTCGCCAGCGGCAACGCGCAGCGGCTGCGCGGCCTGCGCCGATGCAGTGCAAAGGACCGCCAGCACGGCAGCAGCCAGCAGGGTGGAATGGATGGTCATGGTCATCTCCCTCACTGGGTCAGGTCGTTGCGCAGGATGCCGCCGAGGCCGAAGCACTCACGGCGGCTCTGGTTGTGGCTGAGCGGCTCGGCGCCCTGGGTACGCGCCTTGTCGGTGAACCACAGGGTGCCGGCCGCCTTCTGGCTGCTGCACTCCAGGAAACCGTCCGAGCACGACGACAGCCAGTTCTGGGTGAACTCCAGGCCGACATTGGCGGCATAGCCACCGCAGTAGCTGTTGCTGTCCCACACCGCCGACTCGACATCGCTGCCGACCACTGCGCGGAACGGCTTGGGCAGGGCCGGGCGGCCGGCGGTGCCGTACAGGTTCTGCGCGTTGTAGGTGGCATGTGTCCAACCTGCTGCATGCGCACGGCATCGCTCTTGTAGCCCAGCAGCCAGCCCAGCGAGGTTTCGAAGGTATTGCCGTTGAGCACGGCGTCGGCCAGCGGCGTACCTGCCGAGGAGGGCGCCAGCGCAGTGACCTTGCGCACCCGGTTGATGATCTTCGGGTAGCGGCTGTCGTAGGTGGGGTTGGACAGGATCCAGCGCATCACGTTGCCGCCGTTGGAATGGGTGATCACCACCAGCTGGGTGATGCCACGGCTGTCGATGAAGCCGGTGAGCTGGTTGGCCAGGCAACCGGCCGCTTCCGGCTTCCACATGTACTGGGTGAAGTCGCAGTTGATGACCACGTAGTTGCTGCTGTTCGGCAGGCCCTGGCGGACGGTGTCGATGATCGCCGGCTGCCAGTAGTCCTGCGTGGCATTGGTCTGCGCGCCGGTGCCATGCACGAAGGCCACGCCGTAGACGTCGGCGGCCTGCGCCGGGGCGGTCACCAGCCCCAGGACCAGGGCCAGGACGGTACTTCCTGTTGCGGTGCTGCGCATCGCTTCTCTCCCTTTCAGCGGATCCCCC
>Ga0256880_1000414_pt1 | contig 11366 bp, 8 predicted proteins | sample MC6MC0438MT_FD_186348 | JGI IMG/M metagenome (GOLD analysis project Ga0256880, IMG submission 186348) | Metatranscriptome of enriched soil aggregate microbial communities from Iowa State University, Ames, United States - MC6-MC0438-MT... | ecosystem: Environmental > Terrestrial > Soil >... | reverse complement strand
GTGGCCAGATAGCTCAGGTAGGCGTATTCCAGCGCGGCGTGGCGCTGGTGGTCCACGACCAGGCCCTTCGCGATGGTGGTCAGCAAGGCCCGGGCCTCGTTGGCGCGCACGGCCTTGCGCCCTTGGATCACGCGCACGAAAACATCCTGCGCCAGATCTTCGGCGCGATGCTCGCAACCGAGCTTGCGGCGCAGCCAGCCGAACAGCCAGGGGCGGTGATCGCGATACAGGCCATCGACAGGCGCGACGGTGTCAGCGCAAGGAGCCGATGAGGAAAGGACGGAGGAGGACACGGTTGAGACAGCGGTGCGGGACCAAAAGTCTCAAAATCTTAAGTGATAATGACTTGCATTACCAATCTTATGCACGCCGGCCCCGTGTAACAGGGGCCGGATGCGGCATTACTACAACGTCGCGGTCAGGCGGCGTTCCGATTCCAGGTATTCGCGCGACTGCATTTCAAGAATGCGCGACACGGTGCGATGGAATTCATTGGCCAGCGCGCCTTCGGTGTAGATCTCTTCCGGCTCGCACTCGGCCGACATGATGAGCTTTACGCGGTGGTCGTAGAACACGTCGATCAGCCACGTGAAGCGGCGCGCTTCGGAAGCCTGGCGCGGCCCCATCTTCGGCACGCCTGACAAAATCACGGCGTGGAAGCGGTTGGCCAGTTCAAGGTAGTCGTTCTGCGAACGCGGGCCGCCGCAAAGCGTCGCGAAATCAAACCACACCACGGCCCCCGCCAAGGCCAACGCGCGGATCTCGCGGTGTTCGATGTGCAGCACGGGGTCTTGCGGCGGGGTGTCGGCCAGGCTGTCGAAGGCCTTTTGCAACGCGGCCTGCGCGTGCTCATCCAGCGGCGTGTGAAAGCATTGCACTTGCTCAAGCGAACGGCGGCGGTAATCCACGCCGGCATCCACGTTCATGACGTCCATGCGCGATTGGATCAGCGCAATGGCGGGCAGCACGCGGTCGCGGTGCAGGCCATCGGTGTACAGCGTGGACGGCTCGTAGTTGGACGTCATCACAAACGACGTGCCGTATTCGAACAGCTTGAGCAGCAAGCGGTGCAGAATCATCGCGTCGGCCACATCCGACACGTGGAATTCGTCAAAGCAGATCAGGCGGTAGCGCTTGGCGACTCGCTTGGCCACTTCGTCCAGCGGGTCTTGCATGCCCTTCACTTCTTCCAGCTCGCGATGCACGCCGCGCATGAATTCGTGAAAGTGCAGACGCGTCTTGCGCACCACCGGCACGGTCGCGTAGAAGGCATCCATCAGGAAGCTTTTGCCGCGCCCCACTCCGCCCCACAGATACACGCCGCGCGGCACGTCGGGGCGGTTCAGCAGCTTCTTCAGCGCGTTCGAGCGCATCGACTTGAACTTCACCCATTCGTCGTAATAGCGCTGCAAGCGGTCGATGGCCAGCTTTTGCGCGGCATCGGGCTTGTAGCCACGTTCGGCCAGGGCGTGTTCGTAGTATTCGCGGACGTTCATGGGGCTTAGCTCAACCAACCAAAATGAAAAAAGGGCGGGTCTTTGAACCCGCCCCCCTGTCTAGCTCAGGTCAAGGACGCTTAGAAGTTCAGCGCGCGCTTGTCCACGGCCAGAGCGGCTTCCTTCACGGCTTCCGACAGCGTCGGGTGCGCGTGGCAGATGCGGGCGATGTCTTCAGCGGCGCCACGGAATTCCATGATGGTCACGGCTTCCGAAATCAGCTCCGAGGCCATCGGGCCCACAATGTGCACGCCCAGGACTTCGTCGGTCTTGGCGTCAGCGATCACCTTGGCAAAGCCCGTGGTGTCGCCCAGCGCGCGAGCGCGGCCGTTGGCCAGGAACGGGAAGCTGCCCGCCTTGTACTCGCGGCCTTCGGCCTTGAGCTGCTGTTCGGTCTTGCCGACCCAGGCGATTTCCGGCGACGTGTAGATGACCCACGGCACGGTGTCGAAGTTGACGTGGCCATGCTGGCCGGCGATACGCTCGGCAACCGCCACACCTTCTTCTTCGGCCTTGTGCGCCAGCATCGGGCCGCGCACCACGTCACCCACTGCCCAGACGTTCGGCAGGTTGGTCTTGCAATCGCCGTCCACGGCCACGAAGCCGCGTTCGTCCAGCTTCAGGCCCACGGCGTCGGCGTTCAGGCCGCCGGTGTAAGGCACGCGGCCGATCGAGACGATCAGCTTGTCAACCACCAGCTTCTGCTCGGCGCCCTTGGCGTCGACGTAAGGCACGGTCACCGACTTGGCGGTGGCCTTGATCTCGCCGATCTTCACACCCATCTGGATGTTCAGGCCTTGCTTGGTGAACGCCTTCAGCGCTTCCTTGGCCACTTGGCCGTCGGCGGCAGCCAGGAATTCCGGCATGGCTTCCAGGATCGTGACTTCCGAACCCAGGCGGCGCCACACGCTGCCCATTTCCAGGCCGATCACGCCAGCGCCGATCACGCCCAGCGTCTTCGGCACGGCGCCGATGTTCAGTGCGCCGTCGTTGGACAGCACGACCTTTTCGTCAAACGGCAGGCCGGGCAATTCACGCGCCGACGAACCCGTCGCCACCACGACGTGCTTGGCAACCAGGTCTTCTTCGGCGGTGCCGGTGACCTTGATGGCCCAGCCGCCTTCCACTTGGCCGCTGAACTGGCCCTTGCCATGGAAGAACGTGACCTTGTTCTTCTTGAACAGGTACAGGATGCCGTCGTTGTTCTGCTTGACCACCGTGTTCTTGCGGCCGATCAGCGTGTCGAGCTTCAGGCTCACGCCCTTGACTTCGATGCCGTGCTCGGCGAAGTGGTGGTTGGCTTGTTCGAAGTGCTCGGACGATTGCAGCAGCGCCTTGGACGGGATGCAACCAACGTTGGTGCAAGTGCCGCCAGGAGCCGGGCCGCCTTGGCCGTTTTGCCAGGCGTCGATGCAAGCGACCGACATGCCGAGTTGCGCTGCGCGAATGGCGGCGATGTAGCCGCCAGGGCCTGCGCCGATCACGACGACGTCAAATTGTTTGGACATAGTGTTCTCGCGATTGAGTGTGGGGTGGAACACGCCCCGCCCGGTGTTTGCGAGCCGGAGGCCAGCCGTGGGCCGGCCGGGGCGCCGCGAGCCGGAAGACCCGGTGCGGCGCCGCGCGGGGCGTCGAGATTACAGGTCCAGCAACAGGCGCTGCGGATCTTCCAGGGCGTCCTTCATGGCGACCAGGCCCAGCACGGCTTCGCGGCCGTCGATGATGCGGTGGTCGTAGGACAGCGCCAGGTAGTTCATCGGGCGGATGACGATCTGGCCGTTTTCGACAACAGCGCGATCCTTGGTGGCGTGCACGCCCAGGATGGCCGATTGCGGCGGGTTGATGATCGGGGTCGACAGCATCGAACCGAACACGCCGCCGTTGGAGATCGAGAACGTGCCGCCGGTCATTTCTTCAATGCCCAGCTTGCCGTCAGCGGCGCGGCGGCCGAAGTCAGCGATGGTCTTTTCGATTTCAGCGATGGACAGCTGGTCGGCGTTGCGCAGGATCGGCACCACCAGGCCACGCGGGCTGCCGACAGCGATACCGATGTCGAAGTAGCCGTGATAGATGATGTCCTTGCCGTCGATCGACGCGTTGATCAGCGGGTACTTCTTCAGGGCGGCAACGGCGGCCTTGACGAAGAACGACATGAAGCCCAGCTTGATGCCGTGTTCCTTTTCGAACTTGTCCTTGTACTTGGCGCGCAGGTCGATGACGGCCTGCATGTTGACTTCGTTGAACGTCGTCAGGATGGCGTTTTCTTGCTGCGATTGCAGCAGGCGCTCGGCGATGCGGGCGCGCAGGCGGCTCATCGGCACGCGCTGTTCCGGACGGCCGTCCAGCGACAGCGTGGTCGGGGCGGGAGCGGCCGGGGCCTTGGCCGGAGCGGCCTTGGCGGCGGGTGCGCTGGCGGCCAGGGCGTCGCCCTTGGTCACGCGGCCGTCACGGCCGGTGCCCGACACGGAAGCGGCGTCGACGCCCTTCTCGGCCAGGATCTTGGCAGCGGCGGGCGAGGCCACGCCGGCAGCAGCCGACGAGGCCGGGGCAGCAGCGGCCGGAGCAGCGGCGGCGGCTTGTTCAGCGGCCTTGGGGGCAGCGGCGGGAGCGGTCGCAGCGGCGGCGGCCTTGCCAGCGGTGTCGATGCGGGCCAGCACTTCGCCCGAGGTCACGGTGCTGCCATCGCCCTTGACGATTTCAGCCAGCACGCCCGAAGCGGGGGCCGGCACTTCCAGCACAACCTTGTCGGTTTCGACTTCGATCAGGATTTCGTCCGCTTCAACGGCAGCGCCCGGCTGCTTCTTCCAGGTCAGCAGGGTCGCTTCGGAAACGGATTCGGAAAGTTGGGGGACGACGACGTCGGTAATAGCCATTTTGTTTGTTCCGTAAAGTTTGTGTTCTGGTCACGCGGCGCGGCAAGGTTCGAAATCGAGTTCCAAAACGCTTGCCGCGCGCGGCGCATGCATCAAGTCAGGGTTACTTCGTCAACATGACCTTGAACTTGGGCGCGAAAGCCGTTTCGATCAGGGCCTTCTGCTGCTCCTGGTGCTTGGCCAGGTAGCCCACGGCCGGCGATGCCGACGCGGCGCGGCCGGCGTAGCCCAGCTTCTGGCCTTCCACCATGTTCTCGTACACGTGATGCTGAACGTAGAACCAGGCGCCTTGGTTCTGCGGTTCGTCCTGAACCCAGATCACTTCGGTGGCCTTCGGGTACTTGCGCAGTTCGGTCTCGAACGACTTGTGCGCAAACGGGTACAGCTGCTCGACGCGGACGATGGCGACGTTGTCGGCGCCACGCTCGCGGCGGGCGTTGACCAGGTCGTAATACACCTTGCCCGAGCAAGCCAGAACGCGCTTGACCTTGCTGGCGTCGATGGTGTCGTCGACTTCGCCGATGACCGGACGGAAGCTGCCGCCTGCCAGATCGGTCAGAGGGGAGCCGGCGTCCTTGTTACGCAGCAGCGACTTCGGCGTGAACAGCACCAGCGGCTTGCGGAACGGGCGAATCATCTGGCGGCGCAGAACGTGGAAGATCTGCGAGGCAGAGGTCGGCTGGACCACTTGCATGTTGTTGTCGGCGCACAGTTGCAGGAAGCGCTCGATGCGGCCCGACGAGTGCTCGGGGCCTTGGCCTTCGTAGCCGTGCGGCAGCATCAGGGTCAGGCCCGACTGGCGGCCCCACTTGGCTTCGCCGGAGCTGATGAACTGGTCGATCACGACCTGAGCGCCGTTGACGAAGTCGCCAAACTGGCCTTCCCAGATGGTCAGCGTGTTCGGTTCAGCGCTGGAGTAGCCGTATTCAAAGCCCAGCACCGCCTCTTCGGACAGCACGGAGTCGATGACGGTGAACGGAGCCTGGCCTTCCGACACGTTCTGCAGCGGAATGTAGGTGCCGTCGTTCCAGCGTTCGCGGTTCTGGTCGTGCAGCACGGCGTGGCGGTGCGTGAACGTGCCACGGCCCGAGTCCTGGCCGGTGATGCGGATGGCGTAGCCCGAGGACACCAGGGTTGCGAAGGCGAGGTGTTCGCCCATGCCCCAGTCCAGGTTCATTTCGCCCTTGGCCATCGTGCGGCGGTCGTTCAGCAGCTTGGCGACCAGCGGGTGCACCGTGAAGCCTTCCGGAACCGTCGTGATGCGTTCGCCGATGCGCTTCAGTTCAGCCAGCGGCACAGCCGTGTCGGCTTGGTCGGTCCACTTGGCGCCCAGGAACGGGGACCAGTCGATTGCGTACTTGCTCTTGTAGTCGGTCAGCACGGGTTCGATCGTGCGCTGGCCGTCTTCCATCAGTTGACGGTAGTCCTTGACCAGTTGATCGGCTTCGCCTTCAGCCAGCACGCCTTGCGTGGTCAGCTTGTCGGCATACAGCTTGCGCGTGCCGGGGTGATGGCCGATGCGCTTGTACATCAGGGGCTGCGTCAGCGACGGGGTGTCTTGCTCGTTGTGGCCCAGCTTGCGGAAGCAAACGATGTCCACGACGATGTCGTGACGGAATTGCAGACGGTAGTCCAGCGCCAGCTTGGTGACGAACACCACGGCTTCGGGGTCGTCGCCGTTGACGTGGAACACCGGGGCTTCGATCATCTTGACGACGTCGGTGCAATACAGCGTCGAACGCGAGTCACGCGGGTCAGACGTCGTGAAGCCGATCTGGTTGTTGATGACGATGTGCAGCGTGCCGCCCGTACCGTAGCCGCGGGTTTGCGCCAGGTTCAGGGTTTCCATGACCACGCCTTGGCCGGCGAAAGCCGCGTCGCCGTGCACCAGCACCGGCAGCACGGTCTTGCCTTCGGCGTCGCCGCGGCGTTCTTGGCGAGCGCGTGCGCTGCCTTCGACCACGGGGTTCACGATTTCAAGGTGGGACGGGTTGAACGCCAACGACAGGTGGACCGGGCCGCCACGGGTGGACAGGTCGGAGGAGAAGCCGTTGTGGTACTTCACGTCGCCGTCGGTCAGGCCTTCGGCGTGCTTGCCTTCGAACTCGGCGAACAGGTCGCCAGGCATCTTGCCCATGATGTTCACGAGCAGGTTCAGGCGGCCGCGGTGGGCCATGCCGACCACGATTTCCTGGACGCCGTTTTCACCGGCGTGGTTCACCACTTCGTCCATCGAGGCGATGAAGCTTTCGCCGCCTTCCAGCGAGAAGCGCTTCTGGCCGACGTACTTGGTGTGCAGGAAGCGCTCGAGGCCTTCGGACTCGGTCAGCTGCTGCAGGATGTGGCGCTTTTCTTCGACCGAGTAGGTGGGCGCACCCAGCGTGGTTTCCAGGCGTTCCTGAATCCAGCGCTTGGCGGCGGGGTCGGAGATGTGCGTGAATTCAGCACCGATGCTGCGGCAATACGTGTCGCGCAGCGCCTTCAGGATGTCGCGCAGCGTCATGGTGCTGGCGGTCGTGAAGTAGGTGTTGGTGGCCGAGTAGGTTTGATCCAGATCGGCTTCGGTCAGGCCGTAGAAGGCCGGATCGAGTTCCGGGATCGGCGGGCGCTCTTGGCGCTTGAGCGGGTCCAGATCGGCCCAGCGCGAACCCAGCGAACGGTAGGCGGCAATCAGCGACTGCACCGACACTTGCTTGCTGGCGACGCTCAGATCGGGTTCGGCCGTACGTTGCACAAAGGCATTGGCCTTGGCGCGCTGGGCGAACGATTCGACGATGGGAGCGTGGGCCTGGTCACGAGTGGACTCTTGGCCGTCGGTAGCGGGAGCGTGCTGCAACTGGTCGAAATATTCGCGCCAGTTATCAGGAACCGAACCGGGATTGTCGAGGTAGGCTTCGTAAAGCTCCTCAACATATGGGGCGTTACCGCCAAAGAGATAAGACGTGGATAGAGATTCTATTTCCGAAGACATATCGCTTCACCTTTACGAGTGCTTCACTCGACACGATGCAGGAAAAACCTTCCGCGACACGGGCTTCCCGTTAAGCGGATCGCAGGGGCAGAAGGCGCGTACAAGCCTTGAAAGCCGTATGCCAAGCAGTATAACCCTTTGAGTTTACGGCCGTCTTCCGCCATTTCTGTGACGCAAAAAGCCGTTTCGGAATGCCGCCATGCGGCTTTGGAATGTCCTGGCAACCCCTGACATTGCGCCGTCTACGCACCATCAAATTCTGTTAATCCAAAATGCCGCAGCGCGTCATTTTTCAGCCGCTAAAAAAAGAGTGTTGCGCATTAGCCGCGTCACACCGGCAACGCGGTGGTCGACAAGATCTCTTTCAGCACGAAAAAAGTACGAATCTGGCGCACACCAGGCAGCTTGATGATCTCGCCCGCATGCAGCTTGTTGAAGCGTTCAAGATCCCGTATGCGCAGCATCAGGAAGTAGTCAAACTCGCCGGCTACCAAGTGGCATTCCAGGCAGCCGCTGATGCCGCGCGCCGCTTCTTCAAAGTCGGTGAAGGAGTCGGGCGTGGAGCGGTCCAGCACCACGCCCACGATGACGAGCGTGGCCATGTCGACATCCGCCGGCTCCAACAACGCCACCGTCTTTTTGATGATGCCTTCGGCCTTCAATTTTTCAACGCGCCGCAGGCAGGCGGCCGGACTCAAATGCACGCGCGTGCTCAGATCCAGATTGGTGATCTGCGCATCGTCTTGCAAGACGCGCAGGATGTGGCGGTCGATGCGGTCCAGACTTGCGAGCGCGGCCATTAGATGCGTCCCTAAAAATTTAATTTCGTATTCGTTTTTATATTCCAAATATTTATTCGAAAGCAACGATTATTAAACCTCGCGAATGACGTTATTGATAAAAATACGCAATTGACCGCATATCGCTGCGGTTCCTATGATTTTTCCATCCGCGCCACCCGCCGGCCGGAACGTCATCATCAGGAGCCCGCATGGATCTGCAACGCTTTCCCCGTCATCGCCTGACCTTTGGCGACACCCCCATCGAAAAGCTCGACCGCCTGTCCGCGCACCTGGGCGGCAAGGTCGAGATCTATGCCAAGCGCGAAGACTGCAACAGCGGCCTGGCGTTCGGCGGCAACAAGCTGCGCAAGCTGGAATACCTGATCCCGCAGGCGCTTGAGCAAGGCTGCGACACGCTGGTGACAATCGGCGGCATCCAGTCCAACCACACCCGCATGGTGGCCGCGGTAGCCGCCAAGCTGGGGCTGGCCTGCGTGCTGGTGCAGGAAAATTGGGTGGACTATTCGGATGCGGTTTACGACCGCGTGGGCAACATCATGATGAGCCGCCTGATGGGCGCCGATGTGCGGCTGGTGGACCAGGGCTTTGACATCGGCTTTCGGCGCAGTTGGGAAGAGGCGCTGGAAGACGTCAGAAAACGGGGCGGCAAGCCCTACGCCATTCCGGCTGGCGCGTCTGACCACGAATTGGGCGGGCTGGGCTATGTGGGCTTCGCAGAAGAAGTGCGGCGCCAGGAAGCCGAGCTGGGTTTCAAGTTCGATTACATCGTCGTATGCGCCGTCACCGGCAGCACGCAAGCGGGCATGGTGGTGGGCTTTGCAGCCGATGGCCGCGCCGACCGCGTGATTGGCATCGACGCGTCCGCCACGCCGGATCAAACGCGCGCGCAGATTCTGCGCATTGCGCGGCGCACCGCCGACATGGTCGGGCTGGAACAAGGCATTGCCGACAGCGACGTGGTGCTGGACACGCGCTACGCCTACCCCGCCTACGGCCTGCCATCCGCCGAAACCAACGAGGCCATTCGCACCTGCGCGCGGCTGGAAGGCATGATGACCGACCCGGTGTACGAGGGGAAGTCCATGCAGGGGATGATGGACATCATCCGCCGTGGCGAAATTCCCGCCGGGTCGAAGGTTCTGTATGCGCACCTGGGAGGGGTGCCGGCGATCAACGCCTATAGCTTTCTGTACCGCAACGGCTGAAGACGGCTACCCGGCGCAAGGCTTCGGGGCCATGGGCTGGCCGGCAGGCGATTTGCGCTGAGCCGGCCCGCCCTGCCCGCTTCAATTCGTCTTGGCGCCCGCCTGGAACCAGGCGCCGATCAACGCGCGTTCGTCGTCGGTCATGCCGGTGGAATTGGCCATCGGCATGATTTTCGACACGACCACTTGCTGGTAGACGGCCTGCGCGTGGGTGGCGATCTGCTCCACGGAATCCAGCCGCACGTTCTTCATCTGCACCTGCGCGCCATGGCAAAGCAGGCAACGCTGATCAAACACCTGGCGCACTTGCGTGAAGGCGACATCGGCAGGCGGCGCAACCGCCGCCGACGCCGCCACAGGCGCGGGCCGCATCCAGATGATGGTCAGGCCCAGCACCGCGATACCCAGCAGCACATAGGGCAGCGGATTGCGCGCATTGCCCAGCTTGAAGCGATGGCGCACCACGAAGAACTGACGTATCGCCGCGCCGCCCAGCATGATCAGCAGCAGTACGATCCAGTTGTACTGATGGGTATAGGTGAAGCTGTAGTGGTTGCTCATCATGGTGAACACCACCGGCAGCGTGAAGTAGGTGTTGTGCACGCTGCGCTGCTTGCCGCGCTGGCCATGCACCGGGTCGACCGGCTTGCCCGCCCGCATCGCCGCCACGTTCTTCCTCTGGCCGGGAATGATCCAGAAGAAGACGTTGCCGCTCATGGTGGTGGCCATCATCGCGCCCACTAAGAGGAACGCCGCGCGGCCCGCAAACCAGTGACAAGCCAGCCACGACGCCAACGCAATGAACACCGCGATCAACACACCCACGATGGTGTCGCCGTGCTTGCCGCGGCCAAACAGCCGGCAGATGCCGTCGTAGACGATCCAGAACACCACAAAGAAGGCCAGCGCCACCGCCACGGCGGTTGAAGGCTGCCAGTCCATCTTTGAACGATCAATGAGATAGGTGCTGGCGTTCCACAGGTACGACATGGTGAACAGCGCAAAGCCGGTCAGCCACGTGCTGTAGCTTTCCCAGAACGACCAGTGCAGATGATCGGGCAGCTTCTTGGGTTGCACCGCGTACTTCTGCATGTTGTAGAAGCCGCCGCCGTGCACCGCCCATTGCTCGCCGCCTACGCCTTTGTTGAGGGATTCCGCGTCGCGCGGTTTTTCCAGGCTGTTGTCCAGCATCACAAAGTAGAACGACGTGCCGATCCACGCGATGCCGGTAATGATGTGGGCCCAACGCAGCAGCAGATTGACCCAATCCAGGTAGTAGCTTTCCATTCACGCCCCCCGCAGCGGGCGGGCCTATGAGGCTCCGCCACACTGCTCACCACCGCGGGCGCTGTAAGCAGAAGACAGATCGCGCACAAGGCTATGGGCCATGCACCGCTGCGATCAAGATCCGCGAAATTGTATGCAGGTTTTGTTCACAAGGCTATGCGATAGAGGCCGTTACGGCATCAGGAATACCCTAGGCCGGGCAAGCGGCCCCGTCGCCCGGCGCAAACTGAAGCGCTCCCTGCTGTGAGCCGCGTGCCAGCCTATGAGCCGCGATACGTCGAATAGCTCCAGGGGCTGACAAGCAGCGGCACGTGGTAGTGCTGGTCTGCGTGGGCCACGCCGAAGTCCAGGCTGACCTGGTTCAGGAAGTTGGGTTCGGGCAAAGCCACGCCGCGCGCCTTGAAATAGCCGGCCACATCGAACACCAGCCGGTACGTGCCTGCCTTCAGGTCTTGATCGGTGAATAGCGGTTTGGCGCTGCGGCCGTCGTCATTCAGCGTGAATTGGTTGAGCAGCGTGGCGCTCGCGCCCTCGGTGGCGTAAAGCGCAACGGCCATCCCCGCTGCGGGGCAGCCGTGCATGGTGTCGAGTACGTGCGTAGTCAGGCCCAATCTTGTCTCCTCATGCCCGCGTACCGCCGGGCGATATCATGGTTATCCTTAATGATGTACATAAATTGTATACAGCTAATTGCTTTCCAGCTATTGTTTAGCCCATCATGAAACTCCCCG
>Ga0256880_1000402_pt1 | contig 11541 bp, 12 predicted proteins | sample MC6MC0438MT_FD_186348 | JGI IMG/M metagenome (GOLD analysis project Ga0256880, IMG submission 186348) | Metatranscriptome of enriched soil aggregate microbial communities from Iowa State University, Ames, United States - MC6-MC0438-MT... | ecosystem: Environmental > Terrestrial > Soil >... | reverse complement strand
CTTAAATGGACTAAGTCCGTGGTTATACGCTAAAGAATCTTTAGTTTCTTAACGTGTATTTTTATATTTATTCAATGTTTGAAAAGCGGGAAGGCTTCAACATGTTTAAGGCCGTCCATAATATTACTCAATAAATATTACCTTCAGCTAAAGCTAACTGAAATATAATGTTTGATTGACTCTTAGCATTATCTGTACGATAAAGAATGAGCCAAAATAGAATGAGCCCAATACAATACAGGGCTCATTCTTCAATTTAAATTACCAAATTTGTCTGAACATCGGTAAGCAGTTTAAAAGAATGCCCATCTTCCATCCAAGTCAAAAAGTACATTATCTAGAAAACACCTTTAAAATTTTTGATTTTATGAATTCTTTTTCATTGTTTGTCAAATTAGAACCCGATGGTAAGCATAAGCCTCTTTCAAATAAGTCCTCTGCAACGTGCTGTCCATAATATGGAGAATTTTCAAAAATGGGTTGAAGATGCATTGGCTTCCATAGCGGACGTGATTCTATATTATCTTCTAGTAGAGCAAGTCTTAATTGTTCGCGAGTTACACCTGATTTTTCCGGATCAATTGTAATAGCCGATAACCAATGGTTTGAGTAAAACTTTTCATTGGGCTCTGTCAGAACTTCAACCCCATCTATTTCTTCAAATAAATCATTATAGAACACGGTCATTGCTCGTCTTGATGCAACTCGATCCGCTAAAACTTCCATTTGCCCTCGGCCAATTCCCGCACAAATATTAGACATACGATAATTATATCCGATATGCGAATGCTGATAATGAGCAGCATTATCCCGTGCCTGGGTAGACAAAAACACCGCTTTTTCCTTGTCTTCTTGCGTATGACAAACTAAAGCTCCACCACCCGAAGTTGTGATAATTTTATTTCCATTAAAACTCAATATGCCAAATCTACCAAATGTACCACATGCAATATTATTATATTTTGATCCTAATGCTTCTGCAGCATCTTCAATAATCGGAATATCAAATTCGGCAGCTATTGCAACAATCTCATCCATCTCCGCTGGCATTCCATAGAGATGAACCACAATAATTGCCTTAGGCTTTTTCCCTATTTTTATGCGGGCCTCTATTCCTTCTCTCAATGCTTTCGGACACATATTCCATGTTTCCTGCTCGGAGTCAATAAAAACAGGAACTGCGCCTTGATAAGCAATAGGATTAGCTGAGGCAGAAAAAGTCATAGACTGACAAATAACCTCATCGCTGTAGCCAACACCACACTGGATTAATGCTAGATGTAAAGCTGCTGTCCCTGCTGAAAGAGCTGCTACTTTCACATTTCTCTTTAAAAACTTCTCCAAATCATCCTCGAATCCATTAACATTAGGACCTAGAGGAGCGACCCAATTATCATCGAATGCTTCATGAATGTATTTTAATTCATTTCCTCCCATATGTGGCGACGAAAGCCATATTTTGTCTGACATATCTTTAAAATATTAATTTTATTTCTTTATAATTCTTCCCGGATTGCCAACCACAGTACAACCATCAGGTATATCTTTTATAATTACGGCTCCTGCACCTATTGTAACCCATTTCCCCACTCTAATTCCCTGAATCACACAAGCACCGATCCCGACGTGTGTACCTTCTCCTATTTTGACATTCCCAGCAAGAGCAGTATTAGGAGACAGATGAACAAAATCTTCAATTAAGCAATCATGATCTACCGAAGCATTTGTATTAATAATACAGTGTTTTCCAATATTAACATCAACATTCACCGTAACACCTGCCATCACGACTGTCCCTTCTCCAATTAAAGTCCGATGAGAAATTTGGGATTTTGGATGAACCAATGTTATAAACTTATTTTTCAATTGGTTGGATAATCTTTTTCGGACCTCATTGTTTCCAATTGCAACTATGCAATTGTCCGTTTCATCAATTATAGAGGTGACAGGATAGTCTAATAAGCTAGACTTTGTGGGCTGATCCTCACAAAATACCAATTCACTATAGTCACATGCCTCAACGATCTCCGCCAAAACTTTGGCATGTCCTCCCGCGCCGTAAAGTACTAATTTAGTCATTACTATTTCCTTTAAATGCTTCTATTGTTACATGTCCATTAGCGGAAATTCCTTCCCGAACAAATACCTTTTTAATCGTTAAAAAGAAAATTTTCAAATCCAATAATGCCGATATGTGTTCAATATACCAAACATCCAATTCAAATTTTTTTTCCCAAGAAATTGCATTTCGACCATTAACTTGCGCCCAGCCGGTAATCCCGGGCCTTACTTCATGACGACGTTTCTGGCTCTTATTATATAGGGCCAAATATTCTATCAGCAACGGCCTAGGGCCAATCAGCGCCATATCGCCTTTCAGTACGTTAATTAATTGAGGGATCTCGTCTAGGGAAGTTTTTCGTACAAATGCCCCAATAGATGTTAGACGGTCAGCGTCAGGCAAAAGATTACCTCGAACGTCTCTCTTGTCATTCATCGTTTTGAATTTGATGATTTTAAATAACTTCTCATTTAGGCCTGGGCGTGTCTGGAAGAAGAATGGTTTTCCCGCATTTGCAAAGTATAGTCCTATTGTTATTATGACAAAGATAGGGCTTAAAATTCCAAGTGCAACAAATGCTATTACAAAATCTACCAATCTTTTAAAATATAACTTATACATACTCTATATTTTCTCGACGATCAAACGGTATGACCTGTCCACTTTATACTCATCTATCAATAACTTTTCGGCATTTTCACCCATTCTAACCAAGTCGGTACTCATTAAATATCCTATTTTCTGCTGCATCTCGACTTGCTCACCAGCTAGCACTTTGTAGCCACATTCGGCTTTCTCAATGATATCTCCTATATCTGTATTTGGGTCTGTAGCTGCCAGAACAGGCATTTTCATCTCCAAATAAGATAATAGTCGTGAGGGGAAATTGGGGATTAAAAATTTCTTATCCAAGAATATCAAACCAATATTGCACGCAGCTAATAATCTATCGTAATCTTCTTTTGGAAGTCTCTGTAGCAATGCAGCATTTTGCGGTTGATGTATATTAAACCACTCTTTTATTTTCAAAAACTCTGTTCCATCGCCGACTATGAGAAAAAAAACATTCTTATTCTCTGTTGCATTTATTGTGTCCAACAGAAAATTCAACCCTTGAGGTTTTCCGAGATTCCCGCCATACACAAAGACAGTTTTATCTACAGGGATACCATATTTATGTCTGATTTCCAGCTTTTGTTCATCAGTATAGTCAAAAGTAATTGGTTCAATAGTATTCGGATTTACCTCAACCTTGTCAGATGCAATTTCAGGATTATGAGTTAACAAAAATTTCACATTGGCTGGGGACATGCACCCAATAGCATCAGATATCTTATATAACTTTTTTTCCTTTTTCAGAAATTGTCTGTGCAGAATTCCCCCTTCTTTAAGCATATTCATATCCACAGCATTTTGTGGAAATATATCTTTTAATAAGAGGTATGATTTTGCCAAATCCCTTTTTTTAACGTATTCAATCACTTTTGCAAAGGTAATTGGTGGAGTAGAATAAAGAACTAAATCAAATTTCTTATTTGATGTGAATTTTTTGATAGCCGAGAGGTATTGATATTCTATTGCTATGGTACCAATACCTTTCTCAATAATATTTGTTTTTTGAATATTAAAAGTCTTGACCTGAAGAATTGAAATGCCATCTTTATTATTGAAGTTAGTAGCAATATTTCTCCTTCTTTCTACTGGAGTTACCACAGTAACATCATGCCCTTCGTCTCGAAATTTTCGCAAGAGATCCTGGTAAATTCCACGTTCTTGTATAGAATTGATTTCTACTAAAGTTAAAAAAACAATATTCATTTTTACTAAATTTCCTCTGACCAAACTGTTCTTTTAATATAATCAGTATAAGAGATAATAATTCTTACCATTTTTTCAGACACATTTGGCATTGAGTAATCAGCCACTTGACGAAAATTACGTTTTTCGCCTACCTCCTGTGTTAGTACTTGGACAAGCCCTTGCAATACACGTTCAGGCGACAATCCCACCATCATAACTGAAGCTTCCTCCATAGCCTCCGGTCTTTCATGCGCCTGACGAATGTTTAAAGCTCTAAAATTTAAAATCGAAGATTCTTCAGAGATTGTTCCCGAATCGGACAATACTGCATAAGAGCGCATCTGCAAGGCATTATAATCAAGAAATCCCAATGGTTTGAGGAATTGAATCTCTGGACGCATTTCTATCTGCATCTTATCGAGCATATTTCGAGTACGTGGATGAGTCGACACGATCACAGGATAACCATATTGTTCGGCGATAGTATTTAGAGATTCCATTAAACCTCTAAAATTTTTCTCGTTGTTGATATTTTCTTCACGATGCGATGAAACGACAAAGAATTTACGCTCTTCTAAATTTAGTTTAGTCAACACATCCGATGCTTCAATTTCAGGCAAATAGTGATTTAACACTTCAAACATTGGTGACCCCGTTTTGATAATACGGTCAGCAGGTAAGCCTTCACGCAGTAAATATTCCCTGGCGATATCAGAATATGTTAAGTTAACATCTGCTGTGTGGTCAACAATCTTACGATTCGTCTCTTCAGGAACACGCTGATCAAAACAACGATTACCAGCCTCCATATGAAAAATAGGAATATGACGTTTTTTTGCGGGAATTGCACACAGACAAGAATTCGTATCCCCTAACACTAAGAATGCATCAGGCCGCAATTCTTCCAATAGCGGATCAATTTTGATCAAAATATTTCCAACAGTTTCTGTTGCTGTTTTCCCAGCTGCTTCCAAAAAATAATCTGGTTTACGAAGCCCCAGATCTTCAAAAAAGATTTGATTCAGTTCGTAGTCGTAATTCTGTCCTGTATGCACAATCACATGGTCTACAGCCTCTGATGCATCCAGTGCAGTCAGTACACGTGACAATCTAATAATCTCCGGTCGAGTCCCAACAACCGTCATTACTTTTAATTTTTTCATATTCTATTTTAGCTCTAAGGCTGACTTTAAATTTGTTATACTTCTAAAAAATAGGTATCCGGGTCTGCTGGATCATATGGTTCATTTATCCAAAATAACGTAATCAGCTCCTCTTCACCTATGTTCGTGATATTATGTGTGTACCAAATGGGCATATCTACAAAAGATGGCTCCTGACCATCCAGGTAAAAATCAAGTATTTCATCTGTATCCATTTTTCGCAACTGAATACGCGCTTTTCCTTGAATTACGGCAAAACGTTCTATTTTTCGTGTATGAAAATGATTACCTCGGGTAATTGATGGTACGGTCGTGGAATATGAAGATTGTCCCCCGATGCCCATGCGGATAATCTCAACAAATGTACCTCTCGGATCTGTATGAAGTTGAAATTTTCGTGGATAGATAGATTTATGATCCATAAAAGACCGGTAAGTATTAAATAGATTGAGTTCAAATCGATCATTCAATACCGGAATCTCTCCTTTTTCTAGATATAAATCTTTATAGTGCTCTAAAAGAGCTAGTACCTCAGACACCTTTTTTGTTGCTGTCGGTTCCACAACATACAACGGTTGATGCTCACTTTCACGAATCTGCTTGATAATGTCGTCAACTAATTCTTGCACATAAATTAACTTAACTTCACCATCATTCGCAATCGTTGGTCTTTCAGCATGCGTTAATTGAAAACAAAATGTTGCAACGAACGAATTATAAAAGGGATTCCCGAAAGGACCAAACACATTGGGAATAAGTAAACCAGTTAACTTGCCACCATTTTCATTTGCCCATTTATTCAAGGCTTCCCTACCTTCACGTTTTGAGCGACCATATAAGTTGTCCCGCTCTTCCTGTGTCGACGAGGAGATCAAAACATGTGCCTTGGAACCAGTTCTCTCTAACGAAGCAACCAATTTATTGACCAGTCCAATATTAGTATCATAGATTACTTGCTCACTTTCGTGCCTATTGACTGCAGCTAAATGCACAATCACGTCACATTGTGCTACAAATTGATCTAGCTTTTCATACTCATCAAAATATTCTTTCTGGAAATCTATCTGTTCAAACTCCGTAGGATAAAGTCCTATCGAATTATAAAGATGAGATCCAACAAATCCATTCTGTCCCGTTATCCCTATTTTCATATGTATTGCTCTTTTCTATTTTTAAAATAATCTAATGGATAGGTATAATCATCATTTTGTGCATTCTCAATACCAAAATCTGCGAATACCAATAATTTCGAATCAGATTCTAAAGCTTGAAATGCAGTACCATATCCAACGGAAAGATGAAGTACTTTATTTTCAGTTGAGTCCAAAATTATTTTTTCTATAGGGAGATCTGAAGAAGCCTGATCCCAATCATCAATTTTCACCACATCAACTGAAAACTTACCAGAGAGGGCATAAAACCAACGTTGCTCCAAGCGGTGAGCTCTCCATCCACGAACTAGATCAAGATCCGTATTTTTTATAATATAAAAACGCTTAACTTGAGACATATCAAAGTCATTAACAAAACGAATCTGTCCACGATGATCCTTAGCAATTCCGCCTTGAATAAAATCAATCATATAATATCTAGATTAATAAGGATACTGCATAACATCTTCTCCAAAAACTTCCTTCCTAATCAATGGTAATTTGGAAACAAGCTTTTTCAAACCTTCTACTCCTTGCTGCTCTGTATTATGAGAATGATAATCTTCGATCTTCGAGACATCTTCTTCTCCTTCAGAAAAATATTTGGCGTAATTTAAATCACGATTATCTGCGGGAACACGATAAAAATCGCCCATATCTTCCGCCTTCAACATCTCCTCACGTGTACATAATGTTTCATAAAGTTTTTCACCATGTCTCGTACCGATAATCTTGACTGGCACTTCCTTTCCAGTAAGTTCAATCAATGCTTTTGCTAAATCACCAATGGAGCCAGCTGGTGCTTTATTCACAAATAGATCTCCAGGATTAGCATGTTCAAATGCAAATAGTACCAAATCTACTGCATCTTCAAGTGACATGAAAAAACGAGACATATTTGGGTCTGTAATTGTAATTGGCTCACCTTTTTGAATTTGATTCAGAAATAAAGGGATTACTGAACCCCGAGAGGCCATTACATTCCCGTAACGAGTTAAACAGACAACAGTATCTGTTAGATTACGAGCCTCGGCCACAGCCACTTTTTCCATCATCGCTTTGGATATCCCCATCGCATTGATTGGATAAGCAGCCTTATCTGTACTCAGACAAATAACCTTTTTAACACCATTGGATGCTGCTGCACGAATAACATTTTGAGTACCTTCAACATTTGTTTTTACAGCCTGCATAGGGAAAAATTCACAAGAAGGTACTTGTTTCAGAGCCGCAGCGTGAAAAATATAATCAACTCCCCGAGTTGCTGGTTCAATAGATGCAAAATCGCGAACGTCACCTATGTAGTATTTAATTTTATTATTTTTATAAAGGTTTCGCATATCATCCTGCTTTTTCTCGTCACGAGAAAAAACTCGGATTTCTTTAAAATGATCCGTCTCTAAAAATCGGTTTAATACGGCAGTCCCAAAAGAGCCCGTTCCTCCTGTAATTAATAGAATTTTATCTTTTATTTTCATTATTTTTCGAAATAATATCTATGAGTTTTTTTAATTTATTATTCACTTTCAAAATGCTATTATCATTATTATTCAGTGCACGCTCGAAAGCGTTTTTTATATCATCCTCATTGTATGGGTCAAAGATAATTGAAGGAGCACAAACATCTAACATATAAGGCAAATTAGCCCCAATAATTTTACAATTGCACTCAATAGCTTCAACAATTCCCAATCCAAAACTTTCAGATAAAGAAGGATACACTACGTACTCTGATTTCGAATAGTAATTTTGGATTTCATTATGAGGAATATTCTCAAAATTAATAATAGGATAACCTTCATTTTGTTTCAGAGTTATTAGTTCATGTATATCGCGGTATTCATAAGAAACTGTTAATTGAAGCTGTCCTAGATTATTGCTATCATAAAATTTACAAAAAGCGTTAATTAATCGCTTATGATTCTTATGGGGATAACCATTACTAACATAAAGAAAAGTATTAGCTTCCTTTTCAATGCCTCCTCTATTCGAAATAGGTAGTTTAGCATAAAAAGGCATTAGTAATATCTTTTCTGGAAAAACGCTGTATTTCTTTGCAAATAATGAGCCCATATTGTTGGTTTGGACCATCCAAAAATTGGTATTATCCTTGCTCCATCTCAACACTAATTTTTTAAAAAAGAAAATGATTTTTGAAAAAAAACCAACACCCTGAGTTTCAACAAACTGCAACTGATGTAAATATGTATATACCAGACAGTTTAATTTCATACTAGGTGGAAGATTGCCAAAACAAAAGACTTTTGAAATAGTATTAATATCTACTTTTTTATAGTACATATGCCTATTAATATAACCTTTTATAAAAACCACATTATTACTTGTCTTTATTGCCGGGATATTATTCTTTACCCTATCATCAAGTAAATATAATATTCGATTATCCGTTTCCTCAAAAGATTTTATTAGCAAATCTAATAAGACTTTTCCTCCCGAATTATTAATAAAAACAGCGTCAATTAACAGCATATAATTTTTATCTTATCTTTTCCCTATAACATTTAAGGAATTACTTGTTACCCTTTTACTATAATTTGTTTTAAAAGCATCAATAGAAGGAGCTTCATTCACAGCGGTTTTATATGCTAAATATAGCCATGTATCCCGCCCCCAGTAAATAACCCCATTGCTGGCCCTTCCGTTATACGAGAAATCCATGAGCTTTTTTGTATAGCTGACAAAAACACTGTTAGACATTAACTTTTGCCTATATTTTTTGTCAAGTGTATTAAATCTATCCCATACTACAGGTAACAAAAGTTTGTTATGCTTCTTCGCAATTTGTGCTGAACGGTTCATTTTTCCTTTATCAAATCCCTCTAGTGGAGAAGACAAATATACGGCAGGGGAAATAACATCTGACAATGCGTATATACTCGTCAAATACTCCTCAGAGATTTCATCATAATTGTCTTGGGGCAATCCAAAAAAACCCCATTTCACATTTGGTCTCAAACTTTTCGCAAGTTTTATTGCTTTTATAAATTCCCTCTGTGCCTTATCTTTTAAAACTCTTGAAACATTCCTGCCAACTAAATTCTCATAAACTTTTCCTTCCCAATCCAGTATACAAAGCCCAGATTCTGTTTTATTTGGAAATAGCCTTAGAATCTCTTTCGTAAAAACACTTTCATTTAAGACCATAGCATTTTTAGGGTATATAAAATCCCCGTAAACCATTTGGCACTCTAAAACACCTTTAGATTGAAGCTTAGACCAAGTTGCATTATCGAGATCGTCCATTGCCACATATAGCTTTTGGGAAAAGACCAAGTTGACAAAAAAAATGTAACTTAGAAATGTAAATATTAGTTTTTTCATATGCTTAACTTTTTTATTTTCAAAGGATACAGAACAAACACCAACGTGAATAGTAGATAATCATTGTAGTTAACAAAAAACAGGCCATCTGTTGAACCCCTGACTAAAATTAATAACAAAATCGATGAACAAAACAACTTATCACCTTTAAAGCTTATCGCTTTAATTATTCTATAAAAAATATAAAGACAAAACAAGCCAAAAAATGAATGAGCTATTAAATATGAATTATGCAAATTACCGTCATACCTAATAAATTCGGGATCTGCATCTAATCTGACACCAAAAAACATATTTTTTAAACTATATTTGAAATGGTAGACATAGGCCTCCCAAATTTCAGATCGACCTGTTATATCTGTTCCCTGATCTTCAAACCTTTTTAATCCTGTATGAATGAATGCGCTAAAACCGCTATAGAAATAACCAGCAATAAAAAAAACTGCTAGCAGTATAAGTAAAATTTGTTTATAGCGATTGATTTGATTACTATATCTCAAATTGACGTAGATAACCAGTAATACAAATAGGGCAGATATTAAAATACTAGATCGCCCAAATAATAAAAGGGAAAGAAAAAGATTTGAACAAACAGGTATGAGCGAAAAGCGATTTTTTCCAAGTTTTATTTCCTCCCAATAATAACAAATAACAAAACACATATAATAGAATCCCACCATGTTCTGTGATCTATTTTCTAAAATTTTATTTGGATCTATTCCCTTGGATAACTGAAAAACCACGAACACAAAATAACTGACCATCAATACAATATGTATTTTATTATTTATGTGATAAGTCGAATAAAACTGCACAATTATAAACAAAGACAGGAAATAACAAAGTGAGTAGAAAACTTCCACCTGAAACCCCTTTATTATAAGACAAATTACTCCAACAATATATAGTTTAAAAAAAAATTGAAAATAGGAAATATTCTTTCGAACTATGGTTAAGAAGGATATAAGCGATATTACGACTAAATACGCAAAAATAAATTGCGGTCTCACTAAATTAGTGTTTAAAAGGCTAGTCATGTATAATATATGGAAAACCAATATCATTATTGTGACTGGGGCCTTTTCTTTTAAAAACATTGGTACCATTGTAAAATAATCATTAATTTTCGATCAACCTCATTTTTATCGCTATTATTTAAATGTAATTGCAAAATATTCGCCATTAGCTGATATTACATTTTTTGGACAAGATTAAACATTTTCTTCCATTCTACTAAAATATTTTCTGAAGTATAACGCTCAACATTTTTCTGGCTATTTTTTCCCATCTCATTTCTTAATTGAGAATCATCAATTAAACGAATTACATTTTCAATAAATTGTTGGTTTCCTCCCATTGGAATTAAAAAGCCATCATTTTCTTCAATTAGCTCTTTGGGACCTGTAGGGCAATCAAAAGCCACAATCGGCATTCCAAACGCTTTTGCTTCTAATAGAACCATCGGCAAGCCTTCTTTATTAGAAGACATTAAATAAATCGACGCTTTCTTATAATATTTCGAAATATCTTTCTGAGGGGATAGAATTAGGACATTATTATTTAAATCTCTACTCTCAATAATATTTTTGAGGTCATCTTTTTGAGGACCATCTCCTATTAGAAGTAATGTCCAATTTTCATGCCTTTTAAATATTTCCTCTACTAACTCCAATAACAATCCGAATCTCTTTTCCGCACTAAAGCGCCCAATAGCCAATAGAATATTCTCCTTTTCCATAGGAGATTGCTCTATCTCAAAACTTACTTCGTTAGGAATAACAAATATACTTTTTACCCCTATATTACTATATTTAATGAAGTCCGTTTTTGTTAAAATAACAACTGAGTTTAAATATCTATAAAATAACCTTCTAAATACCTTAGTGATACCTGTAGCGGAATCATAAGCCGTGTGTTCACATCCTACTAGTTTGGCTCTTATCCCCAAAAAACTCATAAAGCCAAACATAATATTAATCGAGTGTACGGTTCCTATCACTATATCTCGAGTTTTCAATTGTTT
>Ga0256880_1000394_pt1 | contig 11640 bp, 13 predicted proteins | sample MC6MC0438MT_FD_186348 | JGI IMG/M metagenome (GOLD analysis project Ga0256880, IMG submission 186348) | Metatranscriptome of enriched soil aggregate microbial communities from Iowa State University, Ames, United States - MC6-MC0438-MT... | ecosystem: Environmental > Terrestrial > Soil >... | reverse complement strand
GGGGCTTCATGGCCCGGTGGATACCCACATTAGGCTTAGGTCGTGCAGTGCCGGTAAAATCTTGCCATTCTAGCCATTTGCGATAGTCGATGCACAAAGTACAACGATCCGTCCTGGTGCCTTACAGCGCCGCCCAGATGTTTGATCTGGTTGCCGACGTGGAAAAGTACCCCGAGTTCATGCCGTGGTGTGGCGGCGCCGAGGTACAAACCCGCGACGAGCACGGCATGCAGGCCTCTATCCTGATCAGCTTCGCGGGGATGAAGCAGCGCTTCACCACGCGCAACACCCACGTCTATCCCGACCGGATCGACCTTGAACTGGTGGACGGGCCGTTTTCCAGCCTGGTCGGCCATTGGGAATTCCAGCCCCTGGCCGAAGACGCGTGCAAGGTGTTGTTCACCATGGAGTACGCGTTTTCGAACCGCGCGCTGGAAATGGTGGTGGGCCCCGTGTTCAACCGCATCGCCACCAGCTTCATTGATTCCTTCACCAAGCGGGCGCAGTCCAAGTATGGCGAATGAGCCGACCGCCGCGCTGCGGGTTGACGCCGACGCTAACGTCAGCGTCTGCGTCTGCTACGCCTTGCCGGGCCACGTGTGGTTGCGGGAACTGAGCCTGCCGGCGGGGGCGACGGTGGCTGACGCCTTGGCGGCCAGCGGCTTCGCGCAGGCGTTCCCGGTGGTGCAGCCTTGGGAGCGCGGCGTGGGTATCTTTGGGCGCGCCACGGAACCCCAGGCGCGGCTGGCGGATGGCGACCGCGTTGAAATCTATCGGGGCTTGAGCTTCGACCCCAAGGAATCGCGCCGCCGCCGCGCCGAGCACCGCCGCGCAAAAACCGCCGTTAACGGCAGGGTCCGTCCGGCCGGTCTGTTGTAAGCGGGGGGCGGGCCAGCGGTCTGTCGGACCCGGATAAGCGGGGCGACATTGTCATCATCGCGACAAGTGGCGCCGGGCCTTCCGGCGTAACATAGGCACCGTTTCGTACTTACGTTTACGTTAACGTCATGTCAAAATTGACGGGCTGGCGTTCACGAGACGGCAGCAACGCCAGCAGACAATACTGATGACAACAGGAGACAGGCTGTGGACTTGGAACTGACTGACGAGCAGCGCGCCTTTGCGCAAGCCGCCCGCGACTACGCCGAGGGCGAGCTCGCGCCCCATGCGGCGCGCTGGGACGCCGAAGGCATCTTCCCCCGCGAGGCCTTCGCCCGCGCCGGCGAAATGGGCTTTTGCGCCATCTACGCCAGTGAAGACATCGGCGGCCTGGGCCTGCCGCGTCTGGACGCCACGCTGGTGTTCGAGGAAATGGCGGCGGTGGACCCGTCGACCACGGCCTTCCTGACGATCCACAACATGGCGACCTGGATGGTCGGAAAATGGGGTCAGCCCGCCTTGCGCGACCACTGGGGCCCCTTGCTGGCCAGCGGTCAGAAGCTGGCGTCCTACTGCCTGACCGAACCCGGCGCCGGGTCCGACGCGGCATCCTTGACTACGCGGGCGCAGCGCGAAGGCGACGACTATGTCTTGAACGGCGCCAAAGCCTTCATCTCGGGCGGCGGCGACACCGATCTGCTGGTGGTCATGGCGCGCACGGGCGGCGAGGGCGCCAGCGGCATCAGCGCCTTCGCGGTGCCGGCCGATAGCGCGGGCATCAGCTACGGGCGCAAGGAAGAAAAGATGGGCTGGAACAGCCAGTCCACGCGTCCCATCACCTTTGAGAACGTGCGTGTGCCGGCCGCCAATAGGCTCGGGCAAGAGGGCGAAGGCTTCAAGATCGCCATGAAAGGCCTGGACGGTGGACGCATCAATATCGGCACCTGCTCGGTTGGCGCGGCGCAGGGTGCGCTGGACGCCGCCCGCCGCTACATGGACGAACGCCGGCAATTCAACCGCCGGTTGGCCGAATTCCAGGCATTGCAATTCAAGCTGGCAGATATGGCGACGCATTTGGTCGCCGCACGCCAGATGGTGCGCCTGGCCGCGTGCAAGCTGGATGCCGGTTCGCCGGACGCGGCCACCTACTGCGCGATGGCCAAGCGCTTCGCCACCGATATGGGTTTTCAGATTTGTCTGGATGCGCAACAGATTCATGGCGGCTATGGATACTTGCGGGACTATCCCTTGGAGCGTCTGGTGCGCGATACTCGCGTTCATCAGATTCTGGAGGGCACCAACGAGATCATGCGAGTGATCATTGCCCGCCAATTGTTGGAAAAAGGAGCCGACATAAGATGAATGCACCGGTGTTGTTCGAAGAAAGAAGCGCGGCGAACGGCATGCGGTTCGGGATTGCGACGCTGAATGCGCCGCAGACCCTGAACGGCCTGTCGCTGGAAATGGTGGACTTGCTGGCGGCGCGGCTGGACGAGTGGGCGCGCGACCCCGGGGTTGCGCTGGTCGTGCTGCAAGGCGCGGGCGAAAAGGCGTTTTGCGCAGGCGGCGACCTGCACGGCCTGTATCGCAGCATGAGCGAGAACCAGGGCAAGAGCGGCTGGAGCAATGCCTATGCGCGCCGCTTCTTCGAGCACGAGTATCGGCTGGACTACCGCATCCACACCTATCCGAAGCCCGTCCTGTGCTGGGGCCATGGCATCGTCATGGGCGGCGGTATTGGCCTGATGATGGGCGCGAGCCATCGCGTGGTCAGCGAATCGTCCCGGCTGGCCATGCCCGAAGTATCGATCGGCCTGTTCCCGGATGTGGGCGGCAGCTGGCTGCTGAACCGCATGCCGGGCCGCATTGGGTTGTTCCTGGCGCTGACCGGCGCGCAGATGAATACCGCTGACGCATTTTTTGCGGGGCTGGCGGACTTCCGCCTGAACCACGCGGATTGGCCGAAGCTGCTGGCGTCGCTGGAAGAGCAGCCCTGGGCCGGGCAGGCCGGTGGCGCGTCCGAGGAAGCGATTGCACCGCGTTCGCTCAACGATGGCTTGCTGCGCCGCGCGCTGACGGCGTTGGAGCCGCAGGCGCCGCTTGAACCCGGCCATCTGCGCCAGCATTCTTTCCTGATCAACAACCTGTGCAACGGCAACCGCTTGGACGAGATCTACGAAGAACTCGCCTTGCTGAAAGACCACGCCGACCCCTGGCTGGCGCGCGCCGCCAAGACGATGCTGGCGGGCTCGCCCGGTTCGGTGCGCCTGGCCTTCGCCTTGCAGCAGCGCACGCGCCTGCGTTCGCTGGATGACGTGTTCCGCACCGAGTACATCGCCGCGCTGGCGTGCACCGCCCATGGCGATTTCGCCGAAGGCATCCGCGCCTTGCTGGTCGACAAGGACAAGAACCCGCGCTGGAATCCCGCTGTCATCGATATGGCGACGGACGCCTGGGTGCAGAAATTCTTTGAAGAGCCGTGGCCCGAAGGCGAGCCGCATCCGCTGGCCGACCTGGGTCAGGAAGGGCGCTAGCGCGCCGGCCGGTTCGATAGAGGCGGACCGGCCACCCCGTCATGCAGATCACGATGGTTCCACACCTACAGCAATAGCAATAGCAACAGGAGACAAGACATCATGAGCAGTATTGCGTTTATCGGTTTGGGCAACATGGGCGCGCCCATGGCATTGAATCTGGTCAAGGCCGGACACAGCTTGACGGTGTTCGATCTGGTGCCGGCGGCCGTCAAGCTGTTGACCGATGCGGGGGCGCGCGCGGCGGCCTCGGCATCCGAAGCGGTCAAGGGCGCCGACGTTGTGATTTCGATGTTGCCGGCCAGCAAGCACGTTGAAGGGCTGTATCTGGGTGAAGACTTGCTGGGCAAGATTCCCTCGAGCGCGCTGGTCATCGAATGCAGCACCATCGCGCCGGACTCCGCGCGCAAGGTGGCGCAGGCGGCCGACGTGCGCGGCATCGCCATGATTGACGCCCCGGTTTCCGGCGGCACGGGCGGGGCGGCGGCAGGCACGCTGACGTTCATCGTGGGCGGCCAGGCCGCCGCGCTGGAACGCGCGCGTCCCGTGCTGGAAAAGATGGGCAAGAACATCTTTCACGCGGGTCCGGCGGGTGCGGGCCAGGTCGCCAAGATCTGCAACAACATGCTGTTGGGCATCCTGATGGCGGGCACGTCCGAAGCGTTGGCGCTGGGCGTGGCCAATGGGCTGGACCCGAAGGTGCTGTCCGACATCATCGCCAAGAGCTCGGGCCGCAACTGGGCCACCGAACTCTACAACCCCTGGCCGGGCGTCATGGACCATGCGCCCGCGTCCAAGGGGTACGCGGGTGGTTTCGGCGTGGACCTGATGCTGAAGGACTTGGGGCTGGCGGCCGAAGCGGCGCTGTCGGCACGAGCATCCATTCCGTTGGGTGAGCTGGCGCGCAATCTGTATTCGCTGCACAGCTCGGGCGGCTCGGGCAAGCTGGATTTCTCCAGCATCGTCAATCTGGTCAAGCGCGAGCAAGACTGACATGAGCGAGCATGCGTCATCGCCTGACCCGGCCGCGCGGGTCAAGGCCAGCTTCGACCAGCAAAGCGTGATGCGCTTGCTGGGCGCAGGCCTGGATGTGGTGGAGCGGGGCAGGGTGGACATCGTGCTGCCTTACCGGGCTGACCTCTGCCAGCAGAACGGCTTCTTGCACGCGGGCATTTCCACCACCATCGCCGACAGTGCGGGCGGTTATGCGGCCTTCACGCTGTTCAACGCGGGCGAAGATGTGCTGACGTCCGAGTTCAAGATGAACTTCCTGGCCCCGGCCAAAGGCGACCGCTTTGTCGCCAGCGGCCGCGTGGTCAAGCCGGGCAAGCGCTTGTCGATCTGCCAGGTGGAAGTTCACGCCTACGACGGCGAACAGGCCACGCTTTGCGTGATAGGCTTGCTCACCGCGGTACGCGTGACGCCGCGATGAACTCGGCGCGCGGTGCGCTCAGCCCTTGACGGGGCGGGCGCGCCGCGCGCTTGTCGCGTGATGCTTGGGTATCGGGCAATGCCAGCAAAAGAACACCATCGAATTTTTCGCAGCAACTGGCTGCGTGCGGCCGTCTTGGGCGCCAATGACGGCATCGTGTCCACGGCCAGCCTGATCACCGGCGTGGCGGCGGCGCAGGCCACGCATGGCGCCATCCTGACATCGGGCTTGGCCGGTTTGGTTGCCGGGGCCTTGTCGATGGCGGCGGGTGAATACGTGTCCGTGCGGTCGCAGGCCGATACCGAGGCGGCGGACTTGCGGATGGAGCAGCGCTCGCTGAAAGGCAACTCGGCGGAAGAGCTGGCCGAGCTGATCGATATCTATGTCGAGCGCGGGCTGACGCGCGAACTGGCGGCGCAAGTGGCGCGCCAGCTCACGCAACACGATGCGCTGGACGCCCATGCGCGCGACGAACTGGGCATCTCCATTCATAACCGGGCCCGTCCCGTGCAGGCGGCGGTGGCGTCCGCCGCCTCGTTTGCAGGTGGCGCGGCGCTGCCGCTGGCGGTGGCCTTGATGGCGCCGGGGCCGCAATTGATCGGGTGGGTAATTGGTACGTCGGTGCTGTGCCTGGCCGGACTCGGGGCGTTGGCCGCGGGGGCGGGCGGCGCGCCCAAATGGCCCGCCGCGCTGCGCGTCACAATACTGGGTGCGCTGGCGATGGCGGTGACCGCGGGCGTGGGTGCGTTGTTCGGCGTGGCGGCGTGACGCTTGGTGGTGGCCACCCTTTATTCCGGTGGCCACGCACGACGCCAACGATGGCTTACGGAGTGATGGAGTAGGGCAGCGCCGCGGTAGCGATGCGCGGACCGTCCACCGCACCCAGCCGCAGATCGCCTTCGGGCAAGGCGGCAAGCGTCGTTTCGAACAAGACGGATGCCACCCCGCCCAGGCTAGCGGCATCCACCACGCGGCCGATCGGCTCGCCTGGCTGGGTGGCATCGAAAACATCCACACCCGCCAGCGTCGCGCCTTGCTCGCTGGCGTCGGCAACGGTGCCATAGGCCATGCGGCGCTTGACGGTGCCACGGTAGTGGCTACGCGCCACGACTTCCTGGCCGGGGTAGCAGCCTTTGGTGAAGCTCACGCCTTGCACCAGTTCCAGGTTGACCGTTTGCGGGATGAAAACGTCCTGCGTGGCCGTGGCGATCCAGGGAATGCCGGCCGCCAGATCGGCCACTTGCCATTGCGCGGCGGGGGCCAGGCCCAGCACGCCGGACAACGCGGCCGATTGTTCCAGCTGTTCGTCCGATGCAATCCACCACCAGCGCAGGCGCGCATCAGGCGTGGGCGCCGCGATCCAGGTGCCGGACGGCAGGTCTACGCGCTGCCAGGCGGCGCGCGGCAAGGGGCCGGTTACGGCCTCCAGTGCAGCGGCATCTTCCTCCGTCACCTGCACCCCGGCTACATTCAACGCGGTGGCGGCAAGCTTGACCTTGGCGCGCAGCACAAACATGGACAAGCGCTTGAGCAGCGCTTGCGACAAGTCTTTGCGAATCAGGCCGTAGAGCTGCGGAGCGTCTTCGCCAGCGGCGGCGCCGCGCCACATGACGAGCGTGGCCAGCAGGCGGCCCTTGGCGGTGCAGTAGCCAGCCAGGCGGGCGGCGTCGGCGGGCAGGCCGGTGACATCCTGCGTAAGTTGGCCATGCAGAAAGGTCAGGGCGTCTGCGCCGGATGCGCTGAAGACTTGAAAATCTTCCAGCGGCGCGCATTGCGCGCAACCTTCGGCGCGGACAGGAATCGAAGAGTAGAAAGCGTGCATGTCGGCGGGGTTATCGCGTCATCAAAGTGCAGATGATAGCCGCCTTCCCGTGGGCAATGGGCCATCCCCCCGACGGGAAAAGGGCCGCCCCGTGCACTCTGACCCCTCTTTTGCCGCGACAGGTCCGCCTGATCCATTAAACTTCCGGGACTTATGAAGAAGCGACTCCGTTTTTACGTCTTGTGGTCTTTCCTGCTCATCGTGATTGCCGCCGCGGCAGCCGTGGGCGCCGCCTGGAGCTGGATGCACCGGCCCATGCATTTACCGGCCGACAGGATCGATTTTGTAGTGGACCCGGGCAGCAGCCCGCGTACGGTCGCGCGCGCGCTGAATGCGGTGGGCGTGCCGATGTGGGAGCCCGGCTTTGTCTGGATGGCCCGCCTGACCGAGCAAGACAAGCTGATGAAGGCCGGCGGCTATCAGGCCATTAACGGCGACACGCCATGGCTGCTGCTGGAACGGCTGGCGCGTGGTGACATGACGCAGCGCCAGATCACATTCCTGGAAGGTTGGACGTTCCGCCAGATTCGCCAGGCGCTGCGCGAGAACCCGGACGTCAAACAAACCTTGGGCGACACCAGCGACGAAGCGCTGATGGAACGCCTGGGTTCCGACATCAAGCACCCGGAAGGCCTATTCTTTCCGGACACCTATATCTTCACGCCCGGCAGCACCGATTTTGATCTGCTGCGCCGTTCGTACCAGGAAGGCCAGCGCATCTTGCAGGACACCTGGGCCAAGCGCCAATCGGACCTGCCGGTCGCCACGCCGTATGAAGCCTTGGTGCTGGCGTCCATCATCGAAAAGGAAACCGGCCATGGGCCGGATCGCCGCCGCGTGTCGGGCGTGTTCACCAACCGGCTGAAGATCGGCATGCTGCTGCAGACCGATCCCACGGTGATCTACGGCATGGGCGAGGCCTATCAAGGCCGTATCCGCAAGCGCGATCTGCAAACGGATACGCCATGGAATACCTACACGCGCCCGGGGTTGCCGCCCACGCCCATCGCAGCGGCGGGCCGCGCGGCGCTGCTGGCCGCGGTGCAGCCCGAGCAACACAAGTACCTGTTTTTCGTGTCGCGCGGCAATGGCACGAGCGAGTTCGCCGAGAACCTGTCCGGGCATAACCGCAATGTGTCCCGCTACATCCTGGGGCAGGGCGCGCGTCCGAACGCGACGCCGGCTCCGGCCGGGGCTCCGGCGGCCGCGCCGGCCGCTTCCACGAACGCGGCGCCTTCCTCTGACGCGGGCCGCGGCACGGGGACTGGCACTGGCGCCAGCGCCGGCGGCGACTCCGATTCCGATTCCGACTCAGCACAAGGACAAGATCAATGACCTCACGCGGACGCTTCATTACGCTGGAGGGCGTGGACGGCGCGGGCAAGAGCACGCACACCGACTGGATCGCGGACTTCTTGCGTGCGCAGGGCGTTGAGGTCGTCTCGACCCGCGAGCCTGGCGGCACGCCGCTGGGTGAAAAACTGCGCGCGCTGGTGTTGACCGACACCATGGGCCTGGATACTGAAACACTGCTGATGTTCGCGGCGCGCTGCGAACACGCGCGCCAAGTGATTGAGCCGGCCTTGGCGCGTGGCGCCTGGGTGGTGTGCGACCGCTACACCGACGCCACCTACGCCTATCAGGGCGGCGGGCGCGGCTTGGGCGCCGAGCGCGTGGCGGTGCTTGAGCAATGGATGCAGGCCGGTCAGCCCGACCGCACCTGGCTTTTCGATGTGCCGCTGGACGTGGCCCGTGCCCGTCTGGCCAACGCGCGCGAGCCCGACCGCTTTGAACGCGAAGGGGCCGCCTTCTTCGAGCGCACCCGCACGGCGTATCACGAACGCGCCAAGGCTGATCCGAACCGTATTCACGTCATCGATTCCACCCAGTCGATTGCGCAGATCCGCACGGAGCTTGAAGCCGGGCTGCGGGCGCTGCTGGCCGTGAAGGCGTGAGCACCGGCATGAGCGCACCCCAGTTCCTGCCCTGGCAGATGGAGACGGCGCGGGCCTGGCTGGGCAACCGCGACCGCTTCGCCCACGCGTGGCTGGTGCATGGCCTGGCCGGCATCGGCAAGCTGGACTTTGCAATTGCCGCCGCCGCCAGCCTGCTCTGTGAAACGCCCGACAACGGCCTGGCCTGCGGCCATTGCGCCGCCTGCGCCTGGTTCGCCAGCGGCAATCACCCCGACTTGCGCCGCATCCGGCCCGAGGCGGTGGCCGTGGAAGAGGGGGCGGATGCCGCCGCCGACGCCGCCGAAGACGCTGAACCCGCCACAGGCGCGGCCAAGCGGGCGCCGTCCAAGGAAATCCGCATCGATCAGATCCGGTCGCTTGAGTCCTGGTTCAACACCGCCACGCACCGGGGCGGATGGCGCGTGGCGCTGCTGTATCCGGCGCATGCGCTGAATGTGGTGTCGTCCAACGCCTTGCTCAAGGTGCTGGAAGAACCGCCGCCACACACGGTTTTCCTGTTGGTGGCCGATGCGCCAGACCGCTTGCTGCCAACGCTGGTGTCGCGCTGCCGGCGCTTGCCGCTTCCCGCGCCCGACCCCGATACTGCGTTGCAGTGGTTGCGCGACCAGAATGTAGAGCCTGCGCGTGAATGGCTGGCGGCCGCGGGCGGTGCGCCTTTGGCTGCGCTGCGCTTGGCGCAAGCGGGCGACACGCCTTGCCCGCCGTGGTTGCAGCAGCTGATCGGCCCCTTGGCGCAAGGCCAGACGCCAGACGTCGGCACGCTGGCCGAGTCGCTGGAAAAAGTGCCGGCCACCGAATGGATCGACGCGCTGCAACGCCTGTACACCGACCTGATGCTGGCCAGCGCGGGCGCGCCCGTGCGTTATTTCCCGGCCTTGGCGGCGGGCGTGGCTCAGGTCGCCACCCGCATGAATACCGCGCGCGTGGCGGAAGCCGCACGCTGGCTGACGCGGCAACGGGCGCTGGCCACCCATCCGCTGAACGCCAAGCTTTTCGCGCACGCCACCCTGCAACGCGTGGTGCTATCCTGCCAGGCGTAAGTCTCTGATCCAGCGGCGTTTTGCCTGAAAACGGGCAGGGCGCCGCGGTCTCTTTGTGTAGTCAAAACATGTACGTCGATTCCCACTGTCATTTGAATTTTCCCGAGTTGGCGGCCGATTTGCCGGGCATTCTTGACCGAATGGCCGCCAACCAGGTCACCCACGCGCTGGTCGTCAGCGTGAACATGCCGGAATGGCCTGGCCTGATGTCGCTGGTCGAGCCGCAGCCCAATCTGTGGGCCTCGGTGGGGGTGCACCCCGACTACGAAGACACGCCCGACCCCGAACCCGAAGAGCTTGTCCGCCTGTCGGCCCACCCCAAGGTGGTAGCCATTGGTGAGACCGGGCTGGACTATTACCGTTTGTCCGAGCCGCTGGATTGGCAGCGCGAGCGCTTTCGCCGCCACATCCGCGCCGCACGCGAGACGGGCTTGCCGCTGATCGTGCACACACGCGCCTCGGCCGAAGACACGGTGCGCATGCTGAAAGAAGAGCAGGCGGCCGAAGTGGGCGGCGTGATGCACTGTTTCACCGAGAACTGGGAAGTCGCGCAAGCGGCGCTGGACCAGAATTTCTATATCTCGCTGTCGGGCATCGTCACGTTCAAGAATGCGCAAGTGGTGCATGAAGTGGCGTCCAAGGTGCCGCTGGACCGCTTGCTGATCGAGACAGACTCGCCGTATCTGGCGCCGGTGCCTTATCGCGGCAAACTGAATGACCCGTCCAAGGTGATCCACGTGGCCGAGAAAATCGCCGACCTGCGAGGCATCACCGTGGCCGAGGTGGCGCGCGCGTCAACTGATAATTTCTTCCGTCTTTTCAATAAGATAAAGAAGTAAGTTCATCTAATTTATTTAAAGTCAATCTAGGATAGCCATGACCGTCTACGCTCCGACCGCCCGTCACGTCTTGTTGTCGCGTTGCCGCGGCGCGTTGCTGGCGCTGGCCATCGGGCTGGCGGCGCCGATGGCGCACGCCGCCAATCCTGGCGATTGGTGGGTCTACGTGGCCAACGACTATCCCGACGACATCAAAGACTTGCTGGCTCACGGGTCTGATCCCAACGTGCGCTACAAGAATGGCCAGCCGGCGCTGATGCGTGCGGTGGTCGACGGCGCCTGGAAGGTGTTTGACGTGATTGCCGCCGACAAGCGCACCGACGTCAACGCTGAGAACCCGGCGGGTGAAACCCCGCTGATGTACCTGGCGATCGCCGGTCAGACCGAGCGGGCGAAGAAGCTGATCGCGCGCGGCGCACAGGTAAACCGCCTGGGCTGGACGCCGTTGCACTACGCCGCGTCGAAGGGCCAGATGGAAATGGCGCGCATGCTGCTTTCCAAGAAAGCCATGGTCAATGCACCGGCCCCGGGGGGCGAGACGCCCTTGATGATGGCGGCGCTGGGCGGCAATAAAGACATGGTTGATCTTCTGGTGAAGGCGGGCGCCGATGTGACGACCCGCGATCTGAAAGATCAAAGCGCAGCCGACTGGGCGCGCAACGGCAAGTCGGCGGCGTTGGCAACCGAGCTGACGGCCATGGTCGCGCGCGCCGACGACGCCAAGCGCGCGCGCCGCGCGACGAATCCTGTACCGGCGGAAGCCGAGCCGGTACCCGTGCCGGACACGGCCGCACTGCCGCCCGCCGTGGCGCCGTCGGCAGATGCCCCGGGCGCTCCTGAGCCGGCCGCTTCAGCGCCCGCCCCAGCCGCCCCCAACGTGGGCGGCGTGTCGGGCGTGCGTCTGAACAACTACGACGACAAGCCAGCGCCGTAAGTCAGACGCTGCGGCCGCGGCCCGAGTCCAGATTCGGGGCCGCCCCGCTTGAGCTGCCAGAAAGGGACCGATCCAAAGACCGCCACGCGGTCTTTTTTTTCGTACTTATCCTGGGGTTTTCCCTGTTTATTCTCAATTGTCGGGAATAAAAGAAAGGATAACCACCACAAATTGATAATCTCAG
>Ga0256880_1000376_pt1 | contig 11919 bp, 4 predicted proteins | sample MC6MC0438MT_FD_186348 | JGI IMG/M metagenome (GOLD analysis project Ga0256880, IMG submission 186348) | Metatranscriptome of enriched soil aggregate microbial communities from Iowa State University, Ames, United States - MC6-MC0438-MT... | ecosystem: Environmental > Terrestrial > Soil >... | reverse complement strand
TTTTCAAGTCGGTCTTACTGTTTCCTACTCGCACTGAAGCAAGGGGACATATCACTAGTGTCATTGCAACTGGCTAAGCAGTGAGCCAGTTGCTCTGACCGTCCAGTAGGACTCGGTTTTTCTCGGCTTGGCCAGCAGGTTTTGCTTGTTTGGCATTTTGCTTGCGAGAGATGCGACCGACAAGCGTTTCTAGTTCTATACTACTGTTGACTGTACTGCTGGCATGTGGATTGTCGTCGACTTCCGCTAGCATTTGGGATTGCCTGGCCTGCAGGGCGCGTGCGGGCATGTGTAATGCTTCCGGGGACAAGTGCATTTCGTGCTTCAACGGCAACAGTCCGTACTCCAACTGCGCGTGCCCAGTGGACTTTTTCCCTTCTGGAGCGAGCTGCTCAAAATATTGCAACGCTCAAAATACGTGCAGCGGCAAGGGTTATTGCGACCCGAATGGAAATTGTGTATGCAATGCAGGCCACCAAGGCAACAATTGCATGGATTGTCAAACCAACTACAAGCGCGACGCCTCAGGACATTGCGTGTACTGCAAAGCGGACACCACGTGTTTTGGCAAAGGGACGTGCGCGGACTGGGAGAACATTATGTGTCGCTGCCAGAACTTCGGCTTGGACCCCGCCACCAACTGTGGCTCCTGCAAGGCCGGCTTTTATGGCTCTACCTGTTCCTCAACGTGTCGGTGCGAGCAGTACGGCGGCACGTGCCGGACGGACGGCGGCTGCAACTGCCCCGCCGGACTCACCGGCAACTCCTGCGAAAAGTGCGCCACCAACCACTACGACCACCCCACGTGCACTTATTGTACCGAAGAGACGTGCTCTCATCACGGCTCTTGCAGCGACAAAGGCAGATGCCAATGCCGGACGGGTTATGTCGGAAGCAAATGCGACGAGTGTGCCCCGGGATTTTTCAACTATCCGCAGTGCACGCCGTGCGACCCCGCCGTCCAGTGCAGCGGCCACGGCTCGTGCGTCTCGCCAACCACATCAGCATGCAATTGTCACCCGGGCTTCAGCGGCGCCAAGTGCAATTCCTGCCTGTACGCCATCGATTCCTACCCGGCATGCACCACGTGCGGCCTGTCCAGCAGTGCCTGCAGCCGCTCCTACGGCTCGTGCTCGGGCACCACCTGCACGTGCCTCTCCGACAAACATGCGCCGGCAACCGGATGCACCTCTTGCCTCCCCGACCATTACAATTTCCCACAGTGCACGCATTGCACCGCTGCGTTGTGTAATTCCCAAGGCACCTGCAATAATCTCGGGTCCTGTGTCTGTACCAATACCAAAGTCACCGGGACCACTTGCAATACTTGCGTCGCCAATTACTACGGCTATCCCGCGTGCGCGACGTACTGCAGCGCCGCCGTCACGTGCAACGGCCACGGATCGTGCAATGCCAACGGGCAGTGCGTGTGCTATCAGGGCTGGACGGGGCCCAACTGCGATACGTGCGCTCCCGACTTCTACGGCTCGTCTTGCGAATATTGCCATGCCCCCTTCATGTGCTCGGGTAACGGAGTGTGCTCGCCAAACGGAGGCGGGGCGTGCCTGTGCCATGTGAGATTTGGCGGCTACGCTTGTTCGCAATGTGCCCCCAACTATTATGATTTCCCCTCCTGCAAATACTGCCTGGCGTCTGATACGTGTCGCGGTCGCGGCAGCTGCAACGCCAACGGCGAGTGCGTGTGTCAGGGCGCCTACACCGGACCGAGCTGCGGGAATTGTCTTGCCGGTTATTACGGCAGTAGCTGCCTGAGCTGCCCGACCAACGGCGGCCGCGTCTGCAACGGCACCGGAGCGTGCGATCACGGCATCTACGGAAGCGGCGTGTGCCAGTGCAACGCTGGCGTGGTTGGTAGCAGTTGTCAGTATTCGAATGCCGTCACGTGCAACTCTCGCGGCACGGTGTCGGTTACGGGTGTGTGTTCGTGTGGCGCCCAGTTCGCCGGCACGGATTGCAGTCAGTGTTCGTCCAATCACTATGGGCCCAATTGTGTGTTTTGCACCACGACTCACTGCAGCAGCCAGGGATCTTGCGACCGAGACACGGGTGCTTGTATGTGCGGCGCCGGATACGTGGGCGCGCAGTGCGAAAATTGTGCGGCCAACTACTACCGCGACTCGCAGTACCGATGCAAATATTGCCTGGCGAGTGCGACGTGCTCGGGCCGCGGAAGCTGTGGTGCCCAGGGCGACTGCGTGTGTCATACTGGTTTTACGGGCGCTGCTTGCGACTCTTGTGCCCCTGGATATTATGGACCCAGCTGTTTGCCCTGTCAGCCGAGTCCCACGAACATTTGCAACGGTCACGGTCGCTGTGTGGACGGCAAGGGCGGCAACGGATCGTGTGTGTGCACTGCACCGTATCATGGCGTGTTGTGTGTCAATCCGGTGGTTCACTCCATTGTGCCTTCGTCGCTGGAGAACAGCAATCTCAAGTCGGTGATCATTACCGGGCTCTATTTCGGAGTCACGGGCGGACCCGCGAATGTTATTGCTTCGGGCATCGATCGACTCCCGTGCCAAAGCGTTCAGTGGAGCCCCGAGCAGATCGTTTGTACGACGCGCGCAGTGGTGGTCACAGCCCAGAATACGTTCTGGAGAGTGGTTAACGCGCAAGGTTTGGAGAGTCTTAACACTGCCGTGGTCTACCAAGGTCCTGTGATGTCTGCGCTTACTAGCAGTGGCCCTTACCCGACCGACGGCGGCACAACGATGCTGGCGGCCGTTTCGAGCTTTGGCGCGGCGCCCGAGGTCCTGGTGGGCGCCATGGTTGTCAGCCCCAGTTCCCTCGGCGTGGATCAGTTGTCTTTTATCCTGCCTCCTGGTTCCGGCACGCAAGTGGTCGTGTGTGTACGCAGTGGTAGCTCCATAACACAGCCGTGCCGTACGGTCAATTATGACCCTCCTGTCTTGCTTACGATCGCACCTCTCTCTGGTCCAACAGCCGGTTTCGTTACCACGGCTAGCGGCCGTAATTTTGGCAGTAGCACACCTGCCGCAGCTTTTCCGAATCCAGTGCAAGTGTGGGCACGTGACAAACTCAGCACAACCTCCCAGTGGACGCATTCGCAAATCTCGGCGATCCTGCCCGGCGGTGCCGGTCGGTGCAATCCGCTGCGTGTGGTATTGTCTGGCCAAACGACCTCGACCATGTACTATGACTATGCAGCCCCTGAGATTATTCAGGTCACCGGCTGCAAAACCTCGTCGGATCTGCCCCAAGGAACTGTTGATTGCGAACCTGGGAAAAAGACTCCGCCCACTCTTACCATCTTCGGTACCAACTTCCACGCCTCGAATTTGACCGGGCTCAGCGTGCGTGTTGGCGGCGCCCTGTGTGCGCCGCTGTCCAGTGTCAGCGACGACGTCGTCAAGTGCCCGCTGCCCGATGGCCTTGGCAGGCGGGTTGCCGTCAGTGTCAGCCGCGCCCCCTATCACCCCGTCGGCCTCGGCGGCGTCGCTTGCACCGCTCAAACGCACGTGGCCGCTCTGCTGTCCTACAAGACGCCCTATCTTGACGGCAGCACCATTCGCTTTGAAGGCATGCCCGTCCAGTACTACCAACTTAGTGATGGCAGCTCTGTCAGCTATCTGCCTGAGGCCGCACTTGACGGTGGTCAGAGAGTGGTGCTGACAGGCCAGTATCTGTCGCTTGAAGGCCACACCACGCACATCTTTTATGGATCGGCGGACGCGCCCAGGAGATACAACTGCACCAACGTCCAGTTTGATGACTCTGGCTCCTCCGCCACGTGCACGACCTCGCGCGGAATCGGCGACTTTTTGTATTTCACCGTGATCGTTGGCGACCCAGACACGTCCACCAGCATTTCGCCCCCGAGTCGCGATTTTCTGGCGTACGCGCGGCCGGTCATCCAAATCAACACGTTGCGCAACTCCCGCTCCGAACTCGGCAACAGCTCACTGCAGAGCTCCACCACCACCGGCGACTCCATCGCCTTCGAAGTCCTCAATCTCAGTCCGAGTGGCGCATTCGACTATCGCTTGGTGACTGTGGAGTATTCCAACGACAACTTTGACAGCTTCTATCCGTGTTTCGTGGGCTATACCTCTGCTCCGCCTGTCATCATCTGCCAGACGTCGCCGGGGCAAGGCACGAATTACGTGTTCCGCGTGTCGGTGGGCCACGATGTCAGCTCAACCATCCGGTCACTGCCCGGCAGCGACACCTACAGCTATGCCACGCCCCCCACCGTGCACAGCGTTAGTGGTGGAGGATGTCAGCCTGAGGGAAGCAAGCTGATCGATTGCCCGACTGCCGGCAATGGAAATTTGTTGACTATTATCGGCATTGATTTTGGTGCCCTGAGTCAAGTCAGAGTGGGCGCGTCCGAGTGTCCTATTGTGTCCCAGTGGTCCGTGGACAGCGCGGATCACGTGACGTGCCGCCTGCCGCCCGGTACGGGCTCCGAGGTGTCGATCGTGCTGACGCGCGGATTGGTGGTGTCGCCGCAGTTCAAGAAGCTGTCCTATGCCCAGCCTTCGATCACAAGCATTATCGGGTGCGATTCGACGTCCGCCACTTTGCACATCTCGCGCTGCAATCGTCTCGGCAACAACATTATCACCATTATCGGTTCCGAGTTCGGTATCTCGTCGTCTTCCGTGTTCATCGGCGGCCTGCCCTGCCTGTCGCCGAGCCACCTGCCTTCCTCGCCCTCGTCGCGCCTCACCTGCGTGCTCAGCGGAGGCTACGGAGAGGGTTTGCCGCTGGTGTTGTTCCAACAGAGCGGAGGACAGACCTTTGAAGAGATCTTGGTGTCGTATGAGGCGTGTCCCGTTGCGAGCTTCTACAACGATTCGACCGCGGCCTGCGAGCCTTGCGCCGTCGGCCATTACACGCCAACCATGGGCCTCACTGGATGCTTCCAGTGTATGATGGGCCGCTACAGCGATGCGCCGGGCCGTTCGTTCTGCTCGGATTGTAACATCGGACGATACAGCGATCAGACCGGAGCCAGCCATTGCGGGATTTGTTCCCCCGGCACCTCCTCGGGCAGCGCTTCGCCCTCGTGCCGTGAATGCGCCCCGGGCACTTACAGCTCGGCGTCCGGGCAAGGCGAGTGCGGTCTGTGCCCCGTTGGCCGGTTCCAGCAAATGAGCGGCCAGTCGTTCTGCGAAATGTGTCTTCCCGGCACGTTCATGCCCGTCAACGGCAGCGCCGACGTCTGTATGAATTGCAACGCGGGTTCGATGACGGCGGTATCGGGCGCCTCCAGTTGTGACGATTGTGCAAGCGGCCATTACAGTGATGCCAGTGCCACGACGTGCTCGCCCTGCCAGCCTGGTTCCTACGCCCAAAACATGCGCCAGCCCAAAGAATGCGAACCCTGCGCTGCTGGCCGCTTTGCACCCGATCTTGCGATGACGGCTTGCAATCTTTGTGAAGCGGGTACTTATCAAGCGAGGATCGGCGAGGACATCTGTTTGGAATGTGCCATTGGGTACACGAGCAGTCTGGGTTCGACGGTGTGCTCGTCCTGTCGAGGCGGCACCTTTGCCAATGACACCGGACTGCAAGCGTGTTTCAATTGCCCGGCCGGTCACTACTCCAACGAGGGCGCCGACCAGTGCACGCAGTGTGCGGAAGGCTTCTACCAAGCCTCGGCCGGCCAATCCTTCTGCCTGTATTGCTATATGGGCGGTTTTCAGAACGAGACCGGAGCGACGTCGTGTCATTTGTGCAGCCCGGGCCGCTACTCCAACGGCCTGGACGCGTGGTCGTCGTGCTCCCACTGCGCAGCCGGCGCCTTCATCGACAAGTCCGGCCAGTCGACGTGCAGCCTGTGTCCGGTGCGGGTGCATCAGCCGCACGCGGGCCAGACGGCGTGTCTCAAGTGTGCGCCGGGGCTGAGTGCCCCGCTGGCTGGCAGTGAAGCGTGTGTCGGCTGTACTGCGGGCCGTTACTCCCCGGGATCCGACGGCGAGTGTCTGGCGTGTCCTGCAGGCCGAGCAACCAATGAATCACAAAAATCATTCTGCTATGATTGTGAATCGGGAAAATTCCAATCGCAACGTGGCCAAAGCGTGTGCGTCAACTGTGCCGCTGGCTATTACAACTCGGAGTCGGGCCAAACGGCGTGTTTGTCGTGCGCCTCGGGCCGCTTTTCCAGCGCCACGCACGGTGTCACTGCTTGTGTCGATTGCAGTCCTGGTTTCTATTCCTCGACCCAACTTGGTGCCCCTGTGAGCTGCCTGCCGTGCGCGTTTGGCTCCATGGCGTCGTCCTACGGCTCCAGCGCTTGCACTCGATGTGCCTTGGGCCGCTTTGCCAATGATACCCAAATGATAGCGTGCTCTCAGTGTGCTGTAGGCTTCTACCAAGCTAACTTGGGACAATCGCATTGCGTTCAGTGTGAGCGGGGCAAGTACGCCAGCACCGAAGGTCGCGGCGTGTGCAGCGATTGCGACATCGGCAGCCATCAGGGCAGCGCGGGCCAGTCGAGCTGTGCCAACTGCCCCCCGGGCCGCGTGTCGTCGAGCTACAGCAGCTTCGAGTGCGCCGCTTGTCCGCGAGGCCACACGTCGGCCGAGCGCGCCGGATCCTGTACCCCTTGCCAACCAGGACGGTATTCCAACGCAACGGGATCTCCTTTGTGCGTCCTATGTGCTCCCGGAAGATTCCAGGGACTTTCGACTCAGACTCAATGCGCCCCGACGGATGCAGGCTTCTTCACGTCTTCTTCGGGGGCGGTCCAGCAGCTGGCGTGTGCCTCTGGAACGTTTTCCAATGTTTCGGCTGCTTCGTCTTGTTTGATTTGCCCGCCTGGCTTTTATGCGCCTTCCGTTGGCCGTACCACCTGCTCTCCTTCTTTGGCTGGCTTCTACGCGCCCAACAACGGCACTGTGGAGCTGCTTCGATGCCCTTCCGGCGCCTATCAGCCCGACCAGGGCAAAACCGAATGCCTTCTGTGCTCTCCGGGCACGAGCCAAAGTTCGCAGGCTGAAACCTCCTGCAACAATTGTTCACTGGGCAGCTATAGCTCGCAGCCGGGAGCAGTTCAATGTGTCGCTTGCGATAGCGGTACGTTCGCTCCTGTTTCGGGATCGAGCACCTGCCTGTCGTGTCCCATTGGCCGCGCCACCGCTTCGGTCCAGTCGGCCGAATGCGCGCTTTGCTCACCGGGTTACTATACAGGCAACAATCGAACTGTGAGCTGCCAAGCATGTGCCCCGGGTCGCTTCCAGAACGAGTCGGGTTCGACGGCCTGCGAGCCTTGTCTGAAGGGCCAGGCGGGACAAGATTCGGGCATGACACAGTGCTTCGATTGCTTCCCGGGCACTTATTCCAACCTTGATAGTGCGGCAACATGCAGCGCTTGTGCTTCAGGTCGATTCCAAAACGTGTCCGGTATGACGACCTGCATGGCATGCAGCGTAGGTCGAGCCCAAAGATTCCCGGGCTCTTCCTCGTGCGATTTTTGCGAGCTTGGATCATACAGCAATCAAGATCAATTAAGCGCGTGCTTGGATTGTGGGCCTGGCACGTTCTGCGAGGGCTACGGACGCGAGGAGCCTGTGCCGTGTCCGCAGGGCTCTTCGCAGCCGAGTTCGCGCAGCTCGTCGTGTGTCGAATGTAAAATTGGAACCTTTGGACGGACTGAAGGGTTACTCGAGTGTGAAGAGTGTGCCGCCGGTTCGTACACGAATGCGACCAACATGACCGAGTGTTTACTGTGCTCGGATGGCTACCACGCAATGTTCAATGGGATGAGCGCGTGCCAGGAATGCACTCCTGGCAAGCACTCAGCCACAGGAGCACAGTCGTGCGATGACTGCGCACCGTTCACCGTCTCCAGCGATTACGGCGCCGTCCGGTGCATGCCCTGTCCCCCGCAATCCATGCAGGACGTGAGCAAGAGCCAGTGCATCTGCATTGCCGGCTACTATGGCGTGCCCAGCTCCGACGAGACGGCTGCGGGCAATAGCTGGAACATGACCTGCGTGCCTTGCCCGACCGGCGCCGACTGCTCACAGCCTGGCAATTTCTACTCGAACCTCAACACCTCGGCTGGATACTGGAAGTCCGACAACTCATACACCGAGTTCTATCGCTGTAGAGTCGTGGATTACTGCGTGGGAGGTTCGGGCTCTCGATGTCTCGGCGATCGAACCGGACCGATTTGCATGACGTGCAAGAAGGGCTTTAAAGATAGCCCCGATGGTACTTGCACGGAATGTTCAGGCGGAGGTGCCTCTGCGGGCCAGTTTGCCGGCTGGACGATCCTCATTGTGCTGCTGCTGGCGGCAGCCTTCTTCATTGTCACCAAGAACGATTCTGACCTCTTGCGCGAATCGGAAAAGGAGCTTGCGGATGAGTATGCGAGGGCAACAAATATCGACCTCGACAGCCGTCCGTTGGATGCGGTGGGCGTGCATCGACGCACCGCCACTTCGATGTCGTCGCCGTTTGGCGCTTCGTCGGAGGTCATTGTGCGACTTAACAAGCGAGCCAAGGGCTATGCGCACCATATCAAGATTCTCATCGGTTTCTTCCAGATTGCTTCAACAGCCGCAGTCTTGCTGAATGCCCCGCTGCCCCGCGCCTATCGCTCTTTCATTGCCGTTTTCGACTTCATCAACATCGACCTGGTGGCCTTTACCGGCTCCTCGTGTGTCTGGGATGTCGATTTCTACGATACCTATCTTTTCACGCTGATCGGCCCTCTGGTGCTCCTTGCCTTGTTCACGATCATCATCATCGGTGGCGCCTACCTCCGCACTCACTTGAAGCCCACCACGGAGCTGGCTCACTTGCAGCTGATGCACGTCACCAAGGCCCAGTTCCTCAAGGTGGTGCTGTTTGCCGTGTTCTTGATCTACCCGCGTGTGGCCTCCACCACTCTGCGCCTTTTCAATTGCCAAAAGATCTACGGCGTGCACTATCTCGTCTCCGATTTCAACATCCATTGCTTCGACTCCGTCTGGTATCGCTACATGGCTCTGGACGTGTTCATGATTCTCGTGTACCCCTTGGGCATTCCGTTCTTCATCTACTACCTGCTCAAGAAAGGCAAGGACACCAACACTTTCAACAAGCCCCACGTTCAGTACTTCCTCGGTTTCCTCTACGAGCCTTACCGCCTGAGTGCGTGGTTCTTTGAGCTGATTGACATGGGCCATAAGCTCTTCCTGACCTCGGTTCTGGCTCTCTTCCCTGTGCGCTCACAAATGCCTCTCGGCATGGCCGTTTCCACCATCTATTTCCTCGTCATTATTCTGCTCGACCCGTATAGCGACTCCAAGGATGAATCTTTCCATCTCATGGCTCAGATCAACCTGTTTTTGCTGTTTTTCGCCGGCTGGTTCTTCCTGCAGAATGGTGACTGGGATACGCAAGAAGCCTCGGATGTGCTCATCTCCGTCTTCCTCATCTTCATTACCATCCTCTTCCTGCTAGCCTTCTTGGTGTCCGGTACGTTGCGCATGAAACAGATGCTGATGAAGATGAAGCGAGTGATGACTCCGCTGTTCCTGCGAGTGTACCACAAGCTCACTGGCCGCGCCATGACCATGGACACGCAGCAAGAAACTCCCATCCAAAAGCCAGCCGACCCCTCCATCCTGCAGGCCATCGGCGAGCTTGAACTGGCCAGCCTGGGCACTGCTTCTTCTACTGGCGCCTTCCCCGCCTCCAACATCTCGGCCCTCCTCTCTGCCGCGCCTCACGACCAGATCTTAGCGTCAGTCTCCGACAATGGTCATGAACCTCATGCTTCCGTCTTCTACATGGACTCCAAGTCGGAAGCTGATGATGTGCTGACGCCCGATTTGAGCGCAGCGCCGAGTCCAAGCCATTCGGACGAGCTCGGTCCTTTTGCGCGTATCGACGATACCATCATCGAATAATAATGTACGTTGCTAATATCTTTTTTAAATCTTCTTTACTTGTTTTCGTCGTGTTCATGTTGCATGTAATTCTACCTTGCTTTTTCGCTCTTTTCTTTTTTCTTTCTTTAACCTTTTGTTCTTGTTGTGCCTGTTGTTACGCTTTGTTCTTTTTGTTGTCTCTCGCACCCTACTTTGCTATATGTACTTTTCAATGCTCGTTCTTTTTTTGATGTCCTACGTATTCATTGTCCCTTGAAAGTGTTATCTCTCTTTTTGTTTTTCCTAACATTTGTATTTTTTTGCCTGTCTTTTAAAGTTTAGTTTGCATGTACTCGCCTTGCCAGTTTAATTTCCGCAGCTTTTGTGGATTGTTTGCATTTAATCTACTCATACGGTTCGTGTGTATGACGTGCACGTTGGTGCTTCAGTGTCCATAACCTATTGTTTTTTTTCTGCTCAGCTGTTTGTATTTTTTCGTAACTTCATTGCAAAGCCTTTTTCTGTTGCTTTAATTTGCATCTCCGTCACTGTCGTCGATCCCGAAGCTCGTGCAGCCCGTGTCATCGTGCCCGATTTCCAGCTTTCGTTGGCCATCGGAAAAGAGGGTCAAAATGCCCGTCTGGCTGCGCGGTTGACGGGTTGGCGTATCGACATTCGTAGCGATGCGGCACCCGTTGGTGACGCGTCCGACCGGCCCGCCACGTCCAACGGATAACGGTGGAATGCAGTGATCGAGACGGTTCGGCGGTAGAGTGGACAATGGTTCGACGTGAGTCCTCGGATTCTGCGCGCGTGAAACCCGGTTCGCCGGTCAGAACGTGCGTGGGGTGCAGGGAACAAGGGTCGGCTGTCGATCTGTTGAGGGTCGTGGTTGGTGAGCAGGGGCCGGAGGGTTCCCCGCTGATCCCCGACGTATCGCGAAGACTCCCCGGTCGAGGTGCATGGCTGCACCTGGATCCGAGTTGTCTGAGCCTGGCAGAGCGGCGCCGAGCATTCAGCAGAGCACTGCGAGTGTCCGGAAATCTGGACACGTCCGCTGTCGACCAGCTGGTCGACGCAGTTCACACAAAAGCAGTACCTCTCGAGAAGAACAGGCACAAGCACTCATGAGCACACCGTGAAGCACCAACGATGAACGTCCATCGGCGATAACCCGAGGTCGTGCGGGACCCACATCTGTGGGATGCCTCCTGCTCGACCTCATCAGTGAGGAGAGCAGTGGCAGGCAAGGCCCGCGTGCACGAGTTGGCTAAAGAACTCGGTGTCACCAGCAAGGAACTACTCGCAACGCTCAAGGAGCAAGGCGAGTTCGTGAAGTCTGCGTCATCCACAGTGGAGGCGCCCGTCGCCCGTCGTCTGCGGGAGTCATTCCCGTCGGCAGGCGGGGCAGAAACCAAGTCCGAGACCGGCGCAGCCGCTCCGGCGGCTCGCCCCGCGGCAAAGCCAGGCGCACCGTCGCCGTCAGCTGCAAAGCCCGGTGCCCCGCGTCCCGGCCCCAAGCCGGCCGCACCCGCACCGGCTGCTCCCGCAGCTCCGGCACCGGCAGCCCCCGCGGCTCCCGCAGCTGCTGCTCCGGCAGCACCGTCGGCGCCGGTCCCCACCCCGACGTTCAACGCTCCGAAACCAGCACAGCCGGCACGTCCGGCTCCGGCTGCTCCCGCAGCGTCGGCTCCGGCAGCCCCCGCGGCTCCGGCAGCACCGTCCACCGGCGCAAAGCCCGGCGGACCGCGTCCGGGACCGAAGGCACCTCGCGTCGGTAACAACCCGTACTCCTCGGCTCCCGCCGAGCGTCCGGCACCTCGTCCCGCTCCCGGCGCACCGCGTCCGGGTGCAGGCCAGGGCGGTTCTCGTCCGGCTCCGGGTCAGGGCGGTCCCCGTCCGGCTCCCGGCCAGGGTGGACCTCGTCCGGCTCCGGGTCAGGGCGGTCCCCGTCCGGCTCCCGGTCAGGGTGGACCCCGTCCGCCTGCAGGTCAGGGCGGACCCCGTCCCAGCCCCGGCTCCATGCCTCCTCGCCCGAACCCGGGTGCAATGCCTGCTCGTTCCGCTC
>Ga0256880_1000372_pt1 | contig 11939 bp, 9 predicted proteins | sample MC6MC0438MT_FD_186348 | JGI IMG/M metagenome (GOLD analysis project Ga0256880, IMG submission 186348) | Metatranscriptome of enriched soil aggregate microbial communities from Iowa State University, Ames, United States - MC6-MC0438-MT... | ecosystem: Environmental > Terrestrial > Soil >... | reverse complement strand
GGGCTTGGCATAATACGCAGCCATGATGAAACCCGCAGCCCATCACCCCCCTCTTGCCGCAGGCTGGCTGGCCGCCGCGCCGCCCGTCCTGCCCCCTGCCCTGCGCCACTGGCTATTCCGCCCGGGCGCGCTCACCGCCGGCCTGCGCCAGCTTGGCCACGTCCGCCTGCGCGTGCTGGCCGAGTACGCCGATGGCGCGCCCCGCGACGAAGCGCTGGCCATGGGCATCGCCCCCGGCGCCCCCGTATGGATACGCGAAGTGCTGATGTCGGTGAACGGCGTGGACAGCGTGCCCGCCCGCAGCCTGACGCCGCTGCGCGCCTCGCACGGCGCCTGGCAAGGCATGCGCCGCCTGCTGACCCGGCCGCTGGCCGACATGCTGTATCACGACAGCACCGTCATCCGCTCACCGTTCGCCTGCCGCCGACTGGCCTCACCCGTGCCGTTTTACGCCACGGCGCGCGACGTGCTGCCGGCAGACCGCCGCGAACAAGACGCCGCCCGCGTCTGGGCACGGCGGTCGGTCTTCTGGCGCCAGGGCCAGCCGCTGCTGGTGGCAGAGTGCTTCCTGCCCGGCTTCTGGGACCTGATCGCCAATCAGCCCGCGCCGCCGCTCGTGCCGCATCAGCGTACGGCGCGTTGAGGGTCGCAGGCTGAGCGTCATCAGACTAGGGTCATAGGCCTAGATAATTTTCCACGGCGCTTTCCACCGTGGGATGAAAGTGGTCGTCGCCCAGAATCTCCGTCAGCTCGAAACGCTTGAGCTTGTCGCGGACCGGATCTTTCATCTCGGCAAAATGCAGGGCGGCGCCCTCCTTCGCCAGATGTTGGCTCAACTCGCGCAACATGTCCGCCGACGTCACGTCCACGCTGGTGACGGGTTCGGCCGCGACCACGACGCGCCGCACGGGCGTGGGCGACGCCTGCACGGCTTCCAGCAGGCGTTGCTGAAACAGCTCGGCATTGGCAAAGAACAGCGGCGCGTCCCAGCGGAACAGCACCAGCCCATCGATCAGGTCGGCATGGGGATACCGCTTCAAGTCGTGGTAGCCGCGCAAGTTCGGCACACGCCCAAGCACCGCAAAATGCGGCCGCCAACCGTCCCACAGGAATTCGATGACGGCGATGACCACGGCCAAGCCTATGCCGGGTATCGCGCCCAACACCGCCACGGCGGCAAAACACAACATCGACAGCCAGAACTCCCATTGCTGGATGCGATAGATGCGCCGCAAGTCCTTGAACTCGAACAGGCCGAGGGCGGCGGCAATCACCACGGCGGCCAGCGCGCTGCTGGGCAAGTAGCGCAGCAGGTTGGGGGCAAACACCAGCAAGAGCGCCACGGCCGCCGCACCGATAACGCCCGTCAGCTGTGTGCGCGCGCCTGCTGCCTCGGCCACGGGCGTGCGCGATGCGCTGCTGCTGATGGGGAACCCTTGGAACAAACCCGCCGCCAGGTTGGCCATGCCCAGCCCCACCATTTCCTGGTTCGGGTCGACGCGCGTGTGCGTGCGCGCGGCGTACGTGCGCGACAACACGCTGGTATCCGCAAACGAAATCATCGCCACAGCGCCGCCGCCCAGCACAATCGTGGCCCAGTCCGCATTGCTAAGCCATGGCCACGTAAACGACGGCAGCCCCTGCGGAATCTCGCCCAACACCTTTACCCCCTGGACGTCCAGCCGCAGCAAGCTCACGGCCAATGTCGCCAGGATCACCGAGATCAGGATGCCTGGCACGCGGTCAAAGCGCTTGAGCAGCAAGATCGCGCCCAAGCTGGCCGCACCCACCGCAAAGGCATACCAGTTGGCCTGTCCATCGGCCACCGCCTGCGCCAGCCGCCACAGTTCTTGCAAGGGGCCGGCATCCTCAATCGGAATCGCGAACAACTTCGGCAACTGGCTGACCAGCACCGTCAGCGCAATGCCATTCATGTAGCCATAGCGGATGGGCTTGGACAGCAGCTCGGTGATGAACCCGAGGCGCAGTAGACCCAACACGATGCAGAACAGCCCGGCGATGATCGCCATCAGGCTGGCCGCGGCCACCGCGCGCATGGGGTCGCCGCCCGACACGCTCAGCACCACCGCCAGAATCGGCGCCGCGAGCGCGGAGTCCGGCCCCAGCACCAGAATGCGGCTCGGACCAAAAATCGCATAAGCCACCAGCGGCACGATCGTGGCGTACAGCCCATAGACCCCCGGCACGCCCGACGCCTCGGCATAGGCGATGCCCACAGGAACCAGCATCGCCGTCAACGCCAGACCGGCGGCCAGATCCCTCGGCAGCCAAGCTGCTTCATAGGACCGCAAGACGGCAAGCCCAGGCAGCCAGCGCACCCATCCGCGGGCCGGAACATTGTCAGAGGCGGACGTGGGCATGATGGAAGCCATGAAGGGGCAAGCGGATGAGCACGATCATCAGTACAGCAGCCAAACGATCACCGTTCCCCAAGTGGTCAGCAGAATATGCCCCAGCGCCACGGTACCCGAGTACCCAATGACTGCGACGGGGCTATCCGATTTGTCCTGGACCGCTGCAAGACCGGCCGTCATCGTTTGGGCCCCAGCCAGCGCCCCCAGCAGTAAAAGCGGTTCAAGGCCAAGCAGATATCGTCCCACCAGCAATCCGACGAATTGCGGAACCATCGTCACCACAATGCCCGCCAGGAATATGGTCAGCCCGACTTCGCGCAGGGCATCGACGAAGACCGGGCCTGCCTTCAAACCGATCATGGCCACAAACCCCGCCAAGCCGATTGATTTCATGAACTCAAGCGCGCCACGCGAGATGCGGCCAAACAACGGTCTCGCCGAATTCCGCCAGCCCACCAACAACCCCAGGATCAACGTGCCCACACTGCTTCCAATGGCGATATGCATACTGCCTATGGGCAGCACCAGCGACGTCCCGACCACCGCGCCGATGAATATCCCAAATCCCAGCGCAACAAAATCCGTGGAATCCATTTCCCGCACCACGCTGCCGATACGCGCAGCCACGCGTTCCACGGCAGGCTCAAGCCCGACGATGCTGAGCACGTCGCCGCGCTGGAGCACCGTGCCGGAACCCACCGGTATCTTTTCGCCATCGCGCCGGATTCCGCGCAGAAACACGCCGCGCACTTCCTCGGCCTGCTCCGCAACCTGAGCGACCGTCTTGCCGAACAGCCGGGCGTCGGACAGCACCACATCAAACATTGCGCTTGGAATATCGCGCAGTTCCCGGTCGGGTTCCTCAACGGCGTTGCCGTCCAACAGTTTGATGATCACGTCGCTTTTGCCAGAGACGGCAACGATATCCCCCGCGCGCAAGACGGTATCGGGCGCGGCCAACAGCAGGGCGCCGTCGCGCCGGATGCGTTCCACGAACACGCGCTCCGGGGCGTACAACGATTCAACCCAGGCGACGGTCTGGCCCACCGCAGGGTGATCAGACTGAAAGCGGTAAGCGCGCAAGTCGAACTTGCGCCACGCGGAAGACACGCCGGCTTTCTGCCGTTGTATTCCGTAGGCCAACTCAAGCTTGGCGCCTTCCGCCTTCAGGTCCAAGCCCAATAACTTCGGCCCCAAACTCGAGCAGAACCAGATGACGCCGAACGTGCCAAAGATGTAGCACAGCGCATCGGCCACGGCGATTTGGCTGATCAGCCGGTCTTTCTCATCGACGCTGATAGGAAGATTCCGGATGGCTTCGCTGCCTGTGCCAATCGCGGGCGATTCCGTCAGCCCGCCTGATAGCAGGCCGACCGCATACCCGACCTCGAGCTTTAGCAAGAGCGCCAGCCCCCATGCCGTGAGCAAGCCGGCAACCGGCACCACGATGCCAATCACCACCCACCGCCATCCGCCGTCCTTCATGCCTCGAAAGAAGCTTGGCCCCACCGAATAGCCAATGCCGAACATGAACATCAGAAACAACACCTGCTTCGCGGTGTCGGATACCGGCACACGGACGAAGTAGCCGATCAGCAGCCCCGCGAGCAAGGACCCGGTCACCGGCCCGAAGCCCACGCCGCGAACCTTGAAACCGCCGACCCAATAGCCCAGCCCGATGGCAAGGAACACGGCTAGTTCGGGATAGCGCTGCAGCATGTTGCTTAAGAAGTCCATGGCGTTCGGCCCTCGAAAGTCGACGTTCTGGATCGTGGAAGCGGCGCGCACCGGGGTGCTGGCGTCCTCCGGCTGCGCGCGCGGATATGTGATGCATTGTTGCTGCCGATTGATCGCAAAGTCCATGCTAATTTCGGCAAAATACCGTCAGACCCCGCAAACGGAGAACGCGATGAATCTTCATCACGCCGAGCCGCAGGCGGCAGCAATCTTGAACGCGCCCGTTCGATTCTTACGGCTTTTCGCCGGGATCATCATGGACGCCACGCGTTGCCCGGGATCACAATCAAACTTGGCTGCCCGCCTCGGCAGCATCAGGTGGTGGCTCCCGGAGGCCCGCCATGAAAATCGAAGCGCCGGGAAAATCGGGACGCCGGCCACACGTTGCCCTGCCTGAATGGCTACGCCATTACGACAAGCCGTGGATGGTGAAGGATGTCACCGCCGGGCTGACGGCGGCTGCCGTGGTCATTCCCAAGTCCCTCGCCTATGCCACCGTGGCGGGTTTACCGGTGCAAGTGGGGCTCTATACCGCGTTCGTACCCATGATCGTGTATGCGTTCCTAGGCACCTCCCGGCCGCTTAGCGTCAGCACCACCACCACGCTGGCCATTCTGACCGCAACCGCGCTGGATCGCGCCGTGCCTGGCGGTGAACCCGGTCAACTCCTGATTGCGACCGCAACGCTGGCGCTGCTGGTGGGCATCGTGCTGATCGCAGCATCCCTGTTTCGGCTGGGATACCTGGCCAACTTTATTTCCGAGCCCGTACTGACCGGATTCAAGGCGGGCATTGCGATTGTGATTGTGGTCGATCAAATCCCCAAGCTGCTCGGCATCCACTTCCCGAAGGGTTCGTTTCTGCCGAACGTTCTGTCCATTCTGCAAGGGCTTCCCCACCTATCAATCGCCACGGCGGCCGTCGGCGGCATCACGTTGTGCGTGCTCCTCGTGCTTGAACGCGGCATGCCGCGCGTGCCTGCGCCGCTGGTCACTGTCGCGATCGCCATCGCGGCAACCAGCATGTTCGGCCTGGGCAATCTTGGCGTGCAGACGGTGGGTGCTGTGCCCACGGGCTTACCGTCGTTGACCCTGCCGGACGCTGCGTTGATCGGTCAACTCTGGCCCATGGCGCTTGGCATTGCGTTGATGAGTTTCACCGAGACGATCGCCGCCGGACGCGCCTTTGCGGCAGTGGGCGAGGCCTTGCCCAATGCCAATCAGGAGTTGTTCGCCACCGGATTTTCGAACGTGGGCGGCGCATTCTTCGGCGCCATGCCCGCGGGCGGCGGCACCAGCCAAACCGCGGTGAACCGGCGCGCTGGCGCGTGCACGCAGGCCGCCGGTTGCGTCACGGCGGCCGTTACGCTCGGCGTCATGCTGCTGTTGGCGCCTTTGATTGGCATGATGCCGCACACCACCTTGGCGGCAGTCGTCATCGTGTATTCGGTTGGCCTGTTCAGTCCGGCCGAGTTCAGAGCGATAGCCAGGGTGCGGCGCACCGAGCTGGTTTGGGCGCTGGTTGCACTTGCCGGTGTCGTGCTGCTTGGCACGCTGCAAGGAATTCTTGTGGCCATCATCGTTTCACTTGCCGCCCTGGCCCATCAGGTTTCCAATCCGCCCCTACATAGGCTGCTGCGCAAGCCGCATACCAACTTGTTCCGTCCGGCGTCGCCGGATCACCCCGACGATGAGGCGCTGGCAGGCATCCTGCTGCTTCGGCCCGAGGGACGCATATTCTTTGCAAATGCGGACAACATCGGCCAGAAGATCACGCAGTTCATCGTCGCGACGCGGCCAGACGTCGTCGTCCTGGATATGGGCAGTGTGTTCGACATCGAATACACCGCGCTCAAGAGGATGAGCGAGGCGGAGAGCCGGCTGAGACAGGACGGCGTCTCGCTGTGGCTGGCCAATCTGACCCCCGGCGTGCTTGCGACGGTAAGGCGGTCACCTCTGGGCGAGACCTTAGGCGCGGACCGGCTGTTCCAGACGCTAGAGGGGGCCGTTCACCGCTACCAGGACGCCATGCAGCATGCCCCCTCGCCAACAAGCGGCGTGACTAGCTGAGCTTTCGCAGTCGCGTATTGACGGCAATGGGACAGGCTTCATCAAGATGCCGGAGTGCACGCGTACCCGTGCTGCCCTACCCTTCGTAACGCCGCCCTTGCGCCAGCAATTCCGGCGTACCGATCACCGCATTCAAACCGTCGAAATCCAGCATCTGATCTTTCCACGGCGCGGTCGTGCCGTGTTGGCGCAGGCTGCCGTAGTAGCCCTGCAAGGTGTGCGCCACGGCGCGTGCCGTGCCGCCCGGGAAGATGACGATGCGAAAGCCCAGCGCGGTCAATGCGTCAGCGCTCTGGACTGGCGTCTTGCCGCCTTCGACCATGTTGGCCAATAGCGGCACGCGGGCGGCAAAGCGCGCGCAGGCGGCCTGCATTTGTTCGGGGGTGCGCAGGGCTTCGATGAACAGCGCGTCGGCGCCCGCTTCCAGATAGGATTCGGCCCGGTCCAACGCGGCGTTCAATCCGTCGACCGCCAGCGCATCGGTGCGCGCCAGGATCAAGGTGGACGACGATACCCGCGCATCCGCCGCTGCGCGCAGCTTGCCGCACATCTCGGCGGCGGGGATCACCGTTTTGCCATCCAGATGGCCGCAGCGCTTGGGAAAGGTCTGGTCTTCCAGCTGGATCATCGCCGCGCCCGCACGTTCAAAGCCGCGCACCGTGCGTTGCGTGTTCAACGCGTTGCCAAAGCCCGTGTCGGCGTCCACGATGACCGGCGTGGCCACGCGTTCGGTGATGCGGGCCAGCGTGTCTTCGACTTCCGAATAGGTGGTCAGCCCGATGTCCGAGCGGCCCAGGCGCGTGTAGGCGATCGACGCGCCCGACAAATACAGCGCGGAAAAACCCGCCTGCTCGGCGATCAATGCCGACAAGGGGTCGTAGACGCCGGGCGCCAACACGGCGCCCGTGGCCAATTGCGCGTTTAAGGGTTGCATCATGAAGATTCCTGTACAAGCGTGCGCCCAAGCAGCGCGGCTGCGGTGGCGGCGGCAATGTGGCCGCCCGCCACCGCACTGAGCAGTCCGTTGCCGGACAGATAGCCGGACACGTCGTTACCCGATACGCCGCGCGCCGCGCCACCGGCGGCGAGCAGGTTCCGCAGTGCTTGGCCATCCTGATTCAGCACGCGGCATTGCGCATCGATATCCAGCCCGCCTTGCGTATGGAACAGCGCGCCGGTGACCTTGATGGCGTGATATGGCGCTTGCAGGCCGCGTTCGAAGCGGCGGCCGTAGGCGTCCGAGGCTTGCGGCCTGACCCCTTGCAGCGTCTGGCCCAAGGTGTCCCCATCGCAGCCGATCAGCGCCGCCAGTTCGGCCAGGCCGGCGCACGTCTTCACCGCATGGCCCGCTTCGGCCGCGACGAAATCCGGAAAACCGCGCGCCAGCGCCAGCGTGCGGTCGTCAAACACATTCCAGGCCACGCCGCCCGGCTGCGCCAGCACGTGGACGGCGGCTTCGGAATAGCCGTGCGTCTCGTCATGAAAGCGCCGGCCGCGCGCATTGATCTGCACGCCGCCGTCCATCATCACGGCCCACGAGATCAGCGCTCCTTGCGGCGTCGCCCAGGAGCCATGCCCCTGGTAGCCGCCCAAATCCGCCAGCCTTGCGCCCAACTGCCTGCCCCATGCGATGGCGCTGCCGTCGTTACCCACGTGGCCGCCGTAGACGGCCTCGCGCATGGCGGGCAGGTGTTCCGCCACCATGGCCGCGTTGCCGCCAAAGCCGTTGCAGGCCAGCAGCAGCACGTCGCAGCCGATCACATCCACCGACCCATCGGGCCGTTCGCATCCGACGGCAGTGACGCGGCCGTCTGCATCCACCCAGATGTCGCGGGCGAGCGCTCGCGTCAGCAACATCGCGCCCGCCGCCGTTGCGGCGCGTTCCAGCGCGGCAACCAATGCCTGGCCGGTGCGTTCCGGCAACGTGTGCATGCGGCGCGCGGAATGGCCGGGGTAGAGGAAACCGTCCAGCACGTCGAACGCCAGGCCGTGGCGCGCGAGCGCGTCCATGGCCGCAGCGGCGGCGCCCGTGTAGGCGGCCACCAAATGCGGCGCGGCCGCACCGTGCGCCTTGGCCTGGATATCGGCCGCAAAGCGCTCGGCGTCGTCGTCGATGCCGGCCGCGCGCTGCACGGCGGAACCCGCCGCCGGAATGAAGCCCGAAGACAGCGCCGTCGACCCGCTGGGCGTGGCGTCGCGTTCGATCAATACGGTTTCAATACCGGCTTCCGCCAGCCGCAACGCGGCGGTCAGCCCGCAAGCGCCCGCGCCGATGATGAGCACGGGCACATGCATGGTATCGGCTTGGGTCGCGGCATCTGGCGCGCCCTGTTTGACGACGGGTGCGCTCATCCTGCCAGCCGGTCCAGAAAGCCTTGGCACGTGGTGATGTCCGCCACCGTGCGCAAATCAGCCAGCGCGGCATCGTGCATGGCAGGCGTGGGCGCGGCGCAGCCGTCAGCCAGCACCGTCACGTGATAGTCACGCATGTGCGCATCGCGCGCCGTGCTGGCCACGCCGCCGTTGGTGACGATGCCGGCGATGACCAGGCTGGACACGCCCGCGCGGCGCAGCACCCAGTCCAGCTGCGTGTTGAAAAACGCCGAATACGCCACCTTCCACACCGACACATCCACCAGCCCGTCCAGCTCGGCCACGTTGGCCTGACCGCGCGACCCGGCGGCGAAATCGCCTTTCGCCAGAAACGGGCGCAACTGCTTCAGATGCGGCGAGATCATGGGTTCGCCGTGCGCGTCAGGCCACAAGGTGAACAGGCTGGCCGCCACAAAGCCGCCATGCGCCTTGACTGCGCGCGCCACCGGCGCCACGCGGGCCGGCAAGGCGCGCGCCTCACGGCTGACGGCGCCGCCCCGGTCATACGCGCCGCCGGGCGTCAGAAAATCGTTTTGCAGATCGACGATGAGCAATGCTGTCGTGCGAGGTTCCAAGGGATGCATGAAGGTCTCCTAGGCGTCTTGACGGCTGATCAGCAGATTGCCCAGCGCATCGACGCGGCCGGCAAAGCCGGGTTCAATCCAGATCGTCGTGTCCGGTTGTTCAAGAATGGCGGGGCCCGCCACCTCGGCGTCTACCGGCAGGTCCAGCCGCGCATAGCGCACGGCGTCGCGCCATTGGCCCGCGTGGAAAACAGGCTGCGTGCCCAACGCCGCGGGCATGTCCTGGCAGGTCGGCGCCAACAGCGACAGATCAAATTTGGGACGCTGGCCGATGCGGGCATAACGCAGGTTCAGAATGCGCACGGCAATGCCGCTCAAGCTGCGGCCAAACGCCGCGCGGTAGGCGCGTTCGAAGGCGGCCGCAATGCCCGGGCGTGTCAATGCATCGCGCGTAACTTCCACGCGCACGGTGTGGCTTTGGCCCACGTACAGCATGTCCAGCTCGATGCTTTCGCGGATGCCTTCAAAGGCCACGCCTGCTGAGTCCAGGCGTTCCTGGCAAGCCGCCGCCAAGCCGTCGATGCGCGCAACGAGGTCAGCGGTATCCAACGCATCCAGCGCCGTGTTCAGCGTCTGCACGCCGTCGTGCCGCATGTCGGCCATGACGCAACCCAGTGCGGACGTTACGCCCGGGTAGCGCGGCACGATGCCATGGGCCGCGTCGACTTCATTCATCATGGCGCATACGTGCAACGCGCCGCCGCCACCGAACGGCATGTAGGCGAACTTGCGCGGATCGTGCCCGCGTTCAATCGACACCACCCGAATCGCGCCCGCCATCTTGGCATTGGCCACCGTCAGAATGGCTTCGGCCGCGGCGTGCACGTCCAGGCCCAGCGGCTTGGCGACGTGCTCGTCGATAGCGGCGCGCGCCAGCTCCACGTTCATCGTGGCCAGCAGGCCGCCGCCCAGCGGGCGGTCTGCCGAAATGCGGCCCAGCAGCACGTTGGCGTCGGTCACGGTGGGGCGGGTGTTGCCCCGGCCATAGCAAGCCGGGCCGGGGTTGCTGCCCGCGGATTCGGGGCCGACCTGCAACAGGCCGCCCGCATCCACGCTGGCAATCGAGCCGCCGCCCGCGCCAATGGTTTCGATCTGGATCATCGGGGCGCGCACGACCATACCAAAGTCGATCACGGTTTGCGCCGACAGCGAAGCTTCGCCGCCCGCCACCAGCGACACATCGAACGAGGTGCCGCCCATGTCGCCCGTCACCACGTTGGGAAAGCCAGACGCGCGCGCAATCGCCGCGCAGGCGATCACGCCCGCCGCCGGGCCTGACAGCGCGGTGCGCACCGGCACATCGCACGCCGTCTGCCGCGACATCACGCCGCCGTTGCTTTGCACCACCAGCAGTTCGCCTTCAAAGCCGTGTTCGCGCAGGTCGGATTCCAGGCGGGTCAGATAGCTGCCCACCACCGGCTGCAACGCAGCGTTCAGCACGGCGGTGGAGCTCCGTTCAAATTCGCGGATTTCGGGCAGCACTTCGGTTGCCGCCGTGACGTGGCTGTTCGGCCAGATCGACCGCACGCGGGCCACGGCCTGCGCTTCGTTGACCGGGTTCGCATACGCGTTCACGAAGAACACGCACACCGCTTCGCAGCCCTGCTCCAACAATGCACGCGCCGCGGCCTCGACCTGGTTCAGGTCCACCGGTGTATGCACGGTGCCGTCGGCCAGCACGCGCTCGCTGACTTCCAGGCGCAGGTCACGTGACACGACCGGCTCGTAGTTGCCGCGAGGCCCCAGGTTTGCGGACGATCGCGGCGGCGCATTTCCAGCACGTCGCGAAAGCCCGCCGTTGTGATGATGCCGGTGCGCGCCACCTTGCGCTCCAGCAGCGCGTTGGTGCCAACGGTGGTGCCGTGCACGATGGTGGCGATGGCGCCCGCGCCATCCGCCACGCGCGCGATACCGTTCATGAAGCCGCGCGCTTCTTCGCCGCGCGTGGACGGCACCTTGACGACACGCGCCGTGCCGCCCGCCTCGTCCAGCACGAACAGGTCCGTAAACGTGCCGCCCACGTCCACGCCGACGACCAATCCTTGCGTGGGTGTTTGATCTGCCGCGCTCATGCCAACTGCTCCTTCTTGTTGTGGGCGCTATCGCCCACATAGCCCATCTTGCGATCCTGCTCACGCGCCGCCGTGCTGCGGCCCGCGGGGTCGCCGTACCCGCCCCCGCCCGGGGTCTCCAGCCGCACGCGGTCACCGCGCTGCAACTGAATGCCCAGCATTTTTGAACGCATGGGCGGCGTGCGCCATTGCCCGTCCTGCTGATAGCGGAAGACGTTGAGCGCGGCCTGGCCGCCGCCCGCGATGCCCTTGGGCGCGCTACGGCCGCGTTCGCCGAAGATGAAGGCTTCGGCGCTGTCTTCCAGCAATTCGATTTCATAGATGGCGCCCAGGCCGCCCCGGTGCGCGCCGTCGCCCGCCGAGTCCGGCCGCAGCGCCCATTGCGTGAAACGCACGGGATACGCCGCTTCCAGGATTTCCAGCGGCGGAATGGTGGCGGTGGAGATCGGCGCGTTGCCGTGGCTCAGGCCGTCGCCGTCCGAATGCCCGCTGTGCCCGCCGCCGAAGAAGCTGAACATGACCCAGCGCTGGCCCTTGCGGGCGGCGTCGCTGCGGTAGCCGGCGATCGACAGCGCGTTGATCGTGCCGTAGGCCTGCGCCATGGCGCGGTCCGGCGCGGCCTGGGCCATGGCGCAGAAGATCACGTCGATCATGCGCAGGATGGTTTCGGTGTAGCCGCCCACCGGACGCGGGTGGTGGGCCGAGATCACCAGGCCATCGGGCAGCGTT
>Ga0256880_1000370_pt1 | contig 11964 bp, 14 predicted proteins | sample MC6MC0438MT_FD_186348 | JGI IMG/M metagenome (GOLD analysis project Ga0256880, IMG submission 186348) | Metatranscriptome of enriched soil aggregate microbial communities from Iowa State University, Ames, United States - MC6-MC0438-MT... | ecosystem: Environmental > Terrestrial > Soil >... | reverse complement strand
CTGTCGGCCACCGAATTCCCGTACACCATCTACGTGATGGAAGACTCGCGCGCGCTGGGCGCGCAGCTGCGCGTGTTCCGCAGCCGGGTCTGGTTCTACCTGGGCGGCATCGGCCTGATCCTGCTGCTGCTGCAGACAGTCATCCTGCAGTGGAGCCTGCGCCCGTTGCGGCGGGTGATCACCGAACTGACCAAGGTCCAGCGCGGCGAGACCGAGCGCATGAGCGAGCGCCACCCGCGCGAGCTTGAGCCGTTGACCGACAGCATCAATGCCTTCATCGAGGGCGAGCGTGAGAACCTGGAACGCCAGCGCAATACCCTGGCCGACCTGGCGCACAGCCTGAAGACGCCGATTGCGGTGCTGCGTACGCAGATGGACAGCGGCGCCGGCGATGGCGCCCTGCGCGAAGAGCTGGATGTGCAGCTGCAGCGCATGAACAACCTGGTGTCCTACCAGCTGGCACGCGCGGCCTCGTCGGGCCACAAGCTGTTCTCGGCACCGCTGCCGATCGAATCCAACGCCGAGGAAATCGTGCGCGGCCTGGAGAAGGTCTATGCGTCCAAGGGCGTGCTGTGCGAATTCGACATCGACCCGGCCGCGCGCTTCCACGGCGAACCGGGCGACCTGCAGGAGCTGCTGGGCAACCTGCTGGAGAACGCGTTCAAGTGGGCCAAGCGCCGCGTGTTGCTGACCGCGCAGCCGTTGCCTGCGCCGAATGCGCGTCGCGCCGGTCTGCTGCTGGCAGTGGATGACGATGGCCCGGGCATTGCTCCGGAGGACATCGGCAAGGTGCTGCAGCGTGGCGTGCGCGGCGATGAGCGCGTACAGGGCCACGGCATCGGCCTGTCGATCGTGCAGGACCTGATCAAGGACTACCGCGGCGAGCTGCAGGTGTCCCGTTCCAGCGAACTGGGCGGCGCCCGTTTCGAAGTGCGGCTGCCGCCGGGGCCGTAAGCATCCGCACTCGGTAGTGCCGGCCGCTGGCCGGCAACCTCATGATCTTCGATGGCATTGCCAGGTTGCCGTCCAGCGGCCGGAGCTACCGTATTTATATCTTCGGCGGCTCACCATAGAACCGCCGCAGATGCGCAGCCACCTCCGGCAACGCTTCGGCCAGCAGGTCCGGCGCAGAGAAGTGGTACTCGCTGGCCACCGCGAAGAACTCTTCCGGCGCCTCGGCCGCATACGGATCGATCCGTGTTTCCACGCCGGCATCCACCTGCGCACAGAACGCGTCGTACGATTTCTGGAAGTCAGCAGCCCACTCGCGTTGCCACGCACGCGGCAACGGTGGCGTGCCGTCCATCGCACCGTCGAGCGCATCCAGCTTGTGCACCATCTCATGCACGGCCACGCAGTAACCCTCATGCGGTGCTGCCAGGTCGGCCTGCACATCGGCCCACGAAAGAATCAACGGACCGCTGTCCCACGACTCGCCGATCAGCTCGTCATCCCACTCGTGCAGTACGCCGGCGGCATCCATGTGGCTGCGATGCACGCGGAACGCATCGGGGTAGACGATCAGCTGCGACCAGCCTTCCAGCCCCACTTCGCCGAACTCCAGCAGCGGCAGGCAGCACAGTGCGGCCAGCAGCACGCCATCGGCCGGCTGCAGCTGCAGGTCGCCGATCGGGGAGATGGTCTTCTCATGCAGGAAACGCGTGGTCAGCGCGCGCAGGCGTCTACGTCGTTCGTCGTCCAGACCGCGCAACCACGCTGCGCGGTGGCAGGCATCGTTCCAGTGTGGGTCTTCGATCGGTCGCGGCGCGGGCCGCAACCACTGCAGCAACGACTTGATCAGCGGAACATACCCGGCAGGTAGCTGTGCCACTTCGGCGCGCGGATGCGCTGCAGTACATCGTCGTCACCGCCACCGCCGCTGCTGGTCGCGGCGGCCGGACGTACCGGTGCCGGCTTGGCGGCCGTCGCTGTCGGCGTGTTGGTCGGTGTGCGCTGCGAGGCTGCATCGCTGGCCGAGTAGACGCAGGCGCCACGGCTGTCATCAAGCGCTGCTGTTGCAGACGCCGCGAAGGGCATCGTCAGCAGGATCAGGCAATGGGCATAACGGCGCATTGACGACATCCACGTTAAGGGAAGGTGAGTTCCCGATTCTAGCCCGAACCCGGCGCCAGATTGGAAGCCTGCCGGAACCGGGGCCGGCGGGCGCCGCTGGCGGGTTTCCCGCATAATTCCGTCCTGACCTTGTGGAAGCTGCCGTGGACGATCGCCAATTGCTGGCCAAACTCGCTGCCGGTCGCCTGTCCGGCGACGCCCTGGCCCGTGAGCTGGGCCAGACCCGGGCCGCCATTTGGAAGCGAATTCAAGGGCTTAGGGCCGCCGGTGTCGAGGTTGAAGGGCGCGCAGGCGAGGGCTACGGGCTGACCCGGCCGGTCGACCTGCTGGACGCCGGGGCCATCCGCGCCGGCCTGCCCAAGGAGGCCGCAGCACTGCTGCACGACCTGCAGGTGGCCTGGACGGTGGACTCCACCAACGCCGAATTGCTGCGCTGCAGCGCGCCCCAGCGCGGTGTCAGCGTCCTGTTGGCCGAGCGCCAGACCGGCGGCCGTGGCCGTCGCGGGCGCACCTGGGCGTCGCCGCTGGCCGCGCATGTGTATCTGTCGGTGCTGCGCCTGTTCGAAGGTGGCCTCGGCCGCTTGGCCGGGCTGAGCCTGGTCGCCGGCGTTGCAGTGGCCGAAGCCCTGCACGACCTGGGCTACACGCAGGCGCAGCTGAAGTGGCCGAACGACGTGCTGGTCGATGGCCGCAAGCTGGTGGGCCTGCTGGCCGAGGGGGGGGGCGAATACGCCGGTCCGGCGCGTGCAGTGATCGGCATCGGCATCAACGTGCACATGCCGCCGGCCTTCGCCGAACAGATCACCCAGCCGTGGGTGGACCTGGACACACTGGCCAGCGCATCGGTGGATCGCAACACGGTGGTGGCCGCGGCGCTGGCACGGCTGCTACCGGCGCTGGAGGAATTCGACCGGGAAGGGCTGGCGCCGTTCCTGCCGCGTTACGCAGCGTTCGACATGCTGGCAGGGCGCGAAGTGCGCGTGCAGCTGGATGGCGAATGGCAGCACGGTACCGCGCTCGGCCTGGCCGACGATGGCGCGCTGCGCGTGCGCATCGATGGCCGCGAGCGCCTGCTGCATGCCGGCGAAGTCAGTGTGAGAAAAGCATGAGCGACTGGTTGTTCGATCTGGGCAATTCGCGCTTCAAGTTCGCGCCGTTGCAGGGTGACCGTGCCGGTGATGTGCAGGCCTGGGCACATGGCGCCGAAGGCATGGCTGGGCAACCGCCGCACAGCCTGCCCAGTGGCGGCACCGCGTTTGTGGCCAGCGTCGCCGCGCCGTCGCTGACCAGCGCGATGCTGGATCAGCTGCAGCGCCGCTTCGAGCACGTGCATGTGGTGCGTACCAGCGCCCAGTGTGCGGGTGTACGCATTGCCTACGCCAAGCCGGAAAAATTCGGTGTCGACCGCTTCCTGGCGCTGCTGGCTGCCGCCAAGGCACAGCGGCCGGTGCTGGTGGTCGGTGTCGGCACCGCGTTGACCATCGACCTGCTTGATGCCAACGGCCAGCATCACGGTGGACGCATTTCCGCCTCGCCGACCACCATGCGCGAGGCGCTGCACGCGCGCGCGGTGCAGCTGCCGGCCAGCGGCGGTGACTACAGCGAATTCGCCAACGACACCGCCGATGCGCTGGCCTCCGGCTGCGATGGTGCCGCCGTGGCGCTGGTTGAACGCAGCGCCCGCCAGGCACAGGCGCTGTTGGGCGTGATGCCGTCGCTGCTGGTGCATGGCGGTGGCGCACCCGCGCTGATGCCGCTGCTGGACGGCGCCGACTATCACCCCTCGCTGGTGCTGGATGGCCTCGCCCGCTGGGCGGTGCACCAGCCCGCAGGCTAGTATCGGCGCATGCTGACCCGTGCCCTGATCGTCGTGCTGGCGATCCTCAATCTTGGTGTTGCCACCTGGTGGCTGTTGCGCGATGAACCCGCGCGTGCGCCGTTGCCACCGCCCCCGACCGGCGTGGCCGAGCTGCGCTGGTTGCCCGGTGGCACCGATGCGGCCGTGGCCGCGCAGGCCTCGGCCGCGGCACCCACTGAAGCACTGGTGGAGCGTGAGGCAGCGCCGGCTACCGCAGTGGCCGCTGCACCCGCACCGGCAGCGGCGACACCTGCAGCACCTGCAGCACCCAGCAAGCCCGCCGAACCAGTGAAGGCACCTGAGCCGGTGGCCGCCGTCGCCAAGCCAGCGCCGGAACCGGTGGCCGAGAAACCCGCAGCCCCTGCAGCACCGCCGCGCTGCCTGGCGCTGGGCCCGTTCGCCGACCGCGCCGCTGCCAGCGCTGCGCAAAGCCGTGCGGGCAACCTGTTGAGCCAGGTGCGCCTGCGCGAGCAGCCCGCCGCTAGCGGCAGCGCCCGTTACCGCGTGCTGCTCCCCGCCGCCGCCAGCCGCGATGACGCGCAGGCCACGGTCAAGCGCATCGTCGCTGCCGGGCTGAGCGACTACTACATCATCAGCCAGGGCGACGAGACCAACGCCATTGCGCTGGGCCAGTACCGCAACCGCGAGGGCGCCGAACGGCGCATGGCCGCGGTGCAGGCCGCCGGCTTCCAGCCGCGCCTGGTGGCCAGTGGTGATGCCGGCCAATGGTGGCTGGAAGGGCAGCTGGCCACCGGCAGCGAACCGGCCCAGGCACAGCAGCGCAGTGGCGCCGCACAGCAACGGTCGCTGGAATGCACGCGACTGCGCTAGAATTCCCAAACCACGGCGCTGCCGTCGGCGTTTCACCCCGTGCCGCTTTAGCTCAGTTGGTAGAGCAACTGTCTTGTAAACAGTAGGTCATCCGTTCGATTCGGATAAGCGGCACCATCTCCCGACAATCTCCATTGCCCCTTTTGTTGCATGGGGCCGGCTAGTGTCTGTGTGCCTACGCCGCATGCAGCTGCAGCTCCACATACTCCGCCAATCCCCGGCACGCCAGCAGCAGCCCTTCGCGCGTTCCGTCGCCGATCTGCTGCCGGTCTTCTCCATCGACCCGCACGCGCTCGGCGGCGTGGAATATTTCCAGCAAGGTGGTCAGCCCGGCAGCGGCGCGGTCGGCGCGTGCCATGGCCATGCCCTGGCCGGGTGTCAGCGCTGGACTGCGCCATGGCTGGCCGTCGGCACCATCGCCGTTGCGGATGCGCTGCAGGCAGCCCTGCAACGTAATCGGGTCCGGCACATCGACGGTGGCGGCGAACGCGGCTTCCAACGGCTGCGCAAGCTCGGGGGGCAGGCGTTCGGCGGCGTCGCCCAGCGTGGCGGTCAGATAGGGATAGTCAGGAACGGGCATGTGGGCAACCTCGGGTACAAGAGAGGCGCCACCGCAGGGGGTGGCGGACGATGCGTGGTTTCCAATACCGGTGAGTTGAGAAGCCGGTGGGCGCGAGGCCCCCACGCACCGCCCGCCGTAACGCAGCAGACGGATTGCCAGCCGACGCCACCCCCGAGGTGGTGGCGCCGGCTGACAAGCGTAAACAACTCAACTCATTCGGGATTGGAAGCCCCGGCCATCCGTCGTCGATGGCGATTCATCATGCGCACGCAGAATCACGGGGTGCCAGTCGATTGTTCCGATGGCATCGCGCTGTTTGAAAGGAAAAATGAATTATCGCAATTGGCTTGTCGTGGCCAATCCCAAGGCAAAAACGACATCCTGCGCGGCGTGCTGTTGGATCATGAAACAGGCAAAAGCGCTGCAGTCGCACGGCGCAAAGCCGGCGCAACGTGTCAAGCCAGCTTAACCACGTCACCAAGCAATCCACTCAACCATCATACGCACCCGCGCGGCGATCAACGCGTCCCCGGATCACCCGGCACCAGGTGTCGCCACGGAAATACATCCTTGGCGAAATGGCTGGCATAGCCCCCCGTCGCGGCCTGAATGACCATGAACGACAACCGTGGGCGCATGGCCTGCAGCGTCTGCAGCTGCGCCACATCCAACGCGCTGTTGCGCAGCCGGAAGGTATGCAGCGCATCGAAGGCTTGGCTGGCGAACAAGCGCTCATAGGCCGCGAAAGGCGTGACCGCATCGGTCTCACGGGCATCAGCCCAGACGAATTGCAGCTCCGTCGATTCGCAAAAATCCAGCAGGCCCAAGGCAGGCAGGTTGCGTGATCCGGCAAGGTTGTCGATGAAGCGCTGCGTATCTGAGCCACCGCCGATGCGCAGGCTGTGCAGGTGCGGCAGCGGCACCTCGAAAAACGCGGCGTCCGGTGCATTCGGCACCACCAGTTCGCTGAGGTATGGCGCCCTGGAAACGAAGCGGGCGATCTCGCCAGCTTCTTCCATGAGGCTGCCCGCGCGCTGCACCAGCGACATGTTGTGGTCGGCGGGTTCGGTAGGGCTGATCGACAACGAGCGCAGGCGCGGGAAACGCACATCGCTGTCCAGCAGCGCGGTGAACTCCCACTCGCGCGTGCCATTGGCCCCTTCGTCCGGGCCGGTGAACGACAGCGACATGATCGCATCGGCCACGCCTTGGTCGGACAGGCAGGCCAGCGTCCACGCGAATGGCTCTTCCCATGGGTTGCCGAAGAACTCCACGTGCAGGCCACCGTACAACGGCGCCACGGTTACCCGTTCCTGTAAGGCTTCCCAGAGCGGGCTGGCTGGGTCCTCGATGTCCAGCTCATGCTCAGCCGCGCTGTCCAGATTGAAGGCATGGATGCGTTGCTGCAGCGCCAGCAGCTGCTGCTGCGCGTGGTCGAGGGGAGGAGCTGTCATGTGTGCATACCGGACGTCCGTGTGATCCGCCCGATGATAGCGCTGGCCTGATGGCGGTGGTCTGCGGCCGGTGATCGGTTGCTTGATATTCCTCACGGTCGAGCAACTTGGGCAGCCCCCATACTGGCGCCCTCCGCTCACTCCTCACAAGGAAGCCGACCATGCGCCGCCACCGCTTGTCGTTGACCGTCGCGCTGCTCGCCAGCGCCTTCACAGCACCGGCGATGGCCGCCGTGCCGTTCTTCAATGCCAGCTGCCCCGGTGGGCTGGATGTCCATGCAGACGAGGGCGGGCCGGTCTACGTGCAGGGCCGCGAGACCACGCTCAAGCGCTTCAACGATCGCTATTTCGAAGCGCGCGATGCCAACAGCGGCACCACGCTTTCAATCAGCACCGGTGACGACGGTACGCCGCAGGTCAGCTACACCGGACGCGGCGGTGCCAACGGCATCTGCCAGGTCAGCAACAACGGCACGCCGGCGGCTGCCGTGGAAGGTGGCAGGCACCACCGTGATCAGGAGCGCGATGACGATGCAGCACTGCCACGGGAAGTGACCTGCGAATCCACCGACCAGCGCCAGGTGTCCTGCGACATGGATACGCGCGGCAATGTGGAGATCGTGCGCCAGCTCAGCCGTACCCGTTGCGAGCAGGGCAGCAACTGGGGCCTGTCGCGGCATTCGGTCTGGGTCAACGGCGGCTGCCGCGCGACGTTCCGCAACATGTCCAAGGCTGCAGCCAACGCGCCAGCGGGCGATACCGCGCTCGGTTCGTGCAATGCAAGCAAAGGCGCACAGGGCAGGCTGGTGACCCAGGTGCCGGTTGGAACCGATTATCAGGAACTCATCATCGACTACCCCGAGGGCCGCTTCCTGTGCATGATGCGCAACAACGGCCGGGTGCAGAGCGTGACGCCGATACGGCGTCGCGGGGGTTGAGCTCATCGTGCCTGCAGCCCTAAGGTGACCACCCTTACACCTGTCTGGCGGCACCACCATGTCCCATCTTCTGGCCAAGGCAGCCGAGAAACAGGATCTTGACCGAATAGACGCATTGCTGGATGCGGGTGCCGATATTGAGTGGCAGCACAAGGGCACCGGACGTACTCCGCTGCTTTCGGCTGTGATCGCCGGAAAGGCTGACTCGGTGTTGCGGCTTTTGGACCGTGGCGCCAACATCCAGCACGCCTGCACGGCGGTGGGCTTTACCGCAATGGGATGGGCGGCCGAGCGCAACGACGCAGACATCGGACGCCTGCTGATCGCACGCGGCGCCTCGCTGGACGCGGCCTCCCCGGAACTGCATCGCACACCGCTGATGGTGGCGGCGCAGGGCGGTCATCTACCGATGGTCGAGCTGCTGCTGGCTGGCGGTGCTGATGTCGCATGCGTGGATTTCGAAGGACGTAATGCGCTGTCGCTGGCCGAAGCGCGCGGGCATGCGGCTGTGGTGCAGTGTCTGCAGGCAGCGGGCGCGCAGATGCCACCGATGTTGGAGGAGGCGCCGCCGCTTGCGTGGCCTGAACCGGCCGCAGAGGGGGAACCGGCATCAGTGGTGCGTGGCTATATGCTGGCCTGCAATGAGTGGGAAACGCGTGGTTACCGTGATGCCAAGGTCGGTGGAGTCCTGCTCGGTAGTGCAGCATTCCAACAGGAGCGCGCGGACATCCTCGCGGCCTGGTGTACCGACCGGAAGCGGGTGTATTCCACGGGCATGTCGGTGGGCAATCCGCCGGAGCACGTGCCGGAGGACCTGCTGGCCGCGGTCGGTCAGCCGACGGCCTCCAAGGCCGAAGTCCTGGTACGTGACCATGCACAGAAATCCCGCGCGCTGCGTTACGAGCGCCTGTTCGTGCTCAAGCGCGTGGCTGGGCAGTGGCGGATCGACATGCTGAAGAAGCGCCTGTTCCGCACCGAAGCGTGGTCGTCGGCGATTCTCTGAGCACGGCCCGAAGTGCCGTCAGCCGGCAGCGTTGTACAGCACTACCCACGCCAGCATCAGGGCGAACATGCCGGCGAACGTCAGGCCAAACCACAGCGCCGCCACCTTCACGTTGCCGATCAACGCTGCCAGCATCCGCTGCGGCTCGCTCTTCAGGATCGGATATTCGGCGTGTGCCTTGCGCAGACGCTGCCAACCCAAGCCGAGGAATACCAGGGTCGAGAACGGCACCAGCAGGAGCGTGGCCTGCATCAGCCAGCCATTCGGCGACGCATCCATCGAGCTGCTCAACAGAATCGCAAAAACGGCGATGGGCAGCGCCCCGATGAAAAAGCGCGGCCAGGCGGTGTTGATGAAGGGCGACATCGCAATCTTCCATGAGGGGCGGTCGGGTCCGCGCGGCATCATGCCATGCGATGGCCCTGCTGCACCGCCGCGAGTGGTGTCACATGCGTCTGGCTAGACTGTGCTTCTTTTTCGTTCGCAGGAGGCACCCATGGCCCATCATCCCGCCGTTACCCTGATCGGCGTCCCCACCGACATCGGGGCGGGCCATCGCGGCGCCCGGCTGGGGCCGGAAGCCCTGCGCGTGGCCGGCCTGCCTGAAGCACTGGAAGCGCGTGGCGTGGATGTGCGCGACCTCGGCAACCTGGATGGCCCGCGCAACCCGTGGACCGCGCCGGTGCAGGGCTATCGGCACCTGGACGAGGTGGTGGCGTGGAACCACGCGCTGATGGAAGCCAGCTACGCCGAACTGCAGGCGGGCCGCATGCCGATCATGCTCGGCGGTGACCACTGCCTGGGCATCGGTTCGATCACTGCCGTCGCGCGCTGGTGCCGCGAGCAGGGCAAGGACCTGCGCGTGCTGTGGCTGGATGCGCATTCGGATTTCAACACCAGTGAGGTGACCCCGTCGGGCAACATCCACGGCATGCCGGTGGCCTGCCTGTGCGGCCTCGGCCCGGATGCGCTGACCAGACTGGGCGGCACTTCGCCGGCGATCCAGCCCTCACAGGTGCACCAGATCGGCATCCGTTCGGTGGACCCGGAAGAAAAGCGCCTGATCAAGACCCACAAGGTCGATGTCTACGACATGCGTTACATCGACGAGAACGGCATGAAGCGTACCGTGGAAGCGGCGCTGGCCGGCATCGACGAGAACACCCACCTGCACGTCAGCTTCGACGTCGATTTCCTCGACCCGAGCATTGCCCCGGGCGTGGGCACCACCGTGCCTGGCGGGGTGAACTACCGCGAAGCGCAGCTGGTGATGGAGATGATCGCCGACAGTGGCCGCATGGGCTCGCTGGATATCGTTGAACTCAATCCGCTGCTGGACAACCACAACAGCACCGCCGAACTGGCCGTGGACCTGGTGGAAAGCCTGTTCGGGAAATCGACCCTGATGCGCGACTGAGAGGATCCAGCCTGAACGGTTGGACGAACCGTTCACACGCGCTCCACGCCCCTGCCGCCAGATTGCACCTCACGCGGCAGTGTTGGCTTCGAGCCAGCCTGCCGCCCCGATCAATACAACCGAACCCCGTGATTGAGCGGTGTAGCGGCAAACCCAAGGAGAAGCCCATGAAGCGCGTAGTTGCCCTGATGCTGTTGTCGATGTTCTCGTTGGCCCTGCTGGCCGGTTGCAACACCGTTGCCGGTGCTGGCAAGGACGTGCAGAAGGCTGGTGAGAAGGTTGAGGATGCCGCCAAGGGCAACTGAGCCTGAGGTGGTGCGCACTACGGAAAAGGCCGGGATCTTCCCGGCCTTTTTCATGCGCGATCGCTGCGTGTGGACGCCGCGTGTCGACCGGTAGTGAACCATTCAAGCAGGTGAGCGGCGCTTTCATGGCCGGTTGACCGTGCTTCAACGTGCACTGCGCGATGCTGCAGCCACGGTAACAACGCCGTTGCATACCAAGGAAGCCTCAGCAATGAACAAAGACATCATTTCCGGCAAGTGGTCCCAGCTCAAGGGCAAGGCCCAGGCGAAGTGGGGCGATCTGACCAATGACGATTTCGATGTGGCCGAGGGCAATGCCGAATATCTGGCGGGCCGCCTGCAGGAGCGCTATGGCTGGGCCAAGGACCGTGCAGAAACCGAAGTGCGCGATTTCGAGAAAGCGATGCACAAGGATTACCCGGACTACAAGTAACGGGGCGTCGAACGCCCGCGTTATGCCCCCACAGACAACGCCCGCGCCGGAAGGTGCGGGCGTTGTGCTGTGTGCAGATCAACGCGCCGGCGGGTCGGGCACGTAACGGTTGGGAAAGGCCTGCGGCTGGCGGTCCAGGCGCGAGGGCGAATCGAGCAGGATGCCGCGTGCACGCAGGTTGCGGGCGCTGTCGTAGCGTAGCTGCAGCACCTGTGTCGGGCTGCGTGTGGCGCGTTCGAAATCGGTATCGCGCACTGATGAACTCTCGCGCGCACCGTGGCCGGTGCCCAGCGCAGGTGCCTGCGACTTGGCCGAATAACCTTCGATGCGGCTGGCGCTGGCGTCGGCAGCCGCCGAGGCTTCGGCCGCCGCCGGTGCCGGCCCGGCGCGACCGCGCAGGATCGGCTGCGGACGCGGGTACCAGCGACGCGCTTCCTCGAACACCGCCACGCCGACCACGCCGACGTTGTCCGGGCGGCCGGTGCGGCTGGCATAGCTGCCGCTGGGGCTGCTGAAGACGAACTGGGCCACTTCGTCCTGGGTCTTGCGCCAGCCGGTGATGTCCGCGCGCTGGCCAGGGTTGAGCACGTAGCCGGTCTGCGAGGGATCGGCATCTTCGCCGGAGATGGCGTTGACCCCGTCCACCGACAGCACCACCAGCACCCGTCGAGGGCTGTCGTTGTACAGGCGCACCGCATAGCGGTGGCCGCGCTCACCGGCCACCCAGCGCTGGCCGTCGGCCGGGTAGCTGCGCAGCTCGGTGCCGCGGTCGCGGTCGACCAGGGCCACGCGCACCGGGCCGTCCTGCGGCATCGGCGCGGGCAGCGGGGCCGGACGGAAGCCGGCCAGGGGCAGGATCAGCAGCAGGGGCAGCAGGCGTTTCATCGGGCGTCTCCAGCGGGGTTGGGTGAATGAACGTGCCGGGGGCCCTGACGGGGTTGACCGTGTGCACGGTAAACTGGCTCCGTTCATAGAAGGTTTCCGCACGCAGTCATGACGACCCGAGTCCTTACCGGCATCACCCCCTCCGGCACGCCCCACCTGGGCAACTACGTTGGCGCCATCCGCCCGGCCATTGCGGCCAGCCGCG
>Ga0256880_1000359_pt1 | contig 12074 bp, 4 predicted proteins | sample MC6MC0438MT_FD_186348 | JGI IMG/M metagenome (GOLD analysis project Ga0256880, IMG submission 186348) | Metatranscriptome of enriched soil aggregate microbial communities from Iowa State University, Ames, United States - MC6-MC0438-MT... | ecosystem: Environmental > Terrestrial > Soil >... | reverse complement strand
GTCTTCTACCGTGGTGTGCAGAAAACCGTGGTGATCAAGGCTGTCGATCGAAATCCTGGTGCTACTGTTACCGTCGATACCTCTGTGTTGCCTGAGGGCTATTTCCAAGCCGTCACGGTCGGTCAAACCTCGACCTACCACTTCATCTGGGCCCCCACCATCGATTCCGTGTCCTTCACTGTTTGCTTCAAGGCCAAGAACAGCTTCGGACTTTTCTCTCTCGGTAACTACTGTCAAGTTATGGAGATTGGACAGGCCAGCATCATCTACATCACGGGCATCATTCGTGATTTCCTGAGCACGGATCAGGGCTTCAATATTGCCGACGGAACCGTCACCGTGCAGAACACTCTGGATGCCAACCTCAAGCCTGTCTTTGTCTCCAGTTCCAATGTCAACAAGGCTGCCTTCGACTCCTGGTGGACCACCAATACCAATCGTAATCACCAGCTGGCCTTCTCCACCACCTTGTCCAACGGTACCAAGGCCGACGGTCGTATCTTCACTTTTTTGAGCAGCGAGTACTACCCCATCGACGGCAAGCTGCTGGGCAATGAAAACCGCCCGCGCAACAACTTCTTCACGTATGAGATCCACACCTACCTCACCTACAAGGGCGGCGAGATCTTTGACGTGCAGTCGTCGGATGACCTGTGGATCTTCATCAATCGCAAGCTGCCCAACAACTGGAATCTCGGCGGTACCCATGCCGTGCGCTCCTTCCAGATCGACATGGATGCTATTGCTATCCAGCACAATCCTCCCCTCCTTCCGGGATCCACTTACCAAATCGACATCTTCTACGCCCATCGCTCCTGTGGCGCCATCGGTAATTGCGGTTCGCGCACTTCGAGCCTCCGTCTGGAGCTGCCGGATGCCGTGCTGTGTAATGCGCTGCAGTCTGGCTTCGAGGTGTTCGATTTTGCCACTACTAACCCGGACGCCAATAGAGTCCGCGTGCTGGGCACTGCCTCTTTGTCTGGTCGCAACATCCAGCTGATCTCTGGCCAAGCTTCCTCCTCGGGTGCCGTCTGGTACAGCAATGCTGGTGTGCCGACGGTGGTGTCCGTGTTGCACGGTTTCCTGTGCGAGTTCACCTTCCGTACCACGGTCAATTCTGGTGGTGCTGCTGAAGGTTTCGCTTTTGTGCTGCAGCGAGCTGGCCCTGAAGCTCGTGGTGCCGAAGGTGGCAACCTGGGCTACGGCACCATGCCCAACTCCTTGGCCTTTGAATTCGACATGTTTGCGGATACAAGTGCCTATAGTGACCCCAACTTCCAGCACGTCTCCATCCACACCCGTTATCAGCTCACCAACAATCCCAGCGAGGCTTTCTCCATCGGCGTGTCCAACAACGACCCTCCCATGACCATGGCCAACGGCACGGACCATCGCGTGAGAATTCAATATATTCCGGCCAACGTCGAAGATAGCAGCGCCGCAGTTCAACTTGGTTGGCTGTACGTGTACATGAACAACGTTTTGGCTCCAGTGGCTGTGGCACAAGTCGACGGTGTCAAGCTGGCGCAGATTTTCGAAGGTGGCAACGCCTATGTTGGTTTCACGGCCAGTAACGGCGATACGCGTCTGGCTACCACCGTCATCTCCAACTGGAAGCTCACCATTGTCCCCACATCCGCCTCCATGACCAGCCTTTTGGCCTTCCCGTCTGATGTGAGGGCAGGCTTCACGGGTTCGGTGATCGTTCAGGCCAAAGACTCGTGTGGTAACAAGGTGTTGGTGGGTGGCGAGCGAGACTTGTTTTCCGCCACCACTGAATTGGTCAATGGTCGTCTGTCCAGCAATCCTGCAGTCTCGATTACCGATCGTAACGATGGCACCTACCTGGTGTCCTATGCTCCGACCTACGCGGCCCAAATGCGCCTCAACATTCAATTTGAGGTCCAGTCGAGCTTGCAGTCGGTCTTCCAGTCGATCTTCAGCTCGCCTTACACCTACACTGTGCGTCCTGGTAACACCGTGCCTGCCAACAGCGAGTGGTACTACAGTCCCTCTCTTCCCGTCCAGTATTCTAACGGCCCCATCTCGCAGACTTCTGGCTTGTTGGTGGCCCATGTGCGTAATAGCGATGGTGTGGTGACCATTCGTCAGTATGACTTCCTCAGTGCTACTCCCGGTTCTTCTTACCATGGCGGCCCCACTCAATTTGCCTCGTTCATGAACAGCATGAGCAACGACGACGTGGTGGCGATTGTGGTGGTGGGCAATGTCAACTTCAATTCGGTGCGCGGTGCCACCACCATTGGCACGGTTCTGAAGGGCACGAAGTACGCCGGGCTCGATGCGGGTGGTTCGTATGCCATCATTGGTCGCAAGGGAGCCACGGCCCCCAGCGCTGAAGAGTGCAACAACGACCTGCCCACGAGCACCCTCTCAGCCTCGTTCACCTTGGCCAACCGACAGGACTTCACTCTGTTCGCGGCCTCAGCGGGCAGCCAACTCGGTAGCTATGGTCGTATCTACATTGCTCCTTATCTGGCCACCACCACTTCCACTTTCCGTGTGGCGGCTGGTTCGGTTGCTACGGTGACGGTAGTGGCCTATGATGCCTTTGGCAACATCAATCGCGATTCAGCCGACACTTTCGTGGCTCAGTCGACCCTGGCTAACTATGGCGGTTCGATGTCTGCGTTCACCTCGCGCGACCCCGGCTACCATTCCTTTGACATCACCGGTGCCTCGGCCCGTGTCTATGACCTGTACGTGCGTCTGGATGGTGTCAACATCAAGGGATCGCCGTTCAAGGTTGAAGTGGTTGCTGGTCTTGCCCACGCCCCTTCCAGCTTCGTAAGCGGTGCCGGCTTGTCGTTCGCCACAGCTGGTCAACAGGCCGAGTTCTTGCTCAACCTCAAGGATCAGTACGGCAACATCATTCGTGAAGCCAGCTCTGCTGATGTTATTACGGTGAAGATGGTGCCTCGAGATGGCTCTGCTTCCACCATTGTCACCACCTCCAGTTGGACTGGTGACGTCATGAAGTGGACCTACACTCTGACCAAGGCTGGTTCGTACGATGTGGAGGTGATGGTCAATGGGCTTCGCGTCTCCAACAGCCAGACTCTCGTTGTGGCTGCCACCGAAACTCATGCTCCTAACTGCATCATTTATGGCCCTGGTATCTCCACTCCCAACGTCATTGCTGGCACCACTGTCAGCTTCTACATCCAAACCGTCGATATGTATGGCAACAACCGCACCAGCATTGCCTCCAAGGCTTTCAACGTGCAGTACACCGGCACTGCCCCTCAATCTCCCTCCATTGTCTACGATGCTGCTGGTCGATATATCGTGAGTTATCGACCCACCAAAGCCAGTGACCAGCCTGGTTCTCCTGCTCCCTTCGATATTACTGTCACCTACGACGGTGAAAACGTAGGCGTGCCCAGTCAGCCGATGAGCGTGGTGGTATTGCCAGGCGAGCCTTCGATTTTGTCGACGATGCCTCAACCTTCTAGTAGAATCGTAGCTGGTACCACGTCGACGTTCGCCATCACTTCCAAGGATGCCTTCGGCAATCTGCGCTATCTTGGCGGCGATACTACTGCCTTTGCCGTGTTGCTCCGTTCGGAGACTGCACTGCCCGGTAATACTTCGGTTGCCATTGAGCCCATTTCTGCGGAGCTGTACAAGGTCACCTGGGGCGGCAACACGACTCAACAATACCGCCTGAGCGCCGTGCTCTCGTCCAATGGCCAGCCTATCACTTCAGCTGCCAACAACAACAACCCCGACTTCTACAGTGTCTTCATTGACCCTGCTATCACCTCGAGCGCGCATTCTCAGATTATCGGCACCAATCACCTCGGTGCCATGGCCGCTACTTCTGTCGAAGTGCGCATTCAGGCCCGCGATCGTTTCGAGAACAATCAAGTCGATAATGTCGATGAGTTCCGTTTGACTGTGGATGGCGGTGCGTCTTCCCCTTTTGTTCTTGTGACCGGCGCTGGTATTCAGGGCCTGTACAGTATCACCTACGAAGTGCCGCTCAAGACCGTCACCAAGACTTCTTACCAAGTGCTCGTTGAGCGTCGCTCTCTCAATCCTGTGACGGCTTGGGAGACCGTGCACAATGGTGTGGCCACGATTTTGGATAATAAAGACATGTCGTGGGCTAGTGTTCCCAACCTGCCCAGCCCGGCTGTGTGTGGTGTCCCCACTATCTTCAGCATCTACAACTACCTGGAGGAAGATCCTTCTGCTGGCTTCAACACCGACGACCCGCAGCCTTCCTACAGCGTCCAAATCACTGCCGGAACCTACGTTTATCACACCGCCATGGTGACTATTTCCCAGAATGCCTCGACGCCTTGGATCTCGAGCGCTTTGTTTGTGCCCACAAAGGCTGAGCAGCACACGGTCACGCTCTACAAGGACGGTTTCATCAAGTCGCAGATGTCGCCCCAAACCTTCAACGCGGTTGCTGGTGCTGTGGACAGCGCCTTGTCTTCTGTCAGTGGTTTGTCTTCGTCCGAGTACATTGCTGGCACGCCCTATGTCGTCAATGTGATCTTACGTGATCAGTATGGTCACGTCATCACCGCTAACAAGGAAGTGAGCATCGCCATCTCAACAACCAGCCTGCCTTCGGTTATTGTGGCTCGCTCCTCATCGAGTGTCTGGAATAGCGCCTCATCTTCGTGGGACGTGACCTTTGAGTTGGGCGAACTGCGTGGCAATAAGGTTTTGCAGGCCGTGGTGACGGCCGATAGTGATCGGTTTGTGGGCAATGCCTACTATCTGCCCGTCAAGCCTGCTTCTGCTGCTGCCAGCATGACCACCGTGCAGGTTGCCGAGCAGGTCACCGCTGGTCAGAAGCAGACTGCTACCATTCAGCCTGTGGATGCCTTTGGTAACCTCGTTGAGGATAACGCGCTGGACTTCACTGTCTCCTCCACCTGCTCTGACTCGCCCCTTGGTGATGCCTTCCTTTCGACTGTGCCCACATCCTTTGGCACTCTCTACCGCTTCGAGTTCACCACCTTTGGCGCTGGCTCTTGCAATGTGGTGGTTTCGCTGGATGGTGTGCCGGTCGGCTCGGGGTCGGGTGCGCCGATTGTGGTGGCCTATTCTACCCCTACTCATGCCGAACTGGATACCCCCAGCGACATCGAAGCTGGTGTCACGATCACCATCAATGCGACCATCACCGACTTGTACGGTAATCCTTGTACGGGTCTTTCGAACGTAGAGGTGCGCAGTGGCGCCATCTATGCAACTGTGGGCGCTGATTCCAATGGTGTCTACCCGGCCACCATCACGGTCCCCACGGAGGTGGATGACTACAGCCTGATGGTGTCGCCTTCGTCGATCTCTAACATTGCTGGCAACCTGTTCTCCGTGGTTCATGGCCCGATTTCGGTCGACCACATCGTCTTTACTCAACCCGAAGCTCATCGTGCCGATGATCCTGTTCGTGTGCCGTTCGTTCTGAACGATCGCTTTGGCAACGTCATTGCGGAGAATGTGACCAATCAGTTGACCGTCGTCTTCTTGAAGGGCTCTATCAACTGTCAGGTGCACAATCACTCTGGTGAAGGTGAGACGGAGCTCCAGAAGCCTCAGGAACCGCTGAACGGCTACGAATCGGAGATTGTGTTTGACAACGGCGACTTCTACCTCGACTACGTCGGAGATGTGGCGGGTGAGTACACCATGTTCATTCGTGTCAACGGTCAGGAACCCAGCTGTGTCAAGCGTATCATTGGTCGCTGCCTGCCTGGTGTTGCGAATGGTGCTGCCAGTAAGGCTAGCTTCAATTCGCTGGATGAGAGCATCAAGGTTGCACAGACGGCCAAGGCTGGTACCGGTATCGTGATTGTGGTGGGCATTTATGATCGCCGTGGCAATGCCAGAGTGGAGCCCGACAACGTGACTCTGTCCATTGACGGCCTGGGCGAAGGCAACCTGACGGTGGTGTACAATCCGACCAGTCTGGATCGCCTGCGTGAGGTGGACGCTGACGGTACTCTCTTCATTTCCGAAAGTCGCTACGTGTTCTTGCTTAATATCACTCGTGCTGGCGTGTTCCCAGTCAACCTAGAGGTCAATGGTGAGACGATTGCCAATGTCGTTAATTCGCAGCCGACTCCGTTGGTTATCACTGTTGTGTCTGCCGATGTGCATACGTACCGTCTGCCCGTCATCAGTCATACCATTGCCGGTATTCCGGGCTCGTTTGAGATTGTTGGTGTGGATCGCTATGATAACCCCATCACTCAGGTGGATGCTTCGTACAGCTACTCCGTGTCCTTCAGTCTGGGGCTGCCCTCTGGTCACCTCTACACCATCGAGGCTTCGTCGACCTACCTCCAGCCCGGCCTGCATCGCATTGACTATCTGTCCTATTGGCACGGCGACGCCTCAGTCACCATCAACATTCGCACCCCGCAAGGTAACCTGCCTGCCACTCAAGTTGTCCCGCCTGTCTTCTTCGAGCCGGCTACGTGCGCTCAGCTAGACCCCAGCAAGCCTTTCCGCTGCAGCCAAGCCGGCAACCGTACTTGCGTGGCTTCGTATGCCGAGTGTGACGGTCTGACGATCTGTCCCGCCGGTCAAACGCAGTGCGCTGCCGACGGCTTGTGCCACGCGCACTGCCCGCCTGCCGACTTCTCGTGCCCCTCTCCGCTGGAAAAGTGCGCCTCGGGTGTGTGCAGCGCCTCCTGTCACGCCGTGCCCAGCTGCCCGCGCTCGGCTCCTCACGCTTGCACGATCGACGGAGTGGAGACGGGTGTGTGCCGCGCCTCTGAGGCTGACTGCCCTTCGCCGATGGTCTGCCGCCCCGGCTTGATGTTGTGCAACGATGGACGAACGTGCGTGGTGGATGCTGCGGAGTGCAAGCAGGTCGACGATTTGCTGGCCCAGGATTGCCTTGTTGCGGGCTGGTCGCGCTGCCCGGACGGCCGATGCACGGAGCTGCTCACTGACTGCGCCACCACTGTCACCTGTCCGGCCAATCAAGTGCTGTGCCAGGATGGCAGTTGCCAGAACAGCTCGGCCCAATGCCCCGACGCCTACCTTTGCTACGGCGCCAACGGCTTCCGTTGCGCCGACGGCAGCTGCCGCTCGACGGCCCAGGACTGCCCTACTCACAAGTCTTGCGCAGTGGGCTGGGTGCTGTGTGAAAACGGAGCCTGTGTGGAGAGCGCTTCTCAATGCGCTGCTCCTACCGGTTGCCCTGCGGACTCTGTTCGCTGTGTCGATGGCACTTGCCAAGCGAGCCCCATCCTATGCCCTTCGGTGTCCACTTGCTATCGCGTCGAATCGAGCGGCAACCCCGACGACAACCGCGACTTTTCGGTCAAGTGCCCCAACGGCGAGTGCCGCGAATCGCTGTCCGAGTGCCCGCTGCCTGTGACTTGCCCGGCTGGCTTCAAGCCCTGCTTCGATTCGTCGTGTGTGCTGCTGAGCGCGGAGTGCCCGTCCGCCGTCACGTGCCAGCTGGAGACGCCGGTGCTCTGCCCGGACCAATCCTGCGTCGCGAACGCCTCCCTGTGCGCCGTGGTGGCCGGCTGCCCGCTGTCCGCGCCCGTTCGCTGCCCGAGCGGGGCTTGTCGCGGCGCCTTGGAAGATTGCCCGATCTTGAGCACTTGTCCCGCTTCGCTGCCCGTCCGTTGATCGGACGGGCGATGTGCGGTAGCTGGCGACCAGTGTCCCGATGAGACGCTGCTCGCATGCCCGACTGGCACCACACGCTGCCCTGGAGGCTTCTGTGCAGCGACGTTAAGTCTGTGCCCAACCATTTCTACCTGCCCGTACGGCTATATGAAATGCATGGATGGTACTTGTCGATCAACGTGCCCGAGCACCTCCACCTCGCTCACGTGCCCTTCGGAGCAGATCACGTGCCCGCAGGCCAACACCGGCACATCCTGCGCCAACACGCTCCAGGAATGCCCTCAAGCGATCATTTGCCCTGCCGATAAACCCGTGCGCTGCACCGACCTGTCTTGTACATCGTCTGTGTTGGACTGCCCTCCCGTACCCAACTACAACAGTACCACCAAGGCCCCTTGTTCAGACGGCTCGTGGGCTGATGGACCGGCGCTTTGTCCGACCGCGACGACTTGCCCCGGCAACTACACCTACAAATGTTGGGATGAGAGCTGTCGTCGAGCGCCCAGCGATTGCCCCGTCCAGCCTATTTGCATCAGCGGCCAGTTCCTCTGTCCTACTGGCCAATGCGTTAGCTCACCGATTTCTTGCACCTCTGGCGGCACTCAGTGCCCTGACCAGCCCAACGGTGGCAGTGTCCGTTGCCCCAGTGGCGAGTGCAAGTTCCATCCGGACGAGTGTAAAATCTACGACGACGCCACCAGCGAGCAAGAGGTTGGCGGAGCGGTGTCGGCTTGCAACCCGGGCTACGTCCTGTGTAGAGACGGGTCATGTAAACCACAGAGCGCCCAGTGTGCTGATTTGTCCTGTCCACCCCATGTTTCGTATCGCTGCTCGGATGGTTTATGTGTGACTAACAGTAGCTATTGCAACCTCGAGAACGGCTGCCCTTACTACGCCCCCACACGCTGCCTGCTCGACGGTTCTTGCCGTGCCTCGCGCGCTGAATGCCCCACTGATTTCAGCGCTGAGCCTTACAAGTCACGCTGTCAGGGCGAAGGTCAGTATTTGTGTGCGGACGGATCCTGTTCGAAAGACACTGCGACATGCAGTCTGCAAAACGGCTGCCCTCGCAACCGCCCCTTCCGTTGTGCCGACAAAAGTTGTGTCGCGGCAGCGATCAGCGGCAGCAACAACCTGTGTGTAATTGGTGCTTCGACAAGCAGCTCGATTGGCAACGCTTGTCCGGCCAATCGACCATTCAGATGCCCCTCTGGTTTCTGTTCAGTGTCTGAAACGATGTGCCCTCCTGTACCTCCTTTCGGCTGCCCTGCCGATCGTCCCATGTCTTGTGCAGACGGCAGTTGTGTAAGGACGCTCGAGTCTTGCCCTCTCCTGTATCCTTGCTTGAAAGGCGTCGAAGTGCGCTGCGATGATGGCTCATGCCGTCCCTTGGATGAGTGGGGCAAGCTCCTGAACTGTCCCCTGGTCAATACCTGTCCTGCCGCCTATCCCCATCGATGCGACAACGGTCTGTGTGCAGAAAACGAGGACATGTGTATCGACGAGACGACTGGCTGTCCTGCCGCCTATCGTCGCTGTGACAGCGGTTTATGCGTTCAGAACGCGACGGATTGTGAGGTTCTGGCGGCCAGGCCCAACGGCTGCCCGTCTACTGCTTCCTACAAGTGCCCCAGCAACGGTGCCTGTGTGTTGTCGAAGAGCGAATGTCCCTTGTCGAATGGATGTGCTCGTGAAAAACCCGTGCGATGCCCGATTGACAACTCTTGCCAAGCCACCAATCGCGAATGCGAACTGCAGATTTCATGCGAGGCTCAAGGCTGGGTAAAGTGTGCTGATTCGTCCTGTGCTCCTAATGCCACCAGCTGTCTCGCATTGAATGGCTGTCCTGTCCGCACTCCGATTCGATGTGGTGGTAATGGAGACTGCGTAAGACAACTCAGCGAGTGTGAGCTGACGGTCGTGTGTGCGGATAAGGAGACTCTTTGTTACGATGGTTCCTGCCAAGCAACGTCCGCTTTGTGCGCGCCGAAGCTTGCTTGCGCCGCTGGCATGGTTCTGTGCCCGGACAACTCCTGTAAGGCCAGCTACACTGCGTGTGGTGGCTGTCCCCCTGGATCGCCGGTGCTCTGCCCGACTGGAGAGTGCCGAGGCAACATCAACCGATGTCCTACTTCGTTATTATCTTCCACGCCCTCGCCTTCCGCCTGCCCCAACCCTGACTTCCCGGTGCAGTGCTTTGACGGTAGTTGTAAAGAGAGCTATTCAGCGTGCCAAAAGTGGGCTGCGGACATTGCCTCGGACGGCGAGCCTGGCTCGGGTGGTGGCGATGGCGGCAATGACTCTTCGGAGCTCCTCAATGTGTGCCCCGCACCTCAGACGCTGTGCTCGAATGGTCTCTGCGCTCTCGCCGAGGAGTGCCCTGTCATCGCCGCTTGCCCTCAGGTCCGCCCTCTGCGATGTTGGACTGGCGCCTGTACCAATACCACATGCCCTGCCCAAACGGTCTCGTGCAGCCGTGGGCTCCAACGATGCGAGGACGGCTCTTGTCGGAGCAAGTGCTTGCAGTTCGATGGCTGTTCGCTAAGCAAGCCGTATCACTGCGCCAACCGCGAATGTGCCGAGTCGGCCGACCAATGCGAGCGCGAGACCGTGTTCGATGAAAGCTTGGCGTTGAAGCGTCGTCTGCAGAGCGAGAACGAGCAAGGCGGGCCGCGTGCTTGCTACGAGAACTGCCACTCGCAGATCAAGGCTGCTACTTTCCGTTTCACCGTGCCTTCATCGTCCAGTTCGGATATTGTGCTCGCGACCGACTCCAAATACGTGGTGCAAGCCAAGCTCGCCGTGCCTACTGGCGCGATGGCCTCCAATACTACCACCTCTTCTCTGTATGTCCGAGCGGTGGGCGACTCTCGTATTCGCTACAACGTCAACAAGGTCGCCGTGTCGCGCCGTGCCGAGCACGACGGTCATGCCTACCTCACCTATCCTAACACCTTGTTGTCATTGGCTTTCGAATGCGTGGTGGACGAGGGCACGCCTCAGCCTTTCCGCGTGCCTCTGTCTGTGACCGCTCGTATCGATATGAACTCGCAGTTGCGATACCAAGATGTTTGCTTGGCCAGCATCTATGAGATGCAAGACATGGACTTCCGCGCGTGGCAATGTGTCGATAAGAGCGAGGCCGAGCGCCGTGCCAATCCCGTGCGCTCAGCCGCCACCAACCTCACCGAATCCGAGGGTGTCGTCAAGGGCACTCTGTACTCGTGCGAGCAAGGCAAGATGTATGGCTTCATCTATGCTCCTCTGCGCGCGGAGACCGGTAGTGTGTCGGACCCTAACCGCTGGTTCGCTGACAACCTCATCTACCTCGTGTTGGGTGTTGTGGGCATTTCGGCTCTGGTTGCTTTCATCGCCTACCTCATCAAGCGCCTGCATCGCTACCGTAGCAAGTACCACGAAGAGCGCAAGGCTGTTGAGGCCATGCAGGAGGAGGTGGACAACATGGAGCAGTTTGGTGGCTCTGCTGGTCGCAAAGATGATGAAGTCGAGATGCAACAGAACCCGCTGGTCATCCAGATGAGGGATATGCAGGCGGCTCTGGATGCTCGCAACAACGAGCTGAAGCTCGAGGAGGCGCGCGTTCGCGATGAAGAAAGCGCAGCCAGACGCGAGGCCATTGAGGCCATGATGGCCGATCGCGACAAAATGGCTAAGGAGCTGGAGAAGTTGCGTGCCGAGCTCGATTTGGTGTCTGTCCCGCCTCAGTCGCACCATCGCATCGGCATCGAAGAAGACATGCCTCCGTCCGTGATGGCGGCGGCCTCTTTCGCTTCTCTTCCTCCTCTTTCGACTGTTTCTTCGATGTCTTCTGCTGCTGTCTCGGAGGGAACGGTTGTTCCGACCTCTGGTGCAGCTTTCAACGCCGCGCGTCCCAAGAAGAAGAAGAATGTCGACTAAATTCATGGCTTTATTCCAATCAAGGTTAATCCGGCTGTTTTATATTTTTCTGTCTTATTCCTATGATTTTTATTGCTTTTTTTGTTTTTTCCATTGTTCCAATAATTGATGGTTTGTAGAAATGCTACTTCTCTGTGCGGTGATTATGCTTCACTCCTTTTACCCTTTATTTTGTCAGTCTTGTGCATGTTTGTTATTCCTTAGCTATGCTATTTGGTCCTTTCCTTGTCATCCGGTCTCTTGTTCGCTCATGTGTGTTGTGGCCCCTGTTATCCAGTCTTTTATCCCTTTTTTTGTTCCGCTTATTTTCTTGCCTCGCCTTTTTGAACCAATGATGTTGCTGCGTGTGTACGAATTCCCTTACTCTTGTCTGTTCTTTTTCTGGTTTTGTTTTTTTCTTATCTTTTCCTTTTTCTTATCTTTTCTTTTTTTCTTATCTTTTCTTTTTTTCTGTGACAGTGTGAAGCTTGCGTGATGTGCATGTAAATAGGAATGAATTCTGTACAGTACAAACCTTGCCG
>Ga0256880_1000351_pt1 | contig 12169 bp, 10 predicted proteins | sample MC6MC0438MT_FD_186348 | JGI IMG/M metagenome (GOLD analysis project Ga0256880, IMG submission 186348) | Metatranscriptome of enriched soil aggregate microbial communities from Iowa State University, Ames, United States - MC6-MC0438-MT... | ecosystem: Environmental > Terrestrial > Soil >... | reverse complement strand
GATCTATATCAAAAGGCGAGTAAATTTTCAGATTTTAAAGCAAAAAATACCTTTAACGGAATTGAAGGCGCTATGAACTGGATGGTTCTATGCTTAATTTCCGGAACAGCGATCTGTATTTTACCAAGACAGTTTCACACCGCAATTGTCGAAAACAGACAGGAAAAACATATTAAAACTGCAATCTGGTTTTTCCCGTTATATCTTTTAATATTTACCATTTTCATTTTCCCGATTGCTTGGGGCGGAAGATTGATTTTTCAAGGTCAAAACGTAAATCCGGAGTTCTACTCTATTCTCATTCCTCAACATTTTGATAATACTTTGATTACGGTTTTGGTATTTTTAGGAGGTTTGAGTTCGTGCATTTCAATGATCATTATTTCAGCAATCACCTTGTCGATCATGCTTTCCAACAACCTGATTATTCCTTACGGTTTATTGGGAAAATTTAAAGCTGAAAATGAAACCCAAAATACCAGAAATATTACCAACGTGCGTAAATTTTCGATTTTCGGATTGATTATCGTAGCGTTTGCTTTTTATAAATATTTCATTTTAAAAACTTCATTAGATTCGGTTGGCTTAATTTCGTTTGTCATTATTGCGCAATTGGCTCCTGCATTTTTCGGAGCTATATTTTGGCGAAGAGGAAGCTACAAAGGTGCAATCATCGGGCTTTTTGCAGGATTAATTATTTGTTATTTCGGATTAATTGTTCCGCAATATTATTTTTCATACAACTCAGAAATCAAAGGAGCTTTACGGGATATGTATGATGTTTTCGCCTTTTTCAGCATTCCGTATTTAGGAAGAATTCCTGAAATTTTCTTTTGGTCGATCTTAGTGAATACAGGTTTGTTTACCATTCTTTCTGTAAGCATGAAGGGAAATTACCGTGAAAGAAATTTTGCCGAATTATATGTTGACATTGATAAGTACATTCAAAATCATGAGAATGCATTTATCTGGAGAGGAACCGCTTATGTTTCTGATATAAAAAATATTCTGGAACGTTTTTTAGGCAAAAAGAAAACCGAACAGGCAATGCGGATTTTCAATATTAAATACAATATTGATTCGCAAACTGAAACTGCAGATTCAAGATTTATAAAATTCTCTGAAAACCTTTTAGCAGGAAGGATCGGTACAGCTTCTGCAAAAATTTTAATTGAAGGTGTTACCAAAGAAGATAAAATATCTTTGAAAGAAGTTTTAAATATTCTGGAAGAATCCAAAGAAAACATCACGTTAAACAAGAAACTTACAGAAAAATCTGAAGAACTGAAACAACTTTCAAACGACCTGAGCGCAGCCAATGAAAATCTAATTGTAAAAGACCGCCAGAAAGATGATTTCCTTGATTCTGTCGCACACGAATTAAGAACTCCGATTACAGCCATCCGTTCAGCCGGAGAAATTTTAGCAGATGATGACGATATTCCTTTAGATATTAAAAGAGAATTTTTAAATAATATTATCACAGAATCTGACCGCTTAAGTGAGATCATCAACGACATTCTTTATTTGGATAAACTTCAGCACGGGGAAATCGCTTTGAATATTCAGGAAAACAATATTATTGAAACCTACAAAAAAGCTTTAAATCCTATTTTACATTTGATTCAGCAGAAATTCATTCATGTTAGCGAAGTCGATTTACTTCATAATTATCTGTTTGAATTTGATGAAGCGAGAATGATTCAACTTTTTCAAAATATACTTGGAAATGCTTTGAAATTCACTGAAGAACAAGGTACAATTCAGACTAAATTTTCAGAAAAAGAGAATTTTTTAACCATCAAAATATTCAACACCGGAAAAAATATTCCGGAAGAAGATCTGGAAGTTATTTTCGATAAATTTTACCAGTCTAAAAATCAAAATATTATAAAACCAACCGGAAGCGGCCTCGGTCTTGCCATTTCAAAAAGGATTGTCGAAGCCCACAACGGAACTATAAAAGCAGAAAACAGTGGATTAGGAGTTACCTTTACTGTTATTTTACCAAAGGAAAATAACGAACCCGACAGGCTTTAATAAAAATAACCATAGGTGAAACCTATGGAACATTCAACACAATCAGGAACCCGACAGGGTTCAATTTTAAAACAAACACAAATGGGAACATACAGACAAATATTCTATCATATTGTTTTCGGAACAAAATATAGAAAACCAACAATTAATGAAAAGAACGAAACACAACTTTACAAATATATTTGGGGTGTTTTAAATAATAAAAAATGTAAATTATATAGAATTAATGGAATGCCAGACCACATTCATATTTTTTGTGACCTTCATCCAAACATCAATCTCAGTAATTTGGTAAAAGATATCAAAGTTACGACAAACTTATGGATGAAAGAATCAGGCTTGTTTCCCACATTTGCTGGATGGCAGGAAGGTTACGGAGCATTTACCAGCTCAATTAGAGATAAGGAAATAATTATAAATTATATAAAAAATCAAAAAGAACATCATAAAACAGAAACGTTTGATGATGAATTTAAAAAACTTTTAGCAGACCATGGAATTGAATCATTCGAATGAAAAAATTTATTCAACCCTTACGGGTTGGTTTAATACGAATTACAATCTGTATTCCATAGGTTTTCACCTACGGCTATTTAGATTGAACCCTTCGGGTTCTCAAAGAAAATATAAAAAAACAATGAAGTTGAACTTTAACGATGTACAAAAATGAAAAAAATATTGATCGCAGATGACGAACATAAAATATTAATGTCTCTGGAATACAGTTTCCGGAAAATAGGATACGAAGTATACATTGCAAGAGACGGAGCTGAGGTTTTAGAATTCCTGAAAACCCTTGTTCCGGACGTCATTTTATTAGATATCATGATGCCGAATCTTGACGGATACAGCACTTTGGAGGAAATTAAAAAAAATGAAGCTTTAAACAATACAAAAGTTCTTTTCTTAAGCGCTAAAAATAATCCAAAAGATATAGAAAAAGGCTTAGGAATGGGTGCAGATGCGTATGTTACAAAACCCTATTCAATAAAAAAACTAATTCAGCAGATCGAGGAACTTTTAGGATAATTCAAACACAAATATCACAAATGGATCACACAAATAATACAAATCCTTTAGTGTCATTCGTGAAAAACATTAGTGTAATTAGTGTTTAAAAAACAAACACAGAAAATATGAACACAGACGATTTATTTAAACAAAGCATAGAAAACAAAGAGCAATTCTGGAAAGAACAAGCTCAGGAAATTTCGTGGTTTGAATTTCCCGAAACGATTATTTCAAAAGATAAAAATAACTACACGCAATGGTTTGAAGATGGAAAACTCAACATGTCTTATTTGTGCATCGACAAACATATTGAAGACGGCTTTGGCGAAGAAATTGCGATTATTTACGATTCTCCGGTTACGAATCAAAAGAAAAAATATACTTTTAATCAGGCCAAGGAAGAAATTTCAAAATTAGCAGGCGGTTTGGTTTCTTTAGGTTTAAAAAAAGGTGACACTGCTGTAATTTATATGCCGATGATTCCGCAGACGCTTTTTGCAATGTTGGCTTGTGCAAGGATCGGCGTGATCCACAATGTTGTTTTCGGAGGTTTTGCGCCACACGAATTGGTTGTGAGAATTGATGATTGCAAACCTAAAGCTTTAATTACAGCAACCGCAGGAGTTGAAATTGCCAAAAGAATCCCTTACCTTCCTTTAGTAGAAAAAGCGATTGAATTAGCGCAGGATAAAGTAGACAACATCATTGTTTTCAATAGAAAACTGACCGATAATAAGGATGAAATGTTCGAAGGAATTATTGATTACGAAGAATTAGTTTCAGCATCAGAACCTACAGATTATGTTTCTGTAGAATCCAATCATCCTTTGTATTTATTATACACTTCTGGAACCACCGGAAAACCAAAAGGGATCACCAGAGATACCGGAGGTTACGCTACCGCGTTGAAATTTTCTATGAAATATATTTATGGAATTGAGGAAGGCGAAACTTTTTGGGCTGCATCCGATCTTGGTTGGGCGGTTGGCCACAGTTACACGGTTTATGCTCCTTTAATCAACAGAAATACAACAATTATTTTTGAAGGAAAACCAATTATGACTCCCGATGCGGGAACTTTTTGGAGAATTATTTCGGAATATCAGGTTTCGGCAATGTTCACTGCACCGACTGCAATTAGAGCCATCAAAAAAGAAGACCCGAATGGCGAGTTAGTTAAAAAATATAATTTAAGCCATTTCAAAAAACAGTTTTTAGCAGGTGAAAGATGTGATGTAGCCACTTTAGATTGGTTTGCAGAACACATCGGAGTTCCCGCAATTGATCATTGGTGGCAAACAGAATCTGGTTCGCCAATGTTGGGTTTAATGACTTTCAATGATGATTATAAAATCAAAAGAGCGGCTGCAGGAAAACCAATTCCGGGATATGACATTAAGGTTTTTGATGAAAACGGTTACGAATTAGACGAACACAAGGAAGGATATTTAGTCATCAAACTTCCACTTCCTCCGGGTGCTCTTTTAGGAGTTTGGAACGATCATGAACGTTTTGAAAAAAGTTATTTATCTCAATATAAAGGTTATTATTTCTCAGGAGACGGCGCCATAAAAGATGAAGACGGTTATATTTTCATCACAGGAAGAGTGGATGATGTGATCAATGTTGCAGGACACCGACTTTCAACTTCCGAAATGGAAGAAATTGTTTCTTCACATCCCGATGTTGCAGAATGTGCCGTTGTAGGAATTGATGATGATCTGCGTGGGCAAGTTCCTTTTGCAACCGTTGTTTTGAAAAACGGTTATGAAATTTCGGAGGAAAATGTAGAAAAAGAAATTATTCTGAAGGTAAGAGAAAAAATAGGCGCTGTTGCTTTCCTGAAAAGCGTGATGGTTGTAAAAAGACTTCCAAAAACAAGATCCGGAAAGACTTTAAGAAAATTGATCAGAACCATTATTGATGGAAAAGAATTTCAAATCCCGTCAACGATCGATGATGAAAACATCATTGATGAAATTCAAGAAAAATTCAAGACTTACAAAGACAAAAAATAATTTAAAATAAATAATTTCTAAAAAAAAGAAAGTATGAGAAATTACGTGATAGAAGATTTACCGCACTACTTTGAAGAGTACAAAAAATCAATCAAAAACCCTAAAAAATTCTGGGATAAAGTTGCTGATCAGAATTTTGTATGGTACCAAAGATGGAGCAAGGTGGTAAAATATGATATGAATGAAGCAAAGATCACTTGGTTTAAAGATGCTAAATTAAATATCACCAAAAACTGCCTCGACAGACATTTGTCGGTAAGAGGAGAAAAAACTGCTATCATTTGGGAACCGAATGATCCGAAAGAAGAAGCACAACACATTTCTTACAACGAATTATATACAAGGGTTAATAAAACAGCCAATGTTCTTCGCGAAATGGGAATTGAAAAAGGCGACAGAGTTTGCATTTATCTTCCCATGATCCCTGAATTGGCAGTTACAATGTTGGCTTGCGCAAAATTAGGAGCCGTACATTCTGTTATTTTTGCAGGATTTTCAGCATCTGCTGTTGTTTCGAGAGTCAATGACTGTGGCGCAAAAATGTTGATTACTTCAGACGGAAGTTATAGAGGAAGCAAAGTTTTAGATTTAAAATCAATTATTGATGAGGCTTTAGAAAAATGCCCGACTGTGGAAAAAACTTTGGTCGTAAAAAGAACCCACAATGAAATAAAAATGAAGGAAGGCAGAGATTTCTGGATGGATGATCTGTACGAAAAAGCTTCTGCCGATTTCGTTACCGTAATTATGGACGCAGAAGATCCTTTATTTATTTTATACACTTCAGGTTCTACAGGAAAACCCAAAGGAATGCTTCACACTTCTGCAGGTTATATGGTTTATTCCGCGTATACTTTCAAAAATGTTTTCAATTATCAGGAAAATGATATTTATTGGTGCACTGCAGACATCGGTTGGATTACTGGGCATTCTTACATTCTTTACGGACCATTATTAAACGGTGCAACAACCGTAATTTTCGAAGGAATTCCGACTTATCCTGAACCAGACAGATTTTGGGACGTGATTGAAAAACATAAGGTAACCCAGTTCTATACCGCTCCAACTGCTATTCGTTCTTTAGCAAAAGAAAGCACAGAATGGGTAGACAAGCATGATTTAAGTTCATTACGGGTAATCGGATCTGTTGGAGAACCTATTAATGACGAAGCTTGGCATTGGTTTAACGATCATGTCGGAAGAAAAAAAATGTCCGATTGTAGATACTTGGTGGCAAACAGAAACCGGCGGAATTATGATCTCTCCTATTCCGTTTGTAACACCTACAAAACCAACGTACGCTACGCTTCCTTTACCGGGAATTCAGCCTGTTTTAATGGATGATAAACGCAACGAAATTACAGGAAACCAAGTGACAGGAAACCTTTGTATCCGTTTTCCGTGGCCGGGAATTGCGAGAACAATTTGGGGTGATCACCAAAGATATAAGGAAACTTATTTTTCGGCATTTCCAGGAAAATATTTTACGGGAGACGGTGCTTTGAGAGATGAGGTTGGATATTACAGAATCACAGGTCGTGTAGATGATGTGGTGATTGTTTCTGGTCATAATTTAGGCACTGCACCAATTGAAGACAGCATCAATGAACATCCTGCTGTTGCAGAATCAGCAATCGTAGGTTTCCCTCATGATATCAAAGGAAGTGCTCTGTATGGTTTTGTGATTTTAAAAGATTCAGGTTCCGACAGAAAGCAGGAAAATTTAGTTAAAGAAATCAATCAATTAATTTCCGATCAGATTGGTCCGATTGCAAAATTAGATAAAATTCAGTTTGTTTCAGGACTTCCAAAAACACGTTCCGGAAAAATTATGCGTAGAATTTTAAGAAAAATTGCAGAAGGAGATTTTAGTAATTTTGGAGATACTTCTACCCTTTTGAATCCTGAAATTGTGGAGGAGATTAAGAATGAAAGAATTTAAATTGAAAAATTTTCTATACTAAACGAAAACTCTGTATTTATTACAGAGTTTTTTGTGCTTAAAGTTTTATAAAAACAATTTGTTCTAAAATAGACAAAATCTTAATTTTTATTAAATTTTTATAGATAAAATAAAATATTATAAATTTTATTAAATTTTTAATAAACATATTGAAAATATTTCTATCTTTAGATAACAAATACAAAACAATATTACTATGTCAAGCATCTTAGCAGGATTATTTGGACCGCACAGTGATTACAAAAAACTCGAGAAGGAAATTGAAGGCCTAGGATTCTTAGATTCCGAGTACATTGTGTACCTTAGTGACGATCATCATAACTCCCAATACTTGGCGAGTGTAGAAATAAAAAACAGAGATTTAACCGAAAAAGTGAGGCATATCTTTGATGAAAATCATGTACATAAAACCTATTTATTTGAAAATATGAGCATCGACCAGGCTTCTTACGTTAAGTTAAAAAGTTTGATTGAGGCACGGAGCAAAGCTGAAATTCACAGCAGTCCGGATGTAAGAATAAAAGTACAGCACGACGGAATAAATTCTGAAGTGAAAGCTTAGCATTAAAAACTAAAAACTTATAACCGAATCCGCGGAATTTATTTCTGCGGATTTTTAGTTTTATAAATCGACCAATCATAATATTTTTCGTATTTTCGTTTAAACAAAGCCTTTTACACAGATGAGTTACGATTTGGAACAAGAAAATAAAGAAATCTCTGCGAGGTATAAAGACCTGATTTCTAACACATACAGAACTTTGGATGAAGAAAATAATAAACTCATCCGAAAGGCTTTTGATATTGCTCTTGATGCTCACAAAGATCAAAGAAGAAAATCTGGTGAACCCTACATTTATCACCCTATTGCTGTTGCTAAAATTGTTGCGACAGAAATTGGTTTAGGAGCTTCATCAATTGCCTGTGCGCTTTTACACGATGTTATAGAAGATTCTGAATATACTTACGAAGATCTGAAAAAGATTTTTGGAGAAAGAATCGCCGGTGTTGTCAACGGATTGACCAAGATTTCTATCATGAATCATCAGAATATTTCTGTACAGTCTGAAAATTACAGAAAATTGCTATTGACTCTTTCTGAAGATTTCCGTGTGATTCTTATTAAAATTGCAGACCGACTTCACAATATGCGAACGTTGCAAAGCATGGCACCCGATAAACAGAAAAAAATTGCTTCTGAAACGGTTTACATTTATGCACCGATGGCTCACAGATTGGGATTGTACAACATCAAATCTGAGCTTGAAGATTTATCTTTAAAGTATAATAATCCCGATGTTTATAATGAAATCACCGAGAAATTGGAATTGGCAAAAGAAAGCCGAATTCGCTACATCGATGAGTTTACCAAAGAGGTTTCAGAAAGATTAAAGGATGAAGGTTTAAATGTAAGTATAAAAGGTCGCGCAAAAGCCATCTCTTCTATTTACAGAAAAATGCTTAAACAGGGCGTTTCTTTTGAAGAGGTTTTTGATAATTATGCAATCCGGATTATTTATAAATCTGATGCAAAGAATGAAAAGTTCCTTGCTTGGAAAATATATTCAATCGTTACAGACGTTTATCACAGTAACCCATCAAGAATGCGTGACTGGATTACACAACCCCGTTCTACAGGCTATGAAAGTTTACATTTAACTGTTCTCGGTCCTGATCGAAAGTGGATTGAAGTACAGATCCGTTCTGAAAGAATGGATGATATTGCCGAAAAAGGGGTTGCTGCTCATTACAAATACAAAGAAGGTTACAAACAAAGCAATGATGACCGAAATTTTGAAAAATGGGTTACCGAAATACGTGATGTACTCGAACAACAGCAGAATCTTACGACTTCTGAACTTTTAGATAATATTAAACTCAACTTATATTCTAAAGAAGTTTTTGTTTTTACGCCAAAAGGTGAAATTAAAATTCTTCCGACCAATGCAACGGCTTTAGATTTTGCTTTTTCTGTGCATTCAGATTTAGGAATGAAATGTTTAGGAGCAAAAATCAACGGGAAATTGGTACCTATTTCATACGTTCTTCAAAACGGTGATCAGGTAGACATTCTTTCGTCTCAAAATCAAAAACCAAAGTTTGACTGGCTTGATTTTGTAGTGACTTCAAAGGCTAAATCAAAAATTAAAAGTTATCTTAATTCTGAGAAAAACTCATTCGTAGAAGAAGGAAAAGAGATTTTACAGAGAAAACTTCGTCATGCAAAAATTAATTTTAATGATGAGGAAATCAATAAACTTCAGAAGTTTTTTAACCTTAAGTCTTCTCAGGAACTGTTCTTAAAATTCCAGACTAACGAACTGGATGCAAGCAGTTTAAGAAAATATATTGAAAGTAAAAATGTTTTCAATAATCTACTTTCGAGATTTAAGAGAAACACCAATAAAAACCAGCATTACGAAGAGCCGAAAGAAATCAATCTCGATATGATTGTTTTTGGGAAAGATGAAGAAAAGCTCAATTACAGTTATGCAAAATGTTGTACAGTAATTCCTGGAGACAAAATCTTCGGTTTCATTACCATTTCAGACGGAATTAAAGTTCACAGCGACAATTGTCCGAATGCGATTAATCTTCGTGCACAATATGATTACCGCGTCATTCCTGCAAAATGGGTGAATGAAGAAAGCTTCAAAAACCGTATTAAAATTGAGATTGAAGGTCTCGACAGAATGGGAATGATCAACGACATCACCACCGTAATCAGTGGTGCAATGGGAATGGATATGAAAAGTATGTCGATTGAATCTAACAACGGAATTTTCACAGGAAATATCAACTTAGAAGTAAAACATAAAGGTCAGCTTGAAGAAACATTCAAAAAATTAAAGGCAATCGACGGAATTTCAAGAATCAGACGTATTTAAAAATAAAAAAATGATGCTGACCCAGTATTTTAAAAAATTTTTCCAAAGCAATCAATCATCCGGAGTTTTACTCATCTTATGTGTGGTTTTTGCATTAATTATTGCAAACTCATCCTTAGGAACTGGTTTTCAGCAATTCTTAAATTTTCAATTAGGTTCTGAAGATTTACATCTAAAATATCCTATAAGTATTTGGATAAACGATGGTTTGATGGCAGTTTTCTTTCTTTTAGTAGGATTGGAAATTAAAAGAGAATTGGTAGAAGGCGAGCTTTCGTCTTTTAAAAACGCTTCGCTGCCAATTTTCGCAGCAATCGGCGGAATGTTGATTCCTGCGGTTATTTACACCGCATTTAATTTCGGAACAGATTACAGCAACGGATGGGGAATTCCGATGGCGACCGATATTGCTTTTTCTTTGGCCATTATTTCAATGTTGGGAAAAAAAGTTCCGGCTTCGCTAAAGATTTTTCTGGCAGCTTTGGCAATTGTAGATGACTTAGGTGCTATTTTGGTGATTGCTATTTTTTATACCGAACAAATTCACTGGATCTATCTTTTGCTTTCTTTCGGTATTGTTGCGGTTTTATTCCTCTTAAATTATCTGAAAGTTACAAAACTGGTTTTCTATATCGTTCCGGGAATATTTTTATGGTATTTTCTGCATCATTCAGGAATTCACGCAACGATTGCAGGAGTTTTATTGGCTTTTACGATTCCAACTAATGTTTCTAAAACAAAAATATCACCTTTAGAAAAACTTGAACATTCGCTGCATTTTCCGGTGAGCTTTATTATCATGCCGATTTTCGCATTGACAAACACCAATATTGCGTTTAACAGCAGTATGGTTGATGGATTATTCAACAGTTTAGGATTGGGAATAATTGGCGGACTTGTTTTGGGTAAACTGATAGGAATTAATCTGTTCTCATTGATTGCCATAAAACTAAAAATCAGTTCACTTCCACAACGTTCTTCATGGAATCAAATGATCGGTGTCGGTCTTTTAGCCGGAATAGGATTTACAATGTCAATATTCATTGCCTTGCTTTCTTTTAAACATGAAATATCTTTTCAGGATGAAGCTAAATTTGCCATTCTGATTGCTTCATTTATCGCTGCAGTTTCCGGATATTTGATTTTAAATTTCAGTGCAAAGAAAAAGAGAGTAAAAAAACACAGGAAGATCAGTTCTTCTTAACGGTCCAATTTCCTTTAAGGCTGCCCATTTCCCAAGTTCCCATCTTCGAATTAAGATTACCGATCAGCATAAAACCTGATGGCGCTCTGTTGGTGGTATTGAAAGATGCATTGATAAAACCTGTAAGATAGCTTTCGCTCGAATTCAGGGTGTTTCTTGTTATTTCTATTGTGCCTTTTTCGCTTACATTAATGATCAGATTTCCACTCACATCTCCGGTATAAGTTCCTGTGTAAGTTCCTCGGTACGATGAAACAGCATTCTGTTCTTGTTTATTTTCATAAATCTGATCGACAACATCTTCACAAGATTGTAAAGTCAAAAGAGACATTATCATCAATATACCTGAAATACGCTTCATTTTAATTTTCTTTTTTCTCATATGGCCTTCTATGTTCATCATCACTTTCCAGATTAGGTTCAGAATTTTGAGAGTGATAATTTTTCGCTTCTCTTTTTATTTCGTCTGAAAGTAATTTTTCTATTCTTAATTTTCTCAATGCCATGTTCAGTTCGTTGCCAAAAAGCAACAGATAGACATTTACATTCACCCAAACCATTAATAAAATCATACTTCCGATGGAACCGTAAAGTACATTATAACGGGCAATATTTTTCACATATAAAGCAAAGAAATATGTGGTAACAACAAACAGAACAGTCGTAAGAATTGCTCCAGGAATCGCCTGTCTGAATCTAATAATTTTCACCGTTCCCAACCAATAAAACATCGCCAAAAGAATAAAATAAAAGAGCGGAAACGATACAAAACCAATTATTTTAGAAAGGTTTCTTACAAGCCAGGAAACATCATAAGACGGTGTAAACAGTTTGAGTACAACTTCCACATAATACACTCCGAAAAGCGCTAAAAATATGATACTTACGAAACCAATCGTAATAAAAAAAGAAAGAATAAATTCTTTTACATCGGTCAGTTTTTCTTCAGAGTTTTCATTGAATCCGTTAATTAATGAAAAAGTACCGTTTGTGGCAAAAACAAGAGCTACAAGAATCGTTAAATTACTGATTCCCTTCATGTTTG
>Ga0256880_1000333_pt1 | contig 12463 bp, 16 predicted proteins | sample MC6MC0438MT_FD_186348 | JGI IMG/M metagenome (GOLD analysis project Ga0256880, IMG submission 186348) | Metatranscriptome of enriched soil aggregate microbial communities from Iowa State University, Ames, United States - MC6-MC0438-MT... | ecosystem: Environmental > Terrestrial > Soil >... | reverse complement strand
CGGGCCGCGCAGCACTTCAACGCGGTCGATGCCCAGCAACTGGTCGTCGTAGCCTTGTGCCGTCAGGGTCGGCACGCCGTCCACCACCAACAGCGTTGAGGTCGAGAACGAAAAGAAATTGGCGGAAAGCCCGCGCATCACGGGCGAATTGACACCGGCCTGGCCGAACGGCTGGAAGCTCAGGCCGGGTGTGATGGTCTGCAAGGCTTCGACGTTGTGGATGCCTTGGGCGTCCAGCATGTCGCCGCCATACACGGACAGGCTCGACGGCACGTCTTCCAAGGCGCGTTCCTGCTTGTCGGCGGTGACGGTGATGGCGGGCAGTTCGGCGGCCGCCTGCGCCTGCGCGTGCGCGGCGGGGATGGCGGTCAGGCAGAGCAGCGCCCAGGCAAGGGGCGTAAGACGGGCGGGAGGGGGCATCATCGGGCTTCCAGTGCGGACTTCAAGGGCGGGCTTCTCGTGCAAACGTTGCGGCCGCCACAGTGGTGCAGCCGTCCCGAACGATGGTATTTCTTTATGCGAACAACTATCATTCACATCTTTATGCATTCCGGAGCCATCCGTATTCAAAACGGATAACGCCTCATGTCCATCCGTGTTTCTTCCTTGTTGGCCCAGCCAGACGCGAGTCCGCGTGCGGGTTGGCGCCGCCTTGCCTTGCCGCCCGATCTGGGTGACTGCCATGCGGATCGGATGGAGCTGGACGACGGCTTGACGCTGGTGCATTCGCAATACACCCCGTCGCGCGACCTGATCGAAGAGAACACCGCCGGGTATGGCGCGCGCACGCTGGTGATCACCTTGGCGATGCAGGGCGTGTCGGCCTACCAGGGCGCCGACGGTGCGGCGCTGGACTTTCGGGGCGGCACCACCACGGTCACGACGTTTCAGCGCGCGCAAGGGGAACGCCGCTATCTGGGCGGCGCCACGGTGTCGCAGCTGCGGCTGCTGGTGGGGGAACAGGTGTTGCGCCGTTACGCAGGCGACGAGCGCGCGGAAAACCTGCTGGGCGAGGGCCGCTTGCGGCGCTTGTCGCACGGCAAGACCACGGCGGAACTGATGGCGTCGGCCCAGGAATTGGCGTCAGGGGAAGATCCGCTGGATGCGCATATCCGGGCGTTGACGTTGTTGTCGCGGCAATTGCGCGGGCTGGAACCGATGCCCGAAGCGGGCCGGCTCAGCCAGGCCGATATCGGGCGCCTGGAAGCCGCGCGCGCGTTGATGCAAACACAGATGGACCGCGAACTGACCGTGCAGTATCTGTGCCTGTCCACGGGGCTGAATGAGTTCAAGCTGAAAGAGGGGTTCCGCAAGCTGTACGGCACCAGCCCGCATCGCTTGCTGACCGAACTGCGCATGCGCCGCGCCTGGGAATTACTGGAAACGGGCTGCCAGGTGGCGCAGGCTGCGTATCGCGTGGGTTATCGGCACCCGGCCAATTTCAGTGCGGCGTTCACGCGGTTTCATGGGCGCACGCCGAAATCCGTGTTCGGTAAACGGCGCGCTTGATCGGGCTGGTGGGATCGGGGCGGCGCTCAACGTTGCCCGTCAGATCCTCAGATCGTCACATGCGCCCGCGCCGCACCCCGCCGCGACACGCTTTCCCACACTGCGACGACCATCATGATCAGCGTGGTCAGGCCGCCCACCATCAGGTTGTCGGTGACAAACGACACGGGCGCCAGCACCGCCAGCAACACCAGCCCCACCACGTGCGACAGCGGAAAGCGCGCATACACCACCGTCTTGTAGATGGCGTTACCCAGCAGGTACAGCGCCGGGCCGCCGATCAGCGCGGCGGCGGCGGGCGGGGTGATGCGGCCATCCGGGTGCAGGATGACCAGCTCGTTGGCCACGGCTGACACGATCACACCCGCAATCAGAATGACGTGCACATAGTGGAAGTACGCGCCGATACGCCCCGGGTCGTTGGAGTGCACGATGGCCTCGCTGCCGTCCTTGCTGCTGGTGTCGAAGTACACCCACCACATGGCCGCCGTTCCCAGAAACGCGACCAGCAGTGCAATCAAGGTGGGGATGTCCCAATGCGGGTGTTCGCCCAGCGTGGCGCCCGTGATCAGCAGCGTTTCACCCAGCGCCACGATCACGAACAGCTGGCAGCGTTCGGCCAGGTGGCCGCCTTCGATCGTCCAGTCGCTGGTATAGGAACGGCCCATGCCGGGCAGCCGGAAGCCGATCATGGGCGAAATATATTCGCAGGCCACGGCCAGTATCCACAGCGCCAGACGCCATTGCCCGGACGCCAGGCCGCCTGCAATCCACAGCACGGCGGAAATGCACAGCCAGCCCAGCATGCGCCGGAAGTTATCGGACAGCGGGTGCTTGGGGCCCAGGTGCAGCACGATGAAGACGGTGCGGCCCACCTGGATCAGCGCGTAGCAGACGGCGAAGATCAGCCCGTTTTCGCCGAACGCGCCGGGCAGCACGGCGGCGGCGATCAAGCCCACCAGCATCACCGCGAACAGCATGACGCGCATGGGAATGGCGTCGGGATCGAACCAGTTTGTGACCCAGCAGGTGTATTGCCACCCGAGCCACACGGCGAACCACAGCACCAGCGTTTGCACCGCGCCCATCGGCGTCAGATCGTGCAGCAGGCTGTGCGACAACTGGGTGACGGCAAAGACGTAAACCAGGTCGAAGAACAGCTCGACGAAGGTGACGCGGGCTTCGTGGCCGTCGCGGCGGCGTAGCAACGTGGCGCTGGCAAGAAAAGTCATGGCGGGCGCTTCCTGTGGAATGGAGCGCTGCCAGATTACTGCAAGGTTCGCGTGGAAGAATGCAAAAGATTTAAAAGCTGTGGGGCGTTTGCCGCGTTACTGCGTCAACCTGCCGCCGCTTAGCATCCAACGCGTGCCAAACCGGTCGATGAGCGCCCCGTAGGCCTCTGCCCAGAATGTTTTTTGCAGCGGCATCGTGACGTTGCCGCCATCGGCCAACTGCTCGAACACGCGTTGCGCGTCAGAAACGGTGGGGTAGACCAACGCCAGCGCCATGCCTTTCTTGCCCGGGTAGGGGTGGGCCGCCGTGGCGTCGCTGGCCAGCAGCGTTTGTTCGTCCAGCGCCAGCCGGGCATACATGATGCGTTCGGCGTCGTCGGGCGACAGGGCGGGCATGGTGGCGTCGGCGGGGGCGTCGGCGTAGCGGATCAGGGCCTCGATGCGGCCGCCCAGCACGCGTTCGTAGAAGCGCATGGCGTCGGCGCAGTTGCCGTCAAAGCTGAGGTAGGCGGAGAGTTGGGGCATGATGTTTCCCGTGTGGGGACCGGGCCGTGGCCGATCTATGATGGAAGGCCCGATTCACGCTGCCGGCGGGCCTGGCGACTGCTTGCACTGTAGCTTGCCCCGCGTATTTTCGGCCCTGAACGGCCTTCACCTATAGGAACCACGGCATGAGCACGGTCAAATTGTTATCGGACGATGAGGTCCGCAAGCACCCGGACGCCTGGGCGGTGTTCGAAGATATCCGCGCGACCCGCAAGTCGGATTTCGTCAACAATTTCTGGCGTGCGCTGGCTAATGACCCGCCGCAACTGCAACGCGTGTGGGCGCAACTTAAGCAGGTGATGATGGCCGACGGCGAGCTCTCGCCGCTGGTGCGTGAAATGATCTACATCGCGGTATCCACCGCCAACGGCTGCTCGTACTGCGTACATTCGCACACGGCCGCCGCCCGGGCCAAGGGCATGACCGATGGCCAGCACGCCGAACTGCTGTCAGTGATAGGCATGGCGGCGCAAACCAATGCGATGGTGACGGCCATGCAAGTGCCGGTGGACGCCGCCTTCGACGTCACGTAGGAGACAGCCATGGCGCTGATTCCGCTGTTCCCCTTATCCAATGCGCTGTTTCCCGCCGGCGTGCTGCACCTGCGTATTTTCGAGGTGCGCTACCTGGATATGATCCGCCGCTGTATTGCGGAGGGCAGCGAGTTCGGCGTGGTGGGGCTGCTGGCGGGCAGAGAGGTGCGCACGCCCGAAGGCGTGGAGACTCTGGCGCCCGTGGGCACGATGGCGCGCATCGCGTCATGGGAAGCGCCGATGCCCGCCTTGCTGCAAGTGCGCTGCGTGGGCACGAGCCGTTTCCGGCTGCTTTCCAGCGAGGTGGCAAAATACGGCCTTTGGATGGGCCAGACCGAGCCCATCGCCGACGACCCGCCCACGCCCGTGCCAGCGGCCATGCAGCCCAGCGCCGATGCGCTGGGGCGTCTGGTGGCCCAATGGCAGCAAGAGGGCGTACCCGCAGAAAGAATGCCGCTGGCGCCGCCATACCGGCTGGATGACAGCGGCTGGGTGGCAGACCGCTGGTGCGAGCTGCTGCCCTTGCCGCCGGACGACAAGGCTGTATTACTAGGCCTGACTGACCCCGTGGCGCGGCTGGCGGCCATTCAGGATCTGCTGCGAGGCCAGGGGCTGACGTAGCGGAAGTTGGCAAGACACCTATTGGACATCATGGATATCAGGATTGACGAGGGCCTGCGCGCCTATATAGACCCTTTGACCGAAGACGAGCACGAGGCGCTGGAGCGCAGCCTGCTGGCCGAGGGCTGCCGCGACGCGCTGGTGTTGTGGGGCGACCTGCTGGTGGACGGCCATAACCGTTACGCCATTTGCAAGAAGCACGGCATCGAATTCCAGACGCGTCAGAACACGACGTTCAAGTCGATGGAAGACGTGCATCTGTGGATGATCGAAAACCATCTGGGCCGGCGCAGCGTGTCGGACTTCCAGCGCGGGGTGCTCGCCTTGCGCAAGAAGGAAATTTTGCTGGCGCGCACGCCGCCGGAAGGCAGCGCGCCGGCTGACCCAGCCGACGGCGCTTCGGCTGATGGCTCGCCGCCTTGGGATGAAGATGACACGGGCGCAGCCGGCGCCGACAATGCGCCGCGCCTGCCGCCGAATATCTCGTGGACGCCGCCCGTGCCCAGCCGTCAGGCCTTGGCGCGCGCCGCCCGGATCAGCAGCAACACGCTGGGCCAGATCGAAAAAATCCAGAAGGAAGCCGCGCCGGAACTGGTGCAGGCGGTGAAAGCAGGGGCGATTTCGATCAACGCCGCCGCCGCGGTGGCGTCCTTGCCGCCCGAGCGTCAGGCCGCCGCCGTAGCCGGCGGCAGGAAAGAGCTGCAACAAGCCGCGCGCGAAGTGCGCCTGGCCAAAGCCCCGCCGCCCCGTGAAGCGCCGCCCGAGGTGCCGATTGAAAGCATCGAGGACCTGCCCGCCGAAGTCGCGCGCCTGCGTGGCGTGCTGACGCGTGTGACGGAAGAACGCGATCAGCTGAAAAAGAAAGTCCAGAATCTGACGGTGGCGCTGGCAGAGGCCCGCCAAGCCATCAGCAGCGGCGACGACTGAATGCGATCCACGAATTAGGGATTACCCTAATCGCTGTTATGTACGAATAAAATTCCTGGATCGCTGGGAATTTATATCGTTTTGAGGAAAGGCATGTGGGGCTTTGTAATGCATGTTCGCTTAATCGCCTCACGCATTCACCCCTGACTTTCCTTATGAATCCCATCGGATACCGCATTCTTTCCCGGCCCGCCCAGGCCGTCGCCGCCGACGTGCTGGCGGGCTTTGCCGAGATCGGCTCGGCCCAGATCAGCGACTGCATGAACCGTCTGTATGGCGTGTCGGGCCTGCGCCCGATGCATGCCGCCACGCGCCGCACCGTCGGCCTGGCGCTCACCGTCAAGACCCGCCCCGGCGATAACCTGATGATCCACAAGGCGATTTCGCTGGGTGGCGCGGGTGACGTCATCGTGGTCGACGGCTCGGGCGACACCAGCAACGCGCTGGTCGGCGAACTGATGATGATGGACGCGCAATCGCGCGGCATCGAAGGCTTTGTGATCGACGGCGCCGTGCGCGACTTCGACGTGTTCGCCCAAGGCGAATTCGGCTGCTTCGCGCGCGCCGTGTCGCACAAGGGTCCGTATAAAGACGGCCCCGGTGAAATCAACGTGCCCGTGTCCGTGGGCGGCCAGGTGGTCAACCCGGGCGACGTGGTCGTGGGCGACGCCGACGGCGTGGTGGTGATACCCGCCGAACACGCCGCCGCCGTGCTGGCCCTGGCGCAGAAGAAGGAAGCCGACGAAGCCGTGGCCAAGGAAAAGCTGCGCGCTGGCACCTACACCAAGCCCTGGCTGGAAAAGACGCTGGCCGAAAAGATGGGAGCCGCCAAATGAGCATCGTTGCCGACCGCATCAAGCGCATCAAGCTGTCGCCCAGCGTGGCTGCGCGCGCCATCATCGCCGAACTGCGCGAGCAAGGCCGCCGCATCATCGACCTGACGATTGGCGAGCCGGACTTTTCGACGCCGGAACATATCCGCCAGGCCGCCACCGCCGCCATGAACCGCGGCGAAACCAAATACCCGCCGGCCCAAGGCACGGTGGCGCTGCGCAAGGCCGCCCGCGGCCATCTGCTGGAGGCGACCGGGGTGGACTACCCGGTCTCGCAGATCATCGTCAGCACCGGCGCCAAGCAGGTGATTTTCAACGGCCTGGCCGCCACGCTGAATGACGGCGATGAAGTGCTGATCCCCGCGCCGTTCTGGGTGTCGTACCCGGACATGGTGCTGGTGAACGGCGGCGTGCCGGTCGCCGTGGAAACGTCGCCCGCTACCGATTACAAGGTCACCCCGGAAGCGCTGGAACGCGCCATCACGCCGCGCACCAAGTGGTTGATGATGAACGCGCCCAGCAACCCGACGGGCTCGGTCTACACCGCCGACGAACTGCGCGGCCTGACGGAAGTGCTCAAGCGCCATCCGCACGTCTGGCTGATGACGGACGACATCTACGCCCGCCTGAATTTCACTGGCGAACCCACGGTGCACCCGCTGCAAGTCGCGCCGGAGCTGGCCGCCCGCACGCTGGTCGTGAACGGCGTGTCCAAGGCTTACGCCATGACCGGCTGGCGCATCGGCTACGGCGCCGCGCCTGATGAACTGATCAAGGCGATGGCCATTCTGCAATCGCAAAGCACGTCGGGCGCGTCGTCGGTGAGCCAGGCGGCGGCGCTGGAAGCGTTGTCAGGCCCGCAGGACTGCGTGGCGGAATTCGCCAAGGTGTTCCGTGAACGCCGCGACCTGGCGATCGCCGAACTGTCCGGCGCGCCGGGCCTGGAGATCGTTGTGCCGCAAGGCGCGTTCTACGTCTTCCCGGATTGCTCGGGCCTGCTGGGCAAGAAGACGCCCGCGGGCGACGTGATCGCCACCGACACCGACCTGACGCATTACCTGCTGCGCGAAGCCGGCGTGGCCGTCATCGATGGCCATGCTTACGGCGCGCCGGGCACGTTCCGGCTGTCGTTCGCGGCGTCGCTGGATGACATCAAACAAGGCTGCTCGGCCATTCGCGACGCCTGCGCCAAGCTGGCTTGAACCCGCGCCGCCCATTTATTCAGTACGACCACCACACAATCAGACAAGGGGAATCACGCATGAAACGCCACTCTCTTTTCGCGGCCTGCCTGGGCCTGGCCACGCTGACGCTGGGCGCTGCCGCCCAGGCCGATCAGATCGACGACATCAAGGCGCGCGGCGAACTCGTCTGCGGCACGCTGGGCACCTCGCAGCCGTTCAGCTTCCAGGACGCCGCCACGCGCCAACTGGTGGGCTACGACGTGGACGTGTGCAAGCTCGTCGCCGACAAGCTGGGCGTCAAGGTCAGCTACAAGCTGCTGTCGGTGGCGGCGCGCGTGCCGGAACTGAATGAAGGGCGCGTCGACATTTTGGCGGCCAACCTGGGCTATTCCCCTGACCGTGCCGAACAGATCGCGTTCAGCCACGCCTATTACGTCAGCCCGCAAAAGCTGCTGGTGCGCAAGGACTCGGGCTTTGACAGCATTGAAGCCCTGAATGGCCGCCGTGTTGGCGCCACCAAGGGCTCCAGCTCGGAACGCGAAATCAAGCGCATTCTGGACAAGTCCCAGGTCATCGGCTATGGCGACAGCTCGGCCACTTACCTGGCCTTGCAGCAAAAGAAGGTGGACGCGCAGTTTGCGTCGGAGCTGGTGCTGGCGCGTCTGGTGCTGCAAAGCCCGCCGACGGCGCCGGTCACCGTCATCGCCAAGTCGGTGTTTGACGAGCCCTGGGGCCTGGGGGTGCGTAAGTCTGAACCGCGTTTCCTGCAAACGGTGAACCAGGCGCTGGACGAAGCCGAAAGCTCGGGCGCGGCCGCCAAGCTGTTCGACAAGTGGTTCGGCGCAGAGACGCCTTACAAGCTGGAACGCGGTTTCAAGATCGGCCCCATCGCGGGCTGAAGCGCGAACCCCAGCGCGGATCTCGGCCAGACACCTCATCAAGGCCCGTATGCCCCCGTCACGGTTTCCGGCGCCTGCCCAGGCGGGCGGTCGGAACCCGTGACGTTTGGCGTGGTCCGCGCGATTGTTGGAGATTGACTGCTTTATGAGCCTACTTGACGCTTCCCAATACCAGCTGCTGCTCAGCGGCATGGCGATCACCGTGCAGCTGTTTCTGGTTGCCTGGGTGCTGGCGTTCTCCATCGCGGTGACGCTGGTGGTGGTGCGCGCGACCAATCTGGCGCCGTGCCGCTGGGTGGTCGACGCTTATGTGGAATACCACCGCAACGTGCCGCTGCTGGTGCAGGTGCTGTTCTGGTATTTCGGCATGCCCGAACTGCTGCCGGAAGGCGTGCGCCTGTGGCTGTACGACCATAACGCCGAGATGTCGCTGGCGGCGATTGCGCTGGGGCTGGGGTCGGCGGCCTACATCGCCGAAGACATCCGCAGCGGCCTGCGCGCCATTCCCGGCACGCAATTCGAAGCGGCGCGCGCGTTGGGCGCGAGCTACCTGCAATGCATGCGCTTCGTGATCGTGCCGCAAGCGCTGCGTATTTCCATTCCGCCGCTGGTCTGACGCGCGCTGCTGCTCTTCAAGAACACCAGCGTGGCCATGGCGATCGGCGTGATGGAGCTGACCTACCAGGCGCGGGAAATCGAGAACGAGACCTACCGCACCTTCGCCACCTTCGGCGCGGCGACGATCATGTACCTGCTGGGATCGTTCCTGATCATGGCGCTGGGATCGCGCATCTACGCCCGTTATCGTCTGAATCGCGGAGGCCACGGTGCTTGATCTGCTACTGCAATACTGGCCGACGCTGCTGGTCGGCCAATACCCCAACGGCCCCTTGGGCGGCCTGGCGCTGACGCTGATTCTGGCCGCGCTGGGCTTGGCGATGTCGATGCCGCTTGCGCTGTTGATCGCGCTGGCGCGAGTCAGCCCGTTTGGCTGGCTGCGTGTCGCCAGCAAGGCGCTGGTCAACGTTGTGCGCGGCATGCCGCTGCTGATGCTGATTTTCTGGGCCTACTTTGTGGTGCCCAAGTTGACGGGCCAGGTCGTCAGCGGCTTCTGGACGTTGATCTTTGCGCTGGTCGTCTACGAAAGCGCGTATCTGTCGGAGGTGATCCGGTCGGGCATCGAGGCGGTGCCGCGCGGCCAGATCGAGGCGTCGCGCTCGCTGGGCGTGGGCTACTGGACGACGATGCGCAAGGTGGTGCTGCCGCAAGCGCTCTTTAATGTGCTGCCCAGCATGACCAGCCAGTTCGTGTCGACCATCAAGGAAACGTCGCTGGGTTACGTCATCAGCGTCAATGAACTGACCTTCGCGGCCAACCAGGTCAACAACCTGGTGCTGACTCAGCCGCTACAGGTGTTCGGCATCCTGGCCATCATCTATTTCCTGGTGTGCTTCAGCCTGAGCCGCGGCTTGAGCTGGCTGGACCTGCGTATCCGCCGCTCGCGCGCCATGGCTTAAAGGAACAAACATGATCAAGCTTGAAAAAGTGAACAAGTGGTACGGCGCGCATCACGTGCTGAAGGACGTGGACCTGTCGGTGTCGCGTGGCGAAGTGCTGGTGGTGTGCGGGCCGTCGGGCTCGGGCAAGTCGACCATGATCCGCACGATCAACCGGCTGGAACCGATTGAGAAGGGCCGCATCGTGATTGATGGCGCCGACATCTATCAGAAGGGCGCCAACCTGAACGCGTTGCGCCAGAAGATTGGTTTCGTGTTCCAGCAGTTCAACCTGTTCCCGCACATGAGCGTGCTGGAAAACGTGATCTTCGCGCCGGTGAACATCCGCAAGCAATCCCGCAAGGAATCCGTGGAGCTGGCGAAGAGCCTGCTGGATCGCGTGGGCCTGGCGCACAAGATCGACGCCTATCCGGGGTCCTTGTCGGGCGGCCAGCAGCAGCGCGTGGCGATTGCGCGGGCGCTGGCCCTGCAGCCGCCGGTGATGCTGTTTGATGAACCCACCAGCGCGCTGGACCCGGAGATGGTCGGCGAAGTGCTGCAAGTGATGAAGGGCTTGGCCAAGGACGGCATGACGATGGTGTGCGTGACCCACGAAATGGGTTTCGCGCGCGACGTCTGCGACCGCGTGGTGTTCATGGACGGCGGCGAAATCCTGGAAATGGACACGCCCGAGCGCTTCTTCAGCGCGCCGTCGCATCCGCGCGCGCAGCGCTTCCTGGCCGACATCCTGCATCCGCGCGGCTAAGGCCGGGCCGAACAGCGCGGCGGCGATGGTAAGGTGAGGGTTTCCATGCGTTTCGCATCGACCGCCGCGATGTACACCCTTAAGCAGCTAGAGGCTTTTTACTGGAGCTCCGAACTCGGCAGCTTCAGCGCATCTTCCCGAAAATTGCACACCACCCAGTCAGCGGTGGCCAAGCGGGTGGGCGAACTGGAAGCCTTTGCCGGTTCGCCCTTGTTTGAACGCCGCGCCAAGAAATTGCTGATGACCCCGCAGGGCCGCAAGCTGTTCGAACTGGCGCGCGAGATGCTGGACTTGAACAGCCGCATCGTGCAGAACATGGCCGACCCGGCCAGCTTCGAAGGCGTGGTGCGGCTGGGCGTGACCGAACTCGTCGGCATGACCTGGCTGGCGCGGCTGATCAACCAGATCAGCCTGCGCTACCCGCGCGTGCAGCTGATGCCGGAAATCGATGGCGGCATCACGCTGTATGAACGGCTGGAGCAAGACCAGCTGGACCTGGCCATCATGCCCGGCCCGTTCTGGAGCTATCAGTACGACTGCACGCAATTGGGCGCGGTCACCAACGTGTGGATGGCCAGCCCCGCGTTGGACATTGATTTGTCGGCCCGCCTGACGCCGCAGGATCTGGCGCCGTATCCGGTGATTTCCCAGCCCACGAATTCCGCGCTGTCGCATCTGTATGACGCCTGGTTCGCCGAGCAGGGCCTGCCGGTTAAGCGCGTGCTGACGTGCAATAGCTTGGGGATGATGGCGCAGCTGACGATGCTGGGCCTGGGCATCAGTTATCTGCCGGGCGCGTATTTCGCGCCGCTGGTCGAACGCGGCGCGCTCTGCCAGCTGAACGTGCAGCCGGACTTGCCGACCATCAATTACTACGCGGTGCACAAGAAGAACATCGTCAACCCGATTGTGTCGCGGGTGATCGATATTGCGCGCGAGGAATGCGCGTTTGAGGTGGCGGGAGCATTCCTGCCCCACGTGCCGCCCGCGGCCGTGAACGAGGCATAGCGGCGGGCCGGGCTGGACGCCGGCCCTCCGGGGCAGGATAGCGGTGGGGATCAGCCGCAGCGGATGGCGGTCATGACATCTTTGTCATCCACGATCAGGTTCAGGCGGGTCGCGTTGTATTCCATGGTGACCAACTGGCCCGGGCGCAGGATGCGGGCGGTGGTGCTGCCGCTGCGCGAGCGCAAATCTTCCATGACCGACTGGCTGGCCTTCTGGCCAATCTGCGATTGCAGCGCGCCAGCGTCGCAGGTCTTGCCGCCGCCCATGCTGCTGCCGGGGATGTTGGACGACGACCCATACGAAGACCCGCCATACGTTGCGCCACCGGACGAATCGGACGAGCTGGAGGAGCTGGAGGCTGCCGGCGCGCGGGCAGACGAAGACGACGTCCCGGTATTGGCGCATGCGCTCAGGGTGGCAACCAGAAGGAAGGGGATCAGCTTGCGGATCATGTAAAGCTCCTTACAACTACGCGACAAAAAAGCCATGATAGACCAGCCTTGGCGGGCTGTGATGGGGGGCGGCGGCAGCGTGGCAAAAAATGAAAAACCCGCATTGATCTGATGTCAAGGCGGGCCTGATAAAAGGAAAGCAGGGCAGGGGCTAAGTCAGTTTGCGTCGGGCAAGATCGGATAAGGACGGAAGACCGTGGACGGCTGACGCGCGCGGGCTCCCATTTCAGCCCAAATGCCCTGCGTGACTACCGGGATACCCTTCATGGATACCTTGATCACCCGGCCAGTCTTATCGAAGCCTGTCTTATCGAAGCCTGTCTTATCGCAGCCTGTCTTATCGTAGCCAGCCCTATTGGCGCATTTCAGCGTAGTTTGGTCATTCATATAAGCCTCCCTGGCGCGATTTGATTGCTGATGTAGGGTACTAGCTTTTGCCACGAGGCGCTATGAGGTT
>Ga0256880_1000329_pt1 | contig 12537 bp, 1 predicted proteins | sample MC6MC0438MT_FD_186348 | JGI IMG/M metagenome (GOLD analysis project Ga0256880, IMG submission 186348) | Metatranscriptome of enriched soil aggregate microbial communities from Iowa State University, Ames, United States - MC6-MC0438-MT... | ecosystem: Environmental > Terrestrial > Soil >... | reverse complement strand
TGACCAAACCCCAGCTTTCGGTTGGGGTTGAAAAAGCCTGAATAAGGCGCATTTCTCTGGAGCCAGCCTGCATTGTCTCAGAACCCAGAATCGAACCGCATTGTGGAACGCGTCTGTCGCTGCAACTGAAGCGATGATGTCCAAACGCGCAGGTCAAGCCGAGGAAAAGAAATCGCTCGTTTCCGATGCTGCTTCGCGGCCGTTTGAGCCGCCAGCCTATCTTGACGCGAAGAGCTCCCACCGCGATCCCTCCCGCCCCGTGCCTCGCACCACCTCCAAGGAATTGACGACGGCCTCCACCATCTCTTTCGACGTCGAATCGATTGACATCGATCTCATCACCAATGCCGCCGGCATCTCTGCGGCCTTTCAAGTGGAAGCCAGCGCCACCTTGGACCAGGACACCGGAACCATGGCTCAGTTGACCCAGCCCGTGAAACGCGTCTCCAGCAGGACCGACTACGACAATATCACAGATCTGGCATCCAAACACGAGCCTCTGCATGATGCGGATGCGAAGTGGCTCATGGAGACTTGGACGCGCAGCGGCAAAGAATCTTTGTACAAGGTGACTCAGCATGAATGGAATCGCTTGGAGACTTCGACTTTTTGGCGCTCGATGTGGAGTTGGACCGGTATGTGTAGCAGCACGAGGTTGATGACCCAAGAAGAGAAGTTCGACCACGTGAAAAAAGGCTCGCAATATTCGTGGCCGCGGGACGACGTCCAGTCAACTATCCTGTCCGTTTTTCTCACTCGCGCTTCCAATGGACCGTTCTCGTATGATAGAATCAAGGACCTGCTGTATATCTACAAGGATCAGCACGGGAAGTACGGCAATCAGATACTGCGGGCTCTTGAACTGAACACGACCTTCAAGCATCCTCCTGGTGTTCGTAATCTTTTTGTGAACACGAAGCCTGTCCCTCCGCAAGACTTCACGACCATCATTTTGCAGCTTACCGATGACAGCAACATGAGCGCCGCCATTTTCCCCGATCTGTTGCAGAAGTTATGTGACCGCCGAACGGCTGAGTCTGATCTGCCTCGCCTGAGGGCTATCTTCTTCCAGGTTTTGCGCAACTCTGCCAAGGCTCGTGAAGTTATGTCGCCACAATCTGCTCGTTATCTTTTGCGCGCCCTGATGGACCTCAGATTGCCCACTGAGGATCACCGCTTGGCCGTCTTGATTGCTGTTAAGGACCTAATCCACTCTGGTTACCCTTCTTTTGACGCAGCTGATTTCATCACTCTTGCAAACAAGTGCCTGCCGATCAAGGATGGAGCCCTGAAGCAACGATGGATGATTGTCGTTTTGGGCTGTGTTCATGCTTTCGTGATTCGTCCTCTGCCGCGCACGCGTGCGCAGTACATGCTCATCAATGTGGTTCAGCTCATGCAAAATATGCCCCGGGAAGAGACCTCCCTGCTGTTTCGCCTGCTCTTCATCCTCCAAGAAGCGTTCAAGTTGGATATTGATTGGCAATCCATGCCTGTTGCAGAGTCCTACGGTATTCTGACACGCGACTTCTTGGATTGTCGAAGCGATGAGAAGCAACAAGTGTATGCCAAGTTCGATAGCACGAGCCAAGCCTTTGTTGGTTTCTCTTCTGAAGGCGGTTCATCTCAAGATCAATCTTGTGTCTCTTTCTCTGCCCATATTCTGGCGCTAGTGCGCCGCATATTGGGTCACCGCCGAGATCCAAACCCCTTGCGCTTCCTTCTTGTTGTCCGCAAGTACTTGGATGTTCGAGACCTTCCTGCTGCCCTTAATGCTCTTCAGATCATTTGGATGATTGGAGGCCACTGTTCTCCCCTGATGAGCCAACCTACAAGAAACGATCTGCTCAAGGGTCTGTCGGTCCTGGCTCCCGAATCACCCGTGCTGAGTGCAATTCTTGCATGCCGCTGTATGCTTCTGTTTATTCTTCCTGACATGGCTTGTGTTCCAAGCGAGGATGCGGTGTTCTTGGAGCTCATCGGCAACATCCTCACTCTGCTTTTGGCTTCGGACAAGAGAAACCTGGCTGGCTGCGACGAGCTTCACAAGGAGTACGTGGCCAAGCTGACCCAATTACTGCAGCGCTGCGCCTCAGTGGCCTTGGTGATTCCCGTGATGCAGTTTCTCTACAAGGCTCCAGAGCATGACGGTGGCGTTCTGAAGACAGAACTCGCCAACCTTTGCGCCGCGGGTACCAAAATGAAGGCGACAGAGAAGGACTTCTCTCGTGCTTTGACGTGCGCTGAACTGCTCAAAGCCCGAGGTAGCTATGAGGGGCTCGCGAAGCAAGTCACCAAGTGGCTTATTATGGCGGGTGCGACCGTCAATGCGAACCTCGCCACGTCTTTTATCAACGATTTGGACCATTGTGGCGACGAAAAGGTTGCTCTGGGAATTGTCGATTTCCTACACCAAGCCTGCCCAGCCGATCATCCCAATGGCGACGTGCTATCCTTTCAGCAGAGGCTTAAGCTGGAGCTTTTCCATACGCTGCTGCATGTAGGAGAAGCACATGAACATGAGGAATTGCTGGTTGATTTTCTGGAGAATGGCTCTATCTTCCCTCTTCAGTTGCAATCCTGTCTTGTTCGAGTGAAGGACGACGGCCAACTCATCCAGATTTGTACATGGATTGCCCGAACCTCTCAGCGAGTAAGCGACGAGTTGCTCCTCCGATGCTTTCGGTCTCGCGGTCACGCTTCGAGACTAGTTGAATTTGTCGAGTCTCTGGTCCACGCATCTCTACCTCCAAGTGAAGACCAAGTGAAGCAGATTAAGAGTACCCTGGTCGCCGATCGCAGTTATCTGGACATCGTCCGACTGTGTACCCTTCAAAAGCAGTGGCTGATCCAGTGCGAGCTGCGGTTATGGAACCATGCATGTGGAGCGCTTCCCAGTTCTGTGGCCGCTGCTGATATCAATTGTCTTTGCCGAGCATTGCTGGAACATCCGGATTGGCAGGTTATGTGCCAACATGTCTCGTTACTCAATTCGCGACTCGTCTCATCGTTGCTTCTCGTATCATCTTCGAGAGGATCTCTTCACCATGGGATTGATCGCGTCTCAGCTATCTTCAAGGCTGCCATCGAACAACACTCCTTTCTTCGTGCCCTCATGGATGCTTGCCTCTGGTCCCTTTTCGACACCCTGTTGGAGGTTGTGACATTGCCTTTGGTCGAAGATGTGCGTCAGTCTCTTGACGGGTTCCTGGGAGCAACCAGGCGAAGAGCTATCGGCAAGATCAGACGAAACAAAAAGCCTTCTGCTCCTTTGTTTTCCGGTGATTTTCGCGTTAGTATGCTGAAGAGCATGAGCATGAAATCCGTTGCCTCTTCATCTGCCCCCTCAACCGACAAAATCTCATTTCTTGCCGTCCTCTCTCAACTCAACATGAGCCCCAACGTGCCTTCGAAGAATATTTTGAGCCCAACAGTCGTTGCCCACATCTTGCCTGAGCTTCGGCTCTGCCTTGCCGAAGAGAAATTATCTGTGTCCATTTCACAGGGCATCCAATGCGTTGCCGCGCTGCTACGAACGGGTCTCAATGAGGCAGAACTCTCTACTCCTAATCTCGATTCCAATCTCCTTGCGATTCTTTGCCTTCTCGAGCAGCGCTTTGCATCCCTCGACCGTGACCTCTCCCTCCGAAGCTATCTTCAGGACATCTGCAGCGCTTTGCTTGAACGCTCTAGTTCGAGCTCCTATGATCTTCATCCGAGCTCAGATCACGAACACAAAAAAGCAGAGAGTAAGCAGAACTGCAACCACCTGTACGACGTCTGTCCAGCCCTTTGGATGTGGCAATCCATAGTGAATGGCGAAGCATTCGATCTTGATTTCATCGATACTATCGCTCTCTCCGATGCTGATGACGGTGAGCATCCGCCGTCGGCCATTGACTTGCTTGTCCTTTCCCCTCTACTCAGTTCGACCCACTCTTACACTGCTGCGATCACTGATTTCATTCGCGCTCCTGGCCACAAGCTCGATCCTTTTGCTCAGTATCGTGTGGCGGAGCTTTTGGCCACTTCCGGTCTTCCAATCGAGATGATTTCTGGTCAGACGCGCAATAACATCCCTGATGAACCTGACTCTGTCCTTTGGTCTGTCCAGTCATTGTGCTTGGCCCAAAAGCTTCCGCATTTTCACGCCGATGCCTGTGATTTCTTTTTTGACTTGCTGCGTCGACAGTGGAAATTCTCCTTGCTGGCGCGTCTTGCTGTTCTTATTACGCAAGTCTCTTCGAATCTTCGCCCTGATGCTGTGAGGATGCTAACGAGTTCCATCGCTGGAGTGCTCGTCCGCCTTCCTCGATGCCAGAATGGACTTTTTCATGACGCGCTGAACCTCCTCGAAGCGATGCAACAAGATGGTGAGCTGGATCACTATTCGATGTCGGCGAAGCTTTACTCAGAGATGAAGTGCCAGCAGTTTCAAGCAGGCAAGGTCTCGAATGAATCTACTGTCGAGGACTTTTGCAGTCTAAATGATATCAAGAAAATCACCAAGCCCCATGTTCTCAGCTCGCCTGTTGCCAGCCTCGACAGAATTGATTCTCTCATCCCTCAGTTGGTCGAGGAGTACAAGAAGATTCGTCTCAACATGAATCGAGCGCATGTCCAGCGGCGTCATCTTTCGACCCATGCCCAAGTCCACGAAGTCCTTCATTATCTTGCCATTGCTGATACTGCCAACCAGCGCCGCCGAGGATACCTGTTGCACGATGCCCAGATCATCAGCTGTATCGAGCTTATTTTCTCTTCCATGGTGCGCCCTTCACATCATTCTCGCTCCCAAGGGTGTGTTTTACAAGTTCGAACGGGAGAAGGCAAGACATCGATTGTCAGCGTGGCTGCAGCAGTTTTGGCGATGCTTGGGCGAACGGTGGATGTCATATCTAGCTCGCCCATTCTGGCCCGACGCGATCAAGAAGAATCCAACCCTTTGTTTGAGGCCCTCGGCCTTTCGTCCTCCTGTAACGCCGATGTCGGTTTATACTGTGAAGGTGCAAAGGCGTGCTATGCTTCGCCTATTGTCTACGGCGACATCGCGACCTTTCAGTTCGACCGCTTGCGCCAGGAGTATTACAAGCTACACACCCTTGAGCATAAGAATGCCGCCCGCAAAGCGGATGTGCTGATTGTTGATGAAGCTGACAATCTCATGATTGACCAGTGCGGCGATACTGCCCGTATCAGTGCTCCTGTGGCCGGCATGGACCAGCTTCTACCGGTCTATTACATCATCTGGTCTCTGGTTCGTCGGAAGTCAGTCTTCATCCTACCCATCAAGGACAAAACTGTGTTTGTTCATGATATGGTTTATGAGGGCTATGGCGTTGATCGAGCTCTTCAAAGCATGTATGACCATCTGGCTTTCTCTCAAGCTCGGGTTGCGAACGACCTTATCAAGATCCCTCACGATACAGTCCTCTCTGTTTGTGCCGTCGAATCGAAAGAAGGTGGCTCTCAAGACAATGCAACCCTAAATCGAATTACCATCAATGGTGTTCAGTATGATTTGGAGGTGTATGAGAGCATCAACAATCCAGAACCTGATCTTCTCGAAGCTGTAAGGAACCATATTGCGCTGCAGAAGAACTCCGGGCCGTTGTCCCAGAAACCTTATCTTTCCTTCAGCGATGAGGAAGGCAGGGTTTTCCAGTTTCGGAATTGCTCGTTCGACGTTACCCCAAATCTTGAATCTCTGGACTTGAAGGTTCAGATTTCTTCTGTCGGAGAGCATTTCTCTCCTGTCATTCGCTCTACGCTCGAGAATGAACTCGCGAAGGCCTCCCGTCGCCATGTCATGCACGTGCAGGTAAGTGTCGATTCATTTCGCGCTTCTGTTGCCGACACATTTGAATCTCTTGTTGAGAAAACCTCTTCGTCGGTGAAGAAAACACTCGTGGAGGAGTACTTTCTCAACGGCCGCTTAGTCCTTCCCAAGCACCTGCAGGACTATGTCCTTGATTTTCTCGACGGTTATGTCGATAGTGCTCTTCGTGCTTTACATCTTCTGCGTCCTGACGAGCACTACATTGCGCGTCAGGGAGTGATCAAGATTGTTGATGGCCGCAATACCGGAGTAACCATGAGCTCAAGCGTCCAGTGGAGTGAGGGCCTTCAGCAGTTCCTTCAAATCAAGCATCATCTGCCCGTGACTGACGAATCGTTAACGAGTGTGTTCATGTCCAACTTCAAGTTCTTCTCGCTCTACTCCTTCGTTGGCGGAGTAACCGGAACTTGTGGCCCACCAAAGACTCGGGAGCTGTTCGCCGATTTCTACGGCTTGCGCTGCCTCATTGTGCCGACCTTCAAAAGGAGACGCCATGAGTCCTATCCTCCTCGAGTTCTTCCGACTTCGGAAGCTTGGCTGGAGACTATTGCTTCGAGTATTGTTGCTGAAGTTCTGGTTAACCGCGCTGTTCTGGTTATCTGCGAAACCATTGCACAAGCTCGGCTCGTATCTCAATTGCTGAAGACCCTCTATCCTCGAATTTCTCCGATTTTGTACGTGGACAGTGACAACCAGGAATCGCAAAGGCTCACCTCCCATGCTCGTGCTGGTGACGTTTTCATCTCCACCAATCTCGCTGGTCGAGGAACTGACATCAAGACGAATGAAGTGGAGCCCGTTGGGGGCCTTCATGTGATTCTCACCTTCATCTGTGACAATAGTCGCATTGAAGAACAGGCTCTCGGTCGTACTTCACGGCAAGGAAACTTTGGATCCAGTCAGATCATTGTGTTTGACGAGACTTTGCGTTCGGAACTTGTGCCCAAGGAGATCGATGCTGATTTTGACGAGCTTTCGCCTTCTCTTCGTGAGATTTTGCCCGACCATGTTGTTTCAGATTGGGAGCAGTATAGCGAAGAGTCGACAGCGTATCAGCAATTCCTGGAAACGCCTTCGCGCCCTCAAGAGGCTCGCTGCTTTCAGAATCTTTTGGACGAGCGCGATGATGTCGATTGTCGAAGCCAACAAACTCTGCAGTCAGATCGCAAGGCCATCAAATGGAAGGACGACATGTATGGTGTTCTCCTTAAGGCGACCTCCGGACTTTCTTCGGAGGCACGCTCGTTGGCCGAATTTCATCTTGCTGTGCAGCTTCGAAAAATGGAGGGACAATGGACAGAGAAAGAAGCGGAGTCTGCTGAGACTGTCATCAGAGCAAGGGTGAAGAACCCTCTTGATTTTTTGCAGAATCCCTATTATTCCTTCAATGCCCTCTCTGACAGCATCGTCCAATATTCCAAGCGCAGCTGGCTTTCGAAGGTGGTGTCCTCTGATAATCTTTCTGAGCGGCTAATGGCTCTTCGAGATTTTTCTCACACGCCATGCTGGGTCGTTTTGGATTCTGCTGCTGCGGTTATATCCGGAAAAGGGGATGCCTTTCCCATCTGCTACAGCATCTTCCAAGCTATTCGTTCCCTGGGTGAAGAGCAATCCATGCTTGAAGGCATAGGATGCTTGATTCAGTTGGAGGCGCCTGAAACCGAAGAATCAAAGCTTGCTTTAAGTCAGCTGGATTACCGCTCGCGTGGCTACGGTCGAATTCTCGAACATTTACAGGAGCAGTACAAGGTGGCTTGCAAAGGCGCTCGCAGCTTCAATTTGGCGTGCATCTCCTCAGGTGGCTCATCGAGAGAAGTCCACTATTCAGGCGTGGTTGTGAAGGAGGATCTTCCAGCTCTGTTTCGCCAAGCCCGTGAATACCACCTTGAGCTTTGTCATGTTCCAGTTCACAGCAATGATATGAAAGACCAAGACGATGCCATCAATCTGAGCCAGGAGTGCACGCACTCATCTCTTTTCCATCGGCTCTCCTTCGTCACACAGAAGCCGCAGCCCCATTCGCCCTTGTCGGTAAATCTCTCCAATCTGTCCCTCTCGGACTTATGGCAACCAGTGACGCTGCGGCTCCACTCACCCATGCGTGTGGAATTTAGGGAGTCGATCGACACACTCCGCCTATTAGAATCTGTGCTGAGTATGAAGGCCTCCTCCTACATCATAAAGCTGCCTCCTGTTCGTGCTGATGGTTTGAGGGCCAAGATCGCTCTTGTTCTGAAAGATGCCACGGAGCTCTATGCATGCTCTAAGAACGATTTCAAAGAAGAAGATAGCAAGTCGTCTGCCGGTTACTTTTTCTCTGGGTGTATGACTCTCGAGCCGTGCAAGCTCAGTGCGATGTCTAAGAGCAGCGTTGAAGTCCGGTCCATTAGCGAGAAGACGTTGACGGAGCTGAAAAACGCGCTCTCTGATGATGCTGATGGTGGAGCCCTGAAACTTCCAATTGGCGTGGTCGCTCTTTTTGCGCCCAACGGTCTCACTAAGCCTCCTACTGATAATGACGAAGTTGTATCCAAAATGCCTATTCGTGTTGAAATCAGCATTTCTGCGTCTTCAGCTGCATCTATCATCCCCAAGCTGCGCAAAATCTCCTCTCACGTCCAGCTTTCTCTTGGCTTTCGGAGCAGCAGCCTTCATGCCATTTCAAAGGTGCTCCGACAGTACCGAAAGAAATCTCAAGCGCTGGAGTTTGACAGCCATCAAGTGACTGCTGCCACCATGACCAATGGCGAGGACACTTCTATCACTCAGCGAGGTTTTCCGCATTTGTTCTACTTCAAGCTTCAGCTCCCTTTCCCTTGGCTAGCTGTACTCTTCTTGGCTTTCATGGCCGCAGTGCAGATCATTGCTGGAGCCCTGATTATCGTTTGTAGCGCTGGCGCCTTGACCACGGTTGGAACTGGGCTGATTTCCGAAGGAATTGCTGATGTCTTGGAAATGATTTCGGTTGCCATCACTCGAGAATTTGACATGGGCGCATACTTGAAAGGCAAGGCTGTAAGCCTGGCTGTGAGTTTAGCAGTAGGCATGGCTGGCAAGCTCCTGAAGTATGGCAAGAAGCTTGGCAAGCTTGGTCTGAATAAGGTCATGGGCAGAGCGAACAATTCTGCCGTCCAAGCTTCGCTGAAAGCCGTGGCAGAAGAGGCTGCTGAAGCCTCTGCCAAAAATCTTGCCACATCTGTGACAAAAAAAGCTGGCCAGGCTCAAGTGACTTCCAGGCAGCTAGCCAAAAATGTCGCTCGCTCTGTCATCAAGGAAGAAGCTATCTCTGGAGTGACGTGTCATATCACCAATAATCTCATTGGAGAAGTCTTGGGGCCCATTCTCAGTCAGGCTGAAGGCAGCATTCGATCTGCAGTTGAGCAGCACGTGTTCAGTCCCTCAGTACGTTTGCTAATCTGCTTGAATCGAGCTCTAGGAGCAGATATGTCAGCTTCCGACACTCATTCCGACGTCGGATTCGGACGTTACTTTTTGCAGGCGTATACCAAGGGAACTGGCACGGCTGCATTTAGCACCTTCATCAAATCTTTGGCAGCCAAACTTGGAGCAAAAGGTGCCTTCATGATTCCTGCGGCTATGTTGGCTGGAGCTAGCGTAGTGAAGTTGTACCTTACCGCTATTCCAGACGCCACCCAACAGGTCACTCAAAGTTTGCAGAAATCTTTTGATGAGGCTGTGCAGTCAAAGTCGCGTCATCATGTGTCGAGCTCAAAGGAAGCAAAGGTCAAGGATGATCTTATTCAAGGTGCTCACCAGATTCTTCTGAAGTTCCAAATGCAATGTCAGGAGAATGCCGAACCAAACAGCAAATCTGTCTATCAACGAATTGCATCGACAAAGGCTCTTCCTGAATTTGAGCGGGACGCCTTGCGCTCCGACCTCATGCGAACGGTTGAAGCGAAAGAATCCAATGATCCCCAAGCTGCCGCAGCTGACCAACTAGCGTCCTGGCTATGCTCTGTGCTGGAGAAGGCTGGACAAGAGGATGAGAGATGCTTGTTGGCTTTGATATCGAAGGTCACTAATGACCTTGTTTCCCTCATCAAGTCCACTCTTCAGAATGACGTGTTCGGCCGTCTGAGCAACGCTGCCATCGACCATGCCATTGGAAAGAGGAATGAAGCCATGCAGCACAAGCATGTCATCAAACATCCAGAAAAGTATGGTTTTACTCGGGCCGATGTCGATAGCTATCTGAAGCAAAAGCAAATGTACAAGGCTCAGAAGCAGCAAGCTCAAGTTGAGAAGAAGCACAGCGGTGGACATGTTGCCCGAACCAAGGCCAAGGCCCAAGCACTGCTGGATGGAGTGGAGAAGCCTGCCAAAGTTGTTCCGCCTTCGAAGCTTACATTCGGCAGAGCTCTGGCCGCCGCACGCAAGCAAGAAAAGGACACTGACCTTAAGCGCGGAAAAACTTTGGATGAGTCGGGAAAGGACTTTGTGCACGCCTTCAAGGGTACCGATGGAAACATTGACTCTCGTGGGTCTGTCGCCAAGAAAATCCCGCAGGAAGTGAAAAGCAGCATCATTGATTTGAAGGCTCCGCCGCCGAAGGCCCTAGGCTACTGGAGGGCTCAGGGCTTACTCATGCGGGACAAAGCTATGAAGACGTGCTCACGATTCCGAAGCCTTTGGCACCAAACTGAGTCTTTTATTGAGGCCGAAAAGCGCATGAAGCATCTTTCACAAGGAGCTGCGCTCAATGGGTTCGAGATCATTGCCCTCGGTGCTGCCAAGGGCCTGAATGTCGATGTTGTATCTCCAGAGCAGTTGAAGACTCTCCGTCAGAAAGAAGGTGTATGCTACATCGTCTATCATCCACCCTCTGGATCCGATCGCATTGGTCATTTTGAGGCCGTCAGCTTTGTTGAGGGCAAACCAAAAATCATCCCAAATCGGGCTAATGGCAACAACTGTGGCTTGCATGCTCTGTCGCATTTTCTTCCGGATGCATCCGTAGTCACCAGGCAAGATCAAGCGCGCCAGCTGCGTCTTGATCTGGTCAATCGAATGAGCCAGTGTATGAAGCAGCTGGATCAATTCTCTACTGCTCTTGAACGCGTGCTGGAGCGACGTGGAATTCTCGCCAAGGGTGTCGGACAAATTGGAGGAGTGAAATGTGCCTCAGCCATGGCCCGAACTTTAGCCATGAAGGAGTGGAAGAAAGGCGAGCACACTCGGGTTCGCAAAGTTGGCAAAATCCATAAAACCCGCTCTGCGGCTTTCGTGCGCGTTCATTCTCGCAAGCGTGATCGTCTTGTGGTCTATCTACCTCATCTCAATCGTGTCTTTTATTCAGCTCTCGCTCCTGCCTTTGAGCAGGTTGAACTTTGTCGCCAGACGATTTCTGCTCGCACAAATTTGCAGCAGCTGTGGACAGATATCGAGGCCGGGACGCATCCTGTCTGGAATTTGCCACAGATGAAGATCAACCTCCGGACGGAAACCACTCATTGTGAAACTGGTGAGGTCACAGGCAGCGACGAAACTCTCAGGTGTCAGCAGATCCGGAGGTACATTGCAGATTCTGTGGTGCAGCGGAGGTCGGTGTTTGATCCGATCAGAAAGTCGTGGCGCGAAGAGTTTGTTCCCAATAAACAGGACGTCTTTAAGACTCCTTTGGCTGTGTTTGACAGCAGCCGCTTCCCCACGGCCTCAGTCGTTTTCGGTATGACTGTGGACAATGGCAGTCTTCAGTTCTCGGGCCACAATCTGGGAAGTCGCCGCGTCACATCCGATTCATCAACGGGCATCGGCACCACCTACGGCGGCTCATCTTGTAGTCAGTTCCACAACATCCGCTCTGACTTGCAGGTGTCCGAGTCGATCATGGCTCAGCTGAAACAGCTGACTATTCCTAATGCGTCGCAAGCTGCCGTCCACTTGGCCAATGCGGGCGTGGATAAGATGCTGCTGGAGCGGCTCACCACTGAGTACATGGCTGCCGATCTGTCGCTTCCCCTGGGCCCTTTTTTCAGCACCTTTCGCAATTACACCGGCCACACAGTTGATGAGATTCAGGCTGCCACAAAGAAGGTCAACGGGTATGGCTTGAGAGCCGATCATGACAATCGTGACATCCATCTGTTCCACGCCTGTGATACAGCCCGCCAGATCTTGTTTGGCGATGTCTCCTTTGCCAGTTTGACTGCTCGCGACCAGAAAGTCTTGAAGGACTTCTTGCAGCGGACGAAAGCAGAGTGCCACAAGAAATGTGAAGCGTTCAAGGAGAAGGCGATGAACCAGACAGTCAACTCTCTGGCGGTCACGTCTTTCAATCGTCGCAAAGTCAAAGGCGTCCCTGCTTTCAGGCGCAGACCAGCTCCGACTTTGAAGCAGCTCAAAGACGATATCGAAGACTCACTGCTCTTCATGACGACGCCAGCCTCGTTTGATGACACGCTGAACCAGTGCCTGAGTGGGAGCCATCCGATGCAAGCCACGCAGATGGAACTGGAAAAGGCCTGAGGCAATGCAATGTGCCTAACTTCTCGAACTCCGTATGTTCATGTTGAGTTTGATTTCTTTTCATATTTTTTTTTTCTTTTTTTCTTTTTTTTTCCTCGTTCTGATTGATTATTATGATTATCGTGATTATTACTATTACTACTACTATTCTTATTACTACTATCATTATCATATTATAATCATATTATTATCATCGTATTACTCATTCT
>Ga0256880_1000327_pt1 | contig 12561 bp, 13 predicted proteins | sample MC6MC0438MT_FD_186348 | JGI IMG/M metagenome (GOLD analysis project Ga0256880, IMG submission 186348) | Metatranscriptome of enriched soil aggregate microbial communities from Iowa State University, Ames, United States - MC6-MC0438-MT... | ecosystem: Environmental > Terrestrial > Soil >... | reverse complement strand
GGAGTATCCACTATGATATAAAATCAATTTGTTTAAAATACTGATGATATATTTTTATTTGTTAAATTTGATTTTCCGCTAAATTTGACGATATGGATTCAATTGTAGAGCTTATTAGCGTATTAGATATCGATGATATTAAAGACTTTAAAGGGTTTTTGAAAAAGAAAAATAAGCGTAATGATGTCAAGAATATCCGGTTGTTCGAAATTTTAGAAACTGATGATATAAATAGATTAAAAAAACTATATGGATCTTCGAAAAATAAAGATGCTTATCATGCATTAAGGAAAAGATTACATGATAGTCTACTATTGTTTATTTCAAATAAAACATTTGAACGGGATAACAGTGAGGCTCATGAAGCCTTGAGATTGCTTATTGTTGGACGTTTTTTGTTGGAGAATGATCTGATAAAACCTGGATTTAAATGTCTTCAACGGGCCGAACAAAAAGCTTTACTGCTGGAGCAGTTTAGCTTGCTCAATGAAATCCTGCAACTGAGGTTACAATATGCATATTTGGAATCCAAACCTAATTTAGAACTGCTGATCGATCGCCTGATGACAAACCAACATAAAATGCAGCAAGAGGTGAAATTCCAAATTGCCTATGCATTTCTAAGGGTTGAATTGCAAGATATCCATTTGAAGGGGAAGATCGTTGATCTAAATCGGTTGGTGATCGATACAATTGGCAAGTATGATATTTCATTGCGGCAACTGTTGTCTTTTAAGTCGCTATATCAGCTATTGTTTATCGCTAATGAATATGCTACGATACATCAGAATTATGCCTTAGTTCGGTCGTTTTTGAAAACAAGCGATGAATTTATAACAAAGCAAAAGGTGAGTTCGGCGCATCACTTGTTTTACTACCTACATATTCTCTATTACCTTGCTAATTTCAATTTGCGGAATGGATTATTTCGCGAGAGTTTAGCGTATTTGGAGCAGCTGATTGCTGGTTGTTCTCCGGGGAGCGTTCTTCGGGTTCAGTTTCATTTACGTTATTATTTGCTCAAGGCGCTAAATTACCATTACATCGGAGAAGGGGCAAAGGCACTTGCTATTTTACGTTTAGGGATCCAACAATCGACATTGAAGTCCAACGAGGCTGATATTGCGGATCTGCAATTATGTCTGGTTATGTTTCTGACACAATTTCAAGATAAACTTGCATTGACAGAATTAAGAAAGTTGATTCGAACGGATGCTTGGTATGAGAAGAAAATGGGCATGTTATGGACGATTCGTAAGAGCTTGCTGGAGATATTGATCCATATTCAGTTTGCGGATATTGATCTAGCAATTTCACGCGTGAAAAGCTTTAGACGTCGGTACAAAAAATACCTGGAAACCGTACAGGAAGGTCGGGTTGTTAATTTTTTAAGACTGGTTGAAAAGTATCTGCAAAATCCATCGGTCGTAAAGAATACTGTTTTTATAGCCGATATAGAGGCGATGGTCGATCACGCAGAAAATCAGGATTTATTTGTGCTGGGGTTCATCGCTTGGTTAAAATCCCTGGTTACATCGGAAAGCCCCTATCAGGCTTTATTGAGCTTGGTTAGGAAATCGGAGCTGAAAGATGATTAATAATAAATGTTTAAGATAATTTGTTTTGGGGAGGAGTCAATAATAGGCTGCAGTCTTTCGTAGAATTTTACGCTTACCATTGGGCAACCCTGACTTAAACATATTGGAGCAATTTGTTCATCATGGGGCATGCTATCGTATTTATGTAAAACGATGGTTCTACTATAGGCGTTGCTATTGGAGGCTTCAAGCCCATATAACTTATAAGCTTTTCCGAAGCGACCGTTATAAGATGTGCCGATCGAGTACATGCCCAATGAGGTCGCATAGGAGTTGTCCTGATTGCTGAATTTTAATCTGCCGGCTTTTCCGGTTTCCGAACCTGAACCATGGGCTACTAAACCTTGATCCAGGATCCGGTTGTTGTTGAGATCAACAACGAAAAAACGATTCCTTCCAGAAAGCTTCTTCATGTCGAGAAGAAAAGCGATGTTCTTATTGTATTTTTTATCCTTTTTAACGAGATCTTTGACCCGATCGAATGCGTCAATATACCGTGCTGAGTCTGATGCCGCAGTGTTGTTGGTATTGTCTGCAGCAAATGTGTGCTTTCGGGAAACTTTGAAAGCGATCAGGCCGATCCCGATCACAATAATGAGCAGAATGAACTTATTCATTTATTAGGTTGGCTTTTTTGTTCAACAAAGTGTGCACATTTATTTTTCAATCGCCTATTGTTGTTATTCTATTGTTTTATTAAATCGAGCAAAGGATTTCCAATATTTATCTTTATAGATAGCATAGTCGATTTCAAGCCTATTTTGATATTGCGTAATTAACTGATCTATTATTTGGGATGATTTCCTGAATTCTGTACAGGCCAGGTAAACTTCCCGTATGTTGTCCGCAGTTTCTCGTCCAATATTGAGATAACCGATATCATGAGGGAGGCCAGCCATTAAGTCGTCTTCGAATTTATCCATTAAATCGTATGTCGTCTGGTCAGGCATACCATTGGTTGAAGTTCCATCGTAATTGATCCGCAATGTTATGATCCAGGGGTGTGATACCTTCCCGTCCCAGTCTAAAAGTGTTGTATTTATTATGGCCAAAATAGGCAAATCGTTTTGCATCATGCCCTCAAAAGCGGTGTATGAATCATTTTCGGTTTCATGCCTGACATCCGTATATTTTTCGACAAATTCTTTTTCTCGCCATATTAAATAGTCTTTTAGTTTGATCAATGGAATGAGTTCTCCTGCTGCCTGGTCGCTAGATGTGACGTTTAAATTGTCAATGGTGATGATTGAGTTTAGTTCGCCAATATAATTATCTAAGAATATTTCAACCCCATGAGCGATGTTGGCTTTGTCTTCTTCCGTGTAATTGGGGTGTACAATCACAATATCGACATCATCTGGACGGTATTTGTGTTCAATGGGGTAAAAATACATGTCATTAATGTCAAAGGAAAAACCGTATATCGTTATTTTGAATTTTTCCATGTCTTCTATAGCCGGTTTTAAGGCGGTAAATTTCCAATTTGGGAGCGTAGGGGCTGAGCTGATCAAGGCCTCGACGAACGCGATATTTTTTACAACCCCATCGGGGGTAATAACAAGCTCAGCAATATCATCGCTGTACATTCCAGTTAAAAAATAGAGTTCTTTTCGAAGCGCGTCAATTTTTGGGGAGAGCTTGCTAAAAAAATTCTGATCAATGTGATCCCCATTTTTTACAATTTGAAAAAAGGTTTGTTCGTTTTTTGCAAACCAATTCCAAAAATCCTGTATGCTATCTTTTTTGTTTTCTTTCTTTCCAAAAATATTGTTAAAAAACCCCATAGTTACTATTTATTCGATTGGAACCCTATATCGTATGTAAGACCTGTTACACCTTTGCTTTTAAAATTAATGATATAATTATGATCCAACAAGTGATTTGCTGTTTAAAAATTATGTGACAAACAATTGGTCAAGCAGTTTGTTAAGGATAGTATTGGAAAATATAAATTAAGATGGAGCAGCTGAAATACCCATGACTGAGGGGATAGACAGATTTGCAAAAATATTTGGTATATTTCAATTGACGTTTAAAAAAAACAAACCGAGTGTATGGCATTTGGATATTGCAGTGAGAATAGATGCTTATACCGCAGAGAGCTCATGAATACTTTAATCAGAAAATAATTGATGAACAAATAATTATTTAAATATGAAATTTAACAAATTAACATTTTGCCTTTTGGCAACATCTGCAGTACTTTCTTTTTCTGCATGTAAATCGGGGTTATCGGATGATAAATTAGAGGAAAAGATCGAAAATGCACTTACGGGACGTAAAACTGTTGATGTTGAGGTGGAAAAAGGAAAAGTAATCCTTAGCGGAACTGTAGCGTCAGAGGAAGAAAAACAACAAATTGAATCGATCGCAAAAACAGCAGGGGATAAGGATATCAAATCTATTCAAAATGATATCGTTGTGAGTGCACCTGTTGCAACAACACCGGCACCTATTACAGTATCAAATAATGATGCTACACTTGGTGCAGCTGTAAATACGTTTATGAAAGATTTTCCATCCGTTCAGGCGAGTGTTAAAGATGGGATTATTTCGGTAACAGGAACGTTGGAACAGGCAAAGATTGTTACATTGAAACAAGGTTTGGATAATCTAAATCCAAAAAAAGTGGATTTGAGTGGTATTGTTGTAAAAAAATAAAATAGCAAAAATTATGTCATTACAAGAAAAATATAAAGTTCTTTTGGATACTGCCCAATCTTCAGGAGTTAACGATCTGAATTACGCTGAAATGGATGGGGTGCTTCAGATTAGGGGTACTGCGCCTACCGCTGATGTGAAAAATAAACTGTGGGAAATTTATGGAAATATAGATCCCAACTTCCAGACCGGTGATGTCGTTTTAAATGTTGACGTGGCTACAGAGGTGCCCGGAAGCCAGGTGAAGGTAATCACAGAGAATAGCAACTTAAATATTCGAAAAGGCCCAGGAACTGACCAGCCTATTGTAGGAAAAGCAGCGAAGGGTGAAATTATCACATTGATCAGTAAAGCAAATGATCAATGGTGGTTAGTGCGGACCAACGATAATGAAGAAGGGTATTGCTATGCTCAATACCTTGAGTCTGTCTAATACGATCAGTCCCTGAATAAAATATAAGGAGATCTATCTTAAGGATATTTCTCCTTTTTTTGTCTGTATGCCATTGTTTTAAGGTTTTAATATTTCCTGTTTGAATTTAGTTTCATCTGGACTTGCGGTTTTTGGTGTAATAATTGTAATATATGTTTTGCAACAAACTTATTACAATATGTCGAAATTGAAATTTTTCTTGTTCCCATGTATCGCTTTGTTGGGACAAATAGCCGTAGCCCAGGAGTATGTCCGATTGGATAAAGACAGGTATCAGTTACATTTATCAGAATCTCCAAAAGACACTATTAACATCGTTGAACAAGGACAAGTCACTAAATTGAAGCAAGGAAAATATATTGTGCAGCAAAATCAATTTATGGGCCCCTCTAATGCCTTTATTGCCGTCAACAAAGATGGTTTAGTGGATGGAAATTTTAAGATTGAAAAGGAAGGAAAGCGTGCTGTAGTTCAAGTCAGGCATGGTGTGATGCAGCAAATGGACGTGCAGACTGATGCGACATTGGATTTTCAGTATACAATTACGGATACTTCAAGTGTACAGCGTGATTTTCGAAACGGTAAAATCAGTCAGGAAAAGATAGTGATTTATCAGCCTAATATAGGGAAGAAGAAAGTATTAAAGACTTTTTTTGACAGCTACTATATCGTTGAAAATGAGTTTGACCACAGTAAATCGGAGTATGGCCTGGATAACAAGTTACTTTATAAAGCGAAGTTGGATTGTGTCGGTCAGGTCGTCGAATCGAAGTCTTTCAATAGAGACGGCCAACTGCTTAAACATACCTATAAAAAAGATAACGTCAATTATACCGACTTATATCAGCATAATAATCTTGTCGAGCGTCTGTACAAATCCAATGGTTCGAGCTATAGAGAATATTTTAAGAACCAATTATTATTGAAGAAAATTGTTGAGAAAAAACGAAATGGCCGAGTTGAGAGATATGTATATAATGCCGAGGGTAAATTACTAGAGAAAAGCAATGGTAGTGGATCGAAAAAAGGAGATGAGAATAACGTGTAGTTGAGTTTTTAATAGGAGAGGATAAGGTGTAATTGGGCGGCTGATAAGAGCTGATTGGAGTCAGATATCATGTGGTATTGAATAAGATGGGATGGTATTACAATATTATCGTGGCTTTTTTGATTTTTGGAAATATAGCGTTAACTTTGTTGAGGCAATGAAGAAAATGAACAACATATTACGTCTTCCATTTTTCTTTAATTATTATCTCCCGATAGTAGTTCGGGAACCTTATGCCTATTAAAATTTAGAAAAATTAATTATTTATATAGCTAAGCCCGAACATAACGTTCGGGCTTTTTTTGTTTTATAGCATTATGTTAACAGATTTAGAAGAGAACATTGAAATTATGTTGCCAAGGGATGGGCTGAGGTCCAAGTTGCAACAATCCAAAGAGACTCGGCGTCCGCTGATTATTAAACTCGGGTTTGATCCTACGGCTCCAGACCTTCATTTGGGGCATGCTGTGGTGTTGAAAAAGCTTAAGCAATTTCAGGAACTGGGCCATCAAATCGTTGTTTTGGTTGGGAGTTTTACGGCGCGGATAGGGGATCCAACAGGCAAAAATAAAGCGCGCCAACCCTTGAATCAGGAAAAAATAGCTGAGAATGCTGCAACCTATATTGCGCAATTAGCTAAAATCATTGATATGTCAAAGACAAAAGTTGTCTTTAATGGTGATTGGTTGGATCAATTGGATTTTGCGGAGGTTATTCAGCTTGTTTCAAAAGTGACGGTCGCACAGCTTATGCAACGGCATGATTTTCATAAGCGCTTTACAGACAATCAGCCGATCGCCATGCATGAACTTATCTATCCGATATTGCAGGGGTTTGATTCCGTACATATCAAAAGCGATATTGAAATGGGTGGGACAGACCAATTGTTTAATTGTACAATGGGACGCCAGCTTCAGGAATCTTTTAATCTTGATCCTCAGCTTGTCTTATGTATGCCGCTGCTCAGAGGATTGGACGGTAAGGAGAAAATGAGCAAATCGCTGCACAATACCATTGGACTGTTGGATGAACCGAATGAAATGTTTGGCAAAGCGATGTCTATTCCCGATAGCTTAATCCCAGATTATATTGACCTAACGACAGACTTTACCCCGACGGAAAAGAAGGTGCTAAAATCACGGCTAGAAATAGGCGTAAACCCGATGGAAGTCAAAAAGCTTATTGCGCATAATCTCGTAGCTCAATACCACGACCCGCAGGCAGCTGCAGATGCATTGGATTTTTTTGCTAAACAGTTCCAGCAAAAATCATTTGAAGATAAAAGTTTTGAAGAGGTATCGTTGCAACATGTTCATGCGCACTTGGGTTCTGTTGCAAAGCTCGTCGACCTTTGTCACTTTTTAAAGAAAGATCTGAGCAAGTCCGCTATTCGCAGACTCATTGCTGAGGGCGCAGTACAGATTGATTCGAACAAATGGCTCGATGCTGATATGCCCGTTGATCTGGAAACTGGTTTTAGAATTAAATTAGGAAAAAGAAGTTTTTTTAGATTTTTTTAGCAAGGTTTTGTGAGTCATACCTTTGATATATTTTGTAAAAAAGTGGGAGAATGTAAGGTTGGCCTTTTGGAAACCATAAATATTTTCTACCTTCATACAAAGTCTCACACTTTATTTTGATACCGATTATAAATGGAAACATATAATAATGTTGTTTTGGAGCAGTTGCCCAAACATTTAAAGCGCTATGTAGTCGCCCAGCAATACGAACGTTATACGGCTTTGGACCAAGCCTTGTGGCGGTATGTCATGCGTCAGAATTATTCCTTTTTAAAAGATGTCGCTTATTACCCATACATACCGGGATTGAAGAAAGCGGGGCTCTCGATTGCACATATACCGGATCTGCAACAGATGAACGATAGTTTGAAATTAATTGGTTGGGGAGCTGTAACGGTCGATGGATTTATACCACCTGCAGCTTTTATGGAATTTCAGGCGCATCGGGTATTGGTTATAGCCGCAGATATCCGACAATTAGAACATATTGAATATACCCCCGCACCGGATATCATTCATGAATCTTCGGGCCATGCACCGATCATAGGTGAGCCCGATTATGCGGTTTATTTGCAGTACTTTGGTGAAATTGGGACAAAAGCATTGTCATCCCGGAAGGATTTCGAACTGTATGAGGCTATTCGCCATTTATCAATTTTAAAAGAGCACGCAGGTACAACCGAAGCTGAATTGGCGGAAGCTGAAAACAAGTTGAAGACCGTTCAGGACAATATGGGCGAACCTTCGGAAATGGCCTTGCTGAGTAGGCTGCATTGGTGGACTGTGGAGTATGGTCTGATAGGTACCCTTGATGATCCTAAGATTTATGGTGCAGGTTTGCTGTCTTCCATCGGTGAAAGCGCCAGTTGTATGCAAAAATCGGTGCCGAAGCTACCTTATGATTTAAATACTGTAGCATATACCTATGATATTACTAAGCCACAGCCACAATTGTTTGTCACACCCGATTTTGAACATTTAATGGATGTCCTGAATCAGTTTGCAGATACCATGGCTTTCCGGCTTGGAGGTAAGCAGAGTTTGGAGAAAGCGATTGACTGTCAGGCTGTATGTACTGCAGTTTATAGTTCTGGATTGCAGGTGTCAGGTGTTTTTAAAGCGGCGAATGCAGATCAATCTATTTCCTACATACAGACAACAGGCCCCACGGCACTGGCGTTTTCTGGGGAGCAATTAGAAGGGCACGGTATCAGTTATCATCGGGAGGGATTTGGTTCTCCGGTTGGTTGTCTGGTAGACAGCAACAAAGACCTGGCCGACTTCTCAGACGAAGAATTGAGCGCTTATGGCATTAGTCAAGGAAAACGATGTTCTTTGCGTTATTCTTCAGGGATCGTGGTTGAGGGTATTGTTTTGAAGGTTGTGCGTCAAGGGGGCAAAGCTGTGTTGATTTCGTTTGAAGATTGCGAAGTCTACCGAAATGACCGAAAAGAAATTTATTTTAAACCGGAATGGGGAACTTACGACATGGCTGTTGGTACGGAGATTATTTCAGTCTTTGCAGGTGCAGCTGATAAAGATGCTTATGAGTCCATTGGCGAAGAGATCGCAGAGCCATCGGCTTTATTGTATACACAAAATGAAGATTCCAAATTACTGTCCTTGCATGCGCTGATCGGAACACTGCGGTCGGGATCATTTGATACGGAGCGTTGGACGGATATCTTTGATCAGTTGTCTGCTGAAATAACAGATAACTGGCTCGCGCTGGTAGAACTTTATGAGATCGCCTGGGCGAATTATGCCTACGACTTAGCTGAAGGTGCACAAGGTAAGCTTAACGCTATTATTACAATTCGGCCTAGCCTGAAAAAATTGATAGATGATGGTCTACGGGTGGCAAAAGAAGAGTCGTTAAATAATCACTGAGTGAAATGATTGATTCCCATAGTATAATAATCTGGTAAAACTTTTTATATTTGGAACGTTTAATTTATCCAGTTATTTCTGATGAACGAAAAGTATACTCCCGGAAAACATCTGCTGATGACATTGCAGGTCGAGGAGGCATCATTATTGACTACTATAGATCCTTTTTTGGAGTTTACAAAAAAGCAGATCAATATCCATAATTTACAAATTGTAGGTATTTCCACCCATTCTTTTGAGGGTGGTGGATTTACCGCTGCAATTTGTTTAATGGAATCCCATATCTGTATCCATACCTGGCCGGAATTTGGACAATTGACATTAGATGTTTATCTCTGTAATTATCTAAAAGATAACAGTGAAAAAGTTTTGCATTTGGGTAAGCTCTTTAAAACTTATTTTAATGCAATAGTTATTAACGAAACTGTGGTTAATCGGTAGTTTATGGATGTAATATGCAAAAAATGTGGCCATGCACACCGGTTTAAGATCGAGGTAACCGACTTTTCAGGTTTCGTTTGTGCAAAATGTCATAGTTATTTTAAAGGTAAGACGGTCGAAACCTTAACTTATGTGAAGGAATTTTCGGCTCCCTTAGTCATGCAGTGGGCTACTTTAGGTGAATCCGTTAAATTCAAGAGAAATAGCTATTATATTATTTCCAAGATACAGCGCTTTACAAAAAGTGGCGAATATGGAAATGAGTTTGTCGGGTTAAACGCGAATCAAGACGATATTTATTTCAGCGATGGCGTAGACTATGCTTGTGCCTTACATACCATCGATCGAGAGCAGGTGACGCTTTTACCGAAAAGCAACTCATGTAAGTTTGGTAATAGACACTATGACCTGGAGTATACGGAAGAGCAAACCGTTGTCTATGCAGAGGGCTTTGTATTTGAAAATCTGGAATCGACGTCAACGACCCTGACCTACATTCAAACAGTTAATGAGGATCGTTTTATTTCTCAGGAATTCATTGACAATGACGTACAGTACTATCAGGGGATTTACCTGGGGGATGAAGGCTATTATAAAATTTTTGACACTTATAACGACTACATTGCCCGAAAGGAGGGGGTAGGGACGAAGCTGAGAAATATTGGTGTCTTTGCTGTTTTGCTGCTTGCAGTTCTATTCTGGGTTTTAAATTGGGGACAGATCGGTAAGGATACGTATAAGTTTGATGAAAAATTTCCTGCAAAAAAAGCAAACTCGGAATTTGTCGGCGCCTCTTTTGAATTAAAAGGCGATAAACCCAAGAAGCTGGTCCTGGAGGGAATATCGGAATCTAAAAGCCATCCCATCCAGCTGATGATCAAATTGGTGAATGAAAAGACAAATGAGATTATTGAGTCTGGTACAGCTGTCCACGAGAACAATGACGTTAATTACGCAAGTGGATTGACCGTCGATTTTTGCCGTATCCAACCGGGGATCTATCACCTCGTTTTTGTAACCTCTTCAACCAATGGTGCCGCCGATATGGATGTTAATTTTGAACTCACAGAGGACTATAAATTAACATACGGAGGTACCAGTTATACCTTTTTGATTCTTTGTTTAGTGGGTATTGTTGTCCTTGTGGGGATTTTTAGAAGCAAGATTCTCGCGATTAAAAATAAAGATTTTGTTGCTCGGGCTGAAGGTTTAGGTTATTTCGATATCTTAAAATTTGATCGGTTGGGTGTAGCTTTAGTTGCATTTTTTGCCTTTTTTGTTGCAGTTAACCTATTTGTAAATTCCTCCACAGATTGCAGGACTACAATGCGGACAAGCAACTTGGAAGATCATACTTATACAGGGTCAAGATCGCATTATCGTCGATCCTTTTATGGTAGCGGTGGTAGTTATAGTGGATATGGTTCAGGTCATAAATAAAAATTAATATAAAAATGAATTACGAATTGTTTTATAAAGGAATTGCAGCATCATTGATTTATTCGCTTATTGGAATTGCTGTATTGTTATTGGCCTATTGGCTTATCGAGCGATTGACACCGGAACAATCTTGGCAGGAGATCGTAAAGAACAAGAATATGGCTTTGGCGATTGTTTTTGCGGCTTTTATATTAGGCATATCGATTATAATAGCTGCGGCAATACATGGGTAAAAAGAGCAATCTGCCCATTTTTCTCTTATTTGCGGTATTTGTCATTGCTACTTGCGGGCTTATCTACGAGCTGGTTGCGGGTGCATTGGCGAGCTATTTATTAGGAGATTCAGTCAAGCAGTTTTCATTTATTATCGGTACCTACCTATTCTCGATGGGGGTGGGATCTTTTTTAGCGAAGTACATCACCAAAAATCTTTTTGACCGGTTTATTGATATTGAACTGTTGATCGGCGTCATTGGCGGTTGCAGTTCTGTCGTTTTATTTTTACTGTTTCAGCAGGTCGAACACTTTCAATTTGTACTCTATTTCTTTGTTTTTCTGACAGGCTGTCTCTGCGGTATGGAGATACCCTTATTGATGAATATTCTAAAAGATAGGCTTCAGTTTAGGGACTTGGTTTCCAATGTATTTGCTTTTGATTATATCGGCGCATTGATCGCCTCGGTGTTGTTTCCTATCCTGCTGATTCCGAGGTTGGGCGTGATGGGAACATCACTATTTTTTGGGATCATCAATATTTTGGTAGGCGTCTTTCTATCATTCTATCTCGCTAAAAGACTTAAAAAACCCAACTGGATTAAAGCCAAATCAATAATTTGTCTGGTATTGCTTTCGGTTGTGTTTTTTTATTCCGATGATTTGCTTAAATATTCCGAAAGTCAATTATATGGGAATAATATTGTCTATAAACATTCTACACCCTATCAACGTATTGTTCTGACAGAGAGCAAGGGTGAATATCAATTGTTTCTGAACAATAATTTACAGTTTAACACCAAAGATGAATATCGGTATCATGAGGTTTTGGTGCATCCGGCGATGTCTATGGCCAAAGATGTATCGAATGTATTGGTCTTTGGTGGTGGAGACGGGCTCGCTGTCCGGGAGGTTCTGAAATATCCTGGTGTAAAAAAGGTTACATTGGTGGATCTGGACGAGGGTATGACCAAATTGTTCCAGACAAATGAACTACTGGTGAGTCACAACAAGGGCTCGTTGAACGACCCAAGGGTAAAGGTGATCAATCAGGACGCATTTATCTGGGCAAAATCTGCAAAGGAAAAATACGATGTCATGATTATCGATTTTCCGGATCCATCAAACTATAGTCTTGGAAAATTATATACGACAAGTTTTTATCAAAGTCTATTGCCGCTTATGACACCCTATACGATGGTGTCCGTACAGACAACTTCGCCTTATTTTGCACCCAAATCTTACTGGTGTATCCATGAGACAATCAGCACGGTTTTTCCAAATACCGTCGCCTATCACACCTATGTGCCATCCTTC
>Ga0256880_1000326_pt1 | contig 12646 bp, 21 predicted proteins | sample MC6MC0438MT_FD_186348 | JGI IMG/M metagenome (GOLD analysis project Ga0256880, IMG submission 186348) | Metatranscriptome of enriched soil aggregate microbial communities from Iowa State University, Ames, United States - MC6-MC0438-MT... | ecosystem: Environmental > Terrestrial > Soil >... | reverse complement strand
GGAAATTCCGATTTCCGCCCGTACGGCGGTTCCCTTCCGTCCGGGCCAGAAGCTCAAGGAGAGGGTGGAAGCTTATGCTGGATCCGGGCAGTAACCACGAACTTCCGCCGATTCCGGCCAAGCGCTACTTCACCATTGGTGAAGTCAGCGAACTGTGCGACGTCAAGCCGCACGTGCTGCGCTACTGGGAAACCGAGTTTCCCAGTCTCGAGCCGGCCAAGCGCCGTGGCAACCGTCGTTACTACCAGCGCCACGACGTGCTGATGGTGCGGCAGATCCGCAGCCTGCTGTACGAACAGGGCTACACCATCGGTGGCGCGCGCCTGCGCCTGGATGGTCCGGATGCGCGTGAGGAATCGGCCTTGAGCAACCAGATCATCAAGCAGGTGCGGATGGAACTGGAAGAAGTGCTGCAACTGCTCCGTCGCTGACCCATTTCCGCCGTAATCCGCTATACTTCACGGCCCGCCGCACTGGCGGGCACATCGCAGCATCAGTCGGGGCGTAGCGCAGCCTGGTAGCGCATCTGCCTGGGGGGCAGAGGGTCGTCGGTTCGAATCCGGCCGTCCCGACCACTGTGATGTAACAGACAGGCCTGCGCAGCGATGCGTGGGCTTTTTTGTTGCGGCGTTGTATCCTGCACGCACTCGTACTACCGCGGCTGCTGAACCCGGTACTCACGAGAACACGATCATGGAAACGCAAAGGAACCGCGCCTGGAGGCGCTCGCAGTCGCGCCACCACGCTGGCGACCACACGGCAGCACCGTCGATCTTCAAGCCGGAAAAGAACTGGAAGCTGATGTATACGCGCGGCGACAAGCTGCTGCGGGCGCGCCAGCTGGGTTTCACCTATCCAGTCCTCAGCCCGCGGCAACTGCTGGACCAGGAATGTTGAACCTGTTGTTTGTCTGCAGTCGCAACCAGCTGCGCAGCCCCACCGCTGAAGCGATGTGGCAGCGCCGGCCAGGTATCAGTGCGCGCTCGGCAGGCACCAGCCCGCATGCGCGCCGGCCCATCAGCCCAGCGGACATCCGCTGGGCTGATGTCATCTTCGTGATGGAGCCCAAGCACCAGCATCGGCTGCAGGCGAATTTTGCCCGCCTGCTTGAACACACGCCGCTGCACTGCCTGGATATCCCCGACGACTATCGCTGCATGGATCCGGCGCTGATGGCGCTGCTGGAAGCGAAGGTCGCGCCTTACCTCACATCGTCAGTAGCGAAGCGGTAGATCAACTCCGGATCGCCTTCGTCGAGGCCGTGCACGATGCCGCACTGCTGGAAACCAGCGGCTGCCAGCAGCCGCTGCATGTTGGCGTTGGATTGGTTGGTGGAGGTGAAAAGCCTGGCACCTGCGCTGCACGACGTGGCATGCAGAAGCAGCGCGCTGCCGACGCCGTGTCCGCGCAGTGGCGCGGCGACCATCAGCATCTCGATGAAGGCTTCACCGAAGAAGTGCCGGTGCTGGACCCGGTAGCCGGCCAGCGTGTCGTCGAGTTCGGCGACGTGCATGTGGCCGTCCGCCAGCCATTGGCCGATCTGCACGGCACGCCGTCGGTCATCGGCCGCAACGCTGTCCAGGGCGATCAGTGCCGGAAGATCCGTGCACACGGCCGCGCGTATCCGAACTGCTCGAGCCCGCACGTTCATCGCCGACGGCTGCGCAGCAGCAAACCGCTGCCGCTGACCAGGCAGGCCAGAAGCGTGAGCAGCGACAGGGGCAGGTGGAATTCATCGCGACCGGCCGCAGCGAAGCCTGCATGGATGAGGGCTGTGCCGATACCCAGCGCGCCGCACAGCAGTGCGTAGCGGCGCGCAGAGCCCAGGCCGAGCGCGACCTGACGGTAACCGTGCAGCAGTATGCCGATGGCAAGCAGATTGAAAAGCAGGAATCCCTGGATGCCGCCGGGCACCTGGAACATCCGCCACTCCTGCCAGAACGCGGCATCGATCTGATGCAGCAGCAAGGACATCATCGTTGCCAGGTACCAGCGTTCCATGCGGTGTTTCCTGCTGCGGGAGCTTCATTCTAGCGATGATGGGCCCGCAGCCATCGCACTCAGTAGACGCGGAATTCGGCGCGGCAGCCGTCGCTGACCCATACACCGCGTCGGTCCCAGCCCCAGTTGCGGTCCTCGGTGCAGGTGGTGACCGATTTCTGCTTGACCAGCCGCACGTCATGACGGACGCGGATGCGGCACTGTTTCTCCTTGTTTTCGTAGGATTCGCAGACCAGGCGCTCGCCATCGCGATCACGGTCACGCCCACGCCCGGGCCAGCGGCCACGCCCGCGCTCTTCGGCGACGAATTCGGCGCGGCAGCCGTCGGTAACCCACAGCATGCCGCGGCGCTGTCCCCAGTTGTCATCTTCAACGCATCGCGTCACCGACAGCTGCCGCGCCAGTCGCGCGCGTCCTTCGAACGGGCACTGCTGGGTCTTGTTGAAGTGCGATTCGCAGGTCGTGCGCGGTGACGATTCGCTGTCGTAATCCTGGGCCGAGACGGTCGTTGCGGCCAGCAGCAGGGCAAGTGCAGAGCCGCCCAAGGGCAGTAGCAGGCGAAGGCTCATTGAAACCTCGGTTTGGGGATGGGACGCAAGAATGGCGCACGCATGGCGCTCTGCGACGACTGCGGGCTGCGCTGGCTCAGGACGGATTTATAAGTGTGCGACGGCGCATGCAGGGCGTTACATCCCGTATCATCCCGGGCACATCCGATTGCATCGGTTTACAGTTTTTTACACGTTCCAGCGCTTTCGGACGCGGTCTTCGGGCATCGCCCGTGGCCGCTGGCGCGGGTGCGGACAAGGATGTGCGGACCACGACGACCACAGGGGGTTGCGTTGATCAGCAGTATCGTCATTCATCGGTCGGCCGGCACAGGCGCGGCCGACGTGCAGGTCCTGGACACGACGTTCAAGGGCAAGCGTGTTTTTGTTGCGTGGGGCCTGCGTGGCCTGGAACTGACCCGCGAAGCCGAGCCGGAAGATACGGTTGCGGCCCGCGATGCCTTGCGGCGGGTTTCCCGCCAGGCCGACGGGCCGCGCAGCAGCGAGATTTTCATTGCCAGCCAATCGGGCGTGGCCATCAGTGTCTACCGGATGCTGACCGAAGCCCGCAGCGGTGACGCCGTGTTCTTCCTGTGCGATTCGCCACCGGTGGTGGAATGGCTGGTTACTTCGCTGGAAGTGCAACCCGAATCGCCTGCGTGACCGGACGCCTGACCGTGCAGTCGAGCCTGCTCGACTGCACCCCGCCGTGGGTTACGCCAACGCTGCGTCCACTGCCGCGCGCGCATGCAGGGTCGTGGTGTCGAACAGCGGCACCGGGCTGTCTTCGGCGCGTACCAGCAGCATGATCTCGGTACAGCCGAGAATGATCGCCTCGGCACCGCGGGCAACGAGGCGTTCAATCACTTCGACGTACACCTGCCGTGATCGCTCGTTGACCACCCCGGCGATCAGCTCCTGGTAGATGATTGCGTGTACCTCGCGGCGGTCATCGGCCTCCGGAACCAGTACGTCCAGGCCGAAGCGCTCGCTCAGGCGGCCACGGTAGAAGTCTTCCTCCATGGTGAAGGCGGTGCCGAGCAGGCCGACGCGCTGCAGACCGGCCTGCACGATCGCCGTGGCGGTCGGGTCGGCGATATGCAGCAAGGGCAGCGGGCAGGCCGCCTCGATCTCAGCAACGAGCTTGTGCATGGTGTTGGTGCAGATCAGCAGCAGTTCGGCGCCACCGGCCTGCAGCCGCTGTGCGGCATCGACCATTTCGTTGCCCAGGGCATCCCAGTCGCCGTCGTGCTGCAGCTGCTTGATGCGGGCGAAATCCAGCGACCACATCAGCAACTGCGCCGAATGCGCGCCGCCCAACCGCGCGCGTACCTCTTCGTTGATGAGGCGGTAGTACTGCGCCGAACTCTCCCAGCTCATGCCACCGATCAGGCCAAGCGTCTTCATGCGTGTCTCCGTGCCGGGGAAGGGCCATTGCAGCACATCAGAGGCCGGGATGCTGCGTGCCGGCTTGCCCGGCGCACGCAATCTTTGGTTGGCCCGTCGCAACCGCTGCCGACGCGCCTGATCGGCGCGATAATGGGCCAAGACAGGCAGAGGGCAGGGCGATGGGCGAATGCTGTGGCTGCGGCAAGACGCTGGATGTGGCGGCCATGCAGGCGCGCCACCGGCGCGTGCTGTGGATCGTCCTGCTGATCAACCTGGCGACGTTCCTGATGATGGTCGGCGCGTCGTGGTACAGCCACTCGTCGTCGTTGCTGTCCGGTGCGCTGGACAACCTGGGCGACGCGGCGACCTACCTTCTGAGCCTGCTGGTGGTGGGGGCCGGCGTGGCGGCCAAGGCGCGGGTTGCGTTGTTCAAGGGCGTGCTGATCCTGGCTGCGGCCGTGGCAGTTGCGGCGCAGATCGGATGGCGGCTGGCGCATCCGCAGGTTCCCCTGTTCGAAAGCATGGGCCTGGCCGCGCTGTTGAACCTGGCTGCCAACGGTTTCTGCCTGTGGCTGCTGACGCCGTATCGCAATGATGACGTGAACCTGGCATCGGCCTGGGAATGCGCACGCAACGATATCTTCGAGGGCGTTTCGGTGGTGCTGGCGGCGGGGCTGGTGGCGCTGTTCGGTGCCGGTTGGCCGGACCTGCTGGTCGCCATCGCGCTGCTGGTCGTGTTCCTGCGCTCGGCGCTGCGGGTGCTGCGCATCGCGATGACCGAGCTGCGCGCATCGCGCATTGCCACCGACTGAGCCGCACCGGCTGTAACCGTCGAATCGACCCCGGACTGTACATGGTGGTGACAGCCGCTGCGCACTATCCTTGCAGGGATTATTACGGTGGATGAAGTGATGGCCCTGCATACCTGGTGGTGGTTCCTGGCGACAGTCTTCGTGCTGTGTGGCACGCCGGGCCCGAACATGCTGCACATCCTGGGGCGCAGCGTCGGCCTGGGCTTCCGTCGCAGCGTGCCGGCCATGGCCGGTTGCCTGCTGGCGATGCTGCTGGTGCTTGCGGCGTCCGCGGCCGGCCTGAGCGCGGTGCTGCGATCATCGCCGATGCTGTTCGATGTGCTGCGCTACCTGGGTGTGGCCTACCTGGCCTGGCTGGGCATCAAGGCGTGGCGGGACAGCTACCGGCAGGCGCCGGTGGCGACAGACGTCGATGCAGCAGCGCTGGCGCCGGTGCACGGTGCCTGGGCAGTGTTCCGTGGTGGCCTGCTGGTGGGGTTGAGCAATCCCAAGCTGCTGCTGTTCGCCGCCGCGTTCCTGCCGCAGTTCGTCGACCCCGCGCGTGGCCAGGCCGTGCAGTACACGGTGCTGGTGGCGACCTTCGCCACCTGCGAACTGTTCTGGTACGTGATGTATGCCGCAGGCGGGCATGGGCTGCGCCGTTGGCTGGCAAAGCCATTTGCGCAACGCTGGTTCGAACGCCTGGTCGGCAGCGTGTTCCTCGCTTTCGCAGTGGCGCTGCTGCGCTTCCGGCCGCGCTGAGCGGGTTCGTTTCACGCCGCGCCTGCGGCCTGTTCACGCGTGTGGCATCGCGGCGTACCTAACCTGATCCCACCTTCAGTATTCCCGCCAGGGAGAGGATCAACATGATCAAGTGGGCCATCATTTTCGCCATCATCGGCCTGATCGCTGGTGCGCTGGGTTTCGGCGGCATCGCCGGCGCTGCCGTGGGCATCGCGAAGTTCCTGTTCTGGGCCGGCATCATCATTGCCGTTGTACTGTTCGTGCTTGGCATGACCGTCGCCAAGAAGGTCGCCTAGCCCGGGTGTTCGTGCAGCAGCGCGTTCAATGCGTGCTGCTGTGCGAGAACAGGTTGATGACCAGCACGCCGGCACAGATCAGGCCGATGCCGATCAGCGCCGGAGCGTCCAGACGCTGCTTGAACACCAGCAGTCCGATCAGCGAGATCAGCACGATGCCGACGCCGGACCAGATCGCATAGGCGATGCCGGTGGGGATCGACTTCATCGTCAGCGACAGCAGGTAGAAGCACACACCGTAACCGGCAAGCGCGCCCAGCGTGGGACCGAGCCGGGTCATGCCTTCGGATGCCTTGAGCAGGGACGTGGCGATCACCTCCAGCACGATCGCACCGGCCAGGTAGACATATGGGTTCATCGAATCCTCCTGCTCATGCCGGTTCGCACAGCTTCAGTGCCTCCAAGGCCATGGCCTGGGCATTCTGGCGCTCGTCTTCGTCCAGCGGCCGCCCATAGGCGGTGGCCCAGTAACCATCGGCAACGCAACGCGCGGCGTACAGGCGCGGATCGCTGGCTTCATCCGGGAACTCGGCGAGCATGCCGCGCAGCCACGTGCGCCAGTAGACCAGAAGCGCCGGCTCCAGCATGTTGCCCATGGTGAGCCCGATGTCGTTGATCTGCTCCTGCTGCAGCAGATGCTCGAAATTCACCTGCACATAGGCACGGCTGAAGCCGCCATGGCGGCGCGGGGACTGTCGCAGCACCGCACGCACTCTGTCCTCGAAGTCGGCGATGAGCGAGGTCAGCGTCGCCTCGATCAGGTCCTGCTTGCTGCTGAAGTGATGGAACAGCGCGCCCTTGCTGACACCGGCGGCGTCGGCGACGTCCTGCACGGTGAGGGCCGCCAGCCCATTCTGGCCGAGGGTATGGGCGGTCGCGTGCAGCAGTGCCTGGCGCACGCTGTCGGGCGCCTTGCGGCGGGAGCGGGGAGGGGATTCTGTCATGGGGGGGACGAAACCGACTGGACGGTATGATTGTAGCGCGGGGGCGATGCACCCGGCGCGCACGATCAGGTCTTGAGCTCACTGCAGATAGAACGCGATGCCGGTGCCGAGCTGCAGGTCGGGGCTGTTGTGATTGAGGCCCAGGTCGAACGAGGCGTCCAGCTGCACGTTCGGCCGCAGCATCCAGGTCAGGCCTGCGCCGGCGATGGCCTGGTCGGGTTGCTGGTTGGCGTGGGTGAAACCGGCTTCGAGATAGGTGCCAAGCCGCTCGGTCACGCTCAACGAGAGGCTGGGCGACCAGGTGGTGCTGCGCTGGCCGGCGCCACGCTGATGACTGCCATACAGCGCGCCGCTCCAGCGGTCGTTGAAGCTGTGCTCGACGCTGGCGGCCAGCGCGTACTGGCGGCCGTCGCTGAAGGCTGCATCGCCACGCGCGATCACCCCGCTGGCCAGCAGCGCCCACGCCGTGTGCTCGGTACTGCCGGGACCTGCCCATTTCAGTCCGACGGTGCTGTTGCCGGCACCGCGCTGCTGCGTGCGCGGCATGTCGGGGCCACGTTCTCGCTGACGCTGCCATGGCGTGGACGCCAACTGCAGTTCCCAGCCCCGCGCCAGGCCCGTGCGCAGCAGCAGGTCGCTGGACAGCGTCGTCGTGCGCAGGCCGTCGCGATCACGCTCACGTTGATAGCTGGGCAGGCCCAGTTCGACGGCAAGGCCGCCACGCGGCACCGTGTCGGTGCCGAAGCCGATGCCGGGACGATCGAAGCTGGGAGGTTCCGCGCCCAGCACCGGGGTACTGGCCAACGACAGGGCGATCAACAAGGTGTGGCGCATGCGGGTTCCGTCTCGCAGGGGGTCTTCAGCATGCCCGGCGATACCGTGCGCGCGGCGTGAGCCGCACCGCTCAGTCGCTGATGCGGGCGAAACGCGCCTGCGGGCCGTGCTCGCCGGGCACCTGCTCAATGAACATCGCATAGGGCCGCACCCACAGGCCGCCCTCGCCATACAGAGCGCGGTAGAGAACCATCGGCTGCAGCGTCTCACTGCTGCGGACGATGTCGATCACTTCGTACTCGCCACCCTTGAAGTGGCGGTAGCGGCCAGGTGCCAGCGCGGGCAGCGGGGTCAGGTCGGTCATTGGTGGGCCCGTTACCTGCGTGCCGGCGACGCCGGGGTGGCGCAGTAGGCATCGATGGCTTCGGCGGTGTTGGCCAGGCCCTGCGCCTGTGCCAGTTCCCACGGGCGCTCGCAGCGCTGGGTGCGTTCGCACCACTGATAGCCGGCCGAACCGATGCAACCGTGCGCATCGCGATCGCCACCGACCACGGGTGTGGCGGCGTCATGGGTGACTGGTTTTTCCGGGCTGGCACACGCGGCCAGAGCCAGCAGCGGGATCAGCATCAGGACTTTCATGGGCGCGGCTCCGTGCCGTAAACCGACAGTCTGTTCGGTCCCGGCAGCAGCGGCAAGCATCGCTGGCCGATCCTCAACTCAGCGATGCGCGGACCAGTTCCTCGATCAATACCACGTAGCTGGCGGCGAAATAGAACTTCAGCAGCGTCGAACGCTGCAGTGGAAGCGAGGTGCGCATGTGGAAGGGGCCCCTGTTGATGACGGTAGTGTGAAGCGCGGCTGACTCCGTGACAAGGGTCACGGAATGAGTTTCCTAAATGGCCTCAGGGATGTGATGGAGGGCGCTTTCTGAGGGGCTTGTAGGGAGTTTTCGGATAAATCCGATAGGTCTTCCCCGAAGTGCTGGCTAGGCTGGTCGGGCATCGGAGATCGGCGCTCGCGCCGGTCCCGGATTTCCCAGAAACGCAGGAGCCCGCCATGGTCATCACTGTCCAATGCAACGCCCAGCGCTGGTCCGTGCTGGATCCGCATACACGCTCCACCCAAATGTTCAGTAGCGGCGCGGCTGCCTTCGATGCCGCTGTCTCGCGGGCCAGCGAGCACCACCGCCGTACCGGCCAGCACAGCACCGTGCGCGTGGAAGCACTGGGCACCGCGGTGGACGCGCTGCACTTCGGCCGCTGAGCCACCGCAGCCGCAGTCAGTTGCGGTTGGGTTGGTTGAATGGGGGAAAAACCGCCGTCGCGGCTCCCTCTGTGCGCCACGCCGGGAATCCCTGATGCTTGCCTCCACCGTATTCACCTGGAGACAAGGGATGGGCAAGGGACTCACTTGGCGCACCGTGGCGTGCACCGTGTTGCCGATGATGGCTGCCGCAGGCGGCGTGCAGGCGCAGAACTATGGCTACGACGATCGCTACGATGATCGTGGTGGCAATGGCATCGTGCGCTGCGAATCGATCAAGAACCGCAGCAACGAGTGCCGGCTGGAAGGGCGTGCGCGCATGATCCGCCAGTTGTCCGGCTCCCCCTGCGTGGAAGGTGAGACCTGGGGCCAGTCCCGTTATGGTGTCTGGGTTACCCAGGGCTGCCGTGCCGAATTCGTCGGTGAATACCGGCGGCCGGGCGGTGGCGGCGGTGGTTGGGGCGGCGGCGGTGGCAACGGCTGGGGCGGAAGCCAGTGGGGTGGTGGCGGCCAGGTGATTGCCTGCCATTCCAATGACCGGCGCCAGCAGTACTGCGATGCGCAGGTTCGTCGCGGCGTGCGTCTGGTACGACAGGAATCGCGCAGTGCCTGCATCGAAGGCCAGACCTGGGGCTGGGACCGCCGTGGCATCTGGGTCAGCAATGGCTGCAGGGCCCAGTTCCAGGTGAACTGAGCGGCTGTCGCAATCGGCTCAAGATCAGAAAAATCTGATGGCGATCACACTTCTTTCCTCGTATTGTCGACTCCCGGGACGCCTTGCGCGTCCCGGTTCGCACTGGCCATTCCTGTCGCGCCTGGTGCGGTCATTCTCTCGTCGTCGATACGCTGTTCAAGGAGTGAGCAACGCATGTTGATCCGACTGCAATGTGAGCAGCGCCAATGGCGCGTGCTGCACCCGGACAAGCCGGAGCCGATCGAGTTCCGCGATGGCGTCCGTGCCTTCGATTTCGCCGAAACCCTGGCCCGCCTGCATTTCACCGATACCGGCCAGCGCGCCTCGGTGCGGGTGGAGTCCAGCGGTGCGTTTGTCGAGGCGATCAGCTACGGCTGAGCACGCCGCTTGTCGGCACGGTCCGCGCCATCCACGCATGGCGTGGATCTGCTTTTGCGCCACCAGCAATCTGGTAGATCCACGCCATGCGTGGATGAGGAACCTGGGGAGCCACGCATGGCCTGGCCCCACCAGACCCCTGCAACGCTCTCAGCCCGCCGCGCTCAACGGCGGGTTGCCGGCGGCCAGCTGCGGCCAGCGCTTGAGCAGGGCCGCACGGATGCCGGCCGCATCGATGCCGGCCTCGGCCAGCAGGTCCTCGCGGCTGGCGTGATGCTGGAAGGCATCGGGCAGGCCCAGGTGCAGGATCGGACGCAGCACGTCCTCGGCATTGAGCAGTTCGGCCACGGCCGAACCTGCGCCGCCCGCCACCACGTTGTCTTCGATCGTCACCAGTGCGTCGTGCTGGTTGGCCATCGCCAGCACCAGCTCGCGATCGAGTGGCTTGATGAAACGCATGTTGACCACGCTCAAACCCAGTTCGCGACCCACCTGTTCGGCGGCGGCGACGGTGCTGCCGAAGGCGAGCAGGGCGACGCGGTTGCCCTGCAGGCGCAGCTCGCCCTTGCCGATCGGCAGGGTCGACAGATCGCTGCCGGCATCCACGCCGGTACCGCTGCCGCGCGGGTAGCGCACCGCAGCCGGGCCGGGGTGCTGCAGGCCGGTGCTGAGCATCTGCCGGCACTCGGCCTCGTTGGAGGGTGCCATCACCACCATGTTCGGCACGCAGCGCAGGAAGCTGAGGTCGAGGTTGCCGGCGTGGGTTGCACCATCCGGGCCGACGACGCCGGCGCGATCGATCGCGAACAGCACATCCAGGTCCTGGATGGCCACGTCATGCACCAGCTGGTCGTACGCGCGCTGCAGGAAGGTGGAATAGATCGCCACTACCGGCTTGCCGCCCTGGGTGGCCATGCCTGCGGCCAGGGTCACCGCGTGCTGCTCTGCGATGGCCACATCGAAGTAGCGCTGCGGATATTCCCTGCTGAAGCGCACCAGGCCCGAACCTTCGCGCATTGCCGGAGTGATGCCATACAGACGCGGCTCGGCCGCAGCGGCGTCACACAACCAGTCGCCAAACACATCGGTATAGGTGGGCTTCTTCGCGCCGGTCTTGGCCACCAGGCCTTTGTCCGGATCGAACGGGCCCACCGCGTGGTAACCGATCTGGTCACCTTCGGCCGGCTCGTAACCCTTGCCCTTGGTGGTCATCACATGCAGCAGCTTCGGGCCCTTGGAGGCACGCAGCGTCTTCAGCGCGGACAGCAGCGCCGGCAGGTCATGGCCATCGATCGGCCCGGTGTAATGGAAGCCCATTTCCTCGAACATCGTGGACGGCACGAACATGCCCTTCCAGTGTTCTTCCCAGCGCTTCACGAAACGCGCGGGATTGTTCTTCTTGTCGCCGAGGATCTTCTTGCCGCCTTCGCGCAGCGCATTGAGCGTGCGGCTGCCGGTGGCGCGGCCGAGCATCTTGGTCAGCCCGCCCACTGCCTCGGAAATCGACATGTTGTTGTCGTTGAGGATCACCAGCAGGTTCGGTTCCGGTTCCATGCCGCCGGCGTGCATCAGTGCTTCGAACGCCATGCCGGCGGTCATCGCACCATCGCCGATCACGGCCACGACCTTGCGGTCGTCACCTTCGGTCTGGCGCGCGATGGCCATGCCCAGTGCCGCCGAGATCGAGGTCGAGGAGTGGCCGACGCCAAAGGTGTCGTATTCGCTCTCTTCGCGCTTCGGGAACGGCGCGACGCCGTCCTTCTGCTTGACGGTGTGGATCTCGTCGCGGCGACCGGTGAGGATCTTGTGCGGATAGGTCTGGTGGCCGACGTCCCAGACGAGCTGGTCGACCGGGGTCTGGTACAGGTAGTGCAGGGCCACGGTGAGCTCGATCACGCCCAGGCCGGCGGCGAAGTGGCCGCCGCTTTTGCCAACCGATTCGATCAGGTAGGCACGCAGTTCATCGGCAACCGCCGTCAGTTCGGATTCGTCGAACGTGCGCAGGTCATCCGGTGTCTGGATGCGCGCGAGGCGGGGATAGCGGGCAGAGTCGATCATCATGTTCGCACTTGTTCTGAACGCCCATTTTCGCCCTCAAACGGGGGTGGGGCAAGCAAACGCCGCCGTCCGTGACAGGACGGTGAGGGTTGCATTCCCGGGAGTTCAGGTGCAGAGCTTGGAACGCTTGGGCAGCTGGGCCCTCAGGAATGCCATCTGGTCGGCCAAGATGTTGCGGTTGGACAGGATCAGGTGCTCGATCCAGCTCGGCCGGTACGGCACTGCCAGCAGTGGCATGCCGGCTTGTTGCGGGGTGCGGTCGCTCTTGCGCGAATTGCAGTGGAAGCACGCGGTGACTACGTTTTCCCAGGTATCCAGGCCGCCTTTGGACAAGGGCATGACATGGTCGCGGGTCAGGGTCGGGCGTCCAAACTGCTGGCCGCAGTAAAGGCAGAGATGGGCGTCGCGGGCGAACAGGGCCGGGTTGGTCAGGTTCGGTGTCGGGTCCAGTGCACGCGAGCGGGCATGGCCGCGCGCGGCGATGATCGGGTGCAGGTCCATTCCGCTCTGCATGCCACTGCGACGATTGGTCCCACCGTGGATGTGCAGGCAGGGATCGCCGAGGGTCCAGGCGACGGCATCGCGGGCGTAGAGGCAGGCGGCGTCCTGCCAGGTGATCCAGTCCAGGACCCGGCCATGACCATCCAGTGAGAGCAGCCGGACCGTGCCGGGGCGATGCAGCGTCGTGGCGTTGGGCGATGCTTCGGCGCCCGGAGCAGAAAACGGAGCTCCGGCTTCGATCAGACCCAAGCGTGTAGTGTCTGTC
>Ga0256880_1000324_pt1 | contig 12695 bp, 10 predicted proteins | sample MC6MC0438MT_FD_186348 | JGI IMG/M metagenome (GOLD analysis project Ga0256880, IMG submission 186348) | Metatranscriptome of enriched soil aggregate microbial communities from Iowa State University, Ames, United States - MC6-MC0438-MT... | ecosystem: Environmental > Terrestrial > Soil >... | reverse complement strand
CGGCAGATCAAGCGCTTAGTGTGAGGAATCCAGCGCGCGGCCGTGGCCTTCCTGGCCGATCTGGTCGTGCAGGTCGGGGTTGGCCTGCAAGTTGCGCTTGCTCCAGCGCATGAACACCACCATCAGCACGGCGACCACGGTGCCGAAGATCACGATGATGATGTTGATGGGCAGTTGCAGCCAGAGCAGCAGCGTGTACATCGCCACCATCAGCAGGATGTTCAACTGTTCGTTGAAGTTCTGGACCGCAATCGAATGGCCCGCCGACAGCAGCACGTGGCCGCGATGCTGCAGCAGCGCGTTCATGGGCACGACAAAGAAGCCCGCCAGGCCGCCGGTGAGCAGCAGCAGCAGGTAGACGCTCCACGGCGAGTACACCAACGGCATCAGCAGCACGACCAGCCCCATGGCGGCGCCCACCGGCAGCACGGCCAGGGCACGGCGCAGCGGAATCCGGCCCGCCAGGATCGACCCCACGACCGTGCCCAAGGCCGCCACGCCCATCAGCATCGACGCCTTGTCCAGCTGATAGCCCAGGTGGCTGCGGCCCCATTCGATCACGATCAGTTGCAACGTGGCGCCCGCGCCCCAGAAGAGCGTGGTGACGGCCAGCGAAATCTGGCCCAGCTTGTCTTTCCACAACACGCAAACGTAGCCCCAGAACGTGCGGATCAGGCGCACCGGGTTCTTTTGCTGCGGCGGATAGCGCACGTGGGTGCGCGGAATCATCAGGTTGCACAGCGCCGCCAGCAGGTAGACGAAGGCGATCACCAGAATGGCCGCTTCGGCGGGCGTGTGCACCAGGTTGCCGATGAACGAATGGCTGAGCAGCGCGGTGGACACCGACGACGAAATAAGCAGCCCGCCCAGCACCGTGCCCAGAATGATGGAGAAAACCGTCAGGCCTTCGATCCAGCTATTGCCCTTGACCAGCATGTGCGGGGGCAGCATTTCGGTGACGATGCCGTACTTGGCGGGTGAATAGGCGGCCGCGCCGATGCCGACGACCGCGTAGGCCGCGCACACCAGATAGGTTTGATATTCAGGCGCGACGCCGATGCTGGCGTACGAGAACATCAGCAGGCAGCCGGCGACTTTCAGAGCGTTGGTGGAGAACATCACGCGGCCCTTGGGGAAGGAGTCGGCCAGGGCGCCAACAAAGGCCGCCAGGACCACGTAGGCCAGCGCGAACGACCACTTCATCATGGGCGCCAGCCAGTCAGGGCCGTGCAGCTCCTGTATCAAGGCGATGGCTGCGATGAACAGCGCATTGTCCGCCAATGACGAGAAGGCCTGCGCGGCCATGACCAGATAGAAACCACGTTTCAAGAATGTCCCCGTTCTTTGGCCTGAGCCTGGCCAGTCCGCGTGAAAATTATGTGTCGTGCCAAAAAGTGTCAGGGAGTATAGCCGGTGGCTGGAGCTGCACCATTGCGCGTTTGCCCGCGGGTTGACCGTTGCTGACGTTTAGGGACAGACTGCCTGCGGTATCATACGACCCATATGTGAGCCGGCCCTTGATGGGCCGGTTTGCAATCTATGCGGCAGGTCCGTTAACGCCTTTCGTTCAACCCACCCCGTCGTCATCGTACTGTGCGTCTCACTCAGCTAAAACTCGCCGGCTTCAAGTCCTTCGTTGATCCCACCGTGATCCCCGTGCCCAGCCAATTGGTGGGCGTGGTGGGTCCCAATGGCTGCGGGAAATCGAACATCATTGACGCGGTGCGCTGGGTGCTGGGCGAGGCCAAGGCCTCGGAACTGCGCGGCGAGTCCATGCAGGACGTCATTTTCAACGGCTCCGGCAACCGCAAGCCCGCGGCGCGGGCCTCGGTGGAAATGGTGTTCGACAACAGCGAAGGGCGCGCCGCCGGGCAATGGAGCACGTACGCCGAAATCGCCGTGCGCCGCGTGTTGACCCGCGACGGCACCAGCAGCTACTTCGTCAACAACCAGCAAGTCCGCCGCCGCGACATCCACGACATCTTCCTGGGCACGGGCCTGGGCGCACGTGGGTACGCCATCATCGGGCAGGGCATGATCAACCGCCTGATCGAGGCGCGCCCTGAAGAGCTGCGGGTGTTCCTGGAAGAAGCGGCCGGGGTGTCGCGCTACAAAGAGCGCCGCCGCGAAACCGAAAACCGCCTGTCCGACACGCGCGAAAACCTCACCCGCGTGGAAGATATTCTGCGCGAACTGAACAGCCAGCTGGAAAAGCTTGAGGCGCAGGCCGAAGTGGCCACGCGCTATCGCGAATTGCAGGCCGACGGCGAAAAGAAGCAGCATTCCCTGTGGTTCCTGAAGGAAACCGGGGCACGCGAAGAGCGCGCCAAGAAAGCTCAGGAAATGGCGCAGGCCCAAAACGAGCTCGAATCCGCCATTGCCGGCCTGCGGGCGGGCGAGGCCGCGCTGGAATCCCGGCGTCAGGCTCACTATGCGGCTAGCGACGCCGTCCACACCGCGCAAGGCGCGCTGTACGAAGCCAACGCCCAGGTCAGCCGCCTGGAAGCCGAAATCCGCCATGTGGTGGATTCGCGCAACCGCTTGCAGTCCCGCCGCGACCAGCTTCAGCAGCAGATCGCGGAATGGACCAGCCAGCGCGAGCACTGCACCGAACAGATCGCCCAGGCCGAAGACGACCTGGCCGCCGCCGCCGCCCGCACGGAAGAAGCGCGCGCCACGGCGGAAGACGCGCAGGCGGGCTTGCCCTCGGTCGAGCAGCGCGTGCGCGAAGCCGCGTCTGGCCGCGACGAGATGCGCGCCGCCCTGGCCCGCGTCGAACAGAACCTGGCGCTGGTCGCGCAGACCCAGCGCGACGCCGACCGCCAAATGCAGGTCCTGGAGCAACGCCGCGAGCGGCTGCAGCAGGAACTGCGCGAATTGCACGCTCCGGACCCCGTCCGCCTGGAGCAACTGGCCGGCGACCGCCTGGCCGGCGAAGACCAGCTGGAAGAAGCGCAGGAAGAACTGGCCACGCTGGAAGGCCGTGTGCCGGAAGCGGATGCCGAACGCAGTCGCGCCCAGGCCGCCGCCCAGACCGACGCCCAGAATCTGGCGCGTCTGGAAGCCCGTCTGTCCGCGCTGGTGAAGTTGCAGGAAGACGTGCAGAAGCAGGGGGCGCTGGAGCCCTGGCTGGCCAAGCACGAGCTCGCCGGGCTGTCGCGCCTGTGGCAGAAGCTGCATGTCGAGCCGGGCTGGGAAACCGCCCTGGAATCCGCGCTGCGCGAACGCATGGCGTCGATGGAAGTGCGCAACCTGGATTGGGCCCGCGCCTTCGCTGAAGACGCGCCGCCCGCCCGGCTGGCGTTCTACCAATTGCCCGTGGCGGCCCCGACGCCGCCCGCGCCCGCCGGCCTGACGCCGCTGGCCAGCTTGCTGCGTATCACCGACCCTGATCTGCGCACGTTGCTGAACGACTGGCTGGCGGGTATTTACACCGCCACCGATGTGACGCAGGCCCTGGCCATGCGCGCAACCTTGCCCGCCGGCAGCGCCTGCGTGGTCAAGGCCGGCCACCTGATCGACGCGCACAGCGTGCGCTTCTACGCGCCGGATTCCGAACAGGCCGGCCTGCTGGCGCGCCAGCAGGAAATCGAAAACCTGCAACGCGAGATCAAGGCGCAGCAACTGATCGCCGATCAGGCGCGCGCCGCGGTTGCTCGCGCCGAAGCGGCCTGGCAGCAAGTGTCGCAGGCCATCGCCCCGGCGCGCACGCGCGTGGCCGAAGTCACGCGCCGGGTGCATGACATCCAGCTGGAGCACTCGCGGCTGCAACAGCAAGCCGAGCAATCTGGCGAACGCGCTTCGCGCTTGCGCCAGGACCTGGAAGAAATCAAGGTTCAGGAAGAAGACCTGCGCGCCACACGCGAAGAGGCCGAAGCCCGCTTCGAGACGCTGGACGAAGAACTGGCCGAACATCAATCCCGTTTTGCCGATGCCGAAATCGACGGCGAAACGTTGGCCGCCCAGGCCGAAGCCGCCCGCACGCGTCTGCGTGAACTGGAGCGCGCCGCACAGGAAGCGGAATTCGCCGAGCGCGGCATCCAGGTCCGCATTACCGACTTGCAGCGTAATCAGCAATTGGCCGCCGACCAGAGCCAGCGCGGCACGGTCGAACTCGAACAACTGATGGGCGACCTGGTTGAGCTGGATGCGTCCGCGTCCCAGGCCGGCCTGCAAGATGCGCTGGAAGCGCGCGCCGAGCGCGAGGAAGCGCTGTCGCGCGCGCGCCAGGAAATGGAAAATCTGGCCGCCTTGCTGCGCGGCGCCGACGAAGACCGGCAGCAGCAAGAGCAGACGCTGGAACCGCGCCGTGCGCGCATCATGGAATTGCAGTTGCAGGAACAGGCGGCCCGTCTGGCCGAAGAGCAGTTCACCGAACAGCTGAACGCGCGTGAAGTCGACCGCGAGGCGCTGGCGCAAGACTTGGCCAATCAGCCCGACGAATGGCGCCGCGCCAGCTGGCTGCAGCAGGAAGTGGGGCGCATCTCGCGCCAGATCGAATCGCTGGGTTCGGTCAACCTGGCGGCGCTGGACGAATTGAACACGTCACGCGAACGCAAGGGCTTCCTGGATTCGCAACACCAGGACTTGATGACCGCCATCGAGACCCTGGAAGACGCCATCCGCAAGATCGACCGCGAAACCCGCGAGCTGCTGCAAGAGACGTTCAACATCGTGAACGGCCACTTCGGCGAGCTCTTCCCCAAGCTCTTTGGCGGCGGCGAGGCCAAGCTCAGCATGACCGGCGAGGAAATTCTCGACGCGGGCGTGCAGGTAATGGCCCAGCCGCCCGGCAAGCGCAACAGCACGATTCACCTTTTGTCCGGCGGCGAAAAAGCGCTGACCGCGACTGCGCTGGTGTTCGCGCTGTTCAAACTGAATCCGGCGCCGTTCTGCTTGCTGGACGAAGTGGACGCGCCGCTGGACGACGCCAACACCGAACGCTACGCCAACCTGGTCGCCAACATGAGCGAGCAAACCCAATTCTTGTTCATTTCGCACAACAAGATCGCCATGCAGATGGCCAAGCAACTGATCGGTGTAACCATGCAAGAGCAAGGGGTTTCGCGTATCGTTGCGGTAGATATAGATTCGGCCGTGCAAATGATGGCCTCCGAAGCGGCATAACCCCCAATATTTAGAATGGCGCCGCCCTCCCGGCGCGGGATTTACACATGAGTGATTTGCAGATTGGGCTGATCGCCCTGGGCGTCTTGCTGATACTGCTGGTGCTGGGATTCAACTGGTGGCAGGATCGGCGCGTCCGGCGCAAGATGCAGAGCCATTTCCCCACCTCTGAACAAGATCCGTTGCTGGGTGCTGGCGCAGGGGCTGCGGCCGGCACGTCGGCAGCGGCCACCGCGGGCATGACCCGTCGCGAACCCGGCATGGGTGGCGACGCGCCGCGCGCGCCCGGCCAGCCCGCACCGGTTGATCCGGGCAGCGATGCTGACGACGCCGAAGAACCCGATCCCGCTTGCGAAGTGGTCATCGAAATCAATTTCGCTGAACCCGTGCGTGGCGCGGATTTGCTGCCCTACATGCAAAGCCTGCGCCACGTGGGCCGCAAGCCCATGCGCGTCTTCGCCGAAACCGACCAGCGCCGCCATCGTGCGCGCGTGCATGCCGGCGAGTCGTACGCGTCCATGCAATTGGCCGTGTTGCTGGCCAACCGCAGCGGCCCGCTGACCGCCATCGAATGGTCGCAAGCCTGGGCTCGTGCCCAGGACATGGCCGAACGTTTCGACGCCACCATCGAAGGCCCGGACCAGCAAGCCGTGCTGGAGCAGGGCGCTCGCCTGGACGACACCTGCGCCGCGCTGGACACCCAGGTTGGCCTGACCTTGTTGCTGGGCGCAGCTCAGCCCGCCGCCGAAGTGCTGGCCGTGGCCCGCGATACCGGCTTCGTGTCGGACGGCAACCGCCTGGCCTGGCCTGCTGAAAATGGCGTCACCCGCTTCACCTTGGCGCGCGCCGACGGCGCTGCGTTCGACGCGGGCATGGGCGGCGTTGAGCGCCTGTACCTGCTGCTGGATGTGCCGTGCGCACCCGCTGACACCCGCGCCTTTGGCCGCATGGTCGATGTGGGCCGCGACCTGGCCTCGCGCTTGCGCGCTGAATTGGTCGATGACCAGGGCAAGCCGCTGGCTGATGGGTCGGAAACGGTCATCGACGAGCGGCTGCAAGTGCTGTTCGAACAGCTCGAGCAAGCGGGCCTGCCCGCCGGAAGCGAGCGTGCTCAACGGGTGTTTGCTTAATGAGCAGCAAGTCCGAAGGGGAAAATGCGGCCCAAACCGCAGCGCGCCTGCGCGCCGAACTTGAGCAGCACAACGTCCGCTATTACGTCTACGACGAGCCGTCCATCTCGGATGCCGAGTACGACGGCCTGATGCGCCAGCTTGAAGCCCTTGAGGCCGAGCACCCTGAACTGGTTACGCCCGAATCGCCCACGCAACGCGTGGGTACGGCGCCGGTGTCCGCCTTCGGCAGCGTGCGTCACGCCGTGCCGATGCTGTCGCTGAATAACGCGTTCGACGAAGAAGAAGTCGCGGCGTTCGACCGCCGCGTGACGGATACGCTGCGCGGCGCGGGCCTGCTGGGCCCGGCGCAGCAAGCCGACTATTTCTGTGAGCTGAAGCTGGACGGGCTGGCGATCAGCCTGCGCTACGAGGACGGCCGTCTGGTGCAGGCCGCAACGCGCGGCGATGGCCAGACAGGCGAAGACGTCACGTCAAACATTCGCACGATCAAGGCGATTCCGCTGCAACTCAAGGGTGCAGCCCCTAAAGTGCTGGAAGTGCGCGGCGAAGTGCTGATGAACCGCGCCGACTTCGAAAAGCTGAACGTGGCCCAAGCCAAGCGCGACGAGAAAATCTTCGTCAATCCGCGCAACGCCGCGGCCGGCAGCTTGCGCCAGCTTGACCCCCGCATCACCGCTAAACGGCCCTTGCGATTCTTCGCCTACGGTTGGGGCGAGGTGCAGGGCCTGCCTGGCACGCAAAACGGTCTCTTCGACGAAGCCTCGGCAGGCGCGGGGCAAGCCTCGCAACTGCCCGAGAAATCACACGGCGCGATGCTGGCCTGGCTGCATGAGCTGGGCTTGCCGGTCAACCTGATGCATAACCACCGCGCGACGGGCGCCGAAGGCCTGATGGCCTTCTACGCCAAGGTTGGCGCGATGCGCCCGACCTTGCCCTACGACATTGACGGCGTGGTCTACAAAGTGGATTCGCTGCCCGCCCAGAAGGTGTTGGGCTTTGTGGCGCGCGCCCCGCGCTTCGCGCTGGCGCACAAGTTCGCCGCCGAAGAAGCCACGACGACGTTGCTGGATATTGAAGTGCAGGTGGGCCGCACGGGCGCCATCACCCCGGTCGCGAGGCTGAAGCCCGTGTTCGTGGGCGGCGTCACCGTCACCAACGCCACCTTGCACAACGAAGACGAGATCCGCCGCAAGGATGTACGCAAGGGCGATACGGTCATCGTGCGCCGTGCGGGCGACGTGATTCCCGAAGTGCTGGGGCCCGTGCTGGAAAAGCGGCCCGACGACGCGCAGGAATTCGTCATGCCCACGGCCTGCCCGGTCTGCGGCTCGGCCATCGAACGGCTGGAAGATGAAACTATCGCCCGTTGCACCGGTGGCCTGTTCTGCGGCGCGCAGCGCAAGCAGACGCTGTGGCACGCCGCCAGCCGCAAGGCGCTGGACATCGAAGGGCTGGGCGAAAAGCTGGTGGACCAACTGGTCGACAGCGGACGCGTCAAGACGCTGGCCGACCTGTTCAGCCTGCGTCCGTTGGAGCTGGTGGGGCTGGACCGCATGGGCCAGAAATCTGCCGACAACCTGGTGGCCGCCATCGACAAGGCGCGCGCGCCGGGTCTGAACCGTCTGCTGTTCGCGCTGGGCATTCGCCATGTGGGCGAAACGACGGCGCGCGATGTGGCGCGGCATTTCGGCAGCATTGACGCCATCATGGATGCCGACGAAGACGCCTTGTCGTCGGTGCCGGATGTGGGGCCGGTGGTGGCGGCATCCATCCGCCGTTTCTTTGCCGAACAGCACAACCGCGATGTGATCGAGCAGTTGAAGGCGCAAGGCGTGAATCCCGTTGCCGAGGCGGCACCGCAAGACACGACGCTGGCGGGCAAGACCTTTGTGCTGACCGGCACGCTGCCCAACTGGACGCGCGAAGAAGCGTCCATGCACATCCAGGCCGCGGGCGGCAAAGTCAGCGGCTCGGTGTCCAAGAAGACGGCCTATCTGGTGGCAGGCGCTGAGGCGGGCAGCAAGCTCACCAAGGCGCAGGACCTGGGCGTGACCGTGTTGGACGAAGATGCATTGAAAGAGCTGTTGGGGATGTCATAGCCAAAGCTGCACGCCCCAGGGCGCGCAGCTTTTTGTTTTGAGGCGTTGCCCTCGATCCGCACAGGCGAAAAAAAACTGCCCGCATCGGCGGGCAGTTTCGGGTCTGGCGCAGGCTTACTGAATCTTGGCCTTGTCGCGCAGTTGCTTCTGGTAGTCGGCCAGGGTTTGCTGGCGCAGCATTTCTTCCAGTTGCGGACGGACTTGATCCAGCGGCGGGAATTCCACCGGGCGGGTGTCCTCAACCTTGATGATGTGCCAGCCGAATTGGGTTTGGACCGGCTTGTCGACCAGTTCGCCCTTCTTCAGTTGGGTCACAGCTTGTGCGAACGGCTGGACGTAGTTGGTCGGGGGAGCCCAACCCAGATCGCCACCCTTTTCGGCGCTGCCGGGGTCCTTCGAGTTCTTCTTGGCCAGATCGTCGAACTTGTTCTTGTTGCTCTTGATCTGAGCCAGCAGGTCATTGGCCGTCTTCTCGTCTTCGACGAGGATATGACGGACCTTGTATTCCATCTTGCCGGCTTGTTCCTTCTTGATCTTCTCGTATTCCGCCGTGACCTTGGCGTCCGACACCGGGTTCTTGGCCAGGTAGTCGGCCATCAGGGCGCGGACCAGGATGCCTTGGCGGGCCAGTTCGATCTCGGTCTGAACGTCGGCCTGCTTGGCGATGCCGCTGGATTCAGCAGCTTGCACGAAGATTTGGCGGTTGATCATTTCCTGCTTGACCTGTTCGCGCAGTTGCGGCGAATCGGTCGCGCCTTGGCTGACCAGCAGCTTGACGAATTGATCCAAATTCTTTTGCGGAATGGCCTTGCCGTTAACGGTGGCCACGTTCTGCGCGAAAGCAGGCACGGCGATGACGCAGGCCGCAGCCAGCATGACGATGCGTTTCATGAATATCCTTTTACTTTCTATTTGGGAGCCTGGGCATCTAGCGCAAGCGCATGAATCGGATAGGGGATCAAATCTTGCAAATGATGATACACCAGCCTATGACGCGCCACGGCGGAGAGCCCTGCAAAGCAAGGCGCCACGATGTGCACGCGATAATGGCCGGCGCCGTTTTTACTGCCTTCGTGGCCGGCATGCAAATGCGAGTCGTCCAGAATGTCCAAAGTGAGGGGTTCCAGGGCGGCTAGGCGCTCCCGGATCAGGGCGATGCGATCGGTGGTGTCTGACATGGCGGCAATATGAAAGTTCCGGCGCGCGCAACTGTTGGTGCGCGCGCCGAGGGTTTATTAGGCCGTCTGGCGGATCAGGGCTTGGAGGGCGGTGTGCCGGAGCCGGCGTTTTCGTCCGTCTGGATGTGCTTGCCCAGCCACACTGACTGGCCAATCACGAAGACGACCATCAGGCCCATCAGGCCAAATGCCTTGAAGCTCACCCATTGCGATTCGGTGAAGTGGCCGGAAAACGCCACATACAGGTTCAGCGCGCCGGCGACGAGGAAGAAGGCCGCCCACACCAGGTTCAGCTTGTCCCAGGCGGCATCAGGCAACTGGATCTGCTTTTCCATCAGGCGGCGGATCAGGTTGCGGCCGAACAGCAGGCGAGCAAACAGCAGCGCGCCGCCAAACATCCAATACAGCACGGTGGGCTTCCACTTGATGAAGACGTCGCTGTGCAGCCATATCGTGGCGCCGCCAAATACCAGGATCACGGTGAGGTTGATCCAGTGCATGGCTTCGGTGGCTCGGCCCGTGGCCTTCAGCCAGATAATCTGCAACACCGCCGCCGCCATGGCGACGCCCGTGGCGATGAAGATGTCCGTGTACCGATAGGCAATGAAGAACAGGAACAGCGGGAACAGGTCGAACAGAAACTTCTTCATTCAGTCTTCTATGGGTTCAAACGTCATCGACAGGGAATTGATGCAATAGCGCAGCCCAGTGGGCTCCGGGCCGTCGGGGAAGACGTGTCCCAGATGCGAGTCGCAGACGTTGCACAGCACTTCGGTGCGCACCATGCCGTGGCTGACGTCGCGTTCTTCGCGAACCAGTTCTGGGTCCAGCGCCTGGAAGTAGCTGGGCCAGCCGCAGCCGGCGTCGAATTTGGTGTCGGATGCGAAGAGCGCCGTGCCACAGCCTACGCAGCGGTAGATGCCCGGCGTGGTCGTATTCCAGTAACGCCCGGTGAACGCGCGTTCGGTACCCTTTTGGCGGGTGACCACGTATTCTTCGGGGGAAAGTTGTGCACGCCATTCGGCGTCGGTTTTGCGTACTTTTTCCATATCAGCTCTTGGAGTCCCGATGCCCGAAATGGTTCGGGCATAATTCCGCCCCATGTTAATCGAGTTTGACCAGGCGGTAGTGGCTACGCCCCAGGCAGAAGTGTTGCGCGGGGTGAGCGTAACCCTGGCCGAACGCCGCATTGGCATCGTCGGCCCCAATGGTGCTGGAAAGAGCACGCTGGCCCGGCTGATCAACGGTCTGGTGCTGCCCTCAGCGGGAAGCGTCCGAGTTAATGGCTTGGATACCCGGCATGATTTGAAAGCCGTGCGCCGCCAAGTCGGATTTGTTTTCCAAAACCCCGAAAATCAGATTGTCTTCCCGATCGTGCGGGAAGATCTGGCGTTTGGCCTGAAAAATCTGGAACGGGACAAGGCGCTGCGAGAAACGCGCATCGATGCCCAACTGGCTGCTTTGGGCGTGGGGCATCTGGCCGATCGCACCAGCCACACGCTGTCGGGCGGTGAACGCCAACTGGTGGCGCTGGCGGCCGTGCTGGTCATGGAGCCCGCGTTGATTGTCTTTGACGAACCCACCACACAACTGGACTTACGCAACCGCAACCGCGTGCGCCGCGCCATTGCCGAGCTGCCGCACGATGCCATCGTCGTCAGCCATGATCTGGAACTGCTGGAAGATTTCGACCGTGTGCTGGTCGTGCGTGACGGCGGCATCGCCGCCGACGATGCGCCGGCCGCCGCCCTGCGCTGGTATCGGGAGCACTGCGCATGATGGAGCCGCTATACGTCGCCGGCCGGTCGCCGCTGCACCGGCTGCCGGCGTGGCTGAAGCTGGCAGCGCTGGTCGCGGCCGGGGCGGGGCTGTTCGTGCTGCGCGACCCGCGCTGGCTGGGCCTGGCGTTTGCGCTGGCCGCCATCCTCGTCTGGTCCACGGGCGTTACGGCGCGTGCGGTCTGGCGCCAGGTGCGCGGGCTGCTCTGGGTGCTGCTGGCGGTGGGTCTGTTTACGGGATGGTTTCAAGGCTGGAATGACGCGCTGGCCGTGGTGTTGCGCGTGGGCGCCATGGTGGGGCTGGCGCTGGCCGTCACGCTGGCGACTCGGACGTCTGACCTGATCGACGTCTGCGAACGTGTGCTGAAGCCGCTGGAACGCATTGGTCTGGTGGATGCTGGCAAGGTGGCGCTGGCGCTGGCCCTGGCCTTGCGCTTCGTGCCAGAAATCTGGCGAAATTTTCAGGAAATCCGCGAAGCGCAAGCGGCTCGCGGCCTGGGCGCGCACCCCGTTGCCCTGATCGTGCCCCTGATCGTGCTGACGCTCAAACGCGCTCAGGAAGTGGCCGAAGCCATCGATGCGCGCAGCCCCTGACGGCTGCGTGTTCGGATTGACCCTCTAGAAGGTAAGACCATGAAATCCAATAACACCGTACTGATCGCGCTGTTCGCGGCGTTGATCGTCGTCTTGAGCCTGATGCCGCCGATTCCCTTGCCTGGCATTCCGGTGCCGATCACGCTGCAAACGCTGGGCGCCATGCTGGCTGGCGCGATGCTGGGGCCTCTGCGTGGCGCGCTGGCTTGCCTGCTTTATTTGGTGCTGGCGGCGATCGGCCTGCCGGTGCTGCCTGGCGGCCGGGGCGGATTGGGCGCGTTTCTTGGGCCCACGGGCGGTTTCCTAATTGGCATGGTGGTGGGCGCTTTTGTCACGGGCTGGCTGGCGCGTCTGTTGGCGGGCCGCGCAACGGGCACGTGGGCAAAACTGGTGGGCTACGTGGTGGCCTGCATCGTGGGCGGCATCGTCGTGGTCTACGCCTTTGGCGTGCCGTGGCTGGCCTCGGTCACCAAGATGGGCTTGCCCAAGGCGGCCACGGCCGGGGTGGTGTTTTTGCCGGGCGACTTGGTGAAGGCCGTGTTGGCCGCGTGGGTGGCGTCCCGCGTCGAACGCGTCTGGCCGATGCTGGGCCGCTAGGGCTTGGCGCCTAGCCGTTAGCCGTTAGCCGCTAACCACTTACGGCTGGCAGAGCAGGCGTCGATTGTGCGGTGACAGGACCGTAACGGGCGGCCCCAGCTGTTTAGGGCATGCTGCGCACGTCCAAGGGAATCCCCCAACTGACGCGCCAAAAGTTTTTCTAGTACAAGTTCGCCATTAACGAATGCG
>Ga0256880_1000291_pt1 | contig 13207 bp, 10 predicted proteins | sample MC6MC0438MT_FD_186348 | JGI IMG/M metagenome (GOLD analysis project Ga0256880, IMG submission 186348) | Metatranscriptome of enriched soil aggregate microbial communities from Iowa State University, Ames, United States - MC6-MC0438-MT... | ecosystem: Environmental > Terrestrial > Soil >... | reverse complement strand
GGTACGCAGTATCGTTCTGTGGTCTTCTATCACAATGAAGAACAGGAAATTTTAGCAAAAAACTTTATTGATGAGTTGGAAAACGAGGATGTCTATGAAGATCCAATTGTAACGGCGGTTGAACCGGCATCAACATTTTGGCTTGCTGAAAATTATCATCATAATTATTTTAATGATCATCCAGAGAACCCGTTCTGTTCGGTGGTCATTGCGCCGAAACTCCAAAAATTTCTAAAAGAATTTAAAGCTTAAAAGCTTTATATCAGGAGCTTTATGTCAGGCGCAGCGAATTGATTGTGGGCTATTTAACTAGAGGGGGAAGAGGATTGAAACAAGGCCTTGGTGACCTTTGAAAACTACCTTCGATCAATAATAATATAAAAGGCTCGAATATGATGTTCGAGCCTTTTCTTATGCGGATTATTTATTGAAAAATGCTGTTAAAACATTTCCATTTGCCCCTTGTCATCAATTTGGATGTCATCAGGATTAGTGATCTCTAATTTGATGTCATCTTCTTTTTTATCCTTAGTGGCATCCGCTGATATTTCATCAGTTGCTGCACTGGACTTGGTCTCTCCGGATTTCGTTTCGCCACCTTCTGAAGCGACTTCTGCTTTCTCCTTTCCTTTTTCACTTAGATCTTCATCAGCTGTGATCAAAGTGACAGATTTTACGGTATGGAAGGACAGGCGGTTGCCTTGTGCTTTTATACCCTTTATGTCAATAATCTCGGTCAACGGTTGTTCCAGTGTTTCTTCCGTTTGTGATTTACCTTTTAGAATATCTAATTTGACTGTAGGTTCAGCCGCATTGCTCATTAGAACTAGTTTTGAACCGGGTTCCTCATTGATAAACGAAATGCGTTTACCAATAGGCTGGTCATCAAATTTAAAACGTTTGACGAAATAGGTGCCGCTCTTACCATCTTGATGTACTACGGTATAAACATGTTCCGGATAGAATTTCTCAATACGGATCATTTTCTCATCAAAGTGGTTGCTCAAATCGAAGTTCGATAACTCGTAGCTACCATCGGAAAGCACAACCAATATTTTATCATCACCATCAAATTCTCCTAAATACTGACCACGTTCATCCGCATTTAAGCGTTTCATAATGGTGTCATACCAAATTTTTCGTCCTGCGAGTGTTGAAATACCTGAGCTTTTGAAGGCGATTTTCTTAACCGGATATTTGGAGACAATATTTCCTTGGGATGCACGACCTTTAATGGCAATTTCAGCGAAATCCATATCGAAATTCAATTTTCGTAATTTCGTGTGCGGTTTGAGCTGTATATTGACAACTTCTGCTTCGCCGTTTGGATTAGCAGTGAAATACAAAACTTTTGATCCTTTAGATCCTTTGGATACGTCGTATTCCTTGTCACGGGTAACGCCAACAACAGAAAAACGTTTGATATAACTTGTACCAGTTTCGCCTTCTTTATAGATGACATTGTATATGGTACGTTCGTCACCTTTTTTGAAGACTGCCACATGAATAATCCCTTTTCCTACAAATACTTTGTCTTGGATTTTGCTGACGACATATTTGCCATCTTCGCGGAATACAATGATATCGTCAATATCCGAGCAATCGCATACGAACTCATCTTTCTTCATTCCTGAACCGATGAAACCTTCTTCACGATTGACATATAGTTTGGCGTTGGCTAGTGCAACTTGCGTTGCCTCAACCTTATCAAAGATGCGTAATTCTGTTTTGCGCTCACGATCTTTGCTGTATTTTTCACGCAGTTTTTCATACCAGGCAATGGCATATTCGGTCAACTGACGTAAATGACGCTTAACTTCTTTGATCTCATTTTCGAGCGTCTTCATCGTTTCGTCTGATTTTTTTACGTCGAAACGCGTAATGCTACTCATTGGTTTATCGATCAATTTCTTATAGTCCTCAGGAAGAATTTCACGATAAAACTGTTCAAAGAATGGCTCAAACAATCGATTTAAAACCTGCACTACAGTGTCAAAGTCACCGGCATTTTCATAATCGGCATGTTTGTACATCCCTTCTTGGATGAATATCTTTAGTAAGCTATTGAAGAAGATTTTTTCCTGTAGATCATTTAAACGGATCTCCAGTTCCCGCTTCAATAGGTCTTTTGTGTTTTTTGTGTTTTCAATCAAGATGTCATTGACACTCATAAAATGAGGTTTTTCATCCTTTATGACACAAGTATTTGGCGAAATAGAAACCTCACAAGCCGTGAATGCATACAGCGCATCGATCGTAACATCAGGAGATATTCCCGGCGCTAAATGCACGATGATTTCAACATTTCCAGCCGTGTTATCTTCGATTTTCTTGATTTTGATTTTACCTTTTTCATTCGCGGTGACAACACTTTCGATAAGTCCACCAGTGGTGGTACCAAAAGGAATCTCGGTAATTGCTAAAGTTTTTTTATCCCGCTCCTCGATTTTAGCGCGCACACGGATCTTTCCGCCACGTTGACCTTCGTTGTAGTTGGACACATCGGCCATACCACCTGTGGGAAAATCTGGAAGAATATTCGGGCGTTCGCCGTTCAGTACCTGAATTGAGCCATCAATGAGTTCAATAAAGTTGTGCGGCATAATCTTGGTCGCTAAACCTACAGCAATACCTTCTGCTCCCTGCGCCAGAAGCAATGGGAATTTAACAGGTAAAGTGACTGGCTCACGGTTACGTCCATCGTAACTCTGTTGCCATTCCGTCGTTTCGGGATTGAAGACAACTTCATTTGCAAATTTAGAAAGTCGTCCCTCAATATAACGTGGTGCCGCCGCCGAATCGCCAGTAATAGGGAAACCCCAGTTACCCTGGCAGTCAATCAATAGATCTTTTTGTCCCAGTTGTACCATGGCATCTCCAATAGAAGCATCTCCATGCGGGTGGTACTTCATGGTATTACCAATAACGTTGGCGGCCTTATTATATCGTCCGTCATCCATTTCCTTTAGGGAATGGAGAATACGACGTTGTACGGGTTTCAAGCCGTCATTTATATGGGGTACAGCTCTATCCAAGATAACATAGGACGCATAATCCAAAAACCAGTTCTCGTACAGTCCAGATAAAGGTATTGTCTGACTTCCGCCCTCTGTTTTTCCTGATCCTAATTCTTCTTGGTTATCTTCCGTTGGGAAGTTTGTTTCGTCACTCATTTACTCAGCAATAGATTAAATTGTACAATACAGAAATGTTCAAAATTTTATTTTATTCGAACGTGTAAAAATACAAAACCATTTTGTTTTATCCCAGTGAAACTATGAAAAGTTAAAAAAATTAGTTTTTAAAGCTAACATAATTAGTTTGATTTAGCCTCTTCGACCAGATCATACCAAAAACAACGAATATCCCAACGGTCGAAATGAAACTCTTCGGTGACCTGAAAACCTACTTTTTCCAATACATGTCTTGATCCTTCGTTTTCGGTATGGGTGATGGCATGGAGCTCGAAATGAGTCAGATGCTCACGATAATACTGCATACAAGCTAATGCCGCTTCAGTAGCATATCCTTTGCCCCAGGATTCAATCCTGAAACGATAGCCGAGGTCCAGGAATCCGATACGTCCATTTTCCAATTCATCAATATATTTAAACCCCGTCCAGCCGATCCATTGATTGCTTGATTTTTCAACGACTCCCAGTCGGCCAATACCATATTTTTCATATTGTTGCTGAATGAGAGCGATCGCTTTTTCCATATCTTCGATGGATTGAACAGGCTCTTTATTGAGAAAGGTATGTACCTCAGGCTGCGAATCCATAGCAAAAAAATAGTCCTTATCCTCCATGCTTATCGGACGGATGATTAGACGTTCGGTTTCTAATGTGGGTAGATATTTTTCCATCTTATTTGTTTTGGGTTTACAGGGCTTCAAAGCCAGAGTTTATCGATATCTTTTTTTAATATTTTTTCCTTCATTTCTTCTTCGAAATCACCAAACTGTTCTTTTTTGACAGATTTGCTAATCCGGCCTTCTTCAAGGACCAAGATCTCATCACAGGTATCCTTTAATGTCGAAAATATATGCGATGAGATCAGGATGGTTTTGTTCATGGCTTTTAGACGTAGTATAATTTCGGTTAGGATAATACTGCTTTGTAGATCTATTCCGTTAAAAGGTTCATCCAGAATGTAGAAACTGTTGTCTTGAAGCAGGGTTGCTGTCAGCGCCAGTTTCTTTTTCATCCCTGTAGAATAGGAACTTGCATACTCTTTTAATGGTAATTCGAAGATATTTCTTTCATCGAGCTTTTTAATGCTTTTCCCACGGGCATCGGTAAGAAGGTAGATATACTCTTCACCGGTCAGTTTTGACAAGAAATACGGATCTGATGTCAGATAACCCAGATGGTTCTTAAGTGGCTCTAAGTTCGCATTGATCTGCCCTGAAGCTGTTTCTAGGCCTGCAATACAACGAAATAATGTTGTTTTTCCCGCACCGTTTTCGCCTACAATACCGTAGACCTTTCCATCTTCAAAATTAAAGGTGACCTCGTGCAAGACCTGATGCTGACCAAAGGATTTACTGATATGAATAAGCTCGATCATAAATAGTTTTTTAGATTTTTGAGGGCTTTCAAGTAATAGAAAGGTAATAATGCCAATATCAGTGGATAGAAGCTGAAACATAATGCCAGTGCAAAGCCCTCCGGGAAATTGATCTCTCGCGGATAAGCGACATATTTTAAGGTAATAGCAAAAGGGAGCAGGAATAGTATACCGCCCAAAACAATTAACGCATTAAACCATTCGGATGAAAAAATAACGGCATATATCAGTAGAAGCGGGAAAACAAATAAAAGGCATTGCAGTATTCCACGTCTAAATTTACCCAGGAGGAATCTGGTCGGTGTTTCTCTACTGTTCCAAAGATAAAGTACGGGTTCTGGTAGCTGGTAATAAAATACACAGCTTAGTGTAATACCGGCTACGCAAAATAGAACGAGGTTGGGGTTGGTGACATAGAAACCAATTGCTGCTAGCATATACAAAACGAGAATCAGCAGGTAGCTCCTTCGGAACCCGATAATAAATTCAAATGGTTTCTTTGCGAATGGAGTTGGAAGGGATTTACCAAAAGTTTTAAAGACCAAAAAAGCAAATATAATAGCTAGCACAATTAGCGTGACGCCATATAACCATAGCCCCTCGAAATATAAAAATAGTAAGCGTTGGCAAAATGACGATGCCATTTTCCAGTAGTCTGATCGTGTAAAAATCCTTTTTACTAAAGGTATTTTTTAGAAAATCGTTCCTGTTTTTTTCGGTCAGGAGAAAGAGTAATTGGAAGTTGCTCAGCAGCAGGGCATAGCTCCCAAAAACAGGATACTGTAGCAGAAGGTAATAGACCAGATAACCGGCTCCCAGTAACAAAAGTGGCGCAACCACTATTGGAAGACCAGTCGCCTTAAAATGGCGTGTCAACAATTTATATTGAAGCTTTAAATAATTGTTTATCATTTGCTATCTGTTTATAAATAGTCATGATGCTATCGTCTGTTAATTATAATAGCTATAGATCAGATGATTTGTATTTGTGCTACTCATTGTAAACTTTTTCTCGATTTATAAAAATCAATCTCCTGTCTTTTTTATATCTAAAACTAAGATTTTCTTTGCCAATTTAGCATATAGAGTAAAGCGATCACTAGTACGACGGCATTTGCATACATAATTTGTGGAATGCGAAGAATAACATCGGCATAATATAATCCAGCGAGGAGCGCCCCAAGGCCAATCCCCGCTTCGAGTGAAATATACATGGTGGCGACCGCCTTTCCGCGATGTTCAGGGATACTAAGGTCAATAGTCCAGGCGTTAACTGCGGGAGATAATATACCGGTGCCAATACCATAGATGCTCGCTCCGATCATCATACCGATAAAGCTATCCCCAAAACCAATCACCACCAAAGCAATGACAATAATTACTATGCCTGTGATAATAACTTTTGGCCTTCCATAGCGATCGGATACCTTACCCGAAACAAAGCGTATCATGACGGATGCGATCGTAAATGCCAGGAAAAAAAGACCTTTATTTTTAAGGCCTAGGTGTTCACTCCAATCTGGTATAAGGGTCAGGATTACTCCGTATGCCGTATAGGATAGAAATGTAACTATTCCAGCAGGAAGTGCACGCCATTCAATGATATCCTTTCGGTCTATTTTCAGTATGGAAAGGTTAAATTTTTCCTTTTTGACCAAAGTTTCCTTCATATTGATGACGATGAGGATTGATAATAAAGCCATGAAGGAAGAGGAGTAAAACATGACATTAATCCCAAAAGCGTCAAAAATAGCGCTTCCTATTGCTGGGCCTACTGCGGTGCCGACACTGAATGCAAGCCCATGCATTCCCAAGGCTTCGCCCCATCTTTTTTGGGGAACAAGATCCGCAACATAAGCTGAGGTAGATGTAGGTTTAAAACCGGTCGAGAATCCATGTATCAACCGAAGAAACAGAAAGCCCGCGACGGAAGTTAAGATCGGATAAAGAAAACCACAGATAAAACAGACGATGGATCCGATGGCCATGACGGGTACACGGCCCCAGCGATCGGTCAGCTTACCGCTGAAAGGTCTTGAAATCCCGGCAGTCAATGTAAATAATGCGATGATCAGCCCCTTGTATTCAGCCCCACCCAAACTACTCAGGTAATTAGGGAGCTCTGGAATAATCATGTTGAAACTCGAGGAGAATAGGAGTGAGCTCAGGCAGAGTAAAATAAATTGAAGCGTATAGATGGATTTCTGTTCAGATGGCATTTTAAAACAATTGTCGTGCATGAATATTTCTTCAAGTATGCGATACCGTGGAAGATACCTGTACTTTTTGAAGAGTAGGTCAAATGTACAGCTTTTGAAACGATTAAACTTTTTCTTTTGTTCAAAATTTTTAAAATCCTTTCAATGGTAACATGAAAATAATCATCCGGAAATCCACTTGACACAAATTTGTATATTTGATCTTCGCCAGCGATAGAAAACTCTTTTATTGACTGAACATTAAGAAACCTCCAATTGGTCGTATGTCAAATGAAAAAAGAAATCCAGGGGTCTATTTTGAGATTCCTGTACTAAATATGGAGCGGGCAGTTCATTTTTACAGTGAGTTGTTTGCCTTTACCTTTGATCAGGAAGAATTTGATGGAATTCAGATGGCTTATTTCCCTTTTGAGGAAAAGCTGTCGGGGATTAACGGTGCGCTGGCAAAAGGGGAAATCTATCAACCTACGCATCAGGGGGTACTGCTTTATTTGCATACTGAAAATATGGAAGAGACCTTAAAAAAGGCAGAAAAAGCTGGCGCAAGGATATTATATCCTGCGACCTTTCATAAAGAGCTGGGCTTTGCAGTCGCTGAAATAGAGGATTCTGAAGGAAATCGGATCGGACTTCATCAACGGTTGTAGGGCGCTTTTGGAAATAAATTTGCTAAACCAGCTGCTGCCGGGCTATCTCACTGCAAAATATCGTTGTTGCTACCGCAACATTGAGGGATTCCGCTTGGCCGATACGTGGTATGGTCACTGCTTGATCTATTAATGTTATAATTTCTTCACTAATACCATTGCCTTCATTTCCCATGACGATCAATCCTTCTGTACTCCATTCGGTCTGGTAGATGGATTGCCCATTGAGCAGTGCGCCATAAACCGGTAGATCTGTTGAAGAGATAAGTTCATGCAGATCTACATAATGAACCTGTATTCTTGCCAATGAGCCCATTGTGGCCTGCACGACTTTTGGATTATAAGCATCTACTGTGCCAATGGAGCAAATGATATGTTTGATCCCAAACCATTCCGCTGTGCGAATGATAGTTCCCAAATTACCGGGATCTTGTACATCATCCAATACGATATTGTAGCAATTTCTTAGATCACTTACTTCGATCTGTTGTTGTTTCGGAAGTTTCACCAGGGCAAGAACACCCTGAGGAGATTTTAGGGTACTAATCTTTTGGAATTCAGCCTCCGTCAGTTCATGGGATTTTATATTATGCGAGATTTTACCCACTTTTGTGTTTGCGTCGTCTGTATAGAAAATGGATTCAACCTGGTAGCTCGATGAGATAAATTCCTTGACGGACTTTATGCCCTCAACGATGAATAAGCCATGTTGTTTTCTATACTTTTTGTTTTGTAGAGACGTTATTAGACTGATTTGCGCTTTTGACAACATTTTTATTGATGATTAAGTACCCTCGTTTTATCGGATTTGCAAGTATAATGCTTTTGACGCTATTTTTTGCATCTTGCCGATCTTCAAAATATATAGATGACGACCAAGCCCTGGTTACAAAAATACAGATTTCCGGCGTTTCACCAGCATTGAAAGAGTCTTCCGAAACCTATATATCCAATCAGATAAAACCTAATTCTAGGGTCAATCTATTTATTTACAACACCTTCAATACGACAAAAGGACGCTATAAGACCAAGAAAATTCGAAATGTAGGCGAACCTCCTCATTTGCTTGACCCAGCAATGGTTGACCTTTCTGCTAATCAGATCAGACGTTTTTTGTTTACTAAGGGATATTTTAATGCCAAAGTCAGTCCTGAGATTACAGTTAACAAAAAAAGAGCGCATATCAATTTTAACGTCGATGAAGGAAATGCATATCAAATTAGGAACATAGAACGTAAATTTGAAGATGGGGATGCCAAATGGTTATTTGATCGGGATATCCTACCAAAAACTAAAGTCAAGCCCAATACACAATATGATGCCGCCAAATTGCTGGAGGAACGGGAAAAGTTATATATTGTTATGCGCAACAATGGGTATTATGACTACTTGAGGCAATATATGCGTGTCGGTATTGACTCTACATTGAGTGGAAACTTGATCGATTTAAAAATAAATGTAGAAAATCCCAGTGATTCAACGATACATAAAAAGTATCAAATTGATAGTGTATATATGACTATTAGGAATTATGGGGCAATGTCAAAGAAACCAGCTCGCCGTATAACTGATTCCGCAAAACGACTTCTTTTTGTGGATGAAACAAATAGCTTTCGCTGGAAACCATTGGAAAGGTATATGTATCTACGATCGGGGAATTATTATTCGTTGGCTGAAGAAAATAAGTCTTATGATCGGCTTTATGAGATGAACGGTTTTCGGTCTGTGAAAGTGCAGTTTGTGAAAAAAGATTCCAATAAACTCGATGTTCATTATGATTTCGTCCCGCGACCACGAATGGGTAACCAGATCGAAGGAGAGTATACTTTTAGTTCGGGGATGAGTGGTTTTAATATCGGAAATACGTTTTCACAGCGTAATATTTTTGGTGGCTCTGAGCAATTGGAGGTGAAGTTGCGGTATGGTGTGCTATTTGATCCTCGTTTGGCAGGGGGGCTTTCGAGTAAGATATTCAATAATGATTTTCAGGCGGGTGTCAATTTAGTAATTCCACGACTCATGGTACCTTTCCATATTAATCCAGGTGGGAAATTTGGTTTACCAAAAACAACATATTCGATGACTCTTCAGTTGTTTGATCAGGATCGTACTTATTCCAACCGCTATTTTATTACTTCACTGAATTACTCCTGGTATGAAACAGAGAACAAATATCATAGCTTTACCCCGATAGTATTGGAATATCGTGATGGGAGGTTAGATTCAAATTTTCGAAAGAATCTCGAACAGGAAGGGTATCAATTGTATGTACGTAGCAATGACCGTCAATATTTCGGATTGGGAACGCAATATACCTTTATTCTGAACGGGAAAAAGCTGACGAGCAAGGAAGATTTTCAATATTTCCGTGGAACAGTGGACGTCAGTGGTAATGTGTTGGATCTGATAAGTAGTATTGCTAAACTATCGGCAAATGCCGATGGTGAGAAAAAAATCTTTGGAGTACCGTTCTTGCAATATGCGAAAACCGAATTTGATTATCGCTTGTACCGTAACCTTGGCGGAAATAGACAATTTGTTTTCCGCTTTAATCCGGGGATCGCAATTCCGTATGGTAACAATTCGAAGTTACTGATATTTGAAAAGAGTTTTTATAGTGGAGGGATGAATGGTATACGGGCTTGGCAAGCACGAACCCTAGGGCCTGGCGCATACAATAGGCAAAATTTGAGCGAAGATCTTCGTCTGAATCTAAGGAATTTAGATCAGTTGGGAGAGATTAAATTGGAGGCTAATGCTGAGTATAGATTTCGCATCTTAAATAATTTTTTGGGGGCCAAGATGAACGGAGCAACGTTCGTTGATATGGGGAATGTCTGGCGGCTAAAAAAAGATGACGATTTAAATCCTGGCGGCGAATTTAAATTCAACAAGTTTTTGGGACAGGTAGCCATTGGTACCGGTTTTGGACTACGCTTTGATTCAGATTACTTTGTGATCCGTTTGGATGCAGGATTAAAGGTAAAAGACCCACAGTTTTCAGGAAGCAATCAATGGGTCATCAAGAATTTCTTCGATTCAAAAGAATTTAAGGAGCAATATTATCAGACCCATAAACCGGACCGTTATAATTTTATACAGTACAATTTTGGGATAGGTATGCCGTTCTAGGGAACACTATTTTTTATAAAAAGCTCACTAACCTAGTTTACGACTTTGATGTCCTGATATTGAATGCTAGCCCTAACCTAAGAGATTCTTTAGGCTGGAGAAAATTGACTCAAAGATCTTGCTTAAATCTAATCCTTGTGAGTGATTGAATATAAAGAAAACGATTGCCAGTGCAATGGCTGTCATGATTACTTTTTTAAACATGTAGGCGATACCTAATACAATAGCAGGGATGATCAAAAACATCAATCCACTGATGGCAAAAGGAGAAAGGCCATTATCAGTCTTATAGATGTAAAACAGGCGACCTTTAGATTTCTCTTGGTTTTTGTGATTAAAAAATACAAAGGTAGACGATTCGATTTTTTGATTTGGAACAGCTACACCATCGTGAAATTGGAGCGCCTGAGAGAAACCGTTAATGGTAAACATGTAGTTTCCATTGATAGTCTCATTGGTATTGCCTATTGAATCCAAAGCGACGACCGCCAGTTTTCCGTTTTTCGAAAGATTCTCTTTTATTACAAAGTCTTGGATATTCTGCTCCTGAGCACTTGCCCAGAAAGGTATCAGTAATAGAAAAAATAGAACCTTTTTCATCTTATTTATATGCTTTTAAATTTTAACTCACCTGTAACAACAGGTCTGACTTATTCCCTTATATCCAGATCTACTAAGGAGATAAGTTAATACTGGATGTGTTAAAGCAAGTCCAGTCAAAATGAGAATGCAATTTTAGGAATTTTAATCTTCTTTTCGAAATCTTAAATTATTTGAGGACTGATTCTAATCGAAAACTTCCTTTTTTGTTCTCAAATCTTATGGCTAATTTTTTCCTTTCAGCGAAGCTCGGATTCTCCAGCTTATCTTTTAGTCTATTGGTATTAAGTTTCTTCGAGAGATTGCTCCTTTTCATTCTGTCCCCAAATCAAGATGTCAGCAATATTATCTACCTTAAATTCTGCCGCTAGATTGTCCAATTTTTCGGAGAAAGAATGCAGTTGACTTAGCAAGGTGATGAGGGCATTTTTTGTGGTTTGAGAATCAAGTTCGATTTTATTTTTTGAAAAATATGGAAAGAAAGGTTCGTCTTTATCGTCGCAGAAAATGGTAATCCTTTCTTGATTTTTGGTGATTAGGGGTTAAGGGTGGCACTCCAATAGGGAAAAATCTTCGAAATTTTCATTTAGTATTTTTTTCCATTGTTGGATTTCTTCTAAGAGGCCACAGCATTGAGGATACAATTCGACCTGTCCATTAATAGAAATTGCGTACCCGCCAAATAGTGAGCAAGAGTCTTTTATGGGCATGTCTCCAATATGTAATTTGATTATAGTTCTTAGATCCTCGACCTTAATGTCAAAAAGTCTATATTGGTAAATTCCTGTTGCGATTGGACGGGGGATATCAATATAGTTTTTCTTTAATTCATTTTCTTGATATAGATCCCATTCTTTCGTATTTGTAAAGGAGGTTCCCCTAGGCACTATATTGCTTTGGGCTCCCTTTAAGGTAGGAAGTTCAATTAGTGGTATAAAATCTATTTTGTCCATTAACTTCATTTATGGTGAATCTCATATATCCAGTTTTTGGGAGGACTTGCCATCAAAAAGTACAATGTAAGAGAATACATTGTACTTGACAAATTTCTAGTTTAAAAAACAGAAGCAAAAAGCAACAATAGTGGGGGCTAGTCATTGCCGGATTCGAACCGGATAATCTTGTTGATTTTACAACTTCATTATTCCTCCCCTTAACGGTGACGAAGTAACTATCGTTTACGGCATTCTGTTTAGAATCAGAAAGACAACTGACGAAAAGAGTTTTTTCCGACGTTTTCGATATCGTCTATCTAGAACTGATCGGAAGCAGGATTTGAACCTGCCATTGGACCGAAGTAACTCTTTTCTACGGCACTTATCCAATTTTATCATAAAGCAAGGTAACTAACGAAAAGAGACTGTTTTTCCTGCTCTAACCAACTGAGCTACTCTATATATCTATAGAGACAGGACTCGAACCTGTGACACGGGCAACTTAAATGCGAAGTAACTCTCTTCTACGACACTTGCTTATTTTATTCCTTTTATTAATCCCGCAGCCAAATTACTGCGGGATGATCTTATATTTCAACTTGATGAATCTGTTCGACAGCGGATAGGGCATTGTCCATGCCAGAAAGTATATCAAACACTTTATCCGACCAGCCTGCTAACAGGTAAACATCATTTTGTTTAACATCTATGGGCTGTTTCCATATCCCGCCAAATCGAATAGATAGAGTTTCGCCTTTGGAGCTAAACTTTTGTAATTATTCCATGACTTCTCCAAAGCATTACCATTATAATTACTATCCCATAATTGACAGTCAGTAAATATCATTACTTTATCCACGAACTTCTTTCTACGGATTAGATCGTCCACGACCAGGTATCCATTTGTTGAATAGCCCACTTCACCTTCTCGTTTGTAATATTCCATTACATTTGTCAGCACCCGATGTTTAGGCATATTGATTATCTTGTATGTATCACCGAATATCCCTGTTGTTACATTTTTACACTGTGATTGCAATAGCATCGCTAACATTAGGCCTACATCATACAGTAAAACCGTGCTTTTTGCCGAAATAGGCTTTTG
>Ga0256880_1000284_pt1 | contig 13312 bp, 2 predicted proteins | sample MC6MC0438MT_FD_186348 | JGI IMG/M metagenome (GOLD analysis project Ga0256880, IMG submission 186348) | Metatranscriptome of enriched soil aggregate microbial communities from Iowa State University, Ames, United States - MC6-MC0438-MT... | ecosystem: Environmental > Terrestrial > Soil >... | reverse complement strand
GTTTGTTGAAGTGTGATACCGTCCGCACTCCAAATCAACACAATACATGGAAATGGACACTGCCATGAGTACGGTTGAATTCTCACGCGTGTATTGCGGCTTCGGAGGGACTCGGATTTACATGAACGGCAGCCAGCCCGTCCAGGTGCGGCCAAGAATGTTGGGATCCGTGGCTTGGTCCACGAGGCAGTCCACTTGTTCTTCGACAGAGGTACACTTGAGCTTTGCCCGGAGCTGGTCCGGCGCGCCCGCGATGAACGACAGGCACTTCTCAAACGCCTTTCTGTTTTGCTTGTAAAATCTGGATTCGTGGAACTCCTTGGCCATGACCAGCGAGGGGTGCACGCCGTCCAGCTTGCTCTTGGCCACGGCGATCTTGTTTTTGGGCAGCCAGCTCACGTCGTCCTTTGGCGCAGTGAGGCTTGATGACGATTGCAGGCTGGAGGACGAGGAGGGTTGATGGTGGTGTGCCTGCGCGCGGCCGCTCTTGCTGCTCTTGGCCGCGTTGACCCAGTCCAACTGGGGCTCCTTAATGAAGACGTCCATGATGGTGAGAAGGGTATCCTTGTGTTGCTTGAGCGCGTTGAGCGTGTAGACCATGTCCTGTTTGAGCAATCCGTCCGTGTCGAGCGGTTGGAAGAGGGCGCGGAACTGGCGGGTGAAGCGGAACGGCATCAGCTCCGGCACGCCCAGCTGGATGCCCTGGCCGAACGCCGCGCCGAAGTCGATTCCGACGAGGGAGCCGTCGGTGGTGTCGAGCAGGAAGTTGTCCAGGTGACGATCGCCGATGCCCAGGATATAGGAGCAGATACTGAAGACGGCGAAGCTGCGAGCAAACTTGGAACGCACCACCACATACGACTCTGGCGTGGCACACAGGCTCTTGACGCCCCGGAGAAGGAGAGGTGTTTGGTGTGCGTGGCGGGGTTGGCCATGTTCTTGATGTTGCGACTGTGCAGCGCCATCAGCTCGCCCATCTTGGGACATCCCGGAATCTTGTCGATTTCTTTGCCAATGATCGATTTGATGGGCTCGGTGCCTGGCACCCATTCGAGCAGTCCGACGCGCGTGGTCATGGGCACCACCTGGTACGTCCGAACCTCGTGCCGCCGCTTGCTGCACTGGGGATCGTTCCTGAGAATGCTGTTCATGGTGCCGAACAGCTGTTCGATGCGCTGATCCAAACGCAAATCTTCGCAGCCTTTGGCCAGGAACTTGTACTCCTTCTCGTCGTTGGCCTGGATGGTGACGGCCTTGGGACGGCGGATGGAGTTCATGATGAGGACCTGCTCGGTGAAGCCGACGACGCGCACGTGGCCCTCGGGCTGCGGACAGAACTCGCCCGAGTACTGCCCGGGCAATTCGATGTACTGGTTGGGGTGCTTGCGTGCGATGGCGTCGAAGTGCATCAGCCATTCCGAGTACATGTTGGTGCTGGAGCGGCCAGGCTTGACGGCGGCGGACAGCTTCTGGTAGTCGGAGAGCTTTTCGATGTTCATGCACGCCTCGTCGAACTGCCTGCGGCTGAGGCGCGACAGGTGGGAGCCGTCGCGGCCAAAAGCTTTGGTGAAAGGCTGGCGCATAGCGGCAGCAAAGTCGCGGTTGTGTTTTCCAACGTATTTGCCGACGTATTTGCGATTGCCGCTCAGCAAATCCACAGCCATCTCTTGAAACAACGCCACCGCCTTGCTTCGCGACTGTTGCGTGTTTTGATCGATGAGCGTGGCCACGTTTTGCTTCCACTCCTTGTAGCGGTGGTCGGGGTTGGTCAGAGAATCCAACGCCTCGATAAACGAGTTGACGAGCGGGATGTTGAGAATGGCGGAGAGTTCGTCGAGGAATTGCAGCGTCCATGCTGGGGGCGACTCCTGGCTCAGCACGCTCTCCTTGCTGAGGTTGAAGGGATAAATCAGCGCCTGCGGGTAGTCTTGTGCCATTCTTCGCAAAATGGGCGCCACATACTGTCCCTCTGGTAACGCCAGCACTGCCAACATCTGCGGAATCCACGACAGGAACATCCACGAAGGCAGCAAGCTTCTTGGCAGTACGCCCTTGACTTTGCATGTGCACGGCGACATGGCCTTCTTGGTGCCCAGCCCGTCGCACACGCCGCTCACCGACAGCAGGAAGTCGTGGCGGCCCTTGTCATTTTTGGGCAGCTGCGTGACCACCTCCAAGACGCGCGGGAACAGCCCACGGGCATCGCGAGAAGCCGAACCTGAGTCCATCCTCATGGCTTCCAGCACGCTGGACGCGAAGCTGCTCATCAAACGGTCGCGACTTTTCTTTGGTAGTTCCTCTTTCCATTCTTCTGCGAGCTGCAGCCTGAACGTGGCGAATTTGGCGAGGTCGAGGTGGGCCTTGGCGCTGCCGCTGCGAAGCGTGGACAACGAATAGCTGCTCGTATTATTGGCGAAGTGCTTGTTGAACTGCACCAGAACTTCCGAATAGGAGCCATGGGCCTCATCAAGGAACACCGCTGCAGATTCATTTTCGCACAGCGGCGACAGCGCGGCCTCGTCCGTGTGCAGCAGCTGGGCCAGGTCGACGTAGAGCCTGCTACCGAGCGAGTTGTGGCGTTGCCAGTTGAAGACGTCGCTGTTGAGCGTGTCCTCGGATACTTCTTCCAAATCAGACAAGATCTTGAACATGGCAGCGACTTTGCCAGGAATGGGCTCATCTTCCTTCTCCTTGATCTTCAGATAATCCAGCTCTCTTTTGGTCAAATCCAGAGCAGCCTGAGCCTGCTTATTGATGAAATCCTGGTCGCGCTCAACTCGTTTGACAGCGGCCTTGATGAGGTTGTCGGCGACGGAGAGGTTGTCGACGGTGATCATGGCCGCGGTGGCGCGTTGGTACAGCGTGATGCAGCTGGTGCTAATCAACTGACGAAGATGCAGCATGCGCTCGTCATATTCTTTGAAGCGCGGTTTTTCGCTGTCGAGCTGCTTCTGCAGCACCACTTGCAACTCGTCGAGGAAAATCAAACGAGAAAACGCCAGATCATCCCACACCTGAACCGAGTCGATGTCCGAAGGGAAGCGCTCGTTCCAAGCCTTGACAATCTTCTCCGTATTATCTGCATGCTTGGACCAGCTGAGCCGAACACTCTTGGAAGTGGCATGCTCGATGGTGGCGGGGTGGACGCTCATGAACTCACCAACTTCAGTGAGCGTCTGTAGCGACTGGAGCAGGCGAAGGCGGGGCTCCTTGGCCAGCACGGGCAAGTTCGACCACTGGTAGAGGAAGTGTTCATAGGCCTTGTTGAGATAGTTGCGCGCGTTCGGGCCGTCGCCTTCGCTGGCATACAACAGCACTAAGTCATTGGCGAACTGAGTTTCCAGAGCATGGCGTTTCTGCTCCTCTTGGCTCGACTTGTTAATGAATGCCTTAAATTCCGCCCTCTTTTCCAGCACTTGGTGTGTGGTGACGTCGTCGTCGCCCAGCAGGCCCAGCGACAGCTTCAGGCTCGACGTGAAGTAGTAGCGCAGATCCTTTGGACTTGACCACAAGTTATCGCTCACTGAATCACAATTGACCAGCACGTTTTCATGCAAGTTCGACCAGTCCGCCATCAGCCGAGCGCACTCCAGACGCTCATCGTCCCAGAACGTAATCTCAGCATCCGAAGGCGGCTGTCCCTTCCAGTCTCCCTCGGCCTCGATGTCCAGCGCCTGATCGTAGATGGCGCGGGCCTTCCCATACTTGCCCTGGATAAACGCCTCAATGCCCTGGCGAGTGAAGTCTTGTTGTCCAAACTTGCGATACAGACCCAGCACGACGTCATCTTCGCCCAGCTCACGGTACACTTTCGCCAATTGCAGAATCAACTCGCTGAGTCTTTCTTGGTGCACTTCGGCCTTCTTCTTGCGGCCTTTGGCTGGCACAACGGCCTTGATTTGGTCCTGGCAGTGCTTGAGCATGGCCTCGAGCAAGAGCACGGCCGAGTGGTAGTTTTTGCTGCGCAGGGCCGTCTCCCCGATGGCGTTGATGGCGTTGCGCCCGATGCCGCTCGCGAACTCCGGGTCGACGTCTTGGGCAGCGATGGTGGCCATGTGCAGCGCAAACACGAATGACGGGGAATGGTGACCGCTGTCCTTGTCAGACAACAGGTGCGTGACGAGCTGTCGAATCTGCTTCTTGTAGCTTTCTGCCTCGCCACGTCCAGGGAACCATTGTGGCAGGCTGGAGTAGATGGACTGGAACATCATCTGGAAGATGTGCTTGGCGATCTCGGGGTCGGTGCACAGGGCTTGCAGAGGCATGAGGAGCTCCTTGTGCTTGATTTGAATGTCAGGAAGCTCACCAGTACGATACCTTCGGTAGAGGTTGACGCTCTGTGCGGCGCGGACCTTCTCCCGGGCCTTCCACATCGCCGCATAGCGATTGGCCTTATCAGCACTACGCGCAAAGAAGCTGCTCGACATTGACTCGTTCCTTTGCGAAAATCGGCGCATGGACAGGCTGGCAGGGGCGAGGTGCTGGCTCTTGACACTTCCTCTCTCTGCTCCGTGCGGCCTCGCTGCCGGCTTCCTCCGGCCCGAACTAGCGAACTCGGCCAAACTGCCGCCAACGTCCTGCGAATGGAGTTGCGAGAGCGGTTTGAAGAGCAGCGTGCGCGCCTGCGAGCCCTGGTTCAGCGTCAGGCCCAGCAGCTCGCGGTCGCCCATCTCCATGTAGCTCGCCTGCGTCGGCGTAAACTGGAAGGTTTGAGTGGCCTTGACATAGCCGGGTCCGGGTGCATTAGCAGGCGATTTCATCTCGATATCGCCATCTCCCTGCGATCCCATCTCATCCTGCGAGCCTTGCGAGAAGAGCGGGGCAAACGACACGCTCTTGCTGTAGTACGACGAGTTCACATCCAATACGTCGAAGTGGCATTCTTGCAGCGGCGTGTCGGAGATGGGGCGCTCAAAGTCGGTACTCTTGCGCATGGGGTGTAACAGGAGGAAGGTGGAGTACTGCAGCCAGTATTCTTCGGAGTCAGGCGAATACAGCGTCGACAGGCACTGGATCAGACGCTGCGTCAAATCATCCGCCAGCCGGTCTTCGTCGTCCCAGAACTTGAAAATGTGCGTGCGGATGTCGGACGACGGGTCGGACAAACCCTTCAGCAAACCGCACAGCACCAATGTGACGAGCGGGTCCTTGGAGTCGCCCGCGCTGTATAGGGCGACGAAGGACGGATGGTCGTTGAAGGTTTTGGTGAGGATTTTGTAGTAGAGCGAACGGCACGCCAAGCTCTCGTGCCGCGAAAACAAACGGTCCAACTCCGGCAGCAGCTCCCGCAGCACCTCCAACGAAAACTTCTCCAAACGAGCCCACACAGTCACCAGCACGTTTCGCTGTGCGATGGCTTGGCGGCTGTCGAGCGCCAGACGGAACAGGGACTTGAGCTGGTTGTAGATGTCTTCTGCGGGCATGTTTTTGGAGCCCCAGTAGGCGATGCGCAGGCACCGCTCCATGTACACCGAATACATCCGCACGGGCACGGAATGAAGGACTAAGTTCATGACGGTGTTTTCGAAGAAGTTGAAATCGTAGAGGTGCTTGCCGACCATCACCAGCACGTTCAAAAACCGTTCGAAATCGCTCTGTGCCGCGTATTTCTTGAGCTCCTTCCGCAACGCCGTCTCGTACTTGTCGGCACGCTCCTCTTTACTCGCTCGCATTTGGGCGATCGCGTGGCCCAGCAAATTGGCAGCAGGCTCATAGACATCTTTGCGCTTCTCGTTCATGTTGCTCACAATCAATTCAATGAATTTGTTCTGATCGATCTCTGAATCCAATGCGGTGTCATAAGCAGGGAATCCTGCTTGCATGATGATGCCGAACAGCGCGCACGCCACAGCCCGCGACGAACGGCCCTGACCTCCTGTTCTGCTTCGGCTGTCGATGGGCGCCGCAAGCTTCTCCACCAACACGCGCTTATTCACACGAAGAATGCTTTTCCATTGTTGCACAAGCAGGTTGATCAAGTCCAGATTGGCTTTCAGCCTCATGGTTTTTCCAGTGCTCACAGAACCAAAATCGTCAGCAACGCTCATGACGTGTTTGATGAGGTTGTTGGCCTGGTCGACGTTGACGCGGTGGTCGATGCGCGGCTCGAAGTTCCAGTTGACCAGCACCACGCACAGGTCGCGCAGCATGTAGTGGAAACCAGCGCCTCCGTTGGTTCCCGAGGTCTGCGTCGCCCAGTTGCACATCGCAGGGAAGATGAAATCGGCATATCGCTCGAAGGTGCGCCATCGATTGATGAAAATTTTGATGAGGAACCATTGGACGTTGGAGGCGCATTGTCCGTCGCTCATTTTGGCGATGATGGACTTGACGAAGACGGGCGGCTCGTTGGTCCAGGTGTGGCCGTAGTTGGTGTACATGTGGTCCACCAGCTCCAAAAAGGCCGCCATAGACGGGTGCGCGTTCAGCGGGTCCAGGTCCAGCAGATCCGAACCCAGCACGCCGGACGAGGGGTCCTTGATTTCAGCACCAACAGCCTCCTTGTCATCCGCCAGATCCATCGGTTCGGCGGGGTTGGCGGCGGAGTGCTGCGTGGCGACGAAGGAGAGGTCGTGCTCGCGGGCCGCGTCGGCGAAAAAGGCGCGCGCGCCGCTCACGTCTTGGCTGAGACTGGAGTCGCTGAGATACTGAGTGGAAATGTATTTGCCCGCTTTGCCCTCGTTAATTTTTCGTTGCTGCAACACTTGTGCGGGGTCCATTTTGAGCGTGGGGTCAATCTGGCGGAAATCTGTATCGATGTGGAAGGTCAGCAGATTCGTGGTGTCAATGAGGTGATCCCACAAGAGTTCGCCTCGAGCCTTGCTCTCAGAGAAACACAGGATCTCGAAGAAGCGTTGTTCCGTTTGCGTCTTCATGAGTGCAGCAGCCAGGCAATTGAAGGCGGCGCTGTGGAAATGCAAATAGGCCGTGTAGATGGGGCCATGGCGATCGGCCGTCATCGACTTCTTCAAATGCGTGTTGGCAATCTTCATCACGTCCTTGTGTTGAACCCCAGTTTCACCATTGATGACATCTTTCGTCAAACGTCTGAACATGATTTCAATGAGCTGATAGGCGCAGCTCAGTTCCAACAGCTCCAGCTGCTGGCTCTCCATATCATGTGCGATGTTCGGTCCGTTTGGTTTATCGACGATGATTTTCCAAATGGCCGCCGCGTTCGCCACGAACACCTCGTGCACCACGGACAGCGCGCCTTGCTGCAGCAGCGGGATGAGAACGCTTTCGGCGACCCAGCGGCGGGCGTTGTCCACGGGCTCGTGGTCGATCGACTTATCGAGGAAGAGGTTCATGGCGTCCCTCGCCACGGACTTGGTTTCGTCCATCTTGCCGGGCTGGCAAACCGAAGCGACAAAGATTTTGGCCGCCCTCTGAATGGCCTCTCTGTGTGTATGTTGGTGCTCCCTCAGCACCAGCAACAGGCTCTCAATCAGCGCAAAGCTCTTCGACACCGAGATGGCCTTGAGAAGCAGATCGAGCAGTTGGATGTAGTCGTGATAGGTGCCGCTGCCCTTGTCAAGGTCAACTGATTTCGCTGGGAACGGAGGGCTGCTGATGAGCGGAATCATTTGCTCAAGAACCTTCGATGGAAGTGGTGCAGGGGCTTTGATGAAGTAGGGCAGCAAGGTCAGGGCGGACTTCTTGATCGACACCGAAGCAGATGGGGACAAACACTGTAGGTACAAGTTGAACAAGAGCTTGGCCTGTGCATTGAGGTGCCGGGCCATGAGCGGCTCGTCCATGGTCCACAGCCGCTCCATCAGCGACAGCATCAGCATCACGCGCTCCTCGTTGGCAACTGACACGTCCAGGCTCTTGGCTCCATAGGCATGCTGGAAGGCGGAGGGCAGGCCATCCATAAGCCGCTTGATAAAATCATCAACATCCTTGGCGGTGTGGGATTGTGCGGTCAACAGCAAATGCTTCCGCGACTTGAGCCTGCTGACATAGTCACAGAGGTCGATGAGCATTTCGAAGATGTTTGGCGTGCTGAGCGCGGCCTTGACAAGCAGCGCGTCGCAGGCGGACCAGCGCGACAGCAGGAAGCTCTGCAGCAGCGCGCGGTAGTTGGCGTAGAAGAGCTCGCCATGGCTGGCCGAGGTGACCGGCCCGGGCTCGGCCTTGACGCCGCGACGCATGGTTTTCTTCTCTTCTTTGGCGACAGGAACATTTGTGTCGGAGAGATAAGCCAACAGCTTCTCGGGAGGGAACTCCATATGCAAAGCCAGTTCCAGCATCTGCGCCCCCACGTGCCGCAACAACGGCGACAGCACACGCTGCGAACTGCTGTCACCACTCGAACTCGAGCTTGAACTCGACGACGACGAGGAGGAGGATGACGAAGAAGAGGCCGGGTTGTTGAAGCAGAGCGTGAAGCTTTGTGCGGCGAGGTTGAGCGCGAAGCCGGAGCACGTCGAGCGCCCCAACGCGTCCGCGAGAAGACCAGAAGCCCAGAGTTGCTTATATCCGTGTATGAGCATGGAGGCGGCGCCAACGCGGTCGACGAGCACGGCCGACTCGATGCCGTCGGGCCGCAAACCCTCCTCGCGCAGCACGCTGACAAGTGCCGACACCATGGACTTCGTGACTTGGGGAACCTTGTGCAGGCACTTACACAAAGCTCCGACTGCCTCCTGCATGGTCCGGACGCGGGTGGTGTTGGCCGACGAAAAGCCGCGACTCTCCGGCGACAGCAGAGCATGGAACACCAACGAATAAAACTCCTCGTCAAGCAACACGTGCATCTCGGGGAAATCAGGGTAGGTTTGGAAAGTCACTCGAAGCAGGCGGAACAGACGAATGCAAACAGTGCACTTCTTCTCTTGGTAGGACTGGAATTGAGACGGCAACAGGCGTTTGGCCCAATCATCCATCTCGCTCGAATTCGCAACCTGGCTCATGAAAACTTGAAGAGATGCAATGAGAGTGGAACCGCTTGAGCTGTGCAACAGGTCCTTGATGCCTCCCGCCGACAGCTTCTGCTCCATGTACCAGTGGTAGCAGTCCAACGAGGAGCGCAGCCCGTCCAGCCACACCAACAGAACATTATAAGGAGCGAGGTCGGCGGGCGAGGCCAAATAGGAGGACGAGGACGACGATCGAAGCGAAGACATACCGCCCGCTGTGAGCCATTTGGGCGGTTCGATGGAAATGTTGGAGCCCTCGCTACCGCGCTCGAAAATCTCCACGATGGACGGCAGTGACTTTGTTTTCTCCTCGGTCGAATCGTCCATACTCTGCGGCTGACGACGGAAGTAGTTCGCCACCCAGTCCTGCACACTCGGCGTGTCCGTGGTGAGCGGCGCGAAGTCGACAAAGAGGCGCATGCACTCGCGACGCGACAGCTCCTCCACACGACCAATGTTCAAAAACAACCAATCGACGAAGACGTTGAGGTCCCTGCAGTGCTCCGATCCCTCCCTCGCCACGACATGGCCCGAACGACCGCGGCTCGCGCGGGGCAGCAGAAGCCTATATTTTTTCTTGTCGGGATGTGCGAGGAACTTGTTCCAATGTGCAATGACTCGCTGCGCTTGGTCGCGAGTGCCGAGGGAAGGGTCGTCGTGATCGGCTCGCTGCAGCGAAAAGATGAGATGCTGCAACACGTCGAGGGCGTACTGCGCTACCACGGTGTCGTTCTCGCGGAAATGGCGGTAAATATGATTGAAGGTGAGTGAAGCGCCCAGCCGTTTGAAGGGCTGCGGATGGAGGGCCAGCGAGTACAGGCGGCGAAGCATCGACTTGACGTTGACGCCCACGGGCACGGATTCTGCGCCCTTGTGCTCCTTGCCCTCCTTGCTCAGGTGCCCCACGTGCTTCATCGACCACTGCATAAACTCCGCAAGGCAGCTCGCGGCGTACTCGCGCAGAGATCCGTCATGGGGGTTTCCAACGGCGTCGGCGATCGCTTCAAGCAGCGCCATCGTCTCCTTGTTCTCCTTCTGAACATTGCTCGTGAACCAGTGAATCAGCTGCCGCACAAGCTCTTTGAAGAGAGTGGAGGTAATCGTGTCAACATCCGTGGCTAAACGCAAAATGACGGGGAAGATTTTCTGGTAGAGCTTGTGAGGGTTCGCCTCCGACTCTGCGGCCGGGTTGTCCCTGTTCGGGTCCCTCGCCCGAATGGCCACCATGTACACGATCATCGCGTGCAGTGTCTCGCACGCGGCAGACTTGGTGCTTCTGTCGCTGGCGCTCTCGGCCAGTTCGCAGATGCGGGGAAGGAAAGGGTCCAAGTACACATCAAGTTTGACATGGGGGAAGGCCAAGGGGTACTTGATAAATGGAATCGTGTCCCACGCCATGCTGAGCTGCGTTTCCGATTTGCCGTCGAGGATGGACCGGTGGTGGCCGCCGACCTTGCCCAAAAACGTCAGAATGCGCGTCACCACAGTCATATCGAATGTGCTCTCGTCAGACGACGTCACAGCCGGCTTCGAAGATCCTTTTCGAGCATTCCCCTTGACCTCCTCTTCCTCCTCTTCCTCTCCCTCCACACCATCCGACACCGTGCTCAGAGAGGGCGTGGCGGCCTTTGGCGTGCGGAGGTAGGCGGCGAGGTGCGGCAGAATGGAGTCCAGGTGCGGAAACAGCTCGCTGCTCAACGAATCGGCCCATTTATCCAGCACATCCATGGCCAGCCGAGCAGAAGCAGGGTACGCCAGTCCGAGCTTGAGCGCCTTGTGCACGGCCGGCAGCATCGCCCCGATGTCCACCAGCGGACGCGGAACCGACAGCACAAGCTGGATCGCAGAAAACAGCAGCTCCTGAGTGTACTGCTGAACACGCACCACCACCTCCGCCACAAAGCGCTGGAACAACTTGAAGATCGACAGCTGGTTGTCGAGCGAGTCGAACTTTCGGTCGTCAGCGGGCATCACCTCGTCATCCTTTTCTTTTTCCTCCTCCTTGACGACTTTCTCCTCCTCGCGCTTGATCTTGTGCTCCTCCGGTCGCAGCGCGTGCTCCTCGCTGAGGCGGCCGGCCTGGATGTTGCGGAAGAAGTCGTGATGCTCGCAGATCACCATCAGCACGCTCATCATCTTGTAGAAACCACTCACGAGCGGGTTGCTGTTGGAGAGTTCGGTGAGGTCGCGGCCGTAGATGTGCAGCCACGGCAAAAACCATCGCATCAAACGAAGTTGCCTTTTGTTGAGCGGTAGTTTGGAGGCGAGCAGGGCGTGCGTGCTGTCGATGGTGGACATGGCCTCGGACTCCTCCGACGACGTCGACAGGGGAAGCAGGAACAAACGCTTGAAAAACTCCACCAGATTGAGGTAGAGCTCGAAATCCTTGCTGACCACTGGCTTCAACTGGGATTGAGGGTCGGACTGAATGGCCTGAACAACCATCGCCTCCTCGCCCGAACGGGCCGAGCCGGACGACGTCAGGCGCAAGTCGAGCGTCTTCAGCAGCCGCAGCAGCTCCGCCATGACGTGGTTGAACAGCGCCTTCTGCATTTGCGGCAAAAGGCTCTCGGGAAGGTCCAGACCTTTGTTCCACTCGCCCACCACCATCTTGCTCTTGTTGAGCTTCTGGTACTTGGAGCTTCTTTGAAGATGAGTCACGCCGAGAAGATTGTGCCAAAGATAGCAGTACTCCACGTAGCCCAAACGTCCCCGCTCTGGCATGACTCCATACAGCATGATCGGCACGCGGTCCTCGGGAAGGTGCGACACCGTCAACGCCAAACCGTTGTACACAAATCGCTGAATGAGCTGGTTGAACGGCGCGCCCTTTGCGAAGAGCGAGGCCAGCAGCCGCGTCACGCCCACGTAGCATCGAGCGCGCTGCTTGGCCGTCAGAGAGGGGAACAACAGGAAGAATCGGCCGATGATTTGCGCCAGCGATTCAATGACGTGCAGTTCGACGTGCGCCATGGGCTGCAGCAGCAACGCGAACGACGACAGGAACGACGGCAGGTGGTCCACGGCGCGCTCCATCTCGTCCAAGGGCCCGGTGTAAAGCCTGTCGCTGACTTGTAGTAGCGAGTGCAAGATGGCACTCAGCTGCGAAGCGGGCATGTGAACGGCCACAGCCTTAGCTAGATATCCAAAGGCTCGAATGGCCATGGAAACTTCGGCCAGCGATCCCTGGCCGCCCGACGCCAGGCCCGACCCCGGACCGCCCGCGCCCGCCCGCTCGAGCCGCTCGTTGAAGTAGCCCAGCAACAGCTTGAACAGCTGCTGAGACTCCTTGCTCTTCGACTCGGCCAGATACTGAGAGACCTGCGCCAGGTAGGCTTCAAAAGCTTGCGAACCCTTGTGGCGAACCTCGTCGTTGGAATGCGTGGTGGCTTTTTGAAGCAAGGTGAGGATCACAAGGTACTGATTGGTGAGATAATCTTTGAATAAGGGGGCGTGCTTGGCAAAGAGCGAAAAGGCAGCTTTGCAGACATTATATCGTGTTTCGTCGGTACAATTCATGCCGGCCAGCAGCGTACTGAAGAGGAAGTCCAGGCGCTCGACTTTCTTCTTCGCATCTTTTGGAATGCATTCGCTGAACTCCTTGAGGAAGTAGGTGAGCCCGTTGAAGATGCCCTCGATGAGCTGTCGCTGCTGCGCCTTCTTGCCGCTCACCTCCTCCTCCAAACCGTACATGTAGTAACCGGCAAGCTTTTGTGCATGGGGACGCATCTGTTCGGTGTAGAGGTCGCACAGCAATCCCAGCGTGTGCAAAATCAAACCGCGCACTGTCTGTCCCATTTTGGACTTTGCGCCAGTTAACTCAAGGAATAGATTTTTGATGATAGTATCTGGCGATAAGAAGCGTTCGTAGTCTTCCAAGTCCAGCTTCATCTTCAGAAGGCTCATAAACGGCGCAAACGCGGCCTGCTTGACTGTGTTTAGCCGATCCGTGCGAATGGTTTGGAAGCAGGTGGCCAAAAGCGATGCAGCATGGGCTTTAATTTTGAATCCCAGCTTTTCGACGTACACGCCAAAAAATTTATAGATCGCCACACGAACTTTATCCAGAGCCGCGATGTTGGGAGAATTGAGCAAGAAAATGAGGCCTCTCTCGCCTCCTAACACCAAGCCCATGTATCGATCTTCATCATTGTCGTTGGCAACAGACATGCACACATCTTCGATATTGGCAACGCTCTGCAGGCAGCTGTGTTCGTCTTTGCTGTCCGCCAGGTTTTGCAAGTAGCCTTGCAAATCCTGGTATGACATATTCCAAGTAGCTCGACTACAATCTGCTCACTAACTCTGTACACACGCTAGGTCGAAAATTTAGCGCGAGATCAAAATATCTATTTATAGACTTTGCTTCAGATCGAGGACTCTTTGAG
>Ga0256880_1000267_pt1 | contig 13674 bp, 10 predicted proteins | sample MC6MC0438MT_FD_186348 | JGI IMG/M metagenome (GOLD analysis project Ga0256880, IMG submission 186348) | Metatranscriptome of enriched soil aggregate microbial communities from Iowa State University, Ames, United States - MC6-MC0438-MT... | ecosystem: Environmental > Terrestrial > Soil >... | reverse complement strand
TTGATGGAATACATTTTCCTAACATCATTTTTATCTTTAAACCGGCCGCCTTTTTTCTCGTAATTCTTGATCACGGCAATTTGCTTATCCGAGAGGCCAAGCTCGCGCCATGCTTCTACAGATAAATTATTGGGATCAAAATAAAATAGCTTAGTATCTACAACGTTATTTTCTATACCGGAATCCGGACCTGAACGAGCTACCCTCTTCTCCAAATGAACATCGGCGACCTTAAATTTCTTATTTGGATAATCCTCGGTATCAGTTGAATCATGAAATGACTGTTCAAAAACCCGCGCTTGATGAGCAATCGGGTCATTTTTATCCTCTCTACTAACAAGGGAATATATAATACTAAAGACGATGATTATCACCAATATAACAAAGAACCCATTTTGCTCTGTTTTGTTAAATTTAAAATAAGTCAATAGCCTTTTCATAAGCTGTTAGGGATTGGGTTGTATAAATTTAATAAATTAGAAGGAAAATAAAAAGAGAGGTATTAAAAAAAACACCTCTCTTTTGTTATAAATATTGTACCGAAATAATTTTATAACACCGATTTATCTACTTTTTCCACTTTACTACCATCCTTTAGCGTTTTAGAGATCGCATCAAATGGTCGAGAAACGACTTGATCTCCTTTTTTCAATCCGGATAGAATAATAATGTTTTTATCATCTTGAATTCCGGTTTTGATAGGAACTTGTTTTACCGTTTGATCTTTTAACACAAATACATATTCCTGTATCTTCTTATTTGTATTCGTAGAATCTTTATCATCTGATCTTACAGTAACCGATTGGATAGGTACTACCAAGCCCTTATCATGTTTTGTGAAAATCTGTACAGTAGCAGATAATCCGGGTTTGAAGGGCGAAGCGACATTTTCTTTGATCAAATCCTGATAAGATTCTGCGCTAATACGCACCTTTACATTAAAATTTGTGACTTGATCCGTCGATGAGGTTGCTGCAGTTGTGGTTGCGATATTTTTGGATGAGCTAGCAATTTCGGTAACAACACCTTTAAATTTTCTATCTTGAAAAGCATCCACTTCAATTTCAGCCTGATTACCTACTCTGACGTTGTTGATATCATTCTCATTGACATCAACATTTACTTCCATCGAAGACATATTGGCTATGCGCATAATTTCAGTACCAGCCATTTGTGCTGTTCCCACCACACGCTCTCCCTGTTCGATAGACAATAAAGAGATAATACCGTCTGTCGGAGCATAAATGGTTGTTCTATTCAGGTTATCCTGCGCTTCTTTGACAGAGGCTTGTGATTGATCGATACCATATCTACTTGATTTTACAGTCTCTCTTTGCGCCTGAATGGCAGCAAGAGTCGAAAAGTACTCAGAAGAACTCTTATCCATTTCAGCTGCGGAAATAACCCGTTTTTCAAAAAGTTCTTGGTTTCTCTTGTAAGTTGCAGCTACATTTTTGAAATTTTCTTCCTGTTGTTTTAGCTGTTGTTGTGCAGCAGCGAGATTGGCACGCTGCGAATTCATTGCTGCTACAGAGCGATCATAGCCGGACTGTAAGATATCGGGTTTGATCCGACAGAGTACTTGTCCTTTTTTTACAAAGTCACCTTCTTTGATATTTAGTTCAACAACCTCACCTGAAACTTCCGAACTCAGCTTAACTTCTATTTCAGGTTGTATTTTTCCACTGGCAGACACCAATTCATCTACATCTGTTTCCTTCACAACGTCTACAGCGACTTTAGTAATCTCTCCTTTTCCAAACCAACCGGCTTGAAAGCCGATCAAAACAAAAATTGCCAGGAGCGCTACGACTATTAATAGAATCTTTACTACACTACGTTTTTTCTTTGCCATTGTTTTTGTTAATCAAATAGGTTAATTGTTGTCGAATTGAATTGGATTTCCTAAGTAATAATCAATAATCTTAGATTTGAATATTACATTATATTTTGCTTGAATCAGATCAAATTCCGCTTTGTTCCGTTCGGTCTGTGCGGTAAATAATTCCAAGGAATTTGCCATTCCGATATCGTATCGTTCTTTGGTTGCTTTGTAGGCCGTTTCAGCACTTTCAAAGGCTGTCGTCGCGGAGGTAAATCGTTGCTTGGCTGCTCCGACATCCAACACGGCTTGATTAACGGCTTTATTTAAGTTGTTCTTTGCCAATTGCTCCGCAGCCTCGGCCTGTTTTAATCCAATCTTCGCTTTTGCGACGTTTACTTTGTTTTGATTATTACTAAAAATTGGAACACTTAATGTCATCCCAGTTCCAAAACTCTTATACAATTTAAACTGCTCAAATACACCAATTTTTTGTAAGGTAACTGGATCACGACCGCCCCAGGAATAATTGGAGCCATAATTTACATCTAAATTTAATGACGGCAAGTAACCTCCTTTAGCAATTTCTATTTGCTTTGCAGCAACATCTTTATCGATTAGTGCTTTTTTAATATCGGGTTGATTATTCAAAGCACTCTGGAATACATCTACTGGATTTTTCGGATCGGCATCCAACAATAAATGGTCAACACTAGGTCTGACCAATGAAATTTCTGTCTGTGGCGCCATTTCCATTAGTTGTTTTAATGTCAACATCGAAAGCTCATATGAATTTTTCAAGTTAATTCGGTTTAACTCATCGGAAGCGACCTGATTTTTAGACTTTGCAATATCCGCAATGGTTTTATTTCCAACAGCAAATTGAATGGAATCTAATTGGAATTGTTGTTGTGATAATTTAAGTTGGTCCCCGCTGGCCGTATACATTTCATAATTTGTTATTGCTTCCAGATAAGTGACTAACACATTTAACACCAAATCATTCTTTATTTTATCCACCTGTGTCGAAGAGGATTCCAATTGCATTTTATTTGCTTTGATTTGGTTTACTTGCTGAAATCCTTTAAATATGTTGATTGAAGACCCTATCCCTGGAGACATATTATACGACCATTGGTTACCCTTAACCAATTGGTTCGTTGTTCTGTCCACGAAGAGACCATTGTTGAGTTGCTGACTAACACTTGCACTTAGGCTAGGATACAAATTGGACTTCGCTTGAAATAAATCCTGAGCAGCGAGATCTTTACTCAGTTCGGCTTGCTTAATTTGCACATTACGTTCCAAAGTCATACGTATAGCTTCGGTTACCCCAACGACCTGTTGAGCTTGGATTAGGTTGTTCGTTCCAAGAAAAAAACCAGTAAATATTACTGCAGAATAATAAAATCTTTTCATGTTCATATGTAGAACCATACAATTTTTATAGATTTGAACTTCATTTATCGGTTATGTATTTTGTCAAATCCCCTTTCTTCCTTCGTTGGTTTTACCCCAGATCGATCTGGCATATGCCTAGGATGGAAAAAAAAGTCTATCTCACTTTTGATGATGGTCCAATTCCTGAAATTACACCTTTTATACTCGATATCCTAAAAAAATATCAGGTCAAGGCAACATTTTTTTGTGTTGGTGAAAATATTAAAAAAAATCCACATTTGTTTCAAAGAATTTTACAAGAAGGACATCAAGTGGGTAATCATACCTACAATCACCTCAAAGGCTGGGATACAAATGACGAGGTCTATATCGATAATGTAACTCAATGTCAGGAGCTAACACAAACCGATCTCTTTCGTCCACCTTATGCAAAAGCAAGAAAATCACAGCTTAAAAAGTTATACAAAAATTATCGTGTGGTCATGTGGGACATCATGTCCGGTGACTTCGATCAAAACCTAAGTCCCGAAAAATGCCTTGAAAACGTACTTCCGAATATACAGAATGGCTCGATCATCATCTTCCATGACAATATCAAAGCCATTCCCCGAGTTGAATACGCTTTACCTAAAACGATTGAATTTCTCCTAGCAAATCAATACCAAATAGCAAGACTAGAATAAACATTAGGGTCTACTTCTTGATAAAACCACTTCAGATTCGTAATATTTACCCACACTCACACTGAAATATCCCAAAACATTATTGGACAGATTTGAAATCGGATTGGAAGGTGAAGCTGCTCCAGGATTAATCATCTGGAAGCTATTCCAATAGTTATATGCACCCAGATCAATACATTGACGCAAAACCCGGACCCGATCTCCTATCTTGAGGTCTCTATCGCGGTCGATAATATCATGTTGTACTTGCAGTCCATTATTATATTTATCACTGAACACATCGACAAAGCGCAACTCACCCCCATTCACAGACATCTTATACTTATAATAATTTCCGTTTTCTGGAGGATCGTTAAAGACCAGTGTGGGATAATATATGGTGTCTGTAAATATGATCCGTTCGGAAAGCCCTATCGAATCCACATCCACATAGGATGGCACCTTCGAAGTTCCTTCAATTTCTTTTCCATCTGCGGTTTTGACGTACAGTCGATAACTTGACTTTTCCTGTAATCGCAATGTCTTATTGGTATACACACCATCGGCTCCGGGCAAAAAGGTATACATGCGATTATTTTCCAGATTTCTTACATAAACTTCCGCATCTGTTATTGGAGCTAACATTGATTCTTTTAAACTGACGACTTTTTGAATACTGATCTCATGTTGTTGATCCGACACCATTAAATCAGCTGTGATCACCAGTTGTCCTGTGTTTTCAGGTAATTTCAAATCAATTTTATCTTCACAACCAATCAAAGTTATCCAAGCTATGGCGATCAATCCTACTATCTTTCTCATGTTGCGCTAAAATTTAAAGTTCCAAGTAATGGAGGGTATGGTTCCAAACAATGCAATCCTATAGATCTCTGTTACATTGGATTGCCCTTCTTTCTCCCTAAAATCGATCAAATAAGCATTTTTGCGATTATATGCGTTATAAATTCCGAAAGATAAACTGGAGTAAGTGTTTTTTGTACGCTTGATATCATAAGTTGCGGCAAGGTCCAGGCGGTGATAAGCCGGCATACGTTGGCCATTCCGCTTATCATAATAGAAGACCGTTCTATCGTCAACAAAATATTTTCCAGCGGGCATTGTTACAGCATCACCCGTATAATAGACAAAGTTTGCACTTAGATTCCATCTCGGATTCAATTGATATTGTGCGACCACAGCAATATTATGACTCTTATCCTGGCGCGCGTTAAACCACTGTCCATCATTGATCTGATCAAATTGTCTTTCACTTTTGGATAATGTATAACTTATCCATCCACTAAGCCTTCCCAATCGTTTCTTTATAAACCACTCAACGCCGTATGCTCTTCCTTTTCCAAATAGAAGTTCACCATCCAAAAGTTCATTGGCCTGTAGATCCGCTCCATTCCTATAGTCGATCTGATTTTTAAGGTCCCTATAGTAACCTTCTACAGAAAATTCATACCTGTTGGATGCAAAGTTTCGGAAATAGCCTAAGGAATACTGTGTTGACAATTGCGGTTTTATGGTATTGTTGCTTAACACATACTGATCTGTGGGCAAGCTACTTGTTGTATTGCTCAACTGATGTAGGTACTGGACATTCGTATTATAAGAAGCCTTTAATGTTGTCAATTCATTCAAGGCGTAGTTCAGAGAGAGACGTGGCTCCAGGTAAACATATTTTTTACCCATTTCTCCACTTCCCACATAAGTTGAATCAACAGCTTCTCCAGCATTATCATAGGTATAGAACATACCCGGTCCTAAAGCGGCATAAGCCGTCGCCCTAACACCATAGTTCAATTTGAATTTATCATTTATCGCCCAATCATCCGAAATGTAAGCTGCAATGTCCAGCCCCTTGCGCTCTTGAATATGCAGTGAATTTACTTTGGAATCTTCACCGGCTTCGATACTTGCTGGACGAATCTTCTGTAAGGCCGCCTGTAGACCAAATTTTAGATTATGGCTGTCTGAGAGGCTATATTGAAAATCTTGTTTAAAGTTATAATTGAAGATATCCGAACGAATCTTGAAATTATTGTCGTCTTCAATCTTCACTTGATAATTAAATTTACTGAATATCAAGGTAGTATTACTGAATAAGCGATTGCTCCAAACATGATTCCAGCGCATCGTTCCGGTTGCATTCCCCCAATTAAAATCAAATAAGTCATGGTATGCCATGGCATCTTTACCGAAATATCCCGATAAATAAAGAGTATTCTTATCGTTAATCCTATAATTCAGCTTGGCATTAAGGTCATAGAAGAATAATGCGCTTTTCTTAATATTCTCATCACTTGAAAGCTTCAGGAATAAATCGGCGTAGGTACGTCTACCGGATATCATAAATGAACTCTTCCCTTTTTGTATAGGCCCCTCGACCTTCAATCGTGACGCTATTAAGCCCAATCCCCCTTCAACATTAAAATGCTGGTTATTTCCATCCAAGGTTGTTATTTCCATGACCGAAGAGATCTTCCCTCCATACTGCGCGGGTACACCTCCTTTATAAAAGTTGACATCTTTGATGGCATCGGAGTTAAAGGTTGAAAAGAAACCAAAAAGGTGAGAGCTATTGTAAACTGGGGCTTCATCCAACAAAATCAGATTTTGGTCTCCACCACCTCCGCGAACATAAAAATTGCTACTTCCTTCGCCTCCACTTGTCACGCCTGGAAACAATTGAATTGTCTTTAAAATATCTTTCTCTCCAAATAATACAGGAACTTTCTCAATCTCCTTCGGGCTAAATTGTGTCAAGCCGGGAGTCAAATCTTTGATCGATTTTCTTCTATTCCCAGTGACAACCACCTCAGCTAATTGATTTTCCTCGGGTACCAATTGTACAATGTAAGTCGAGTCTTTTCCTATTTGGACGGGTAAAACCTTTGTTCTATATCCCATTGAGGAAACTTCCAAGAAGGCCTCCTCTCCACGAAGGGATAGACTAAAAAATCCATATTTATTGGAAGCCGTCGATTTTTTTTCTGTGTCATTACGGACCAAAGCGCCAATAATATTTTCACCACTGATACTATCTCTGATAAATCCCGATATAGATTTAGATTGTTGGCCATAGGATTGCTGTGCGCAAAACAAAATAGAAGAAAAATAAAAAACAACCTTTATAGGTTTAAGCATAACAGATTGAAATCAAAAATTTATTGAAAATAATAAAAAAGCCTTACAATTTGCAAGGCTTAATAATAAGTTTATAATTTGTTAGTCAAGATCTTCTGGAAACAAAAATAGCATTTTATTCATTTAAGCCAAATATTTATCTATTTTTCTTGCTATTTTTTTTCTGGCTGATTGAAAAATTCGTTAAAAAAAGCCATTTGATAGATAATAGAGCGTGACCAATAGGCCCAATTATGTCCACCCTCACTTGTAACAAAGGTGTGGTTGATGTTGTGATACATGAGTTTGTCGTGCAGTGCGACATTGACAGTATAGAAAAAATCCTCTTTACCACAATCAATCATTAGACGAAGTTTATTATTCAGCAATTTCGGAATCATATTGATCACCACTCGATCATCCCAAGCCTGTGGCACATCTGCATAATTGCCGATACGATCCTTAATTTCCCAATTTAAAGGGAAGGGTCTAAAATCAACACCTCCTGCTGTACTACCCGCTGCTCCATAGAGATCCTGATGTTTTATCGCAAGCGATAAAGCCCCATGCCCTCCCATACTCAGTCCGGTAATTGCTCTACCTTTTCGGTCTTTGACTGTCATGTAATGCTGATCTATATAATCAACCAGTTCTTTGGAAACAAATGTTTCATATTGATAATTCCGATCGTTGGCACTATCCCAATACCAACTTCCAAATCCCCCATCCGGACAAACCACCATATATCCATATTGATCTGCCAAAGAAGCTACAGTGGTATTTTTAACCCAATTACTATAATTACCTGAATATCCGTGAAGTAAGTAGAGAACAGGATATTTAGTATTCGCTGAATAATCTTTGGGGAGAATAACGACTGTTTTAATCTCTTTTGCCATGCTCCGACTCGGAATATTCAAGGTATCCACCTTGGCAGCCTTACTAGCCCATACAAAGCAAAATAGAGCAAGTGATAAAAGTAAAATTTGTTTTAAATTCATGATGTTAGCAATTGGTATATATGTTCATTCGATCTATTCAGACCTCTATCAATAATCTGTTTTACTGAATTGAGCTTGTTATTTATCCGCTGATTTAGAAACTTTTTCAAAATAATAAAGATAGGATTTTAAACCAAATGGACGTTCACTAATTGTATAAAAGCCTGTCCCCTTATTATCAAAAGTGATCGCTTCCCCCTGTGGCTCTACTGTATAAGGCACCTCGGTTGGCTTCCGTTGTAGCGCCCCTGCCCAAGATTCCCCCGGTTTTCTCTTCCAATAAAAGATCTGTGTAATATTCTTGATAAGCATCTCTCTTCCTGTTGGATCGATAGCAGAAGCTGTAGCAAAAGTAAAAGGAAGTTCAGCAACTTTGGTTAATGTAAAGTATTGTTGTTGGACACCCTTAAAAACAGCAGCAGCATATACTGTAGAATGGAATTCACGCTTAGAAACGATATACAACATATTATCACGGGGATCAACCATAATGGATTCCGCATCTAAACGTTTTTGCCCCGGAAATTTGACAAATATGGTTTTAATATCTTTTTTGGATATGACGAGCGAATCATTAGCTGAAGGTTCAGGAAATACATACAGGCTTGCCCAAGTCCGCTTCCCAAGATTATTACCGATATCAGCCAAAACCAGGTAATTTTTACCATTGATTTTGACGCGATCCATATCCTCACAATCAACCACATCCACACCTTCGAGCCTAAACTTTTTGAGTAGCTTGGCCTGACGATCGATCAGATAGATATTTGCACCATCCCCGCTATCATTATGAACCCAAAAATATCCCTCCTCTTGAGCTGCCACAATTCCAGACACTTCTTTTAACTGTGCATCTGTCAATTCGCCTAAGGGGATTTGTGTTTTAAAATAATCCTTGTTATTTTGGGCATATATCCGTAAGCCGGACAAAAAAAGTACGATAATCAGCAGTACTTTTGTTCGTGCAATATTCATGTTTAAAGATACGTTTTTATTGATATTTAATGCCCATTATGAAGAAATCCTTTAAATCCAGTTTGTTTTTTATCCCGTTATTTCTATTCCAATATACTTTACAGGCACAGAGCAGTTCGTTTCGGATAAAAGTAAAATCTGGACTTGACAATACGCCCCCCTACCTTGTAAAGTATTACAACAGTAAGGATTGGGAGAATTTTTATGCGAAAATCCAAGAGTTTAATTACAATGCAGGTTTTGAGTACAATATTCGTATAAAAAAGATAAAAACAGCACAAGCGTCAATCTATACACTGGAGGAAATTATTAGCAAATTAAAAGTTGAAGATTCTGAAATCGCCATTTGGGATATCGGTGAGAATTACGTCAATGATCCAGTCTCCGGAAAATTGACCTGCTTACAGATAAAATCCAACAAAAAAAACAAATGGGAATATATTTCGGTACCCATTCTCGGTTTTGATTACCAGGAACACTATCGTTATCGCATCAAAGTAAAGCAAACGAAAGCAAAAGATACCGACAGTATACACTATGAATTGCTTAATATTATTTCCAAAGATAAAGTCACTGAACTTCCTAGTGTCGCCTCATTCCTCGCCAGATTTAAATGGAATTTGCTTCAGTTAAATGGCAAAGATGTAACAAGCAATAGAGCTAGCATTGGTTTCGATGCAAAAAATGGAACGATCGCCGGATCGACGGGCTGTAATAATTTTTGGGGGAATTTTAGCATTAAAGGCAATTTGATAAGCTTTCCACACTTGGCGAGCACGATGAAATCTTGCAATGGTCCCAATATTGAAAATGATTTCTTCGCTGTTGTTGAGCAAAAACAGATTCAATTTGATATCGCCGAACAGACGCTGAATTTATATATCGACGGAAGGTTAGTCATGATCTTCGGCTTGGAGCGTGAATAAAAAAACACCCGAAGTCTGGGGGACTCCGGGTATCTTAGCCATATTATTAACCTATTTTATGAAAAGTATTTATGCCATTTGGAAATGACATAAACAAATATGTGAAATAAAGCGGAAAGAATCGAAAGTACAGCTTCATTTTAACATAATTTTAACACTTTGAAAATATTGAGAAAAATCAGCATAAAAATGATTTTTTTTTGAATATCCCAACCGACAAGATGTCCTATCTTAAACATTTAAAGCATAACGATGATCAGAACATTTTTTACGACAACATTTTTATTATTGGCAACGACACTCCTTGCACAACAGAATCCCATCATTCGTGGAAACTATGCAGATCCAGAGGGTATCATCTATGGAAACAAATATTGGGTTTTTCCCACCTATTCGGCACCTTATGAAGAACAGGTATTTTTTGATGCTTTTTCCTCATCAGATCTGACTAGCTGGACAAAACATCCCCGGGTACTTCAAAACAATCAGGTAACATGGGCAAAAAAAGCGATGTGGGCTCCTGCTGTTCTCGAAAATAAGGGCAAATATTATTTATTCTTTAGTGCAAACGATGTCCATCAGGGCGAAATCGGCGGAATTGGTGTGGCTGTAGCGGACAAACCTGAAGGACCTTATACAGATTTGCTTGGCAAACCGTTGATCAATGACATTATCAATGGTGCGCAGCCTATAGATCAGTTTGTATTTAAAGATAAGGATGGAACATTCTACATGTACTATGGTGGCTGGAAGCATTGTAATATGGTCAAACTCAAACCTGATTTTACGGGCTTGCTTCCATTCGAAGACGGAACCTATTACAAGGAAATTACACCAAAGGATTATGTGGAAGGGCCATTTATGTTTATTAAAAATGGGAAATACTATTTTATGTGGTCCGAAGGTGGTTGGACTGGCCCTGATTATAAAGTGGCTTATGCAATTGCCGATTCCCCATTTGGACCATTTGAACGTATCGGAACAATTCTCGAACGTGATCCGAAGGTTGCTGTCGGCGCTGGGCATCATTCCGTTATCAAAGTACCCAATAAAGACAAATATTTCATCGTCTATCACCGTAGACCATTAGGAAAGGAAGGAGCCAATGAGCGTGTCACCTGTATCGATGAGATGAAATTTGACAAAAATGGTCACATTCTACCCGTCGAAATGACCTTTAAAGGTGTCAAATACCCATTAAAATAGATCATTCCTCCCAATAGAGTAAGAGTATACATACAACCAAACCTAAACAGAAGAGCCCCGGTCGTTGATCGGGGCTCTCATTATTTAATTAAGACAATAAGCGATTAAATACCCGCTATTGCATTATTTAATGTCTCTGAAGGACGCATAGCTTTTGTTGCTAATTCGTCATTAGGAAAGTAATAACCACCGATGTTTTGTGCCTGACCTTGTGCTCCGATCAATTCTTCATTGATTTTAGCTTCGTTATCTGTCAATACTTGTGCAACACCTGCAAATCGATTTGCTAAATCTGCATCTTTCGTTTGAGCAGCTAAAGCCTGAGCCCAATATAATGTTAAATAAAAATGAGATCCACGGTTATCAATCTGCCCCACTCTACGCGCCGGAGATTTATCATTTGCCAAGAATTTCTCTGTTGCTTCGTCTAACGTCTCTGCTAAAACCAATGCTTTAGCGTTATTTTGCGTTTGCGACAAATGCTCCAGAGAAGCACCCAGTGCCAAAAATTCGCCTAATGAATCCCAACGTAGGTAACCTTCCTGAAGAAATTGCTCTACGTGTTTTGGAGCCGAACCACCTGCACCAGTTTCAAACAAACCACCGCCATTCATCAATGGTACAATAGACAACATTTTTGCTGAAGTACCAACTTCCAAAATAGGGAATAAATCTGTCAGATAATCACGTAATACGTTACCTGTTACAGAGATTGTATCTTCGCCTTTACGGATACGCTCCAAGGAGAATTTAGTAGCTTCTATTGGCGATAGAATTCTAATATCCAAACCTGTTGTATCAAAATCAGGCAAGTATTTCTCTACTTTCTTGATGATCTCTCTATCGTGAGCACGGTCTTTATCTAACCAGAATACTGCTGGCGTACCAGACAAACGTGCGCGGTTTACTGCTAATTTTACCCAATCTTGAATAGGTGCATCTTTTGTTTGACACATACGGAAGATATCACCTTCATCAACCTTTTGCTCCATGTATACATTACCTTCGGCATCTACCACACGAATCACACCATTACCAGCAGCCTGGAAAGTTTTGTCGTGTGAACCATATTCTTCAGCTTTCTGAGCCATCAAACCAACATTTGGAACAGAACCCATTGTTTTGGGATCCAAAGCGCCATTTGCTTTACAGTCTTCTATTGTAGCTTCATAAACACCTGCGTAAGAACGGTCAGGAACCATAGCTATCGTATCTTCTTCTTGGCCATCCTTATTCCACATTTTACCACCGATACGGATCATTGCTGGCATAGAAGCATCAATAATTACATCAGAAGGAACATGGAAATTTGTAATACCTTTATCTGAGTTAACCATTGCCAAAGCAGGACCTTGCGCAATCGCAGCATCGATCGCAGCTTTCACTTCTGCTTCTTTTGCATGACCTGCAATTTTAGCATATACTTCACCTAAACCGTTGTTTTTGTTGATCCCCAATTCTTTGAACAAGTCGCCATACGCTGCAAACACATCTGCAAAGTATGTTTCAACCACTGCTCCAAAGATAATAGGATCGGAAACTTTCATCATTGTTGCTTTCAAATGCGCAGATAACAATACACCAGCAGCTTTCGCTTCAGCGATCGCATCAACAACAAAACCTTTCAATGCATTCAAGCTTAAGGTCGAAGTATCAATTACTTCACCCGCTTTTAACGGAGATAGACCTTTTAATTCAGTAACAGCGCCTTGTGCATCCACAAATTCAATTTTGAATTGACCTGCGTTTTCTACTGTTACAGATTGCTCTGAACCATAGAAATCACCAGATGTCATCGATGCTACCTTAGTTTTAGAATCTTTTGCCCAAGCGCCCATCTTATGTGGATTTGCTTTAGCATAATTCTTAACCGCCTTAGGTGCGCGACGATCAGAGTTACCTTCACGTAATACCGGGTTTACAGCTGATCCCAATACTTTCGCATATTTAGCTTTGATGGATTTTTCTTCCTCAGTAGCTGCTTCATCGGGGTAGTTTGGAATAGCATAACCTGCTTTTTGTAATTCGGTAATAGCACCCTTCAACTGTGGAATAGACGCTGAAATATTTGGCAACTTAATAATGTTTGCCTCTGGAGTTGTTGCCATCTGACCCAACTCTGCCAATGCATCGGCAATTTTTTGATCTTCTTTTAAAAATTCTGGAAAGCTTGCAAGAACACGACCTGCTAAAGAGATATCTCTCAATTCAACATCGATATCAGCTGTAGCTGTAATCGCTTGTACAATAGGCAAAAACGAGTAAGTCGCCAACAAAGGTGCTTCGTCTGTTTTTGTCCAAACAATTTTTGATTTGTTTGACATAGTAATCTATTAGAAATATGTTTAATTTTTAATGCTATGTGAAATCAGTGAAAAATCTAATTTTCTCAAAATTTCGCCTAAAGATAAGAATTAATGCTATAAACCATGCGTTAATCCGACCTTTTTGACAATAAAATTGTGAAAATAAATATATTTTGGCAATACAGAATAAGTTTACTTCCATCGTTTTAAAAGACAGCCCTCTTGACATTTCAGTGACGAGAT
>Ga0256880_1000253_pt1 | contig 14018 bp, 10 predicted proteins | sample MC6MC0438MT_FD_186348 | JGI IMG/M metagenome (GOLD analysis project Ga0256880, IMG submission 186348) | Metatranscriptome of enriched soil aggregate microbial communities from Iowa State University, Ames, United States - MC6-MC0438-MT... | ecosystem: Environmental > Terrestrial > Soil >... | reverse complement strand
TGTGTGTGTGGATGTGTGTGAGTGTGTGGATGTGTGTTTGTTTGTGTGTGTGTGTGTGTGTGTGTGTGGGTGTATGAGTGTGTATACATGTATGTGTGTGTGAGTGTGTACATGTCTTTATGTGTATGTGTGTGTAGATGTGTTTATGTGTGAGCGTGTTCACATGTATATGTTGAAACGGTCCATTTTTTCTATTAAAAAATGGACCGTTTCAGTTTAAAATATTCTAAAATTTAGTAAAAAAAAAATAATTGACGATTATAAAATAATCCAAAATTTTATAATCGGGGAGAAACACTAATCCATCAATTATAGTTTTGTACCGCATCATGGCCGCGAACGCGGATATTTCGTCTCTCCGTGGCTGTGATTCATCGGCCAGTTACAACGGTGAAAGTTGTGTTTTGACCCATGACTACGGCCGTGAGACACCGGTTAGGCATCGACTTACCGTGGTGAGATCGGCCAAACCACACTATTCCCGAGTAGTTAGAGCGGTGGTTTTTATCGATGTTATCGCTGTGGTTGCGGCATTTTCCGATGATCTGATGCGTTGTGCTTTTGGGTTAGGAAGAAGTGAGGTTTCTACCTCACCCTATCCGAGCCATAACTTTTTATTTTTTCTTTTTTACTGTCGCTCGGATTTCTATTCCAAACTTCCTAACTTCCTAACCTAATACTAACTAACTAGAACAAGAAAAAATGAGAGTTTAGAGAGCTGATAGCATAGGATTTTATGTGAAAGTATGAATTGAATACCACCCCAGCACAGTGATTCATCGTGGTTAGGTGAGGTTAGGAATTTTCTCACCGCGGTGATGTGACACTTTTTGAGTGTTTCATCGATGTGGTTACCGGGTAAGGTGGCGTTTCGTCGATGTGGTATAGTACATAACCATCGTCTATCAGCATCATCGGCGTATGGTTTTTGCCATCTCCGCAGCGACGGCGCGGCATTTTCCGATGATCTGATGTGTTGTATTCTGAGGTTAGGAAGAAGTGAGGTTTCTACCTCACCCTATCCGAGCCATAACTTTTTATTTTTATTTTTTTACTGTCGCTCGGATTTCTATTCCAAACTTCCTAACTTCCTAACCTAATACTAACTAACTAGAACAAGAAAAAATGAGAGTTTAGCGAGCTCAGAGCTTGTGAAAAATGGTCAAAGTATGAATTGGATACCACCCCAGCACAGTGATTCATCGTGGTTAGGTCAGGTTAGGAATTTTCTCACCGCGGTGAGGTGATGGTTTTTTGCCGAATGGTGGCGATGGTTCGAAGTTTTTTGCCGGATGGTGGCTGTGATGGGTGTCGCTGGGTGGCGCGAAAAGGTGTCTGGGAAAGTACAACACATCGGCATAGAGATGGCGTCGTGTGGTTGAGTGGTTGCAAAAAAAAAATTAAATATCGCGAAATGGCTCGAGTGACTTTTTGAACTTCCGAACGTTCTTCTCACCCTTGCGAGCTTGATTGAATCCCGATGCTTGTTGGAAACTCTTACCATCCATCATATTCTCGAGAAATAGCATAGCATGATATCCACAAGTATCTGTGCGAACATCTTGCCACTTGATCTGATTCCATTTGAATTTGAATGGCTCTCCATATCCCGAAACGAGTGTCTTGAGATCGGCTTTCACTTGATCAGTTGGAGGTCTTCCGAAAGAATCAAAGTACATGATCCGCTGTTTCTTCGGGTCGATGAGAATTGCAACCCAATGGCTGCCAGGCTTATCACTTGTATCCAAGTTCATGATGAACGATACTTTCTTCGGCTTCTCTTGCGCCATCTTCGGGCCGATGACTTCAATGATTTTATCGCTGGGAATAGTTCCGGCATATGAGTTGCGTTTGCGCATCATATCATCAATCTCAAAGTTAGTGAGACCTTTACCCTTGTCATCATCATCGTCAACACCTCTGCCTTCGGATTCATCCTTGGTTTCTTCTTTGATTGTTGGCACGGATGGCACGGATTGTGTCGACCGCGATCGCGGTAGTGATGATGTTCGTGGAGTGTCACCTTGTTCCGAAAATGTAATCGAATTGGTTGGTGAAAGACCTAATGAAAATTCATCGTCAGACTTTTGCTCGGTTTTCGCCGACGACATATCGAGCGGAGGCGGTCTGTTGGCTTCGATGTGATTCTTGTATTGAAAGTCTCCGAGTGATGAGATGAACGCATATTCTTCATCCGTAAGTGGTTCCTTATCATCGAGATGCTTTTCGTGGATGGCAAATGCATTCAGTTCCGTAATCGTACTCGGATCATTATGTTGAATCAACACATCTACCATTTCCGCAATGGTTTTCGGCTTGGTTTTATCGGGAATCCTTTTCTGCAGCTTCGCCATTTTGATACGTTGATCGAGTACATCTTTCCTCGTACCATTACTATCATCTGCAAGTTTGATGATCTCTTGAACTTTTCTACCACCTTGCTTCATTGTCTCGATGGCTTTGGATCGCCATAACTTGTTCTGGGTAGCCACGAGCTTTTGGTTAAAGTTTTTCGTTTCTTCATCGGCCAGCCGTTTCGCCTCAGCATTCTGAATGCGTTGTTTCTCCGCGGCTTCATCTTGTAATCTTTGTTTCTCCGCGGCTTCATCTTGTAATCTTTGCATCTCAAGTTGTCTCGCAGCGGCATCTTCTCGAACTTTATGCTCTCGCTCTCTCGCTTCGTTCGCTCGTTCGATGGCGCGTCTAAGTTCTTCGGCTTGCCGTTGTTGTTGTTGCGCAAATCGAATCTTCATCTCATCATCGACCGGAGCAACTGAGTTATCATCCATCAACAAACCTCGAACACGACCAACGTCAATGTCGCCCTTATGCTCCAATAAAGCCGGTGGAGCTTTGTTCTCGATAGCCTTTTGTTCCTTCTGATCTTTCTGATCAACGGTAATGGTGAGTTGGGGGTTGACAGTCGGAGCAATTTGAGGTAAACCAGTATTGACAGTGGGACCGACTCGACCGGGAATGTACAATGGAGGTGGTGGGTTAGATCCCGATGAGGACGATGTAATTCCACCTTGGGACTTTGTGCGAACTTTCGCTTCCTTTTTCGCGATACGCTTCTTCCTCTTCTTGCGTTTCTTCTCATCCTCGATAATCATTTGCATGATCGTCGCAAAGATAAGTTCATCTTCCTTCTTGGTTTTACCCTTGGGAATCTCGATCTTCTTTTTACGGTGGATGATGTAACGTGATCCATCATCATCTTCGTGGATATCAATGACTTTTTTCATCGCGTCGATGAATTATAAATAGTCCCTTATTTTTACTTGAAGTCTGACGTTTATATGAAAATAGTCCAAATGGAAAACGAAACTGCCAACGCCGAGAACATTCCCAAGGATCGTCGATCCGAGACATCCAAGGCTAACGCTGCCAAAGCTCGAGAAGCTCGTGCAGCAATGAAAGTTGAGAAGGATAAGTTGTTGTCGGAGCATAAGGCAAAGCTTGCTGCGTTGAAAGAAGCAACTCGAACGAAACCGAAGAAGAGTACTGCTACGACTGCTGAGCAACCTGTCGATGAAGTTGTAACATCGGCTCAACCAGTGGAGGAAGTTAAAGTTGCCGATGAATTTATTGAGAAGGAAGAGGAATTGCCACCGATTGAACAATTGGAGAAGCCGAAGTTAGTGCGTCAGACGCATAAGCTTCCCGTAGCAAAACAAGTTTTGCGGGAAGAAGATTCTGAATCCGATGACTCATCGTCTGATGACGATTCCGAAGATGAAATTGTATTCCGCAAGGTTCGGAAAGCTCCGGCGAAAAAGGTAAAAGCGTCGAGGCCGAAGAAGAAATCCAATGATGAAGACATCGAGAGTGTGGTGAAACGCTTAATGGATGCACGCTTCAACGTTGCCCAAACGGGTGGCAAAGCTGAGCCTGCGAAACCCATTGCTTTAGAAACACCGGCGCCTGCCAAAAAAAGATTGCAGATCAAACAAGGTTTCATTCCAGCTCAAGTATACAGCTCCAAGATCCAGAGTCTCCTTCGACATTAAATGACCGAGTTTATTTTTTTGCTCGAGAGCGCGTTACTCTTTGTTCAACTTCATCATCGGCCGATGAAATCATTGTCTTCTTGCGATTCATGGTTTTCACTTGCTTTTCTCTATTGGGAATCGATGGATCATACTCTGGCCGTTCTTCGTTCAATTCAACTTCCAATTCATCAATATCAACCTTCCGCATCTGATAAGGATAGAACTTTTCCTTGAGTTTATCGTCATCAAGAGTTCGGAGAGTATACTGTGGCGCTGCACCGGCTTTCTTCGGCTTGCTGACGGTGATAATCTCATGGATATCATCCGACCAATTCTGGCCAATCTTTTTTCGAAAAACATCCTTACGCTCTTCCACATCGGTAGTCAATGCCAGCCGCACGAAATCTCCTTTCTCAAATGCTTCATGCTCTGTAACGCCAGCTTGGGCAACGATCTTGTCGTAGATGAATTGTTTCTCATCGTCGGAAAGCGTCTCTTCCATTATTTTTTGCGGAATTCTACCGGTGGTGTTGTGTTTGCTGGTGTTGTGATTCTCAACCAGCAACGGCAGGATATCGTTCCATTTCTTCGTCTTGTAATGCGACATATGCTTGAAGATGAGTGACTTTAGTTCCCGATTATACCGCTCCACTGCACCTTGTGTTTGTGGAGTATATGACTTGCTATGGATCAATTTAATTCCTTGATCTGCCAGATACTCTTCCAATTGAGGGCCGAACTCACCGCCATTATCGGATTGGATAACCTTTGGCCTCCATGATGATGGCATATCGGTGATGATACTCTTCACTCCAGCAAGAACAACAGCGGCTGACTTGCTTTTCAAACGACGAGCTGCAACCCATTTACTGAATAGATCGACATAAGTGAGAATGTAGCGATCGCCATTGTTGGGCTGTGCATAATCTTGCATATCGATGAGATCAATCTGAGCGTGTTTGGCTTTATCCTTGACGATGATGGGACGAGAAGTTACTTTCTTCTTCAATGGCTGATGCTTTTGATTCACAGCGTCATGCTCCAAGAACTTCGCGATATCTCTGCGTGAGATGCCAAAGTATCGTTCCTTGATGTGATTATACATTCGATCTCTTCCACCCATAAAGCGTGGATTGCGAGAATATTTGCGAATGATGTCTGCAATTTGATTTCGGGCCACAACTTCGCGATCGTCGATGAATAACTTATCGAGGGTTTGGTTATACTCCGCATCTTTGGCGTTGAGTTTGTTCGGCTCTTTTTCGTCGCCAGCCAAGTAGGCGATAGCGTGCTCGATATCCTCTTCGGTAATCTTCATTTCATCAACAAGTTGATAGTATTCCAAAAAAAAATTATATGCTTAACTTGAGAGCGGTGATACGGATACGCTGATGTTAAACTTTGCCCAGCCTTTGAACATGGGGTTCTTCTTCAACTTTTCAATGAATTGACGCTGATAATGTTTTGTGAATACATCTCCATCGCTATCGGGAAAAAGCATCATGAATCCACCCATCCAGACTTGTTGGTTCAACCGACGCTCCACCATGTCGGTGATTCTTAGTGATGCATACCATCGAGATTGATTCGGTTCACCATTAAGATACAGAAACTCACTCTCAGTATCTTTTAGAACTAGTGTGGCCACGCCATTCTTACAGCTGTCAATTTTGAGGATGCTATCGAGGTAAGGGCCAAAACGATAATCACGATACTGATTACGAATACTGAAGCTAAACTCGAAACGCTCTCGCAACAGTTTCATATGTTCATAATCATCGTCATCATCGAGAGACAATGTCTCAGTATCTTGCGTCACTCCGAAGTTGAACTCTATTTTGAAACTGGGTAAGTTGATCAGTGACTCCTTGATATCCCATTCATGAAAATAGATATGCTGACGTGGAATCGGACGATAGACTGGCCGTAACTTGTCGTCAAAACGAAGGGAACCGTGATCAAAGAGAGCAGTTTCTCCATGGGAAGCGAGAATATGTTGCTTTACATCTACAGCGTCGGATCTGAGTGCGTTGACGTCGATTTTCATTGTCCTGATGTTATACTATTTCTCAGATTTTTTTTTTAAGAAAAAAAAAATAATTACCAATTTTCATTCATCGCGAGGACGCTTCACTCGGGGCTTTTCTGTGGAGAATTTCTCATGATACAAATTCACCAAGCGCTGATATCGTTTGAGATACGCAGAGTACGCGGTGTTCCTTTTATTCGCAACACGAGACATTTCAGCCGCGGTAAGCAGTTTACCACTTCTCATCACTTGCTCCACAAGCTTTTTTTTCGCATATTCACTGGTATTGTATTGCCCGAACTTGCTGATGAGTGATTCGAGAGTTTCTTCCTTCACCGGGCCAGTGATATTCTCGACATAGATTCGCTGATAATGGATGCTGGATGCTGGCGTAACGTGGCCCAATACTTTGCTGATGTATCCACTGTAAGTCATTCGGGATTCGCAATTGTACAACTTTTCACACATGATCGCATAGATGGCACGAAGTTGATGAGGATTGACTCCAAATCTTTCATTAGTCCATCGTGACAGTGTTTTCGCGTATTTGTTGTTGATCTGTTCACTCGTTAGTTCCGATGCGTTTAGTTTTTCGCGAACCACAGTCATTGCACGAACAACATCGTCATACTTGGCGAGCAAAGGGATAGTATAAGTTTTATCCTCATCGCTAGTCTTCGCTTGACCTTTGAATGTTGCTGCATACTGTTCCACTTCATCGGCAGCCTTGACTTCACCGATCTTGCGATAGCATGGTTGGAATTCTGCAGTCTTCATGATCTCAATGGAACGTCGACCGGTAACGAGTAGCAACGATGCAACGAGAACAGAAACTTGCTCAGAATCCAAGTCGACACCGCCAAGCATGTTATCACCTTGAACTTCGAGAACAGTATCTTCGGTTTTCTCCTTGACACGATCTCGTGCGATAGCTTTCAACTCATGAGACTCACCGCGTTCCAAGAACAGTTTTGCCAATGCTGGTGGTTGGAATTCCAAACTCAGAATCAATTCATCGGCTTGAGATTGACCCTTTCTCATTCTGCGGATAGCTTTCCATTTCGAGAGTTTCTTCTTCAAACACAGATCGTTGAAGTCAAGTAACTCGTTTTTCGCGGAAGTACCCAGCTTCTCATCGTTGAGCATGGCATTCATCGTCTCGTCGTAGTCGTTGTGGTGAATGTTGAGATCAAACAACATTGTTCGCAAACGAGTGATATATGATGATCGAGATGAGAGTTTTTCGGGATCCAACTCAGCCATTTTCGAATTTGGCTTGACTCCGCGGCTCAACAAAGTATCCTTGATACGATTGCGAGCAACATCGGGAAAAGTCTCGGAATGAGGGTCAGTTTGATAGAGCTGAACGAGCTCTTCGAACATTTTCTTGCACATCTTTGGCTCGGTGATGATGTACTATATTATGCAATATAAAAATTTATTTATTTAAAACAAAAAAGCCGAAAAAACCTTTTTGAACCTTTTCGAACCTTTTCGTGGCAGTCACGTGACTAATGTAATTTTAGAGCTGTGCTCGAAGTTTGAGGCCATAACGCTTAAAACTCATCGAGTTACATCGATTTGAAAATATTTAATTTTTGTTAAATAAAAAAAAAATAAAAAGTATGATATAGTGCAAAAAGTGATCGAAAAAACTTCGAAAATTTTGAACGAAAAAATGATGAAATACGTTGAGAACTACAAGAGTGCGGAGAGTTCGACTCTGGGGAAGGAGGAAAAATGTCCTTTCACTAGCATTGGTGACATCATCAAGACCGCAATTGCCAATGGTACCAACACGCATTGCGAAGCCCTTTTCGGTGAAGTTATCCCATACTTCGACTTTGAAATCGAAAATACCACCGAGGGTGATGAAGTCAAAGTTCTTCGTGACATCTTGAACGCGATTGAGAAACATTATCCCGATGGTGTGATTTACACTTTCAACGGCTCCCGCATGTACACTAACACTAAAGGTGTTGAGGGGTGGAAAGTGAGTTTCCATGTCATCATCCGCGGTGCCGGCTATTACGAGAGCGGCAAGCATTTCTTCCATTCCATTCCCGATGAAGTGAAGAAAGTCGCTGGGTTTGACGATGGTGTGTACAAGGAGGCGGGATCACGCCAACTTTTCAAGCTGCCATATTGTCATAAGCCTTACGAAAATGACGCTACCGATATGGTTCGATGCGAGCTCATCCGTGATGAAGATGATGAAGTTGATGATTATATCGATGATTATGTTGCGATCAGGGATGCGGATGAGAAGTATTCCAACTGGTGTATTTCGAACATCGAAGGCGAAAAACTCGTGAAAATCGAGCTCCCAGAGAAAAAGTTCCAACCGGTAATTCATACCGGTTCGAACGCAGAGTCGAAAGAGAGCAAATTTCCGCCTCCGACTGTTGAAGAACTCGATAAACTCATCGACATGCTGAAGCCTGAGAGAGCTAGAATGCATAACGATCGTCTTCCATTCATCTGGTGTCTGGCTAATATCCAAGAAGAGTTTGGGTTTGACACCATGGATCTCGCTGCCAAGTTTATGCAAAAGTGTCCCGAAGAATTTACTTTCTCGAAACTTCTGCGTGACTTCCAAAGCAAGGCCAATGGAAATGGTTATGGCATCGCTTATCTCAAGCAAGAAGCGAAGAAGGATGATCCCGATGCTTACTCGCAACTTTACCAGAGTTTGCGAGCTGAGGCCAAGGTTACTTACTACGAGCCCGAGGATTTGAACAAGATTCTTACCAACCGCGATGCAACCGTTGCTGATGTGGAAGATTATATGCGCGGCTGCATTATGCGAATTGATGATGGTAAGAGTGGTTTCTACATGACTCGTCGTAAGGATGGCTGGGTTAATGCCGGTCGACAATTGTTCATCGGCGATACCAACTACGATGTTCATTATGTGGACGAAAAGGGAAAGAAGAAAACCATTGGCTGGTGCCCCATCTTGAAAGCCCTTCGCCAGAAGGAGCTCTTTACCTCCAATGTGTTTCGTGGAATTACCTTCAAACCTTCTTTCACTTGCATCCCGGAGACACCTGGCTTGTTGAACACTTTCCTCGGCTTCCCAGTGCAAGTTCCTGCGGAGATTGATGAGAAAGATGAAGATATCCAAACCATCTTGTATCACATTCGCGAAGTATTCTGCGACAACTTTGAGCCGATGTGTGAGTATTTCTTGAATTTCCTTTCGCATATGGTTCAATCTCCCCACGAGAAGTTGGGCGTTGCGATTGTGATTCAGTCTGATCAAGGTGTTGGCAAGAATCTTTTCTGGGAAACTCTGGCGAAGAAGATGTTGGGTGATCAATATTATCTTACCATCAGTGATCTCGCCACGCTCACGAACAACTTCAACGCTCTGCAAGCCAATAAGATGTTGGTTCATCTGGATGAAATGAATATCTTTGGTGGATCAATTTCCACTGCCAATCAGTTGAAGAGTATCATTACCCGTACCAAGATCACCATTACCGAGAAGGGCAAGGACTCATATGAAATTCCCGATTCTGCTCATCATGTGATCTCATCCAACTGCGATATCCCTGTTCGTATCGAGAATTCTGACAGACGATTTGCGGTGACCCGAGCTAGCTCGAAGCATCGTGGTGATAAGAAATATTTCACCAAGTTGAAGGCTGCGCTGGAGCGTGGTACCGATAAGTTTGTCCGATACTTGATGGATCGCGATATTAGTGAATGGAATGCATCGGCTGATATTCCCGAAACCAAGGCTCGCTCTGAAATGAAGGAAGATGTTATGTCTCCATCTCATCGATATATGCGTGAGTTGGCTGGTCTCCGTGTTCCATTCAGCGCATACGGCCGAACTCAACTGTGGGAAACTAAAATTGATGAAAGTAAGGATGAAGATGCTTCGGATGAAGAGTTGGATGAAATTAAATTCAACGAAGTGCGGATGAAAGCCACTGATCTGTATTCGGAATATGTGACATACAGTCGCGAAGCAAATCAAGTTGTATCATCGAGCACGGTATTCTCTCGAGAGATGAAGAAGTTGGGTTTCGAAGCAAAGTCGATGAAATTGAAGGGAACGAAGACTACCATCTGGGGATATCAGCTTACCATCGATGCAATTCGTGATGGTTTGCGGAAGTTTCTCAACGAGCCAGACATGCAATTTTAGCTGCACTGTGGCCGTGGGAGTGCATAAAATGATGAATGATGGCGATGGTGTAAGTATGGAAAAGTTAGGAATTTTTTTTACCAATTCCTCACCTCACCTAACCACGTTTTCGGTGGCCGTGGGAGCATGTCGAAACACGAAAATCCTCTGCTGTGGCATCAAACCATAGAGCTATTCTCTTGATTTTTCTTGTTCTATAGTCTTACTCTTTGGTTAGGAAGTTAGGAAGTTAGGAATAGAAATCCGAGCGACAGGAAAAAAAAAATAAAAATAATTTATGGCTCGGATAGGGTCAGGTGAAAACCTCACTTCTTCCTAACCACACAATACATCGGTGAAATGCAAAAAAACTTCAATCCGCAGCAGTGATCATTCACTTTTTACTGTCCCCAGCCTCGTTTCTCCAACTTATCCGCCGTTCGAGATGAGATTGGTCTCATAGCTCGCGACAGCCATCTGTTACGTTTTGCAAGAGTCAAACCGCCCAAAGTAGCAGCAGTTCCGAGTGCCAATGCCGCTGGAACTTTCGACTCTTGCTGAAGTGGCCGATGAACTCGAGGTTGCGGGACATGTTTCTCGGGTGGAACAAAAGGAGTATATCGCCACTCCGGTGCAGCCGGTACTGGGTCGGGTGAATATGGAGGTGGAGCAACTTCGGCATAAGGAGGTGGAGCCTCCGAGTTATTGCCACCACGCTGACGGCGAACAGTTCTCTTTTTCGCAGCCTTTTTCACTGCAGTCTTGCCCTTTGCGGGCTTCGTCTTGCCGATGACTTTCTTCTTTGGAGGCATGATATTCCATTAGAATTTACACTTTTTAAGAAGAATACTTTCGAACGAAGCTCGCGAAAATGTTGAGCAAAAACAAACTATTCTTCGATATCAGTAGTGAGGATCGAATCCCGGGTGGTAGCGACTCCAACTTCTGGTATAAACTCGACATACCACAAGATCGGCAATATGATCGCGTTGTACTCGTGGGTGCATCAATTCCCAAGACATACTACCTTATCCCCGAAGGCGGTGATATCTTTTATCTCGCAGAAGATGGCAAACAATTTCCGATGGATTTGCCAGAGGGCAACTACAACCGCAGGCAGTTTCAAGCTGTCGTCAGCGACATGCTCAACGCAAAGTCGCAGAACTTTTGGAAGTATGAGATCAAGTATCCAGGTGCGACAGAAGCAGACACGGGTAAATTTGTTTTCCGATGTACAACATCAGCAGGGGAACCGCGAAATCCTAGGTTCGTCATGCCAGCGAAAGGCTCAAGCAAACTCCATGAACAGTTTGGCTTTGCGCCTGGCAGCGTAAACTCGTTCGTTAATGGCAGGCTCGAGAGTGCGAACGTGGTTAAGTTTGTTACCAATGATTCTATTCGCATTCGAACCAACCTTTGCAGCAATACCGGCAGCAATGTCTTACATACAATCCGCACCATCAGCACACAGGCTTATTCCGACATCGAGTATGAATGCCCTGATCTCGAAGGATACTCCAAGGATGTCACGACGAGTAAATCAAACATCTACCAATTCTCAATCACTGATTCGATCGGCCGAACGCTAAATTTTCATGGACTTCCGGTACATCTTACCATCTGCGTTTACTCGAGCGATACAACGTTCGAGCTGATCAAACATGCCATTGGGCTGTATAGCACGCAACATGGCAGTCCCGCACTAGATTAAGCAAAATTTTTTGAGTCTAATTTTCACTTAAATCATCGGCATTAAGTGTTCATAACGCAAAACAAGTTTAGCTATCAAATGTCTCGAACTATTGATTTTCATCGCGAGTCCAAGACTCCATCGATCTACAAGTACTCGATGGTCAATCCGCAGAGTGGTGGTAACACCCTCTCGTTGGCCGGGCTTAACCAGCCTCAAGTTGTATTCGAGTTGCCTTCACAGGCGTTCAACTTGAGTCGAACTTACCTCAACTTCGATTACATCGTTCCCGCACAAGGCGCGGGTCGTTGCGCTTGGCTTTGGCAAGATGTGCTCTCTCTTGTGGAAAATATGCGCCTCCGAACTTCATCCAACATCGAACTTATGCGACTGGAGAATGTGCGAATGTTCACGAAACTTTTGAAGAAAGACATCGATCTCTCCAAGTATCTGACGATGGATAATTATGAAATCCTTCATTCGCACCGCGGTGAAGCGAAGTGGGGTGAAAACAAGTTTCCCGATGGTGTTACTTCACTTCCTTTGCTGCATCCCGCTTATTTGCAATCCGCTGGTCGTGTTCAGGCGCCTGATCCTGCCCAACAGGGTCAATTTATTGATGTGAACGAACCCAGTCGACTTCAGCGTGTGCGTTTCAATCTTGGTGCTTTGATCGGTACTATCTTCGAGCTCGATAAGTCGCTATATTTCCCCGAATCACTTTTCCTCCACGTTACTTTCGGTCCTTGGAACAGAATCGGCTTCCGCGGCGGCTCGATTACTAATGCATCGACACAGCGAGCTGCACTAGATACAGCCAACAACACATTGGATATTTCGAATCTCCATCTCGCACTTGCCATCGAAAAGAACGAGGATGTCATTTCTCTGTTGATGAATACCGTGAATTCCACCGGTCTTTCACTTCAGATAACCATCCAGTCATTCGTTAATCCCATTCAAGGTTCACAGCAAACCGTAACTGTTCGTCTGGCTTCGGGTATGGGTCAGAAACTCCGCCGCATTTTCCATACTTGCATTCGCCAGGATTACGAGGCCGATTTCAAAACCGCATACAACATCAGCAATGCCACGTACCAAGCTGCAAATGATTCTTACGTTCCCGACAATGTTTCCAGTTATTATGTGATGGTGGATAACAATCGCGTTAGCGGTGAGTTTGATATCGATTGTGCTCGTGGTGAGGATTGGTTGGTTAATCGCAAACATCTCCAAAAATCTGTTATTCAATCCCGTGATGACTATGAAAGGGAATGGCATCATCAGCAAGATTTCTCGGGTATTCGCGAAGATCCTTCCGAAACTGTCGACGGCGTATCAAAGGATAATATCTCCGATGGTTTGGATCTGCTGACGAAGGAACGCAAGATTGACATCTTCATGCGTATGGGTGCTAACCACGGTGGTAATGCTGAGATCCTGGCCATGCGTAATCACTACACGTTTGCTGAAATCGAACGAACTCTTCACATCAGCCAGAGTGCTATCGGTCTGGATATCATGGGTTCAGCTCTCGTTGCATAAATGTATTTTCGCTTAAAATTTTTTTGCGATCAGTGTATACAAGAGCAAAAAATGAACACTCACTTGGTTTGCGTTCGCGGTGAAACATCTGAAATCGTCGTGAACGATCCCGTTCCGATCGAAACAAAAGTTCAAATCCACGTTCCATTTGTCTGCGATCATGTAAAGATCAAGCTTGTTGCTTACAAGTCAGAGTCTCACGTTGTCGATAATGAAGTTGATGCAACGTTGGAAAACATCTACATTCATCGGAATGACGTCCTTTCGGGGCTAATGTACTTGCATTGCAGCCTGTGGCCGGACTCCCCCATTGCCATCATTACCGCTCCATCAACCCTCATTACACCCGATATCACTTTGCCCTTGCATGGAAAGAGTGTCTCGGGCACTGTGACATTTTCCTTACGCACTAGCACCGGTCAACTATGCAATGTGATCGGCGAATTCTCGGTGATGATGGAATTCCACAAATAAATTCAACACTAGTAACGCTGATGCGTTACGGTTAAACAGATATTTTTTTGATAAGCATAACTCTGCATTATGTCGCGAGAAGAGAAACTGAACAATTACAAGATCAAGACGATCCCAAAGCCCGAGGAGGATGAAGACACCAGGCCGATG
>Ga0256880_1000222_pt1 | contig 14760 bp, 19 predicted proteins | sample MC6MC0438MT_FD_186348 | JGI IMG/M metagenome (GOLD analysis project Ga0256880, IMG submission 186348) | Metatranscriptome of enriched soil aggregate microbial communities from Iowa State University, Ames, United States - MC6-MC0438-MT... | ecosystem: Environmental > Terrestrial > Soil >... | reverse complement strand
TCGCTAGGGCGTGAGATTTATCCGAAAGGGTAAGTCTCACGCCCCTTCTGCATCCAGGGGCGCGTCTGGATCTGTCGATGCACTAGCCGAAACATCACCGGCGGGTGCTCCGGGAATCAACGCCACAATCTTTTGGTCACCGGAATCAACCGCCACCCGTTGGTATTCAGAGTCACTCAGGGTGGAAGCTGATTGGCCAACTGACATGAGATGAGGGCGACATTGGGTCCCATCGAATTGGCGAACCGGGCCGCGGGGGCGTTATGCAAGTGCCGCGGACGTCGGTTGGGGTGGGTCGAAGTCCATTCACAGCTCGGCTATGGCAACATGCACGGATGGCAAAGATTCAGGTTATTGCGGGTGACCGGCTGCTTGAGGGCTATGTAAAGACGCCTGCGGTGGGAATCTGCGAACTGATCTGGAATGCATTCGATGAAGACGCGACTCATGTCAGTGTGTCCGTCGAGAACGATGAGTTGGGTGCGCTGAAAAGCGTCGTCGTCGAAGACAACGGCACCGGTATGGACGCAATGGTCGTTAATCGAGCATTTACCCGCGTGGGAGACAGCTGGAAGGCCGGCGCCGGCACCAAGTCGGACGGAGGGCGACCTGTCCATGGCCGGCACGGTCGCGGGCGGTATTCGGCGTTTTCGATTGGCGACCGGCTCATGTGGGAGAGCACAACCCTGGCGCCTGACGGGAAATGGAGCACCGTTGTCGCAACGGGCACTCGCTCAGATTTGAAGACCTTTGATATCGAAAGTTTCGACATCTCAGCGGAATCGAGTCGGGGGACGCGCGTTACGTCGCAAGCGGTTTCGAAGGAAGCGCAGAAGGCATTCGACAACCCCGACGTTCTGCGGACTCGGTTAACAACAGAATTTGCACTCCACATCGAACGGTTTCCAGACTTTAAGATTGAGTTCTTAGGGGTAGAGATCGATCCGAGTAAGGTGATTATTTCCAAGGAGCGAATGGAAGTAAACCTACCTCAAGAAGTGTCCGGAAAAGCGCACCTTACAGTCGTTGAATGGGATATTCCTTCTGTTGACCGGCGCTTATATTTGTGCGATTCCAGAGGGTCAGTAATTGACGAGGTTTATGCAAGGGTGCATGCGCCCGGTTTGCAGTTTAGTGCCTATTTGGAATGGGATGGATTTTCGGAACACGTTCTGCATTTGGAAGGTGACGGATCTGATGACGTTGAAGCACCGGCCTCGGAGCGCGTGATTAGCGCGGCGCGTGTCAAGTTGCGGGAACACTTGGGGGTTCTTGGCCGTCGTCGTGAGGCAGAGACTTTGAAACGATGGCAGGGCGAGGGAATCTATCCGTACCCGTCAACAAACGGAGATGAGCCGAGTGTCAAACTTGATCCCGTCGAAATCGCTACCCAAGAGGCCTTCAAGCAGGTGGCGCTCGCGGCATCAAGAACTATTGACGAATCCAAATCGCGACAAACGAAGGCACTTGCGCTTGCCCTGCTGAAGGAAACTTTCGAGACTGATCCCGACCGTCTGTTTCCACTCCTTAAGCAGCTCACAAATCTGTCAAGCACACGGATTGATGAGTTGCAGAAGGTGCTGGATAGGACTTCCCTTGCGCATCTCATTCAGTCCGGGCACAAGATCGGCACCCGAATTGATTTTCTGAATGGTCTTCATGCAATTCTTTTCGAGCGGCAGACTAGGAAGCGACTGCAGGAGCGCCGACAACTGCACAGGATCCTTGCTCACGAGACGTGGATATTCGGCGAAGAGTGGTCTACCACCGGTGATGATGTATCTCTTGGAAAAGTTCTCCGAGAATATCAGAAATTTCTGGACGGTGAAGCGGGTGTCGAAATTGCGGATGCGTCGGCCCCGATTGTCGAACCCTTGCGAGAGAATGGTTCGATTGCGATCCCTGACCTCGTCCTGGGGAGGAAGATGCATGTTAGTGAGAACAGGTCGAACTTTCTCGTCGTCGAACTGAAACGTCCAAGTCATAAACTCAAGGATGAGGATGTTGCTCAGATACGCAGCTACGCAAGTGCGATATTCAGAGATGAGCGGTTCGCCCGCGAAGGTGTCGAATGGCGTTTCGTTCTCGTTGGGAACTCAATTTCCGACATTGTTGACGATATGCGCCGGCAACCTACATTTCCATTTGGATATGTCCAAATGAACCCTTTTAAGATTGAAGTGCGAACTTGGTCAGAGATAATATCTGATGCACGTTTTCGAATGGATTTCGTTCAAGATTCTTTGAAATATCAATCGAATCAGGAAGAGGGATTGCAACATCTCCGCGACGCTTACGACGCGTACCTGCCTGAAATGGATGACGACCCCGCAGTCGACGAAACGGCCTAACGTCAGGCTCTCGATATTGCGGCTGTGTCAGAAAGTATGAGCGATAGCAGTCAATGTAACCTGGGTGCCAACTCTGATACGCACGTGCCTGAGATGGAGTGACCCCATTAACAGTCACGGCCCTGGTTATGCGCCTATCGCTACCCGGGAGCCCGGGGACCCGAGGTTATTGGGTGCAGTCGAATCAGTTTCACTGTTCAGCGCGCGCTGGCTGAAGGCTGACCAGTTTGTGAAGGCGACAATGGGCGGCCGACGCGTACCCCGACAACGCCGACAACGTCGGAACGCTCGTGACGGAGTCGGTACGAATTCGCATCCCTCGCGACTCCTGGCTCGCCCGCGACTACTCCCACAAGCAACACCGTAAGGGTCCTCCCTCCTTCGGCTAGGCGCCCCCATTGCAGGCCCAGAGTATGAGGGCCACATCGACGCCAGGCTGTCGCGGTCAATCGCCGCGGCGGCCGGCACCTCACCCATGTCGAATTCGGAAGTGAAAGGCGGGAACGAATGCCAACACTCGAAGACATGATCGTTGACGACCTCGCTCATCTCCGACGCGAGCGATGTCGAGCGAACAAACCGGCGGTCGCCGTCCTCACTGCGACCCTGAACGGTCGGCTCGCACTGCTGACCAGTGATGGGCAGGCCCACTGATGGCCTGGGAGCGCGGAGGCCACAGCCGCACCAGCACAGCAGCCCACCGACGCTGGGCCAGGCAGGTCAAAGCGCGGGACGGATACCGGTGCCAGAGGTGTGGATATCAGGGCAGTGCGACGGCCCAACCGCATGACATCGAGGCCAATCACATCGTCAACACCCGGTCCGGGGGCACCGATACGCTCGCCAACGGAGAGGCACTCTGTTTGCCCTGTCACGCCACGGAAACTCAACGCGAAGCCCAGGCCGGACGAGCAAAGAAAGGCCGCCTCCGACCAGTTGAGCCGCACCCGGGCCGACGCTGACGTGACCTCCGCACCGCCACTCTGGCCTGCCCCGTGACCCCCTGGGGGGATGCCCCTACCCCCACCCCCACGGGCCCACGGTTGGCATAGCAGTCAAAAACATGCGTGCGCCGCTTCTGGTTTTTTGGAGCGAGGAGGAGGTCTGCGATGGTCAAGCCAAAAGCGCCGGCAGGCTTTCGTGCGGCAGGAAAAAAGCTCTGGTCCGGAATTTCCGGCGCGTACGAGTTGCGCCCCGACGAGCTCAGGATTCTCGAAGATGCTTGTCGCGAGGCGGATCTGATCGACTCGATGGTCAAGTGGCTCGACGACGATGACATCATGACGATCGGGTCGACCGGGCAGCCGGTGGTCAATCCGTTGGTGTCCGAAGTGCGTCAGCATCGGACTGTGCTGTCGTCGTTGATGCGGCAGTTGAAGTTGCCCGACGACGGCAATGTCGAGAAGGAGGCGGGCGAGCGCTCAGCCTCCGCAAGGACCGCGGCGAACGCCCGGTGGTCCAGGCGTGGCGCGTAGTCGCGCGGCGACTCTGATCAAGTCTGCGGATTCCGAGTTCGCCGAGATCATTGCCTGGTACGAGGAGCAGCTCGACGACGCCACCCCACCAACGGGGTTGTTGTGGGAGCCGGTGAAGATCGGCCCGACGTGGCAATGGGACGAAAACGGTTGGGTGTTGCCCGAGGCCAGTCTCGGATGGCGGGTCCTCGCCTGGTCAGGAAAGTGGCTCAGGGACAAGCGAGGTCAGCCGTGGCAGTTCACTCCCGAGCAGACCCGTTTCATTCTCTGGTTCTTCGCGGTCGACGAGAACGGCGGATTCCTCTATCACTCGGCGGTCCTGCAGAGGCTGAAGGGTTGGGGCAAGGATCCGGTTGCGGCGTGTCTCGCGCTCGCAGCGTGTTTCGCCGAGGTGACGTTCGACCACTGGGACGGCGATCGTCCGATCGGTCGTGAGGAACCGAACGCGTGGGTGCAGATCGTCGCGGTCAATCAGGAGCAGACCAAGAACACGATGAAGCTCCTGCCGTCGTTGGTGCCGGCGGAAACTCGCCAGCATTACGGGATTCAGATCGGCAAGGTCAATCTCTACGGCCTTGGTGACACTCGGCAGATCGAAGCGGTGACCTCGTCGGCGATGGCGATCGAGGGCGGCCGGCCGACGCTGATCATTCGTGGCGAGACGCAGAACTGGAATTCGTCGAATGGCGGCCACGAGATGGCGGGCGCTATCGAGGGCAACGCGGCGAAGTCCGAAGACGGCACGGCTCGGATGCTCGACATCTGCAATGCGTTTCGTCCCAATGAGGGCTCCGTCGGGCAGGTCGTGCGCGAAGCGTGGGAAGCGACTCAGGGGGAGGAATCGGAGTTTCAGGACTTCGGTCTGCTGTACGACTCGCTGGAAGCGCCGCCGAAAGCGCCACTCAGTGCCGAGGCGGCACCCGATGTGGTGCGCGCAATCGCGGGCGATTCGACCTGGCTGGACACCAAGCCGCGTGGTCGCATCGTTAAGTCGATCCTGAACTCTGCGAATCCCCCGAGCGAGTCACGGCGCAAGTGGTACAACCAGATCACGGCCGCCGAGGACGCTTGGGTCGTTCCTCAGGACTGGGACGCCAACGCTGATCCTCGCGTGCTCGAGCGCGGCGATCGCATCGTGATGTTCTTCGACGGATCGAAGTCCGATGACGCGACCGCCCTGGTCGGGTGCCGAATGTCGGACGGATACATATTCCGGATCGGAATCTGGCAGCGCGGCCCGAGGGATAAGGACTGGATCGTCAATCGGGACGCGGTCGACGTCCGGGTTCACGAGACGTTCGCGAAGTACTCGGTCGTCGGCTTCTGGGCCGACCTTTCCGACGCCCGCGACGACGAAACAGGTGAACGCTACTGGGAGCCGTACGCCGATGCCTGGGCTCAGAAGTATGCACAGAAGCTGCGGCTACTCCCGGCAGTGAAGTCGGGAGACTCTGCGCACCTGATCAATTGGGACATGCGCTCACCGGCTCACATGAAGGTGTTCATCGAGCACGCCGAGCGATTCACCTCGGACGTGAAGAACGGCGCAACGGAGGGGAGTACGGGCGTGATCCCTCATGACGGAGACAAAATCTTGCAACAGCATGTGAAGAACGCGCGCCGGCGCCCCGCTCGTGGAATCGGCGTCGGGCTAGGCAAAGAGCATCGCGAGTCGAAGAAAAAGATCGACGGCGCGGTCTGCGCGGTTGGCGCTCGGATGATGTGGCGCATTGCCATCCGCAGTGGAATCAAGGCGACATCGCGTTCGCGGAAGGCGGTCACCCTGTGATGAAAGGGATTTCGCAGCTGTTCGGCGGGCGTGGCATCCCGGCTCTGTTTCTCCGGACGCTCACCCTCGACGACGACGAGGAACGCCTCGTCGGACAGATGCGCGCGCAGATCCGGAAGTTCGCGGCGAAGAACGCCATCAAGAATGCCTTCTACTAGGGTAAGCAGAAGACACGGCAGCTCGACATCGCGGTGCCTCCGGGATTGCAGGATCTGGCTGTGTCGATGGGTTGGCCGGGTACAGCAGTCGATGTCCTCGAGGAGCGGCTCGATTTTCTCGGATGGACGTCGGTGCAGGACCTCATGGGACTTGATGACGTGTTTCGTGAGAACAGCCTCGGGGTGGAGGCCGGCCGAGGGCATTTGGATGCATTGATCACTGGAACCGACTTTGTGACTGTCGGCCGTGGCGACACCAACTACGGCGAACCTGACGTTCTGGTCACCGTGGAGTCCGCGTCGTCAGCGACGACACTGCGAAACTATCGCGCGCGTCGGTCGGAAGCCGGACTGTCTCAGACACGGAACGAAATCGGCGCGGTGGAGATGGAAACGCTCTACCTGCCGAATTCGACCATCGGGTTTGCCCGCAATGAGCGCACGAAGAAGCTCGAGGTCATTTCTCGGGACGATCACAATGCTGGGCGAGTGTTCATGGCGCGCTTGGTCAATCGGGATCGAGCGTCGGATCTCGACGGGCGGTCGGAGATTACTCGCCCGGTGATGTACTACACCGACGCGGCGATCCGCACGATGCTTGGAATGGAGATCAACCGCGAGTTCTATACTGCTCCTTCGCGATACGCGCTGGGGGCGGATCCCGAGCAGTTCGGGGTCAATGAGGACTCGACCGAGGCGGAGAAACGGCAGGCTGGCTGGAAGGCTGCCATGGGCCGATTCAACGTCATACCGCGAACCGAGGACGGGCTTGCGCCGACGGTGGGGGAGTTTCATCCCGCGCCGCCGACGCCGTACATCGATCAGGTCAAGATGTATTCACAGCTACTGTCTGCCGAGACCGGCATTCCGTCGACTTACCTCGGTTTCTTCACAGACAATCCCGCTTCTGCTGACTCGATCCGGCAGGCAGAGTATCGACTGGTCAAGCGCGCAGAGCGTCGCCAAGGAACATTTGGCCAAGGGTGGCGCGAGATTGCGTACCTGTCACTGCTCGCTCGTGATGGCAAAGTCGACGCAGACGCGTTCCGCAAGATCGGTGTTCGATGGCGTGACGCTTCGACTCCGACTCGTGCCGCAACTGCTGATGCCGGCCAGAAGTTGGTGGGAGTGAAGATCCTGCGTCCGGACTCGCCCGTGACGTACGACTACATGGGTTTCTCGGAACAGGATCAGATGCGCCTAGCCGAGGAGAATCGATTGGCAATGGCGGCTGAACTCCCGGCGCTGCTACGTGAAAAGGCGGCGCAGATTTCGGATCCGCAGGTGCTCGAGCTGGCAAGTAGGCGCAATGCCAACGACCCTGCTTGAGCGCAAAGAGATTCTGGCCGACGCATCCCGGTTGGCGATCAACGATGTCGTCAGTACTTGGAATGCGGCGCAGGGCCTTTCGTCGCCCGAGTTTCGCTCGGTGATGATCAATTCGATGCAGCCGATCGCGGATCCGTATGCTGCGGCTGCCTCGAATCTTGGTGCAGCCTGGTACGACGAGTCAGCTCCGGAGTTGCCGTTCCGTGCTAAGCCTTCCCAGCTCCCTCCTGCTGAGCGGCTGTTTCGCTCAGCCGAGTGGGCGATGGCCGCCAGTGGTGCTGATGCACTCGCCTTGCTGGCCGAGGTGGTGCAGGGCTTCATCCTCGACAGCAACCGGAAGACGATCAAAGACAACGCTGCAGTCGAGACAGGTGGCGGCTGGATCCGGACAGCGTCGGCGGGCGCGTGCCGGTTCTGTCAGATGCTCGTCACGCGGTCGCAAGAGGTGTACGCCTCGGAACTCGCGGCCACTCGAGTTGGCTACGCGAAATCTGGTCGTATCCGCGGCAATCAGGCTAAGGACGACGAGTATCACGACAACTGCAAGTGTCTCGCGATCGAAGTCCGTCCCGGCAAGACACACACGCCCGCGTCCTACACCGAGAGTTGGGCCGACGACTACAAGACGGCCCGAGAGCTCGCCGGCAGTGGTGACATCAAGGCGATCATGGCGGCCTACCGCCAAATGGACAAGAAATAGTCCACCCCACATCGTTTCGGCGCCGCACGGTGCTGACCAATCCTGCACGGGAGCAAAAATGAGTAATGAACCACCGAAGTCGACGACAGCGGCAGCACTGGCGTCGTACAGGAATGAGCTGCAGGGGAGCGACTTCCCGCAGCCTGTCATTGACCAACTCGTGATCCACGCGTCCGAGCACCTTGTCCTTGGGCGCGGTCGGTGTGACGAGAACGGCGTGCCGCTCGGCTCGCTCACGGTCCGCGTCGACGGTGAGGAGGTCGCCAGCCATGCATAACCCGAGAAAGTCGCTTCTCGTCGTCGCCCCCGCGGCCCTGGATCCTTTCGGCCAGTTCGGCAATCGCGCCATGCGGCGTCACCCGCGGCGAGATCCGAATGGGCACCCGAACGGCAACCCGAACCCGAATCCGAACCCCAATCCGAATCCGAACCCCAATCCGAATCCGAACCCGAACCCTGAGCCCAATCCCGACGCGGCCGACTGGGCAAAGGTTTTCGAGGGCATGACCCCGGCCGAGGTGAAGGCACAGTTCGATCAGGCGAAGGACAATCGCGAGGCCGCGGAGAAGTGGAATCAGATTCAGAAGGCCTTCACGGGCGAAGGCGGCGATACGCCACCGGATCCCGCGCAGCTCGCCACGGACCTTTCTGCCGCACGGCAGGGTGAACGCGAAGCGAAGGTCGAGAACGCGATTCTGCTGCTCGCCCCTACCGAGGGCGCGAATCCCAGCTCGCTGATCGACTCCCGATCGTTCATGACCAGGATCGCCTCGCTAGACCTCGATCCCACAGCCGCCGACTTCAACGAGAAGGTGACCGCAGAGATCAAGGCAGTTGCGGCGGCGCATCCGCTCACGGGCATTCCCCGCGGCCCGCTGCCCAACCCGCAGCAAGGTAACCCCGGCCATCAGAAGACGGAATCGACCGTCTCGGCAGGCCGTGCGCGATACAAGGAACGAAACCCCAAGTAGACCAACACATTCAACGAAGGAGGGATCCGGATGGATCTCAACATCAGGACCGAACGCTTCGGCCAGGATGACCAGTCCTGGCTGGCATCGGCACATGGCACCGACACGGCACGACCGGTCAACATCGACGTGTCGACGTTCACGGCCGCCACTCACTACCCCGAGGGTTACCTCAAGTCCGGGTTTCCACTCAAGAAGGTCGGCAACCGGTACGGGCTGCGAACCAACGCCGACACCGAACCGATCGAGGGGCATCTCTTCACCGCGGTGAAGATTCCCCCGGGCGCGACCGTCGTGGTCGGTGCTCTCTTCTGGCATGGCGCCGTCCTGGCGGCGAAGCTGCCGTCTTCCGTCGACGTCGACGGTCAGGCAACTGCCCGCGACATCCGATACTTCTGAGGAGCCTGACTCATGGCACTAGTAATTAACAGCGACTTCATCACCCCGGCCGAACTCACGGGTTACATCCGCGAGGCTCTGGCCGATCAGGCAGTCAATGATCTGTCGCTGATCGACAATTTGCTTCCGGACACCCTCATCCCTGATGTGGACTTCCGGGCGAACATCACGCAGCACGGCCTGAAGCGGGCTGCGAAGTTCCGTAGCTGGGACACCGAGGCTCCGCAGTCGCCCCGCAAGGGTCTGACTCGGATTTCCGGTGAGCTGCCTCCGCTTTCGGAGAAGAAGCGACTCGGTGAGTACGACCGTCTGCGGCTGCGGAGGGCGAATTCGGCGATCCTGGACCTGATCCTCAAGGATGCCGTGGAGCTCGCGGACGCGATTCGCACGCGTCTGATCATCGCGAAGGCGCAGGCGCTCGTGACCGGCAAGGTCAGCCTGGCGCAGGACGGTCTCGAAATCGAGGCGGATTTCGACCGCAAGTCGGGACATTCCATCACTGCGGCAACTCTGTGGTCCGGTGCTGCTGATCCGATCCTCGATCAGGAGTCTTGGTTCTCGGTCTTCCGGGTTTCGAACTCCGGCAACCCGGGCCGCGCGATCACTTCGCAGCGAGTCATTTCGACACTCATGCGGAATGAGGCGATTCGCAACGCAGTATCTCCTCCGGGTGCTGCTGTGCCGTCCATCGTCACACTCGAGGCGGTGCAGGCCCTGTTCACTTCGTTCGGGCATCCGCGTTTCGAGATCTTCGACGCACAGGTCGAGGATTACAACGGTGACGCCACGCGCCTCATTCCGGACGACTCGATCCTCTACGTCGGCGGATCGAGCATGACGTCGACGAAGCTGGGCGAAACCCTGTGGGGTATCACGGCCGAGGCGATCGAACCCGACTACTCGATCGACGAGGACGAGGCTCCCGGCATCGTCGTCGGTTCGTACATCGATCAGGATCCGATCGCACGTTGGACGAAGGCTTCGGGAATCGGTCTGCCGATCCTGGGCAACTCCAATGCGACCATGATCGCCAAGGTTCTCTGATGGCGCGCCTGATCAGCTCTGTGCATGTCGCGGACGAGTCGGGCGTCAGTCATGTGTTCGGGCCAAGTGATGCGGTTCCGTCCTGGGCTGCTGCGAGGATTACTAATCCCGCGGCCTGGGACGGCCCGCCACCCGAGCCTGAATTCACGACACCCGGCGTGGTCGAAACCGAGACGGCAACCGAGACTGTGGCGGAAGTGGTCGCGCCCGAGAGCGCGCCGGAATCCGAAAGTGTGCCGGCCACCGAAGAGGAGTCGACGCCCGACCTCGTAGGGGAATCGGTGTCCGAGCCGGAAACGGTGGAGACCGAAACCGAGCCCGAGCCGGAAACGGTAGAGCCCGAGCCCGTCCCTTCAACACCGGCGCCGAAGCGTCGCGGTCGACCTGCCAAGGCTGCGACCAACAACTGAAAACCAGGAGGTGCCGATCCGATGGCATGGACAATTCCGAAGGATGTTCGCGACCGTTGGATCGGCCCTCCGACCGAGACGACAGACGAGCAGATAGCGGTCAAGATTGCCGACGCGGAGGATGACATCCTTCGTGCGGATCCGAATATTAAGGACCGCATCGACGCAAATGCGCTGCCGCTGATCCGGGTGAAGAAGGTCGTTGCTCGGATGCTGATCCGGCACCTTCAGAACCCCGAAGGTGTGCGCAGTGTCCAGCAGGGCGCCGGCCCGTTTCAGACGTCGACCACGTACGGCGGCGCCGAGCCTGGTGCGCTCACACTGACTGACGACGATCGCGAAGAACTCGGTATCCCGAAGCGGAAGACGCGGGCGTTCTCCGTGGATATGACGCCTCCGGGTGCGTATCGATCGAGAACACCCGACACGGAGTGGTTCTCGTGAAGCCGTTTCCTCGAGCTCACACGATCGGGATCCGCCGGTTCCAACAGTCCGAGGAAATCGACGCCGGCCGCAACCGGAAGAAGTCATGGTCCGAACCGGAACCGACTCTCGTGTACGGCTACGGCTCACGTTCGGACTACGGCATGTCCGAGCCGAACCAGCCGAACCGAGACATGGTCATAGAAGGCCTCGTGGTGCTCGCACCGCCGGAGGTGACGATCAGCGCTCTCGACCGCGTCGTGATTCCCGGCTACGACCACGACTTCGAAGTCGACGGCGAGGACTCCGATTGGACCAAAGGCCCGTTCGGATTCGCACCCGGCCGCTCAATCGCACTGAAGAAAGTGGAGAACTGATGACGATGGAATCCAAATGCGAAGTGACTCACGTCCGGACGTCGGGTCCGCTGGACGAGATTCGGATTACTTTCCCGGACGCAACGCGTGTGGCTGCGGGCAGAGTTTCCTTTCGCACCACGCTCAGGACTCGAAGGCTTGATCCGCACACTCCAGCCTCAGCCGTTACGACGGCGGAGTCGGTAACCGCGGTCTGCGAGTGTGGACAAGAGATCCCGCTTGCTGACGACAATCGCGGCGACTGCCTGGTCGAGTACGTCGATGAGAGTGGATCGACATTTGTCGCTTTGGCTGACCTTCCGTCGCCGCCGTGCTCCCACTGGTCGACACAAATCGAGAAGGTGGTCCGCAATGTCGAAAGCTGACATCGTCTGGAATCCCCACGCGCTCGAGCAACTCCGTCGCGGCGCGGAAGTTATGGGTCATCTGCATCGAACGATGGAGAAGGTCCATGCAGCTGTCGGCGGTGATGCTGCCGGGTACACGCTCTCGTCCGTGCAGGGGCAGAAGCGGCCGCAGGGTCGTGGATTCGTATCGGTTGCGGCGACTACCGCGCAGGCGAAGCGATCGGAAGCCAAGCACAACAAGCTCATCCGTGCTGCTGGAGCGTCCAGTGGTTGAGGTCATCGAGTTCGATCCAGTCGAAGAAATCGTCACGAACTATCTCTACGACAAGCTCGGCGACAACACGGACGTTTCGACCCGCGTCCCGGTACCCCGGCCCAATATGTTCGTCACAGCGCGCGCTGCAGGCGGTGGTGATCGCAACATCATCCTCTCCTCGCGGATGGTCATCTTCCAATGCTGGGACAACAACGAAGACCGTGCGCGCAAGCTCGCCGAGCGATCGTTCTCGATCCTCAAAGCGGCGCAGCGTGATTCGGCCGAACCGAGGATCCGTCAGGTGACCACGATCGGTGTCCCGCAGTCATTTCCGGATCCCGAATCATCTATGCCGCGCTATCAGTTCACCCTGCAGTTCGACATCAGGGGACATATCACTCCGTAGGCCGTGCCCCGCCATTGTGCGGCACGGCCAACTCTGCCTGAAAGGGGCATCCCATGGCATCTTCTGCCGGCAATATCCTTACCTCCGAACCGCTCGCCAACGGCGTCGTGTTCCGTTCTCCGCTCGACACTCCGGCGCCCGGTCCGGCCGGCTCTGCACTTCCGCCCGCCTGGCTCGATCACGGCTATGTCGGCGAGGACGGCATGACGGAGTCGGAGACCCGAGACAAGACCGAGAAGAACGCCTTCGGTGGCGCGGTCGTCAAGGTTCTCCAGACCAAGTACGGCCTGGTCTTCAAGTTCAAGTTCATGGAGTCCAAGAACGCGACCGTGCTCAAGACCGTTTTCGGTGAGAGCAACGTCGTGGTCTCCGGCAACGTGATCACGGTCAACAAGAACAAGAAGACGCTGCCTCACTCCTCGTGGGTCCTCGATACCGTCGATGAGGACACGAACGTGCGGAACTACATTCCCGACGGCCAGCCGAGTTTGACCGGCGACCGTGTGTACGTGCACACCGACACCATCTCTTACGAAGTGGAAATCACCTCGTTCGAGAAGAACGGCAACAACGCGGTCATGACCATCAGCTCCGCCGATGGTTCTGTGACGAAGCTGTTCACGCTGCCTGGCGGATCCACCGCGGGCACGTGGAATGTGTACGTGGACGGCGAGACCACGGACGGCATCGCTTTCAATCCGACGGCCGCAGCAGTGAGGACCGCGCTCGAGGCTCTCCCGACCGTCGGCGCCGGCAACGTGGAGGTGACCGGTTCCACCGGTGGTCCGTTCACGGTCGTGTTCAAGAACGGTGCGGGTCTCGTGACCGCATCGGGATCCGGTCTCACCCCTCCCGGCGCTGTGACCGTCGCCGCGGTCTGACCGCATTCTCCCGCCCCGTGAGGTGTCAACACCATTGGACCGGGCCTGCCCTTCACGGGGCGGGACACCAACTGGCCCGTCCGTCAAACGCTTTCACGTAATCGACGTTGAGCAAATCCGTTCTCGAAAGGCTTGGTCCAACCATGGCTATCTTCCGCGTCACTCCTGCCCACGATCCTTCGATTCAGATCGAGTTCGAGATCCCGATCAAGGGCCGTCAGAACCCGCTCTTCTTCACGGTTCCGAAGATCCAGTACTTCCCGGTCGAAAAGTCCAAGGAGTTCTACGACTGGCTCTCGGGCAAGAACGAGCCGCAGCCGGAAAATGGAGAGCCGTTGGAGCCGGTCCGGCGGTCCGGCCGAGACATCGTTCTGAAGATGCTCAGCCTCCATGTGAGCGCCAAGGATTACGCGATCCTCAAGAATCTCACTGACGGTGAGCTCGGCCAGATCGATACCCACTGGGAAAACGAGTCGAAGACGCCAGTGGGGGAATCCTCAGCCTCCTCGGATACCTAGAGGACGAGGAGGAGGTCGCCGAGGCGATCCAAGCTGATCTGCTCCCGATGGGTAGATCGCTGGATTTCCTCGGCACCGCGAATCTTTCATGGTGGGACCTCAAGTGCTACCTCAAGTACCCCCCACCAAACGGCGCGTATATGCGCCGCAAGAATCCTGATCTTCACTGGGATCTGCACGCACACTTGCTCGCTGGCATCTTCGACGGCATCCAGGGCGGAAACTGGCAGCGCGGCGGCAACTCGAAGGCCAAGCGCCCCGAGCCGATGCCACGCCCGGGCGTCACACCGCCCGAGGAGAGCAAGCCGAAAACGGTGCTACCAGTCTCTGAGCTTCGCAAGAGGCTCAAAGCAGACAACCGGGAACAGGTTCCGCTCGCAATTGCCGACCGACCCGAGATCCTCGACGCCGAATCCAGCGAAACCTTCGACGACGAACTCAAACCAGGGACTCCGAAGCTCACCACGCAGCAAGTGTTGGCAGTGCGCGCGCTCGCCTCGAGTGGATGCACCTACGCCGATCTTGCTGCCCTCTTCCACGTTTCACGGTCGACGATCGGCCGCATTGTGACACGCAAAACGTGGAAGCACCTCGATGACAACTGAATAACTGGAGGTGGCCCATGGCCGGTGGCATTGAACTCGCGACCATGTATGTCCCGATTGCCGCGCGCACCGATGGCATTCCGGCCGCAGTGTCGAAGTCTTTGTCCAAGGTTGTCCAGCAGGGCGAAAAGGCCGGCGACAGCATGGGCTCGAAGATGTCGGCAGCCATGGGGAAGACCCTCATGGCGGGGGCCGCGGCTACGGGCGCCGCGGTATCGACGGCAATTGGTACGGCGCTGTACAAGGGCTTCGGCCGCCTCACTGCGATCGATAACGCCGAGGGCAAGCTCGAAGGGCTTGGGCATACGACCCTCAGTACCG
>Ga0256880_1000209_pt1 | contig 14971 bp, 15 predicted proteins | sample MC6MC0438MT_FD_186348 | JGI IMG/M metagenome (GOLD analysis project Ga0256880, IMG submission 186348) | Metatranscriptome of enriched soil aggregate microbial communities from Iowa State University, Ames, United States - MC6-MC0438-MT... | ecosystem: Environmental > Terrestrial > Soil >... | reverse complement strand
TCTATCGTGGTTTGAAATGAATCGCCTGCCCAAGCACGTCACCCTGAAGCACTTGACCGCGTTTGTTGCGGTGGCCCAGGAATCCAGTTTCACGCATGCGGCCAAGCGCCTGTTCCAAACGCAGTCGTCGGTGACGAGTCTGGTGCGCCAACTGGAAGACGCGCTCGCCACCCAGCTCTTTGCGCGCACCAGCCGGCGCGTGCTGCTAACGGCGGCAGGCGAAGAATTCCTGCCGCGCGTGATGCGGTTGCTGGCGGATTTTGATGGCGTGATCGAAGACGTGGTGCGCTTTGGCGCGTTGGAGCGCGGGCGCGTGGGCCTGGCGGCGGCGCCATCGGCCATTACGGAAATCATCGCGCCTGCGGCGGCGGCGTTTGCGGCGCAGTATCCGGCCGTGCGCCTGTACCTAAGCGACGACAACTCTGGCCGCATCCAGCGCAAAGTGGCCGCGCGCGAGGTGGACTTCGGGCTGACCAGCCGCTGGGCCGACGCCCCCGGCTTGCGCTTTGATCCCTTGCTGGAAGACCGCTTCGGTGTGCTGTACCGCGCCGACGACGACAGCCTGCGCCCGGGCCGCGACGGCACGATGCGCTGGTCGGATCTGGCGCAACGCAAGCTGGTGGGCGTGGTGGACGAAACCGGCATCATGGCGCTGCTGCGCGCCCGCGCGGATTTACCGATCGAGGCCGGCGCGCCATTCTATGAAGCGTCCAGCACAACGTCGCAAGCGGCGCTGGTGAAGGCGGGCCTGGGCGTGGCGCTGCTACCGGCGCTGGCCGCGGAACGCGTGCTGGAACCCGGCCTGGCCTACGCCTTGCTGGCGCGGCCCACCGTTGTGCGCACGGTATGCATCATCCGGCATAAGGAATATCCGCTAAGCCCCGCCGCGCAGGCGCTGATCCGCGCCATTCATGACTATCTGCGCGGCGCGGCGCTGCCCGCCGGCTGCAAGCGCGTGCCAGCGAACAGGAAGACCTTGGCGGCGTAGCGGCAATCGCCAGACGAGACTGGCCGCCGCTCAACCCTGCACTTACGCCGCGCGCACCTTTTCATCCAGCGCGGCTAGCCCCGCCGCGAAGACGCCCTGGCCCACGGCCTTGGCCACGTCGGCCAGTTCGGCGCCTTCCACGCGGAAGTCCGCCCACCATTCCACCAGCGTGTGGCCGCTTTCGGTGATGGGCCGCAACGACACGCCCGCGATGTAATCGCGCATCGGCAAGCTGGTCTCGATGATGGAATAGCGCAGCGCCGTGCCGGGGTCGTCCAGCATCAGCAACTGCTCGCGCACAAAGCCCGAGGGCTTGAGCGCCAGATGCCGCACGCTGCCCACCGCGTCGTGGCGGCCGTCGGCTTCCAGCCGGCTTTGCGCGATGCCCGGATGCCACCCGGCCAAGCCGTTGAAGTCACGGAACAAGGGCCAAACCTTGGCGAGCGGCGCGTGGATGATGGCACTGACGTGTACGGTGTGCGGCATGAGAACGCCTCTTAGAAGGTCAGGTTTTTGAACTCGCGCGTGGCAGCGGTCAGCGCTTGTTCGGTGGGCAGGCGCTCCATGGAGCTGGCGCCATAGAAACCGTGGCAATGCTTGCAGGCGCGCAGCACGTGCGCGGCGTCGTCAGGCGTGGCGATGGGGCCGCCATGGCACAGCACGATGATGTCGGGGCGCACGGCCAGCGCGGCGGCGGCGATGCGGTCGATGGCGGCAACGCAGCCGTCCAGCGTCTGCGCGGTTTCGGCGCCGATGGAGCCGCCGGTGGTCAGGCCCATGTGCGCGACGATGATGTCGGCGCCCGCCTTCGCCATGGCCACTGCATCGTCTTCGTTGAACACGTAGGGCGTGGTCAGCATGCCCTTCTTGTGCGCCAGGCGGATCATGTCGACTTCCAGCGCGTAGCCCATGCCAGTCTCTTCCAGGTTGGCGCGGAAGGTGCCGTCAATCAGGCCCACGGTGGGAAAGTTCTGCACGCCGGAAAATCCCTGGCGCTTCAGGTCGTCCAGGAACACATCGAAATCGCAGAACGGGTCGGTGCCGTTCACGCCGGCCAGCACCGGCGTCTGCTTCACCACGGGCAGCACTTCGCGGCCCATGTCGACGACGATTTCGTTGGCGTTGCCATAGGCCAGCAAGCCGGCCAGCGAGCCGCGCCCCGCCATGCGGTAGCGGCCCGAGTTATAGATCACGATCAGGTCGATGCCGCCCGCTTCTTCGCACTTGGCTGACAGCCCCGTGCCTGCGCCGCCGCCCACAATCGGCGTGCGCGCGCGCACCATGGCGCGAAACTTGTCGAGCAACTCGTTACGGTCAAAACGCGGCATGACGGCAATCCTTAGTGTGTAGCAATGTCAAGAAAGTGATCGACCGCCGTCTTGGCGAACAGCGGGTCGTTGATGTGGCACGGCACGCGCACCAAGCGGCGGTTGGGCGTCTGCACCAGATGCGCTTCCAGCGCGGCGAACAAGGCGGCATCGGCCTCGGGGTTCCAGAACGCCTGGCCCGGCGCGTCCAGCGCCGACACACCGCCTTCGGGAATCAGAAAGCGCACCGGCCCGTTGCATTGATTCAGCTTCGCGGCGATCCATTCGCCCTGCCGCGTGTTTTCTTCAACCGTGGTGCGCATCAGCGTCACCTGCGGATTGTGCGGATAGAACTGGCGGCCTTGATAGCGTTCGGGCACGGTATACATGCCGCCGAAATTCACCATGTCCAGCGCGCCGCAAGATCCAACATACGGCGCGCCCGTGCGCGCCACCGCGCCGAAGCGGTCTTCCGTGCAGGCCAGCACGCCCCCGAACAGGAAGTCGCACACTTCCGTTGTGGTCAGGTCCAGCACACCGCCCAGCAGATGGCTGTCCAGCAGCTTTTCCATCGACTGCCCGCCGGTGCCCGTGGCGTGAAACACCAGGCAGTCGTAGCGCGATTCCAGCAACGGCGTTACCTGCTGCACGCACGCGGTCGTCACACCGAACATGGTGATGCCAACGGCAGGCCGGCTGTCGTCTTCGGCAGCAATGCTATCCGCCATCCGGAACGCGCCTGCGACGGCGCCTGCGGCATTGGCCAGCACGCGGCGCGAAATGCGGTTCAGACCTGCCACGTCGGTCACGGAATACATCATGGCGATATCAGAGGGACCGACATACGGCGCGACATTGCCCGAGGCCATCGTCGACACCATCAGTTTGGGCGTGCCGATGGGCAAGGCGCGCATCGCGGGGGTGATCAGCGCGGTGCCGCCCGAGCCGCCCAAGCCCAGCATGGCGCCAATGCCGTCATGGCTGGCCGCATAGCGTTCAAAGGCCAGCGCCATGGCGGCGATTGCGGTGCCGCGGTCGCCGGTAAAGACGGCGTCAACGCCATCGGGATGGCTGCGCGCGACCTCTTGCGCCTGCACCTGCGCCGCGCTGGCGGCGCCCGAGGTGGACACGTCCACCGACACCACGTCCAGCCCTTCGCGCTTGAGCAGATTCACGACGTACTCGGCTTCGTGGCCCTTGGTGTCGTAGGTGGCGGCAACAAAGACCCGCCGATTCGAATGCGTCATGGCTCCTCCGCGGGCGGCTACACTCGGTGCGCGCCTCGATATGTGAGGCCGCTAGGCCTGTAGAATCAAGAAATGAGACGAAAGAATCATACTGAGACACCTGTCTCACGTCAAACCTTAGCCCCTGCCAAACCCGCCGCCGGATCGGGCGCGGCTGCCCGCCTGATCGCACCCGCCAGCCGGCAGGCCGCGGCCAGCGGCGAACCGCCGCACGGGCCACGCGCCCGCATGCGCAAGACGCTGTTGGATGCCGCACAGCAGTTGATGGCCCAAGGCATGACGCCATCGGTTGCCGAACTGGCCGAACACGCCCAGGTATCGCGCGCCACCGCGTACCGCTACTTTCCCAGCCAAAGCGCGCTGATCGCCGCCGTGGTGGACGAGAGCCTGGGTCCGATCCTGGCGTGGGACTCCACCGCGCCGGATGCCGCGACGCGGGTCGACGAGCTACTGCGCTTTGCCTACCCCCGGCTGGCCTCGCACGAAGCCCCGCTGCGCGCCGCCATCATGGTGTCTTTGCAGCAGCACGCCGAAGCCGCCGCGGGCAAGTCCACCGCCGAACCACGATTGGTGCGCGGCCACCGTGTCGACATCCTGAAGCGCGCCATCGCGCCCATGGCGGCTGAGCTGTCGGCGGCCGAGCAGGCGCGCGTGGCGCAAGCGCTGTCGCTGGTGTACGGCACGGAAGTGTTTCTGGTGTTGAAAGACATCTGGAATCTAGACCTGCCCGCCGTGACAGACGTGGTGCGCTGGACGGCCAACGCCATCATCAACCAGGCGCTGGCAGACGCGAACGCAGCCAAGCCGTAGTCCCTAACGCACGGCTGTCATGGCCGCGTCACCCGCCGCCTGCATAGTTCCGCGTTTTGCGGCCATGCCTTTCGCATGCCGCCAAACGTTGGAGTGTGTCCATGCAGTTCGAAGTATCCCGCTTGCGGCGGGCCATCATGCCCCTGTCGCTGGCTTGCGTCACCCTGTTGAGCGCGTGCGGCGGCAGTGATGACGATGATGAAACCGTGACAGAGCCCGCCCCGCCGGCCGTCACCGAACCCGCGCCGCCCGTCGAGCCCAAGCCCCCGGTTGAAACCGGCGCCTGGAGCGCGGGCGACCTGCATGTGCACACGTACCAATCGGACGACGCGCAAGTCAGCCTGGAAAGCGCTTTGGATCAGGCCTTTGACCGCTACAAGCTGGACTGGGCCGCCATTTCGAACCACTTGCGCCTGTCGGGCCGTGACCACACCGGCACCGCGCTGGCAGGCGGCTCCATTCCGTTTTCCAGCGGCATGGCGCAGTACGAAGTGCCCTTCATCAAGAGCGCGCAGGCCGCAGGCCGCTATGCGGGCAAGATCATCTTCTCGTCGTTCGAATGGGACATGCCCACGCATGACCACGTGAACATCGGCATAGGCACGAACGACCCGATGTCGGCCAAGTCGCTGGAAGCCGTGGCCGAATTCGAATACCTGTTCACCAACCGCGACCCCGCGCTGTTTGACCCGCTGCTGGTATCGCGCTTGTCGGGCGAAACCCGCGCGTTCACCACGCATGCCGATTCGCTGGCCGCGCTGAAGTGGCTGCGCGACAAGCATCCCGACAGCTACATGCTGCTGAATCACCCGTCGCGCTATGCCGGCAAGTACACGGTCGCCCAGCTGCGCGAAATGAATGACCTGGCCCCTTCCGTCTTCTTCGCCATTGAAGGCATGGTGGGCAACCAGATGGAGCCGGACCGCGGCGGCTACGCCACGGCCTACACCAACGCCTTCCTGCCCAACCGCACGTATGGCGGCGTGGACTATCTGGTCGCGCACTTGGGCGGCACCTGGGACGCGCTGTTGGGCGAAGGCCGGCGCATCTGGACGGTGGCCGATTCCGACTTCCACTTCCGCACCGCATCGGGCCTGTACAGCTCTGGCTACACGCCCGGCGAATACGCCAAGACGCACGTCTGGAAAGACGGCAACGACATGGCGGCCGTGGTCGCGGGCTTGAAAAGCGGCCGCGTGTTCGGTGTGTTTGGCGACTTGATCGACGCGCTGGACTTCCAGGCCAAGGGCGCGGCCGGCGCTGTGCACATGGGTGGCGAGCTGCAAGCCGCCAAGGGCGAGAAAGTGGAAGTCACCATCCGCTTTCGCAGCCCCGACAGCAACCACTACGAATACCCGATCGAAAGCGGCAACCCGACCTACGTGAAACCCACCGTCAACCACGTGGACCTGATCGTGGGCGATGTGGGCGCGCGCGCCGCCGCCGGCACCGCGGGTTACGACGCCGACACCAACCCCACCACCCGTGTCCTGGCCCGCTTCACGCGCGCCGACTGGACGGTGGACGCCGAAGGCTACAACGTCATCAAGACGACGGTGACGGCGGACAAGAGCCAGTACCTGCGCTTGCGCGGCACGAATCTGGGCGTGGACGTGGCGGGCGAAACGGCAGCGGGCGAACCCCTGCCCGACGCCAAGGTGGACCTGGCGGATAACGCCGCCCGCTTCAACGCCATCAACGCGCGCAACTACAACGATCTGTGGTTCTACTCGAACCCGGTGTTCGTGACGGTCGCGCCGTAACGCGGGTGAACGCAGGCCGGATGCACATCCGGTCGCAGGCGAAAAAAAGCCCAGCGCATATTGCGCTGGGCTATTTTCCTTTGCAGGACTTACTGCAAGGTGCGGGTGAAGATGAATTCCCCGTCTTGCCAATCGACCGGCACCACATCGCGCGGCCCGAACTTGCCTTCCAGGATCAGGCGCGCCACCGGGTTCTCGATCTGTTGCTGGATCGCGCGCTTCAAGGGACGCGCGCCAAACACCGGATCAAAACCGGAGCGGGCCAGTTCCGCCAAGGCGGCCTCGGTCACTTCCAGGCGCATCTCCTGCTTTTCCAAGCGCGCGCCAAGGCGGCGCAACTGGATGCGGGCGATGGATTCGATGTGCTGCGCTTCCAGTCCGTGGAACACCACCACTTCGTCGATACGGTTCAGGAATTCAGGCCGCAGGGTTTGCTTCAACTCGCCCCACACCACTTCCTTGACCACGTCATACGGTTGGCCGGCCAGGCTCTGGATATGATGCGAACCCAGGTTGGACGTCATCACGATCACCGTGTTGCGGAAGTCCACCGTGCGGCCCTGGCCATCGGTCAGACGGCCGTCGTCCAGCACTTGCAGCAGCACGTTGAACACGTCCGGATGGGCCTTTTCAACCTCGTCCAGCAGCACTACGCTATACGGCTTGCGGCGCACGGCTTCGGTCAGGTAGCCGCCCTCTTCGTAGCCCACGTATCCCGGCGGCGCGCCAATCAGCCGCGCCACCGAATGCTTCTCCATGAACTCGCTCATGTCGATGCGGATCAGGTGCTCTTCGGAGTCGAACATGAACTCGGCCAGCGCGCGTGTGAGTTCGGTCTTGCCCACGCCGGTGGGGCCCAGAAACAGGAACGAACCGTAAGGCCGAGCCGGGTCGGCAAGACCCGCACGCGAACGCCGGATGGCGTCGGACACCAGCCGCACGGCCTCGTCCTGGCCCACCACGCGCTTGTGCAGGAACTCTTCCATGTGCAGCAGCTTCTCGCGTTCGCCCTGCATCATCTTCGACACGGGAATCCCAGTGGCGCGCGACACGACTTCGGCAATTTCTTCGGCGCCGACCTTGGTGCGCAGCAGACGCGGACGGCTTTCGTCGCCCTCGGCATTTTCTGCCGCCTGCGCAGCGCCCACTTCGGCGGCCTTCAGGCGCGATTCCAAGTCCGGCAGCTTGCCGTATTGCAGTTCAGCCAGCTTGTCGAATTGACCCTTGCGCTGCAACTCCGCCATTTCGGCGCGCACGCTGTCGATCTCTTCCTTGATGGCCTGCGTGCCTTGCACGGCGGCTTTCTCGGCCTTCCAGATTTCTTCGAAGTCGTTGTACTCGCGTTGCAGCTTTTCCAGTTCGTCTTCAATGACGCCCAGGCGGCGCTTGGACGCGTCGTCGGTTTCCTTCTTGACGGCTTCGCGCTCGATCTTCAGCTGGATGATGCGACGGTCAAGCTTGTCCATCACCTCGGGCTTGGAATCGATTTCCATGCGGATGCGCGCACCGGCTTCGTCGATCAGGTCGATGGCCTTATCGGGCAGGAAGCGGTCGGTGATGTAGCGGTGCGACAGCTCGGCCGCGGCCACGATCGCCGGGTCGGTGATTTCAACACCGTGGTGGATTTCATAGCGTTCCTGCAAACCGCGCAGGATCGCGATGGTGGATTCCACATCGGGTTCGTCGACCAGCACCTTCTGGAAGCGCCGCTCCAGCGCCGCATCCTTTTCGATGTACTTGCGGTATTCGTCCAGCGTGGTGGCGCCGATGCAATGCAGCTCGCCGCGCGCCAGCGCAGGCTTGAGCATGTTGCCGGCGTCCATCGCGCCTTCGGCCTTACCCGCGCCCACCATGGTGTGCAGCTCGTCGATGAAGACGATGTTGCTGCCGTCGTCCTGGCCCAGCTCTTTCAGCACGGCCTTCAGGCGTTCTTCGAATTCACCCCGGAACTTGGCGCCGGCCAAGAGCGCAGCCAGGTCGAGCGACAGCACGCGCTTGCCGCGCAGGCTCTCGGGTACTTCGTCATTGACGATGCGTTGCGCCAGGCCTTCGACGATGGCGGTCTTGCCCACGCCGGGTTCACCGATCAGGACCGGGTTGTTCTTCGTGCGGCGTTGCAGGATCTGGATGGTGCGGCGGATTTCGTCGTCGCGGCCGATCACCGGGTCGAGCTTGCCTTGGCGGGCGCGCTCGGTCAGGTCCATCGTGTACTTGGACAGGGCTTCGCGGTTGGATTCGCCTTCGGCGCCCGAGACGTTTTCGCCGCCGCGCACGGCGTCGATCGCGGACTCCAGGGCTTTCTTTTGCAGGCCGGCTTCACGCAGGATGCGGCCGGCTTCGCCCTTGTCGTCGGCCAGCGCCAGCAGGAACAATTCGCTGGCGATATAGGTGTCGCCGCGGCGCGCGGCTTCCTTGTCGGTGCGCGTGAGCACGGCGTTCAGGTCACGGCCAACCTGGACGTTATCGTCGCCTTGCACCTGGGGCAGCGACTTCAGGGCGCTTTCCAAGGCGGGTTGCAGGCGGTTCACCGCCACACCGGCGCGCGCCAACAGGCTGCTTGCTCCGCTGTCCGCGTCGGACAACAGCGCCGACAGCACGTGTACGGGCTCGATGTAGGGGTGGTCGTTGCGGGCGGCCAGACTTTGGGCGTCGGCCAGGGCTTGCTGGAACTTGGTAGTCAGTTTGTCGAATCGCATAATGGTCGTTTGGCTTGTTGGGGAGCCTGACCGATACGTGCCGGCTGGCTCGATATCCTGAATATGCGGCCGGATGAGAGAATTTCAACACCTGCCGCACACGGGTTTGCTTCGACATGCATTCAGACATAAATCCAGACATGCATCCGGACATGGATCAATAAACCGACCTATGAGCATATACGTTTTTGTCTACGGCACCCTACGCGCCGGCGAAATCAATGACCTGGCGAAAGCCGCCGCCCGGCGCGGGCTGCCCGCCGCCGAATGGGTCGGCGCGGCCACCGTGCCGGGCGTGCTGGTCGACTTCGGCGACTGGCCCGGGCTGATCCCGGTGGCCGATGGGCGGCGGGTGCGCGGCGACGTCTACCGGGTCGATCCCGGCCTGATCGCCTTGATGGACGAGATCGAAGAATACGTGCCCGGCCAGCCCTGCTGTTTTGTGCGCCGCGACGTCACGGCGCGTCTGGATATGCCCACGGGCGGCGCCCATGACATCGCCTGCCAGTACTACCCGATCGACCCGGCGCTACGGGCCGCGGCCATCGATATCCCGGGCGATGACTGGATCGCTCACCGCAGTCGCCGAACCGGTGGAGACGCCCCGTAAGACGGGCGTAGTAACAACCGACTACAATGGAATTTGTCTTCACGCTTTTACACCCGTCTCTGCCCTTTGCGGCGCGACGGGCACTCTAGAGGTCATCGTATGCAAAAACGGGTTCCCGTTGCCCCTGATGCCGCCCACTGTTCCACCTGCATGTTGGGCCACGTGTGTGTTCCCGTGGGCATGGCTGCCGCCGAAGTGGAAAAGCTGGACGAGCTGGTGAAAGAGCGTGTGCGCCTGGAAAAGGGCAAAACGCTGTATTCGCTGGATCAACCGCTGGACGCCGTTTATGGCGTGCGTTTCGGCAGCATCAAGACTCAGCTCGAAGACGCCACCGGCCAGATTCAAATCACCGGCTTTCACCTGCCCGGCGAAATCGTCGGCATGGACGGCATGCTGGACAGCAAGCACGTGTCCGCCGCCGTGGCGCTGGAAGACTCCGAAGTCTGCGTCATCCGCCTGACCGAAGTCGATCGCGTCGCGACGCACCTGCCGTCGCTGCAACAGCAATTCCGCCGTCTGATGAGCCGTGAAATCACGCGTTCGCATCAGATGCTGGCGTCGCTGGGCTCGATGCGCTCTGAACAGCGCCTGGCCGCTTTTCTCTTGAACCTGTCGCAACGTTATGCCTCGCTGGGCTATTCGTCGACCGAGTTCGTGCTGCGCATGAGCCGCGAAGAAATCGGCAACTTCCTGGGCCTGACCTTGGAAACCGTCAGCCGATTGTTCTCGCGTTTCGCTCGTGAGGGCCTGATCAAGATCAACCAGCGCGAAGTCCGCATCCTGGACCTGCCCGCGCTCAAGCAGCTGCTGGGTCACGAGGGCTGCTGATTACCCGCCGCGCCATGCGCCGCGCGCCTGCCTCTTCCGTCTCCCACCGCTCCCACGCTACGCACGACGCAGCGCGCCGAGCGTCCGGGCGCCGGCTGGGTGCGGCGCTGGCCTTGATTGCGGTGCTCGCCCCCTGGGCCGCGCATGCGCAGACGCCGCTGCCTGACCCTTACGATTACGACGAAGCCGTGCCGGCGCCCAAACGCGCCGCGCCCTTGCGCTGGCAATCCGTAGAGCTGGGCAAACCGGGCCACAAGTACAAAATTCCGGTCTACGCCAATCGCAATCTGACGAAAGATGACCTGCGCGACATCAAGCAGGTCATCGTCATCATCCACGGCGTCAAACGCGATGCCGACCGCTACTACGAAACTGCCGCCGAACTGCTGACGCACAACCCCGACCGGGCGCGCGACACGCTGATTCTGGCGCCGCGCTTCTCCGGCTCCATTGATTCAGGGTTTGGCGGCATGGCCGCGTGGCGCAAGTCCAGCTGGGAAGACGGCGATGAAAGCGTGCAGGCCAGCGGCCGGCCCGCGCCCGTCTCGTCGTTCCAGGTGCTGGACGACCTGCTGCGCAGCCTGGACGACCGCAAGCGCCTGCCCACGCTGGCCGGCATCGTGCTGGCCGGGCACTCGGCTGGCGGCCAACTGGTGCAGCGCTACGCCGTGCTGAACAACGTCGACGGCCCGCTGCGGCGCGATGGCCTGGCCCTGCGCTACGTCATCGCCAACCCGTCGTCCTACCTGTACCTGACCAACGAGCGCCCGCGCGCCGATGGCAAGGGCTACGCGCCCTACGAACGCGGCATCTGCCCCACCTACAACCAGTACAAATACGGCACGGACAAGCTGCCCGCGCACGTATCGGCCTATGTGTCGGGGTCTGCGTCTCCCAATGCGCGCGACACCGACGACACCCGGCTCTTTGTCCGCTATGCCGCGCGCGACGTCATCTATCTGCTGGGTGGCGCCGACAACAACCCCGAACATCGGCTGCTGGACAAAACCTGCGGCGCCGAAGCGCAGGGCGCCACGCGTCTGGCTCGTGGCACGGGCTATCTGCAATACGAATACGTGCTGGCCGCCCGCGGCGCGAAGCCCGTCACGCTGCATCGCAGCAGCTTCGAAGTGGGCGGCGTGGGCCACGACAACGCGCGCATGTTCGGCTCGGTCTGCGGCGCACAAGCGCTGTTAGGCAGCGGCGCGCAAACGGGCGACCGCGCCGCCGCGTGCGACATCATCAAGCCGCGCGGCCGCTAAGCCTGACATTTTCCTGAATAACAACCATTTACCGGTGCTGCATTTCGCGCCGGGCAGGCGCAAGATACGTCAACGAGTTCATCCCGAGAGCCGACTCGTACAAGGAAGCCCAGAAGACCAAGCCGAAAACGAGTTCGCTGCGGGGCCTGATGAAATTTCCGCGTGAAGTGGCCATCGTTGTCGGGCTGACCGCGGCCTTCTATACGTTCACGACGTACATGCAGGCGTTTGTGCGCCAGACGTCGGGCTTTTCCGACATCACCACCACCTACATCATCGCGGCCTCGCTCATCTTCGCGCTGATCCTGCAACTGCTGTATGGCGCGCTGTCGGACAAGGCCGGCCGCAAACCACTGTTGATCTTCTTCGGCGTGGCGGGCGCGCTGCTGACCGTGCCCATCCTGATGACCTTGTCGCATACGCGTTCGCCATTCATCGCGTTCCTGCTGATCTGCGGCGCGTGGGTGTTCACGGCGGGCTACACGTCGATCAACGCAGTGGTGAAGGCCGAATTGTTCCCCACCAATATCCGCGCCACGGGTGTGGCCGTGCCTTACGCCGTCACCGTGTCGATCTTCGGCGGCACGGCCCCGGCCATTGCGCTGTTCTTCAAACAGCAAGGGCATGAGCAATGGTTCTACTACTACCTGGCCGGCGTGATCTTTTGTCTCTGCTGGTCTACGCAACCATGCGCGACACCAAGCATCAGTCGGCCATGCACCGGCACGACTGAGTCTTCGGGAAATTCCCAATGCTGCCGGCTTGACGCCGGCAGTTTTTCGGATCAATACTTAACCTTATGGTTAACTTAAACGACGACACGCTGGACAGCATCTTTTCCGCCCTGGCCGACGCCACCCGGCGGCGGGTACTGGCCGATCTGGAACACGGCACGGCATCCGTCAGCGACCTGGCCCGGCCCCACGCCATGTCTCTGCCCGCCTTCCTGAAGCACTTGCGGGTGTTGGAAGACGCCGGGCTGATCGCCCGCGCCAAGGACGGCCGCGTCGTCAGCTGCACGCTGTCGCCCGAACCCATGCAGGCCGCCTCCACGTGGCTCGCGCGCTACGAGAAGTTCTGGAGCGGCCAACTGGATTCGCTGGCCCGATACCTGTATCACGACGAGGAGATCCATCCATGTCCACCCGACGCCCCGGCGACGACCACAGCCGCCCCCGCAACAACACCCCCAGCGACGCCCCCCTTGAGCTCCGGCTCACTCGCCGCTTCACCGCCTCCGCCGAGCGCGTCTGGCGTGCCTGGACGGACCCGCAAGCGCTGATGCGCTGGTTCGGCCCCGCCGGCACCCAACGCGTGCTGCTGGCGGAAACCGATGTGCGGGTGGGCGGCGCCTACCAGGTGGGCTTTGTCACCGACGACGGCCAAGCCCATTACGCCAGCGGGGTGTACCGCGAAGTCGAGCCCCAGCGCCGCTTGGTGTTCACCTGGGCCTGGCGCGATACCCCCGACGACACCTCATTGATCACCCTTGAATTGACCCCTGCGCAGGGCGGCACCGACCTCGCCTTCCTGCAAACCCCGTTTGTCGATCAAGCCACCCGTGACGGCCATGAAACCGGCTGGACGGGCGCCATGGACCGGCTGGCGGACCATCTGGCAAGCGCAGTCTGACTGCACTTTCTACGCACCGCTTGCCGCTTACCGTTCACGGGCCGCATTGGCCCGATCCAGGAAGGAGCCGCACCATGCAGACCCAACACGCCGTCGTATCCCGCCCCCAATGGGAGGCCGCCCGCGAGACCCTGCTCAGCCGTGAGAAAGCGCTGACCCGCAGCCAGGACGCGCTGGCCCGTGAACGCCAGGACCTGCCTTGGGTTCTGGTGAACAAGGCTTATCAATTCCAAAGCGCGCACGGGCCACTAGGCCTGGCCGACCTGTTTGGCGGCAACAGCCAACTGATCATCTACCACTTCATGTACGGCCCCGACTGGGAAGAAGGCTGCGTGGGCTGCTCGTTTCTGGCCGACCACCTGGACAGCGCCATCACGCATTTGCGCCATCACGATGTGTCGGTCGTGGCCGTGTCGCGCGCGCCATTCGCCAAGCTGGACGCCTTCAAACGGCGCATGGGCTGGCGGTTTGACTGGCTGTCCTCCGAGGGCTGCGACTTCAATTTCGACATGCGCGCGTCGGCGCCGCTTGCCGACGGCAGTGTCGAAGAACGCTCAGGCGCCAGCGCATTCTTCCGCGACCCCGATGGCGAAATCTTCCACACCTATTCCGCCTTCGAGCGCGGCGTGGAACGGCTGGCTGGCGCGTACAACTATCTGGACTTCGCGCCGCTGGGACGCAACGAAAACGGCCCGCACTTCAACCTGGGCGACTGGGTGCGCCACCATGACCGGTACGACGACGCCAAGCCCGCCTCCTGCCACGCCTGCGCCTAGCCCGGCGCGCGCGATGACGGCGCTGTGGCTGGCCTGCCTGGCGGCCATGGCCCTGGGCCTGTGGGCGGACACCCGCCAGACGCCTGCGGCGCTGCTCGCCAGTGAGTGCGGCGCGCCCGGAAGCCTGTGGGACATGGCATGGCGGCACGCCACCCTGATGCCCGCCAGCAGCGCGGCGATGGTGCTGGCCGCGCTGGCGCCCTGGCCGCGCGGCCACGCGCCGGCGGCAGGCCGGCGGTTGCTCTGCGCCGCATTCATGGCGATCGGGATGGTGTTGGGCGCCCGCCTGGGTGCGATGGCGGCGCTTGCCTGGAGCGCGCCGCCCTTCGCGGGCATGGTGATAGGCATGGCGGCCGGCATGGCGGCGGGCCTGTTCCCGGCGGCGCTAGGCGCTCGGAACGGCGGCCTGGCCGGTTGCCGTAAGCGCGCTGGATAGCGGCTCGGCGCGAGATGCCTGCTTGGCGGCGGGATGCGGTCTCAGCGCCGAGCGCCCGTCAGCGGCCGCTCGGCCGGCGTCGCCGCCGGTTCGATCGGTGCGGCCAGCGGCGCCTGGATCTCCAGCGCCGAGGCCGCACACGCCACGCAAGGCAAGATCCAACCCTCTTCTTTTTCGTCGCGCGACAGGCCGGGCCATTCGATCAGGTAGTCCACGGCGCCTTCCAGCAGCAGGCACATGCAAGCCCGGCAGGTGCCGTTGCGGCACGAACTCGGCAGCTTCACGCCAGCGCCTTGCGCGGCCAGCAGCAAGGAAGTGTCCGCGCCTGCCTCAAAGCGCAGGCCGGCGGGCTGGACCAGAACGGGGAAAGGGGGCGCTGAGCAATCGGACATGGATCAAGCGGACATGGGTCAAGCGGACATGATCGAAGCAGGCAGGCGACACGCTGACGCGGGCGGCTCAGCCCGCGTTGTCCTGCCAGTCCAGCTTCCATGCGCCCGACAGCACGTTCTGCATCCACAGCACGCACGTCAAGGTCTTGGCGTCGGTGACCTCGCCCTTGCTGCAAGCCGCCAGCAGTTCGGCGGGGTCGGCGCTGATCACGTCCAGGAATTCG
>Ga0256880_1000205_pt1 | contig 15138 bp, 9 predicted proteins | sample MC6MC0438MT_FD_186348 | JGI IMG/M metagenome (GOLD analysis project Ga0256880, IMG submission 186348) | Metatranscriptome of enriched soil aggregate microbial communities from Iowa State University, Ames, United States - MC6-MC0438-MT... | ecosystem: Environmental > Terrestrial > Soil >... | reverse complement strand
GTGGGTTTGCGGGGACGCCGTAAACCCATCCCTGGGGGCTTGGCCGCGGCATCCATGCCGCGGACACCCCGCAAACCCACAGCCCCCGCCTTCGACAGTTTCCCGGTGACGGAATGCAAAGGCAGAGCAGAAGCGATGGTGTAACGGAGAAAGTAGAAGGGGTCGGATCCGTTCTCCTGCGGAAAACGGATCCGACCCCGCAGCGAGTGCGCGCAGCGCGCGACCCGCTATTGATTTTCTTTTTCTTTTCCGTGGCTGACCGCACACGGAAACTGTCAGAGGCCGGGCAGGTTGGGTTCGCGGGGGTGTCCGCGGCATGGATGCCGCGGCCAAGCCCCCAGGGATGGGTTCACGGCGTCCCCCGCGAATCCAACCTGCCCGGCCCAGCGCGGCTTTTGCGCGACCTGGCAGCCAGCCACGAGGGGCTGCGCCGTTGGCTGGAAACTCAGTACCGCTTGATCCCCGGCACCGTGCAGCCTTCGATCTGCGCGTGCGCGGACACCGCATTCTCCTTCTCGCCCCGCGCCAAGCGCGCCTGCTCGATCGTCGCCCAGTGCCGACGGCACAACGGTCCCGTCTTCGAGCCAAGGTCCACAGCCTTGCGTGCGAACGTTTCCGCCTCCGCCCACTGGCCCTGCAGCAGCGCCAGTTCCGCGCGTTCCTGCAATACCGACGGATCACCGGCCACGATCTGCAACGCCTGGTCCAGGCTGCCGGCCGCGCCGGCCAGATCGTTGGCCTTGCGCTGGGTCAGCGCCGTCTGCCGCAGATCCTCAACCTGGGAATCGCGCAGTGGCTGCACCGACAGTTCCTTGTCATCCGGCCCGGCTGCGGCTTCCACGGCTGCCAGCCGCTGTGCGGGCGTAGTGGTGTCCACCGGCTTGACCACCTGCGGCGCGCTGCTCACGCAGGCCGCCAGGGCCAGGCTGAGGCCACCCAGGACCAAGGGCTGGAACAGCGAACGGATAGTCATCGGCATCATCGGCTTGGAGGAGGAGTCGCTGCAGCGGGTGCTGCGGCAGGTTCAGCAGCGGGTTCGGGCTTACGGTCAAGGCCGAACCAGCTGCGCCAGCCGCCGCCCTCGCCTTCCGCACCGCCCTGCGCGTCCGGCAAGGGCGCCGGTGCACATGGTTCATACGCAGGCGCATAACCCACCACGAACGGGAATCGCCGCGCGCCCGGGCAGCCTTCATCGGTGCTGTTGGTACCCGTAGCGGCAACCGGCTGCCAGTCGAGGCCCTTGTTGCTGACCTTCAACGGCGCCGTCGGCAGGCGCTGGAAGATGCCCGACCACACCCGCATCGCGCCGGTGGCACCATACAGGCCGGCCTGTTCGTTCTGGTCGTTGCCCATCCAGATCACCGCCAGGTGATCGCCGGTATAACCGGCATACCAGCTGTCGCGGCCATCGTTGGTGGTGCCGGTCTTGCCGGCCGGCTGCAGGCGGCCCAGGCCGTCGGCATTCAAACGCTGCGCGGTACCACTGGCCACCACCTGCTGCAGGCCGATGCTGATCAGGTTGGCGGCAATCGAGTCACCTTCCTGTGCCGGTGCCGGGGTCTTGTCGTAGCGCTTGAGCAGCTTGCCCTGCGGATCCAGGACGCCACGCACCGCGTGCAGCGGCTGGATCTCGCCGCCCGATGCCAGGAACTGGTACAGCTGCGCCATCGCGTACGGGCTCTGGTCGGTCGAGCCGAGGATCACCGCCGGGTTCGCCTCGGCCTTGATGCCGGCCAGCACGTGGATCAGCTGCGTCACCCGTTCCGGGCCGACCTGCATGCCCACCCGTACCGTCGCCTGGTTGTAGGAGTGGGCGAGCGCATCGATCAGGCGCACGGTGCCGTGGCTGCGGTTGTCCGCATTGCCGGGGTTCCAGTTGCGGCCGCGGCTGAGCTGCACGGTCACCGGTGAATCATCGACCCAGCTGGCCAGCGAATAGCGGTCCGGCTGCGCCAGTGCCAGCAGGTACACGAACGGCTTGAGCAGCGAACCGACCGGGCGCTGCGCCTCGATGGCGCGGTTGAAACCTACCTCGGACACTTCACGGCTGCCGATCACCGCCACCACGTCACCGTTGTGCACGTCGGTCATCACCAGGCCGGCCTGCAGCTCGGGGCGACGCTTGCTTTCCAGCGACTTGATGGTGCGCGTGACCGCACCTTCGGCATAAGCCTGCGCGGACGGCGACATGCCGCTCATCACGCTCAGGCCAGCGCCCTGCAGGGCGGACTCCGGATAGTCGTGGGCAAGCTGGCGACGCACCAGGTCAACGTAGGCCGGGAAGCGGTTGGCTGCCACCAGGCCCGGGGTCTTGGGCACGCCCAGCGGCGCCTTCAACGCACGCTGGTACTCGGCATCGTCGATCAGGGTCGCCTCGTGCAGTTTGCCCAGCACGAAGTTGCGACGGTCCAGCGCGCGCTCGGGATTGCGCCGCGGGTCGTAGTAGGACGGCCCCTTGACCAGGCCGATCAGCAGCGCGATCTGCTCGGTTTCCAGCGAGGAAAGATCACGGCCGAACCAGAACTCGGCACCGGAGGACATGCCGTGGATCGCCTGGCTGCCGCGCTGGCCCAGATACACCTGGTTGAGGTACGCCTCGAAGATGGTGCGCTTGTCATAGCGCGCTTCCATGATCAACGCATACAGCACTTCGTTGAACTTGCGGGTGACGGTCTGTTCCTTGCCGATTCCCAGCAGGCCGCTGCGGGCCAGCTGCTGGGTCAGGGTGGAAGCGCCCTGGCGGCTCTGCCCACCGGAGCGGACAGTCACCCAGACCGCGCGCGCGATACCGGACAGATCGATGCCGTGATGGCGGTTGAAGTCCTTGTCCTCGACCGCCTGCAGGCCAGTGACCAACAGGTCCGGGGCCTCGTTCATGCGGATCAGGCGGCGCTCTTCCTGCTTCTGCCCATACAGCGTGGCGATGCGCGCAGGATCCATACGGGCCGCCTTCAGCGCCTTGCGGCTGTCGGCGTCGCGCAGCGAGGCGATGCTGCCGCCGGACAGCGACAGCTCGACCCGGCGCGCAGCAACGTGGCCATCGACATCGTTGTAACCGCGGCTGGAGATGACGAAGCGCCCGCCCTGCACCGCATAGGTTGCCGGATCCTTGCCCTGGCCATCATCGCGATAGGCCGAGGCGGCCAGTTCGGTCTTCAGGGTTGCCGCATCCATCGCCTTGCCGGGCAGCAGCACCAGCGGGCGTGCATAGACGCGCGTCGGGATCTGCCAGCGCAGTTCACCGAAGCGCTGCGTCACCTGTTGGTTCAGGTACAGCGTATAGGGGATCAGGAAACCCAATCCCAACGCGACCGCCGCCATGCTCCAGGTGATCAGCCGGCGACGCCAGAGCGGACCGGTGTCCTGCTGGTCGTCGTCGTCGAAATCGTCGATATCGTCTGAATCGTAGCGTCGGGGCACGGGAATGCGACAATGTAGGGTCTGGCGAGTCTACCCCAGCCGCTGCGGCAGGCGAATTCTCCCGGCCCCCCTGCTTAAGCTGGAGTTGCAACCGGATGGCGATGTCCCTGGCCGAAATCCGCTACCTGATCAATCGCCTGACCGGCCTGGCCCGCCGCAGCCTGGCCAGCCTGCGTACCCGCGGCTGGCGGGCCACCTGGCAGCGGATACGGGTGCACACCCAGCGCGCGGTGCCGGCACCGCGCAAGCCGCTGTACCTGCCACCGGCACAACCGTTCGCTCCCTTTGCGGTGCCCACCAGCGATACCCCGGACGTCAGCATCGTCATTCCGGTCTACAACCACGTCGACCATACCCTGGCCTGCCTGCGCGCCCTGGCCGCGCACCCGCCGTCGGTAGCCTGCGAAATCCTGGTGGTGGACGACGGCAGCAGCGACGCAACCGTGCAGTGGATGCCGCAGATCAGTGGCCTGCGCTACGAAGTCCGCGAGCACAACGGTGGTTTCATCGAGGCCTGCAACGATGGCGTGTCGCGCACGCGCGGCCGCTATGTGGTGCTGCTCAACAACGATACCGTGCCGCAGCCGGGCTGGCTGGAGGCATTGCTGGACACCTTTGCCACCGTCGCCGATGCCGGTCTGGTCGGCAGCCAGCTGCTGTACCCCGACGGCCGCCTGCAGGAATCGGGCGGGGTGATCTTCAGCGATGGCAGCGGCTGGAGCTACGGCCGTTTCGAAGCCGCCGATGATCCCCGCTTCGCCAGCCTGCGCGACGTCGATTACTGCTCCGGCGCCGCGCTGATGCTGCCGCGTGCCCTGTGGCAGCAGCTGGGCGGTTTCGACACCCGCTACAAGCCCGCCTACTACGAAGATACCGACCTGGCCTTCCGCGTGCGGGCACAGGGCCTGCGCGTGCTGGTGCAACCGGCCAGCCGGGTGATCCACGATGAAGGCACCAGCAACGGCACCGATACCGGCAGCGGCGTGAAGGCCTACCAGGTACGCAACCAGGGAATTTTCGCAGCCAGATGGGCCGCTGAACTGGCCTCCCACCCGAAGCTCGGCGAGGTACCCTCGCCGGCGCTGCTGCTGCGCGGCCGTCGCCAGGTGTTGATCCTGGATGAGGAAGTGCCGCGCCCGGAGCGCGACTCCGGCTCGCTGCGGCAGGTCAACCTGATCCGCCTGCTGCTGCAGGGCGGCGCCCACGTGGTGTTCGTGCCCACCCGGCGCGAACACGGCGGCGTGGCGACCGAAGCCCTGCAGCGGATGGGCGTGGAAGTCTGGTACACGCCCTTCCTGGACGGTGTTGCAGGCTGGCTGCGCAGCCACGGCACCCGTTTCAACGTGGTGATGATGGTGCGCCATCATGTCGCCAACGAATGCCTGCCGCTGCTTGAGCGCTATGCACCGCAGGCGCGCACCGTGTTCGACACCGTCGACCTGCACTACCTGCGCGAACGCCGGGGTGCGGAAGTGGCGGGCGATGCTGGCCTGCTGCGCAACGCCGAACGCACCCGCGCCAGCGAACTGGCTGTGATGGACCGGTGCGACATCACCGTGCTGGTCAGCGCCGCCGAGCGCGAACAGCTGCAGGCCGATGCCCCCCAGGTCCGGGTGGAGCTGATCTCCAACCTGCATGAGGTCGCCGGCACGGGTGCACCGTTCGCGCAGCGCCACGACCTGGTGTTCGTCGGCGGCTTCCGCCACCCGCCGAACCTGGATGCGATGGAGTGGTTCATCGGCGATGTGTTCCCGCACGTCCGCGCGGCGCTGCCGCAGGTGCGCCTGCATTGCATCGGTGCCGGTGCACCGGACACGCTGCTTGCCCTGGCAGCCAACCAGCCGGGCGTAGTGATGCATGGCTTCGTCGAAGACATCGTTCCGTACATGGACGGTGCCCGGATCGCCATCGCGCCGCTGCGTTTCGGCGCCGGCGTGAAGGGCAAGATCAACCTCAGCATGGCCCATGGCCAGCCCGTGGTCGGCACCACCTGCGCGGTGGAAGGCATGCACCTGCGTGCCGGCCAGGACGTGCTGGTGGCCGACGATGCAGCGGGCTTTGCCGATGCGGTGGTCCGCCTGTACCAGGACCCTGTGCTCTGGCAGCAGCTGGCCGCCGCTGGCTTGGCCAACGTGGCCGAACATTTCTCGCTGGATGCCGCATCGGCAACCGTGCAGCGGGTGTTCTTCGACTAGTCGATGTGGCCGCCTGCGTGCCGCAGGCGGTCCTCGAACGCGGCAAGCTCGGCCAGATCCGGCTGCAACCGCCGCACCTGCTCCACGGCCGAGGCGGCAAATTCCACATCACCGCGACCCAGCCGTTCGCTGCCGATCGCCAGCCAGCGCTGGGCCAGGCGGGAACGCGCATCGGGCAATCCTGCGGCCGTCGGCGCCAGCGTCTGCCACGCTTGCAGGCAGGCACCTGCGGCCTGCACCCGGTTCTGTCGCAGGTTGTCATCGAAACAGGACCTGCTGGCGGGCAGCAGGCGCGCTGCCGCCGCCTTGACCCGGCTGTCGCGCGGTGCCAGTGCCTGCGCTTCGCGCAGCGCATCGAAGGCGCTGTGCCCGGGGGGGCTGATCCACTGCCCGGCGCGCTCGGCGCGATCGATCTGGCGCAACCGATCACGCAGCTGGCGCTCACGCTGGGCAGCGCTGATGCCCGGCTGCTGCAACGACTGACGTGCCTGCCGCGCACGCTGCAGGCGCTGTGCAAGCTGCTGCTGCGCCGCTTGCGAGGCACCCAGACCTGCCGCCAGCGCAGCGTCCTTGTCGGCCGCCTCGAACTGGAAATCGTCGGCCCGCTTCTGGCTGCGCGCCAGCAATGCCTGCACGGTCTGCTCGCGCCCACGCAGTGCAGTGGGCTCATCGGACGTGACCGCCAGCACGGCCTGGAAACTATCCGCAGCCGTCTCAAGCTGCTGCCGTTTTAGCGCACGCTGACCCTGCTGCAGCCGTTGATCGACGGCCTGGGAGAGCGCTTCCTGGCTGGCAGGAAGCTCGGAATGACCTGCATCGAACTGACGTGCGCGCTGCAGGATCGCAGCCGCCGTGGCCAATTCGCCGCGCGCGGCCTGTGCACGCGCCTGCTGCAGCAGGTCGCTCAATGCATCCTCGCGACCTTCCAGCGCAGGCAGGTTGTCCGGCTGCAGCGTCAGCACCCGCTGGAACAACGGCAACGCACTGCTGTCGCCGTCGTCCAGCCGCCCCGCTGCAAAGGCATTGCGGGCCTGCGCAAGCAAGGCGCCGATGCCAGCCCCGGCACGACGACGCGCCTGCAGTTGCTGGGCCACCGCGTCTGCCTCGGCACGCGGCACCTGCAGCTCACGCGCCAACGCCAGCGCCTGCGCGCAGCCGTCCAGGTCGCCCGCCTGCAGCCGCTCGCGTGAGTGCTGCAGCGCTGCCGCACCGGTGCGGGCCAAGCCCTGTCGTGCCTGCGGACGGTCGCCATCCAGGGCCAGTACCGCCTGATAGCGTTCTCGCGCGCCGCTGCCGTCGCCCGCGGTCAAGCGACCTTCTGCCAGCGCGCGATCACCCTCGGCCAGCAGTTGCTCTATCTGTGGCTCATCCCAGAACCAGTCCGCCAGCGGTTTGCGCACCAGCACCAGCAGCACGAACACGGCTGCAGCCGCCAACAGCGCCCAACGCCACACCCGGCGTGCATGCCGCGCCTGCAGCCACCACCAGCGGCTTTCACGGCGAACGCGATCCAGCGCCGGATGTGCGGCGCTGTGTGAGCGATGCGGGGGCTCGCGTTCCATGCGTGCAGGGTAGCCGGGGCAGCGTGAAGCTCAGCCCAGACGACGCGCCTCGCTCACGCCCGGCAACGCATCGAGCTTGCCCAGCAGAGTCGACAACTGGCCGTAGTCGCTGACCTTCAACCGCAGGCGCAGATGCGCGCGGCCACTATTGCGGACGTTGTCGCTGTGGATGTCCAGCACGTAGGCGTCTTCCTGTGCGATCAGGTTGGTGATGTCCTTCAGCAGCCAGCGGCGGTCGACCGCGTCGACCACCACGTCCACTTCATAGCCACCGCCGGCCTGGCCCCATTCCACCGGCAGGATCCGCTGCGGGCTGGTCGCAGCCAGCCGTGCCAGTGCCACGCAGTCTGCACGATGCACCGTGACACCACGGCTACGGGTCAGGTAGCCGACGATCGGTTCGCCCGCCACCGGCTGGCAGCAGCGCGCCAGCTGCACCAGCAGATTGCCCACGCCCTGTACGGTGAACTTGGACTTGCCCAGGTTCTCGCGGCGCGCGGTCGGCCGCAGCAAGGTCGACGTCGGCGCCGGCTGGCTGGCCGCACGCTCGGCTTCCAGCAGCGAACGGCTGACCTGGTTGGGGCCGGTATCGCCCAGGGCGACCTGGATGTAGAGGTCGTCGACACTGTCGGCATGGAACTTCTTCGCCGCCGCGGACAGGTCCGAATGCTGCAGGCCCAGCCGCTTCAGTTCGCGCTCCAGCAGCTCGCGCCCCGCCTGCACGTTGCGCGCACGGTCCAGCTTGTGGAACCAGCTGCGCACCTTCTCGCGCGAGCGGTTGCTGGCCAGGAAGCCGTTGGCCGGCATCAGCCAGTCGCGGCGCGGGTCGGCCTCCTTGCCGGTGAGGATCTCGACGCGATCCCCGCTGCGCAGGCGGTAGGTCAACGGCACGATGCGGCCGTTGACCTTGGCCCCACGGCAGCGGTGCCCGACCATGGTGTGCACCTGGTAGGCAAAATCCAGCGGTGTTGCGCCCTGCGGCAGGTCCAGCACCTCGTCCTTCGGGGTCAGCGCGTAGACACGGTCTTCGGTCAGCTCGGCATCAAGCGCCCCGGCCAGTTCATTGCCCTGCCCGTCCTGCGCCTGCTCCAGCAGTTGCCGCATCCAGGTGATCTTGCGATCGAACGACTTCTCCGCGCCCTTGCCGCCTTCCTTGTACTTCCAGTGCGCGGCCACGCCCAGCTCGGCCTGCGCGTGCATGTCGTGGGTGCGGATCTGCACTTCGATGGTGCGCCCCTCCGGGCCAACCACCGCCGTGTGCAGCGAGCGGTAATCGTTGGCCTTGGGCCGGGCGATGTAATCGTCGAACTCGCTCGGCACCGGCGCCCATAGCGCATGCACCACGCCGAGCGCGGCGTAGCAGGCGGCGACGTCGTCGACCATCACCCGTACCGCACGGATGTCATACAGCTGGTCGAAAGCCAGGCGCTTCTTCTGCATCTTCCGCCAGATGCTGTAGATGTGCTTGGGCCGGCCGCTGACCTCGGCGCGGATGCCCTGCACGCCCAGTTCGCGCGACAGCACCTTCTTCACGTTCTCGACATAACGCTCGCGGGCGATGCGGGTTTCGTCGACCTCACGCGCGATGCGCCGGTAGGTTTCCGGCTCCAGGTGACGAAAGGCCAGGTCTTCCAGCTCCCACTTCAACTGCCAGATGCCGAGCCGGTTGGCCAGCGGCGCATGGATGTCGCGGGTCAACTGGGCCAGCGCGCGGCGCTGCTCCTCATCGAGCTTGTCGGCCGCGCGCATGCGCGCCAGCTGCCGGGCCAGCAGGATCGGTACCACCCGCAGGTCGCGGATGATCGCCAGCAGCAACCGGCGCAGGCCTTCGCTGTTGCGGCCGGCCTCGCGCCCGGCATGCAGGGCCCACACGGGATCGGCCGCATCCTGTCCATCAAGCAGACCGATCACCGCCGCTTTGTGGCTGCCCAGCGGCAGTGCGTCGAGATGGGTGCGCAGACCCGGCAGATCGAACAGCAGGGCCGCCACCACGGCACCCTCGTCTGCCGAGAGCATCGCCAGCGCGTCCAGGGTATCGCCCAGCACCGACCAGCTGGCACGCATCTGCGGGTCGCAGTCGGGCGCTTCCCAATGCCCGCGCAGGGCCTGGCGCAGCGGAGCCGGCAGCACGGCTGCCGAGGGGCGGTTCAACAAGGCATCCAGGCCGGGGACGGAAGCGCGGTTCACAGCATCGAGCAGGCAAGACAGAAGCCCCTACACTAGCGCCGCAGCCGTTCAGGAACAATCGCCGCGGCCAGCATCGCCGGGAATGTGGACATGCCGCTACACTCGCCGACATCCACGGGAGAGTTCCGCCATGCCTTCGATCACCCTGTCTTTCCGCCCTCGCCTTCTGGCCTGTGCCGCCGTGCTGCTGTCCCTGTCGGCACCCGCGCTGGCCCAGCGCGTGGTGCAGGGCGACCTGCAGCAGCAGATGTCGCCGGCCGAATTCAAGGCCGCAGGCCTGGACAAGCTCAATGCCGCCGAGCTGGCCACGCTCAACCGCTGGCTGCAGGGCAAGGTTGAAGCCGCCACCACCGAGGCGGTCGCTGCGGTGCGCGAAGAAGCGCGCGAGGAAGGCCGCCAGGAAGTGATCGTGAAGAACCGCGGCTTCTTCGACTTCGGCAGCAACGAGCCGATCAGCGGCGTGCTGCAGGGCGAGTTCCGCGGTTTCGGCAAGGGCCGGATCTACGTGCTGGACAATGGCCAGCAGTGGGAACAGACCGATGCCACCTCGATTTCCGGCGTACGCAAGCAGTCGCCGAAGGTCAGCATCAGCCCCGGAGTGATGGGCGTGTGGTACCTGAAGGTCGAAGGCGTGAACACCCAGCCCAAGGTCCGCCGCACCAAGTAACGGCCTGGCTTTGCTGTAGAGCCAAGCCAACGATTGGCGACAACCTGCTGCGCCACGTCCCGCAGTAGATCCACGCCATGCGTGGATGCCATTCCGCTTGACCCCGCCAGCCAGTACCCGGCGGGGTCAGCCCAGGGGTTACGAGGCCTGGCGCAGTGCGGTCACCCGCTGTGCCAGTTTCTTCGCCGAAACGCCGGTGCGTGCGCCCAGTTCCTGGGCGAACAGCGATACCCTCAGCTCTTCCAGGTCCCAGCGTAATGCCTGCCACTGCGGCCGTTCGCGCAGGCCCTGCTGCTCGCCCACCTGCAACGCCTCCAGGAACGGGTGCAGTTCCAGCATGCGCGCCTGGTCACGCGGGGGATCGCGCTTGGCACGCTCGGTACGCAGGATCATCGCTTTGAGGTAGCGCGGGTACTGCGCCAGGACATCAGCCGGCGTGTCGCGCAGGAAACCCGGATGGATCAGCCCAACCAGCTGCGCTTCCATGTCATCCAGATTGCCGCGCGCCCAGCCCATCAACGGCGCCTCCAGCATCGGCTTCAACTCGGCCACCAGGGCAAGGATCGACTCGGCCAGCTTCAACCGCTGCATGGCTTCGCCGAACAGCGTTTTTGCGGCGTGCTCGCGACGCTGCTCGAATGCCGCCGCATCGCGGATGTCGCCCAGGCCGTCGGCCAGCACGGCATTCAGCGCCGCATCGACCAGATCGCCACGCAGGCGTTCCTGGGTTTCGATCGAGGCGTACAGCAGCCCGGTCTTTGCCGCTACCGGCAACTGCTTGCGTGCCTGTTTGATCTTCTCGCCCAGGCGGATCTCCAGCAGTCGACGCACGCCCAGCGGGTGTGCTTCCTCGGCCTGTTGGCGATCAGCAAAGATGCGCAGTGCAACGCTGTCACCCTCATCCTTCAGCGCGGGATAGGCCGGCACGCCGGCCTCGCCCGGCACCTGCAGCGGAATCGGCGAGGCCGGGAACGTGCGCAGGCCATCGGCCGCCATCTCGCGCCCGGCACGTGCGGCGAACGCATCGCCGGCACGGCCACCGAACTTCGCACGCAGCACATCGAGGTCGCGCGAGGTTGCCAGCACCTTGCCCTGCTCGTCGCGCAGGCGCAGGTTCATGTGCAGGTGCGGCTCGATTGAACCGGGCTCGAAATCGGTAGCGGCCACGGTTGCCCCGGTTGCACGGGACAGGAAGCGCGCCAGCTCGCCGGTGATCGCATCGGCGCTGGGCTGCGGGAAAGCCTCGTAGAACGCGCGCGCGAAATCCGGTGCCGGCACGTAGTTGCGCCGCATCGCCTTGGGCAGGCTGCGGATCAAGGCCGCCGCCTTGTCGGCAACGAAACCCGGCGCCAACCACCCCAACTGCACCGCATCCAATGCATTGAGCAGATGCAGCGGCACGTCCAGGGTCACGCCGTCATCGTCGGCCCCGGGTTCGAAGCGGTAGTGCAGCGGCAACCGCGCCTGGCCCAGCGCCAGGTACTTCGGGTAGCGCTCCTGCTCGCTGCCTTCGCCCGGCAGCAGATCCATCAACGACCAGTGCAGGCCCTTGCGCTGTTCCGGCGGCAGCGCCTTCCACCACGCATCCAGCCCGGACGCGGAATGGATCTGCGGCGGCACCCGGTCCAGGTACCAGCGTGCCTGCCAGTCCTCGTCGGCAACAATGCCGGCACGGCGCAGCTTGGCTTCTTCCTCGCGCGCCTGCTCCAGCACCTTCTGGTTGTCGGCCACGAAGCTGGCGCGGGTGTTGATCTCACCGGTCACCAGTGCCTGCCGCACGAAGATGTCATGCGCCTCGCCGGCGTTGATGCGGCCGTAATGCACCGGTTTTTTCGGTGCCAGCACCAGCCCGAACAGGCTGATCTGCTCGGAGGCCAGCACCTGGCCCTGCGCACGCGACCAGTGCGGGTCGAAGTGCTTGCGCAGCAGCAGGTGCGGCAGTTCGGCAATCACCCAGTCCGGCTCGATCGCCGCCAGGGTCATGCCCCACACCTTCTGCGTATCCAGCAGGTTGGCGGCCAGCAGCCACGGTGGCGGCCGCTTGGACAGCGTCGAACCGGGGAACGGCAGGAAACGGCGTTGGCGCGGCGCCTGGAAATCACCCTTCTCGCTGCGATGGCCGATCTGCGTGGGCAGGCCCGCCACCAACGCCCGATGCAGGGTCTGGTAAGCCGTGGCGCGAACGCGTTCGCTGTAACCACCGCCGTCGGGCGCCTGGTCCTTCTGCGCACGGGCGGCGACCGGCGCGGGCGCCGTTTCGGCCTTGCCCTCGCGGGCCAGGCGCGCGGCACGGTGCAGCTGGCCACGGGTCGCCTTCACCGCAGCAGCATCATCGCGCGCCGGAGCCGGCGCACTGCTGCCGGCCAGCAGCGGGGCCATCGATGCCTCGTTGGCCTCTTCCTTCCAACCCAGTTCCTCGCACAGCAGGCGCAGCTGCCGATGCAGCTCGCGCCATTCACGCATGCGCAGGAAGCCGAGGAAGTGGCGGCCGCACCAGTCGCGCAGCTTGGACTGGGTCAGATCCTCATGGGACTGGCGATAGGCGTCCCACAGGCGCAGCACACCGACGAACTCGGAGCGGCCATCGGCGAACTGCGCGTGTGCGTTGTCGGCGGCGCCACGCGCCTCGGGCGGCCGCTCGCGCGGATCCTGGATGCCCAGGAACGAGGCGATCACCAGCATCGGTCGCAGGCAGCCTTCCGCCTGCGCCGCCACCAGCATGCGCGCCAGTTTCACGTCCACCGGCAGGCGCGCCATCTGCTTGCCGATCGCGGTCAAGTGGCGCTCGCTGTCGATCGCCCCCAGCTCGGTCAGATGCTGCCAACCATCGGCGACGGCCCGCTCATCCGGCGCCTCAAGGAACGGGAAGTCCTCGATGCGGCCCAGGCCGAGCTGCAGCATGCGCAGGATCACCCCGGCCAGGCTGGAACGACGGATTTCCGGATCGGTGAACTCCGCCCGCGCCTGGAAATCGGCCTCGGCATACAGGCGATAGCAGATGCCCTCGGCCACGCGGCCACAGCGGCCCTTGCGCTGGTTGGCACTGGCCTGCGAGATCGGCTCGATGTGCAGCCGGTCCAGCTTGTTGCGCGGGCTGTAACGCTTGACGCGGGCGAAACCGGGGTCGACCACATAACGGATGCGCGGCACCGTCAACGAGGTCTCGGCCACGTTGGTGGCCAGCACGATGCGCCGGTTCGGGCCGGGATTGAACACGCGGTCCTGGTCCTGGTTGGACAGCCGCGCGTACAGCGGCAGCACTTCGGTATTGCGGTACTTGCGCCGCTCCAGCGACTGGTGCGCATCGCGGATTTCACGTTCGCCCGGCAGGAAGATCAGCACGTCGCCACGGGAATCCAGGCGGGTGATTTCGTCGATGGCCGCAACGATGGCATCGTTGACCGTGCGTTCGCCCTGGTCTTCGCCCTCGCCTTCCAGCGCGCGATAGCGCACCTCCACCGGATAGGTACGGCCTTCGACGCTGATCACCGGCGCATTGTCGAAATGCTGGGCGAAGCGCTCGGTGTCGATGGTCGCCGAAGTGACGATCAGCTTCAGGTCCGGGCGCTTGCGCAGCAGCTGTTTGAGATAGCCAAGCAGGAAGTCGATGTTGAGGCTGCGTTCGTGCGCTTCGTCGACGATGATCGTGTCGTAGTTCGACAGCCAGCGATCACTGGCGATCTCGGCCAGCAGGATGCCGTCGGTCATGAACTTGATGCGGGTGTCTTCGCCGACCTTGTCGTTGAAGCGCACCTGGTAGCCCACCAGCTGGCCCAGCTCGCTCTGCAGTTCCTGCGCGACACGGCTGGCCACCGCACGCGCGGCGATCCGGCGTGGCTGCGTGCAGCCGATCATGCCGGCTTGGCCACGGCCGGCGGCCAGGCACAGTTTCGGCAGCTGCGTGGTCTTGCCCGAGCCGGTTTCACCTGCGATCACCACCACCTGGTGGTCGCGGATCAACTGGGTGATGGTCTCGGCTTCACGCGCAATCGGCAGCTGTGGGTCCAGAGTAATGGCCGGCTGTTGTTGCGCCCGCGCCTGCCTGCGCTGCACCGAAACCTGCAAGGCCTGCTCGAAACTGGCGGCCAACGCCGCATCCTGTGGCTTGGCCTGGCAACGCGAGAGCATTCCCAGCAATCGTCCACGGTCGCGGCTCATGGCGACGTCGATGGCGGCACGCTGTTGGCGCTGGCGGGACTGCGGCATTTTGTCGATAGCGTTCATCAATCGGTTCGTTTAAAACTTTGAATGCGACCAGTCATCAAGACTGATTTACTGTGAAGGCCAACGATTCCACAAGGAGGAACCCCATGGCGAAGACCAAGAGCACGACCAAGCCCAAGACCGGCAAGCAGAAGCTTGCGGCTTCCGCGCCGTCGGCCCCCAACATCGATATCGGGATCACCCAGGGCGACCGCAAGAAGATCGCCGACGGATTGGCGCGGTTCCAGGCCGATGCGTTCACGCTTTATCTGAAGACCCACAACTTCCACTGGAATGTCACCGGGTCGATGTTCAACTCGCTGCACACAATGTTCGAGACGCAGTACACCGAGCAGTGGGCGGCACTGGACGATGTGGCCGAGCGCATCCCGCACTGGGCTTCAATGCCCCGGGCTCCTACCGGGAATTTGCTGCGCTGACCTCGATCGTCGAGGAGCCGGGCCTGACCGACAGTGCGGACTGGCGTGAAATGGTACGCCAGTTGGTGGTCGCCAACGAAGCGGTATGCCGTACGGCACGTGAAGTGCTGGATGTGGCCGACGACGCTGACGACGCCCCGACCGAGGATCTGATGACCCAGCGCCTGCAGACCCACGAGAAATACGCGTGGATGCTGCGCTCGCTGCTCCAGTAAGGGTTTTGGGTGGTTCGGCAGGGCTGCGCCCTGCACCTGCAGAGGCCTTGAAGCCAAGGCCAGAGCCAGAGCAAAAGCTGGCTTCCTGTGGGTAGGCGGGGTGGGTCCGGTGGCAGGGGACGCCGTAAACCCGTCCATGGGGGCTTGGCCGCGGCATCCATGCCGCGGACACCCCTGCCACCGGACCCACCCCGCCTTCGACAGTTCTCCGCGATCTGTCGGCAAAGCGTGGGGTCGGATCCGTTTTCC
>Ga0256880_1000196_pt1 | contig 15218 bp, 11 predicted proteins | sample MC6MC0438MT_FD_186348 | JGI IMG/M metagenome (GOLD analysis project Ga0256880, IMG submission 186348) | Metatranscriptome of enriched soil aggregate microbial communities from Iowa State University, Ames, United States - MC6-MC0438-MT... | ecosystem: Environmental > Terrestrial > Soil >... | reverse complement strand
CAGGGCGATGCGCTCGGTCTGCGACAGCGGCGGCAGCACCTTGCGGAACACCTTCATCATCGGGCCGGTCAGCAGCGGCTTGCGGATGAACGGCAGCAGCAGCGGCACGACGATCACGGCCAGTATCGCGGCGGCGACGATCGTGGCGGTCTGGTTGACGTAGGGGATGAACCAGCAGGCCAACAGCAGGGCCACGCTGATCAGCGTCCAGGTCAGCAGGCGCATGCGGTGGTAGGCGACGAACGCGCCTGCCAGCAGCAGGGCGAGGAAGGGAATGACGAGGCTCATGAGCGTGCTCCGGTGACGTGCTCGTTTATGGCGGACGAAGCTGCAGCATCCGCTGCGGGCAACACGTCCAGATAGTCCAACACAGTAGCGGTAAAGGCGTCGTTGTCATCACCGGCGACCATGTGCGTGGCCTGCGGCAACTGTACGTGGCGCGCGTGTGGCGCCAATGCCAGGAATTCGGCCACCGTCTGCGGGGTGACCAGATCGCTGCGGCCACCGCTGACCAGCAGCAGGGGGCACTTCACCTGGCGCGCGGCTTCGGCCAGTGCGTCCTGGTGCTGCTCGCTGTCACGTGCCAGTTCGGCCACCAGGCGCGGGTCCCAGTGCCAGCGCCAGCGACCGTGGCCATCTTCGCGCAGCAGGGCGCGCAGTGAGTCTTCGGACTTGCGCGGGCGATGCGGCACATAGGCCGAGATCACATCGGCAGCCTGCGACAGCGAGGCGAATCCTTCCGGATGCGCGGTCATGAAGGCGAGGATGCGCTCGACGCCAGCGGTATCCCAGCGCGGGGTGATATCCACCAGCACCATGGCCGAGAACAGCCCGGGCCAGCGTGATTCGGCCAACAGGCCAAACAGGCCGCCCATCGAGGCAGCCACCAGCACCGGCGGTCGCGGCTGTTCGCCGGCCAGCACGATCAGGTCATCGGCGAACTGCTCGCCGTGATAGGCCAGATCGGCCGCATTCCAGTCGGAATCGCCGTGACCGCGGGCGTCGTAAGCCAGGGTCTGCAGGCCGGCAGCGGACAATGCCTTGGCCGTGGTCGTCCAGGCATGGCGGGTCTGGCCAAACCCGTGTGCGAACAGCACGCGCCCGCGACGGCCGGCAGTATTGGCGGTTGCAGCCAGCGAGGCGCCGTGGGCAGCCTCCAGACGCAGGTCATGGAACGCGGCGGGAGTAGAGGACATAACCATACTCGCTAGTATGGATTGCTTCGACAGGAAGTCAATACTGCACGGTATGGTGCGCTGCGGGAATGCCTCCCGGCCCGGCTGCCGACGGTTTCGGCCGCAACCGCGTACTGCAACGAACCCCGGCGTATGGTTAAATCAGCAAATGAATCAACCTGACGCTTCCGCCGGCGAACCGCGTGCCGGCCGCAACAGCCGCCTGAGTGCCGAAGACTGGGCCCAGGCGGCCCTCGATCTGATTGCCGAGCAAGGTGTGAGCGCCGTCGCGGTGGAGCCGCTGGCGCGCCGCCTTGGCGTGACCAAGGGCAGCTTCTACTGGCACTTCCCCTCGCGTGATGCGCTGCTGCAGGCCGCACTGGAACGCTGGGAACTGTTCGAGCAGGAACAGGTGTTCGGCAGCCTGGAAGACGTGCCGGATCCGCGCGTGCGCCTGCGCCAGCTGTTCCAGATGGTGGCGCACGAAGTGCAGCCGCACATCATCTACAGCGAGCTGCTGAAGGCGCTGGACCATCCGATGGTGCGGCCGGTGATCGACCGTGTGTCACAGCGACGGCTTGATTACCTGATTGCTTCGTTCCGCCAGGCGGGCCTGAGCTCGACCGATGCACGCCATCGCGCACGCCTGGCCTACGCCGCCTATGTCGGCTTCCTGCAGTTGTCGTTGCAGCTGCAGCAGCCCAAGCAGGCGCGCGAGGATTTCGAAGCGTATGTCGAGCATCTGATCGACACGCTGATTCCGAACGGCTGAGGCGTTCTTCATCGCTGGATGCAGAAAGGCCGCGGCAGTGCCGCGGCCTTTTTTTTCGTTGGCGTTGACGCCAGCAGCGAACGTACAAAAAACAACGGCCCCTTTCGGGGCCGTTGCTGAATCAGCTGATCAGTGGAGCGATCAGAACTTCTGCTTGTACTGCATGTACATGTAGCGGCCCGGCAGGTCGTACTGCGGGTCGAACATGTTGTACGAGGTGGAGTACGAGACCGGCGGCTGCTTGTCCCATGCGTTGTTCAGACCCAGCATGATCGTGCCCTTCCACGGGGTGTTGTAGCGCACCTGGATGTCGTGGTAGGTGGTGGCACCCATGTGGTTCTTGCGACCTTCCGGATCCGAGCAGTAGCTGCGCAGCGCGCCGCCCAGCAGGCAGTCTTCGGTCATGCCCGACTTGTAGCGCAGGCCGTAGTTGACACCGAAGTCGCCGAAGGACCAATCGACATACAGGTTGGAACGGATGCGCCAGTACGGATCCTGGTCGAGGTAACGACCCTGGCGGCCTTCCACTTCCGAGTCGCGCGTGGCCTTGGTTTCCCACTTGGACAGGTAGGTGCTGTCCCAGCTGACGGTGAACTGGCCGAACGAGGTTTCCGGCAGGCGGTACAGGACACCCAGGTCCCAACCTTCCACCTTGTACGACGCCAGGTTCTGCAGCGGCATGTCGACGTTGGTGATGGTGTAACGCTGCGCGGTGGTGCCATAGGTCGGATCACGGGTGATCAGACCGCAGTACGCGGCCTGCTCGGCCGGCGAACCACCGTAGCAGTAGTTCATGATGTCCTGGATCGCCGGACGGGTGATGGCGTCTTCGATCTTGATCTGCCACCAGTCCAGGGTCACGTTCAGGCCGGTCACGAAGCTCGGGCTCCACACCAGGCCCAGCGTCTTGCTGGTCGAGGTTTCCGGCTTCAGGTTCGGGTTCGACTTCCAGGTGAACGGTTCTTCGGTCTGCGTCGCGCCCGACTGCGGCACGCCGTCCTCGTCTTCCGTACCCGGCTGTACGAAGCCGGCCGGCACGCCCTGGGCAATACACTGGGCGAGCACGGCACCGGTCGGGCCATTGGCAGCCGCGCACGGATCGGCATAGGTTTCGTACGAATCGCCGTCACCACCGTACAGATTGCTGATGCTCGGCGCGCGGAAGCCTTCCGAGTAGTTGCCGCGGATCATCAGGTCGTCGATCGGCTTCCAGCGGAAACCGAACTTGTTGTTGGTGGTGTTACCGAAGTTGCTGTACTTCGAGTAGCGGGTCGCCGCGCTGAAGTCGAGCAGCTTGGCGCCCGGCAGGTCGGCCAGCACCGGGATCGACAGTTCCAGGAAGACCTCATCCAGGTCGTAGCCGCCCTTGGTCGGCTTTGCGCCGTTGCCGGTGCTCAGGCCTGCAGCGATGAAGGCGTCCGGATCAAACTGACCAGTCTCCTTGCGGTACTCGTAACCGGCAGCGAAGGCCAGAGCGCCGGCCGGCAGCTGCACGATTTCACCGGAGATGTTGGCGTAGTAGCCCTTGGATACCAAGCTCGACGAATCGTGTGCGGTGAACGAGGTGTAATCGATTGCGGCCTGGCTGATCGAGCCTTCCGGGCCCAGAGCGTTGACCGGCACGCACTCCGGAATGATATCGCCGCCCGGGGCGGTGACGCAGACCGGCACGCCGCCACGCATTTCGGACGGGCCGTAAGCGTTGCGCAGGTTGGCCAGATTGAACAGGCCGTAGGTCAGGTCGTTCTGGTCGGTCTTGTCGTAGCGGTAGCCGACATCCCAGTCGAAGTTACGGTCAGCGAACTCGAAGAAGCCTTCGAAGCCACCGTAGAAGTGCCAGTTCTTGACGTTCTGGTTGAACGAACGGCCGCCGCTTTCATTGAAACGACGGTTGACGCCGGTCAGGTCTTCACCCGTCGGGTTGTACATGCTGTTGGCGCTGAGGCGCATGCCGGTGACCGGCATGGCCGCCAGCAGCTGCTCGGACTTGCGCTCGTTGTACATCGCCTCGGTACGGAAGGTGATGTTGTCGGTGACGTTGTACGAGCCCGATGCGAACAGCGAGGTACGCTCCTGCGGGGTCAGCAGGTAGTTGTCCGGGGCGGTGTTGTAGCCGTGGACGTTGGCGTTGAACGGCGTTTCCACGCCGTTGATCAGCACATAACGCTCTTCGTCACGGATGTAGGAGCCCGGCATGCCGGTGCTGCTCTGGCCACTGAAGAACGGCGGGCCGCCAGCGGAGATCTTGCGATCGCCGGCCATGACCTTGCCTTCCTTGACGTAGGAGACGCCCAGCATCACCGATGCGCGATCGGTGGTGGTGCCGATGGTGAAATCGGCCGCTTCACGCTCGCCGTCACCGTCGCTGTACTGGCCCTTGTAGAAGTTGGCTTCGGCGCCGTCGAAGTCCTTCTTGGTGATGATGTTCACCACGCCGGCGATGGCATCCGAACCATAGATGGTCGAAGCGCCGTCCTTCAGGATGTCGATGCGCTCGATCATCGCGGTCGGGATGGTGTTCAGGTCGACGCTGCCGTCCAGGCCGGTGGTCCAGCGACGGCCATTGACCAGTACCAGGGTACGGTCCGAGCCGAGGTTGCGCAGGCTGATACCGGCCGAGCCGTCACCGCCGTTGTTGAAGGTGCGGTTCAGGGCGGCACCGTTGGCGGCAACGCGCTGCAGGATGTCGGCGACCGAGGTCACACCCTGCTTTTCGATGTCGGCGCGGGTCAGGCTCAGGACCGGCTGCGAGGTTTCGATGTCGGTGCTCTTGATGCGCGAACCGGTCACCGAGATGCGATCCAGGTTGGTCGCTTCCTGCGCCTGGGCCGTTACGGACGTCGCCGCACCGGCGATCAGCGCGACGACGACAGCGTCACGCAGCTTGTTGGACTGGAAATTCATTGGCTCTCTCTCTCCAAGAAATCTTGGCTGGGGTAGTGCCTGCGCGGCGGTGCCAAAAAAGAAGGCTCCAAAATCGCGAGGCTGAATCGATAGTAACGGCCCCCAGCCAAAAATTAAAGCTGCGTTAATTCACGCTGTGGTTACACATGAATGCGCTTTGATTTCTTTTATTTCAATGAGTTATCTGAATGTGGGAAGGGGCGCAACCGCGCCTGCCTGCCCTCAACGCACAAAAAAGTTTCAGTTGATGCATGTCGTGATGTATCCGTTTGTAACGGATAGGTGCTTTTCGCACTTGACAGATGTGTCCAGAAACAATTCGGGCGCCCCTGGGCGCCCGATGTTCAACACAGCTTGTTCGCGGTCGATGAGCGACTACAGATCCTGCTCGTAGCGCACGTACGGCACGGTGCCGTCATCGTTGCTTTCGTTGCGCGGGGAGAACGGGTTCTTGCCGCGGCTGATGACGTTTTCCGCGCCGACGGTGAGCTGGCCGGACCACGGGGTGCGCCAGGTCAGGCCGATGCCCAGGCCTTCCCACTTGCCGGGCTTGCCGGGAACGTCAACCACGCGGCCGATGATGCTGCCGCTGAAATTGCCGTAGCCGGCGCCCAGGCTCAGGCTCTTGCTGTCCCATCGGTCAACGATGGCCGGTGAGGCGTCGGCCAGGGGTACCAGGCGTGCCTTGGCATAGGTGCCGGCGATGGAGACAAAGCCTTCGCGACCGATGTTCTTCTGCGCGAACACGGTCAGGTCATTCTGTTCGGCGCGCAGCGACGGGGTCTTGCTGGGCGTGGCCAGCCAGGCGGGCAGGGTCTCGCGGCCGGTGCCGGCAGTGATTCCCAGGCGGCCGGTGCCACGGTTGAGCGCGGCGGTACCGGTCAGGCGCCGGTTGGAGCCGATGGCATCATCGTCGTCGCCCAGGCTGGCCAGCATGCAATGGCTGGCCAGTCCGCTGATGCTGGAGCCGCTGCTGCTGTTGCACAGCAGGCCGAGCGAGTCGCCCGAAGACAGGCCGAACGCAGCATCGAGCGAATTGCGGCCGAAATGCCAACGTGCGCCCACGGCCTGCTCGCCGGTCGGTTCCAGGTACAGCAGGGCCTCGACCTTGCCACTGCCCTTGTTCCAGACCGGAATGACGGTGCGGGTGTCCTTGCTCTGCGCGTGCACGCCCGTGATCGCGCCAAGGGCGATCAGCAGGGCCAGCGGTAGACGCAGGAAGGTACGCATCGGACCAGTTCAGACAGTGACGGACAGTGAAAGTTCCCGCTGGGGCGGGAACTCGATCCTAGGGTGTTTATGAATTCTTAACAAGCCTTGTTCCTCCCCAGATACAAGACTCATTGGGTACTACTGAAGTCGTTCAGGTGCCGGTACAGCCCCCTGGGCACCGTGGAACAGTATGCCGAACTCCGTCAACGGAAAGTGATACTCCTGTCCGCAGAATTCGCAACGCACGTCCACTGCGCCGGTGTCTTCGGCAGCCGCACGGGCTTCCTCCTCGCCCAGCGAGACCAGCATCGAGGCGACCCGTTCACGCGAACAGGAGCAGGCGAAGGACAGGGCCTTGTCACCCACCAGCTCCGCTTTTTCCTCGTGGAACAAGCGGTGCAGCAGTTCCTCGGCCGGGGTAGCAAGCAGCTCCGCCTTGCCCAGGGTGTCGAACAGCGCGCTGGCACGGGACCAGCCATCGTCGTCGCCTTCATCGCCCGGCAGCTTCTGCAGCAGCAGGCCGGCAGCACCGTCGCGGCCGGCGGCCAGCAGCAGCCGCGTCGGCAACTGCTCGGACTGGCGGAAGTAGTCTTCGAATGCTTCATCCAGTTCCGGCGCGGTCAGTGCGACCAGGCTCTGGTAGCGCTGCGGTTCGCGCGGGTCCAGGCCGGGATTCTCGATGGTGATGGCCAGCAGGGCGTCCTGGCCCAGGTCGGTCAGGTCACGGGGGGCGTCACCGCCTTCGGCAACCTGGACGATGCCGCGCAGGGTGCCGGCGGCGGTGCATTCGGCGAACAGGGTGCGCAGCGCGGTATTGCTGCGCAGCTGGATCGACAGGCGGCCGTCCACCTTGGTGTGGCCGGTGAACAGCGCCGACGCCACGCAGGCCTCGCCGAGCAGCTCGGTTGCACTGTCCGGATACTCGCCGTGGGACTGGATGTCCTGCCAGGTGGTCTGCAGGCGCACGTGGACGCCACGGACACCGGCGTCGGGGAGCAGGAAACGGATAAGGGAATCGGATTGGGCGGTCATCGGCTCACATCGCGCGGAAACAGGGATGGTTGCCGGATAATGCGCCGACAACCAGGCATAAGAAGGATGCACCAGTAATGGGGGCAGGGGGAGAGCAGGACAAGGTAGTGGCCGCCGCCGACACGGCGCCGCGCAGGCGCTGGCGCTGGAAGCGGCTGCTGTGGCTGCCGGTGCTGTTCGTCGCTTTCAGCTGCCTGCAGGTGCTGGTGCTGCGTTTCGTCGATCCGCCGCTGTCCACGGTGATGGTCTGGCGTTTCGGCGAGGCACTGGGTGAAGGCGACTGGTCCTACCGGCTGCACTACCAGTGGCGGGACCTTGACCAGATGGCGCCGAGCCTGCCCATCTCGCTGGTGGCCGCCGAGGACCAGCGCTTCCCTGACCATAGCGGATTCGACCTGCAGGCCATTGAAAAGGCGCGCGACCACAACGCCCGGGGCGGACGCCTGCGCGGGGCCAGCACCATCAGCCAGCAGGTGGCCAAGAACCTGTTCCTGTGGCAGGGCCGCAGCTGGATCCGCAAGGGGCTGGAGGTCTGGTACACGGTGCTGATCGAAGCCTTCTGGCCGAAGCAGCGGATCCTGGAGATGTACGCCAACATCGCCGAGTTCGGCGACGGTGTGTATGGCGCACAGGCGGCGGCGCAGACATTCTGGGGCAAGGACGCCGCGCGGCTGAGCCCTGCGGAGAGTGCACGTCTGGCGGCCGTGCTGCCGGCGCCGCGCCGCTACAACGCGGCCAAGCCAGGCCCCTACGTGCAGCGGCGTGCGTCGTGGATCCAGCGCCAGGCAAGGCAGCTGGGTGGAGCGGGGTATCTGGCGGAAGACTGAGGGGCACGAGCGGTGCTGGTGGTACCTCGGTATTCGTACGGCAAGCAGGTGCCTGGAACCGTTGACTGACGGGCTGCGCGCCCGTCAACCACGTACAATCGCGCGATGACTCGCGAACGCCTTACTTTCGTCATCGCCGCGCACAACGAGGAACTGGCACTGCCCCAGCTGCATCCGCGGCTGTGCGCGGTACTGGATGGCCTGGTCGGAATCGATGGGCACATCCTGTACGTGGATGATGGCAGCAGTGACACGACCTGGTCGTTGATCACGTCGCTGGCCCAGACTGACCCGCGGGTATCGGCCCTGAAGCTGTCGCGCAACTTCGGCAAGGAGGCCGCGCTGACCGCCGGCCTGGACCAGGTGCGCGAAGGCGCGGCGATGATCCTCGACGCCGATGGCCAGGACCCGCCGGAACTGGTGCCGCAGTTCGTCGAGCGTTGGCGGGAGGGCTACGACAACGTCTACGGCACCCGCCTGGTGCGCGACGGTGAAAGCTGGAGCAAGCGTGCGACCGCGTCGATGTTCTACCGGGTTATAGGCCGCCTTTCGCGCACGCCCATTCCGGCCGATACCGGCGATTTCCGTTTGTTGTCGCCGCGCGCGCTGAGCGCACTGCGCGAGATGCGCGAACGCCACCGGTTCATGAAGGGGCTCTTCAGCTGGGTTGGTTTCCGCCGCGTGGCGGTGCCGTATCACCGGCACGCCCGCTTGGCCGGCACCAGCAAGTTCAGCTTGTGGCGGCTGTGGAACTTCGCACTGGAAGGTATTACCGGTTTTTCGACGGTCCCGCTGCGGGCGGCCACCTACATGGGGCTGGCCACAGCGGGCGTGGCTTTCGTATTTGCCATCTGGGTGATCGCCAAGGCGGCCATGTACGGCGACCGGGTGGCCGGGTGGCCGACCATGATGGCGGTGATCCTGTTCCTGGGGGGCGTGCAGTTGATCGCGCTTGGGCTTATCGGCGAGTACCTGGGGCGTCTCTACGAGGAGTCCAAGCAACGGCCGTTGTACCTGGTTGACGCATGGTTGGCCCCTTCCGTGGCAGACTCGGACCTGCAACCCACCCTGGGAGGGCAGGCAGATGACGTCGGTACGGCAACTGTTGGACGGCAAGTCCCCTGAAGTGCATGCGGTCGCGCCTGGCGCGGCGGTGATCGATGCGATCCGGCTGATGGCGCAGAAGGGCATCGGTGCGGTGCTGGTGATGGACGGACCCCGGCTGGTCGGGATCCTGTCCGAGCGTGATTACGCACGCAAGATCGTGCTACACGATCGTTCGTCGCGCGATACCGCTGTGTCGGAGATCATGACCGCGAAAGTAGTGACGGTGAGTCCCGGTGAGCAGGTGGAACACTGCCTGCAGCTGGTGACCGATTACCGCATCCGCCATCTGCCGGTGGTCGAGGGCGGGCAGGTACTGGGGGTGATTTCCATCGGTGACCTGGTGAAGTCGGTGATCGACGCGCAGCGGCGCGAGCTGGATCAGCTGCAGCAGTACATCGTGGCGGGGTGAGTTCTGTCGCTGGCGGGCCTGCGGCCCGCCGCCCGCTTTTTCAAGCAACTGCCAGATCCAAAGCCAAAGCGGCGCCTTCCTGATACGCCGGGGAGGCGTCGGGTGCGGCTGGGCAGGACACGCCGTAAACCCATCCATGGGGGCTCGGTCGGCGCATCCATGCGCCTCACGGCCCTGCCCAGCCGCACCCGATGCCTCTGGACACGTTCCTGCGAGCGCGGCGGCCTTCGCCCTGACTATCTGCCGTTGGTAGATGCCAACCTTGGTTGGCACTGCTTTTGATTCTGCTTTCTTCTTTTGATCTTGAATTCCTGCTCTCGTTTCGCGCGCGCAGGAAACTGTCGGGAGGGTGACGGGTGGCCCAGGCAGGACCGTTGGCGCCATGAATGGCGCCATCGAGCCCCCATGGATCGGTTCACGGCGTGTCCTGCCTGGGCCACCCGTCACCCTCGTCCCATTTGCAGTACGGCGCCGAACACCCGCTTTGCTTCACTTCGCGTAGTGCCCACCGCAGTCGGCATCCTTGCCCGGCCCCAGTTCGATGGTGGCCAGCAGTGCCGCCGGCGGCGCGATGCTGCCCAGCGTCAACGCCACCGCACCCCGGATACCCAGCGCCTTGAAGTCCGGGCGGAACGACGGGTCCTTGAAGGTGCCGCCGATGCGCAGCGGCGAGCGCAGCACCAGGATGCTCCTGTCCTTCGGTCGTGGCTTCAGCAGCAGGTCCAGTGTTTCATCGCGGAGGCTGACATCGCCCTCGCCGAGGATGATCGTATCGGTGGTGTCCACTGCCATCGACCGGGTATGCATCAGGCCCTCGCGCACGCCGAAATCGGCGAAAGCGCAGCGCAGCGGAATCTGTTTGTCGCCGGTGAACAGGAATTTCAGCGACTCGGTGATGTCCAGCCCCGCCACTTCCATCAGCAGGTTGCCGACATGGCCGCGGCCCATGCCCAACGCCACGTTGCCGCTGCTGCTGCCGAGCATCGCCGCGATCGAGTTGCCGTTGCCGGTCAGGTCAATGGCGCCGCTGATCCCCCCCTTGGCCTGCTCGGCCAGCTTGGCATCGGGGAACAACTGGCCCAGCTGCACGCCGCGCACGCTGGCTTTCAACGAGGTTGCGATCTGCGGGCGACGTGCGTCCATGCGGATCGTGCTGCGGATGTCGCCGCCAGCAACGCCGAAGTTCAGCGGGTCCAGCCGCAGTACACCATCATCCAGCAGCAGGTGTGCATCCATGTCGTCCAGCGGCAGCTTCGGCGCATTGATGCGCTGGGCCTTCCAGCGTACGTCGGCATCCATCGCGCGCAGCTTGCCGAGGTTGTACGGGGTGGCCGGCAACACCTTTGCGCTGGCGGCCACACGTGCGGCCTCGGCCCGCTGTTCTGCATTGGCGGTCTCGCCGCCACCGGTCTTCGGGGGGGCACCGACGAAGCCTGCGAGGTCATCGAAATCGAGGCGGCGCGACACCAGGTTCGCGGTCATCCGGGGGCGTTCCCTGGAGACATCGAACTGCACATCGCCGCCCAGGTCGCTGTCGCCGACTTTGCCGGTGAAGCGCTCGTAGCGCCACACCTGGTGATCGCGCTTCAGGCGGCCATCCAGTGCGTAGGGCGGGGAAGGCGGAATGGCGATGCCCAGCAATGGATACAGGTCGGCCAGGTCGTTGCCGCTCAGCGCGAACTGCAGGTCGAACACCTGCAGCTGGAACGGGTTGGTCAAAGTGCCAGTGGCAACGGCATGGGTGGCTCCGGCGCGGCCATCCAGATGGATGCGGAAAGGATGGGCGCTGTCGGTCAGTTCCAGCGGCGATTCGGTGCCACCGCTCAGGGTAAATGGATTGCCCTGCCATCGGCCTTTGCCGGCCACCATCAACGGTGGTGCAGCGTCGGCCTGTTTCGGTTGCCCGCTGCGCACGTTCACCAGAATGTCGGTGCGGCCGAGTGCGTCGAGGAACTGCAGGCGACCATCGTCGATGAGCAGGCGCTTGAGCTGCGGCGTGGCGCCCCCCTTGCTGTCGCCGAGAAAGTCCCAGTTGCCGGGGTCACCTTTGCGCGGGGCGGTTTCCAGCAGTACGTCCGGGCGGGTCAGGCGCACTTCGGGCAATTGCACACTGCCACGCAGCAGCGGCCACACCCGCACGTCGATCTCGACCCGGTCTGCGCTGGCCATGCTCGGCTGTTTCGCCCAGGGCGCATTGGCGAAAGTGAGGGTATCGGCGCGCACGGTGGTGGTACGGCCGAGGTCGACATCCAGGTTGCCGATGTGCAGGGCGCGGCCGGTGCGCGCCTGTACCGCACGTTCGACCGGGCCCTTGAACCAGTTCCAGTCCCACAGGGCGATGAGGACCAGCAGTGCTGCGAACAGGAACACCAGCACGGCGAGCCAGCGCTGCCCGCGGGGACCGGGGCGACGCAGGCGCCAGCGCGGCGCCTTGGGAGCAGCAGGAGCAGAGGCAGCATTCACGCTGCCATGGTTGCCCCATCGGGGTGGACGGGGCGCGAAGCGATCATGTGCATGGCGTGCAGGGCGAACGCTTGCTTGCCAGACAGGGCCTGGCGCTACCGTTGATCAGGGATCACAGCACCTGTCGGGTCACTGCAACGAAGTGGCAGACGCTGCCACCGATCACGAACAGATGCCAGATCGCATGCGAATAGGGGATGGATTCGCGGTGGTAGAAGTACGTGCCCAGGGTATAGGACAGGCCTCCGCCGAACAGCCAGGCAAGCGTCCCACCATCGATCGAGGCCCACATCGGCTTGATCGCCACCACCACCAGCCAGCCCATGGCGATGTAGATCACCGTGGACAGCAGCTTGAAGCGGCCGGTGTAGAACAGCTTGAACACCACGCCGCCGAGCGCCAGCGCCCAGATCGCGGTGAACATGCCCCAGCCCCAGGGGCCGCGCAGGCCGATCAGGGTGAACGGGGTATAGGTACCGGCGATCAGCACATAGATCGCGCAATGGTCGAACACCTTCAGGCGGCCCTTGGCCTGCGGGTGCTGGATGGCGTGGTACAGCGTGGAGGCGGTGTACAGCAGCAGCAGGGCGATGCCGAACACGATCGCACTGGCCAGCTGCCAGCCATCGCCGTAGATCGCGGCCAGGGTGATCAACACCGCGCTGGCGGCCAGGGCAAGCACCGCACCCAGCCCGTGGGTCAGGGCGCTGGCAATTTCTTCGCGGATCGAATCAACGGACGTCGTGGACATGGCATGGGCATCGTCTGCAGGGAGGGGGACCTGCACCCCCCTATCATCGCCGCGATGGCGGGCGCGTGCACCCCCGCCACCGTATGGTCGCTGCAATCAGTTGCCGGTGACCGTATGCGCGGCTTCACGGGTTGCCGAGAAACGCACGTCCGGCGCACGTTCCTGCGCCAGCTGCAGGTTGACCCGGGTCGGCGCCAGGTAGACCAGGTGGCCGGCCGCGTCGAGGGCCAGGTTCAGCGCGTTCTTCTCGCGGAACTCCTCCAGCTTCTTCTCGTTGCTGCAGTGGACCCAGCGCGCCGTGGTCACGCTGACCTGCTCGAAGGTGGCTTCCACGCCGTATTCGTCCTTCAGGCGGTAGGCAGCCACATCGAACTGCAGCACGCCCACCGCACCCAGGATCAGGTCGTTGCTGGTCAGCGGACGGAAGAACTGGGTCGCGCCTTCCTCGGACAGCTGTGCCAGGCCCTTCTGCAGCTGCTTGAGCTTGAGCGGATCGCGCAGGCGGGCGCGACGGAACAGTTCCGGGGCGAAGTTGGGGATGCCGGTGAAGGTGATCGCCTCGCCTTCGGTGAAGGTGTCGCCGATGGAAATCGTGCCGTGGTTGTGGATGCCGATGACATCGCCCGGCCACGCCTCGGCGGCGATTTCACGGTCGCTGGCCATGAAGGTCAGCGCATTGGCCAGCTTCATGTCCTTGCCGGTGCGCACGTGCAGGGTCTTCATGCCGGCAGTGAACCGGCCCGAGCAGACGCGCATGAACGCCACGCGGTCACGGTGCTGCGGGTCCATGTTGGCCTGGATCTTGAACACGAAGCCGGTCAGCTTCGGCTCCTGCGGGGCGACTTCGCGACCGGTGGTGGAGCGCGCCTGCGGCGACGGTGCGTGTTCGACGAAGAAGTCCAGCAGCGGCTGCACGCCGAAGTTGTTCACGCCCGAACCGAAGAATACCGGGGTCTGCTTGCCGGCCCGGTAGGCCTGCAGGTCGAACGGGTGGCTGGCACCCTGCACCAGTTCCAGTTCGTCGCGCAGGTCGGCCAGCATCCGCTCGCCGATCTTCTCGGCCAGCCCGGGCGAATCGATCGAGGGGAAGATGGTCGAATCCTGACGGGTGAAGTTGCGGCCCTGCTCGTAGAGATGCACTTCGCCGGTGATCAGATGGACCACGCCCTTCAGGCGCTGGCCCATGCCGATCGGCCAGGTGACCGGTGCGCACTGGATGCCGAGCACGCTTTCAACCTCGTCCAGCAGGTCGATCGGCTCCTTGCCCTCGCGATCGAGCTTGTTGATGAAGGTCATGATCGGGGTGTCGCGCAGGCGGCACACTTCCATCAGCTTGATGGTGCGCTCTTCCACGCCCTTGGCCACGTCGATCACCATCAGCGCCGAGTCCACCGCAGTCAGCACGCGGTAGGTGTCCTCGCCGAAGTCGGCGTGGCCCGGGGTGTCGAGCAGGTTGATGATCTTGCCTTCGTACGGGAACTGCATCACCGAGGAGGTGACGGAGATGCCGCGCTCCTTTTCCAGCGCCATCCAGTCCGAGGTGGCGTGGCGGGCAGCCTTGCGGCCCTTCACCGAGCCGGCCATCTGGATCGCGCCTCCGAACAGCAGCAGCTTTTCGGTCAGCGTGGTCTTGCCGGCGTCAGGGTGGGAAATGATGGCGAACGTGCGGCGACGCGACGCTTCGGTGGCGACTTCGGACATGGCAGTGGCGCCCGCACGGGGCGCTTTTCAAAGAGATAAGCGCCCGATTATACCGGCCTGCCGGCGTCGGCGGGTCAGCGCCCGGCGCTGGCGTCCCCGCTGCCCTCACGGGCGAAGTGCAATTCGCCCTGCGGGGCGAGGATGCGCACCGGCACCGAGCGCAGCGCCATGCCCCGGTTGAGCTGCACCACGAAGTGCAGGTGCGGTGCGGTGCTGTAGCCACTGTTGCCGGACAGGCCGATCGGCTGCCCAGCCTGCACGGCCTGGCCGGGACGCACGCGCATGCCGCCGGCCTGCAGGTGGGCGTACATCGCCATGCTGCCGTCGCTGTGCAGGATACGAACGAAGTTGGCGCGTCCGGCATCGCGTTCACGGTCCAGGCCATTGCCGCGGAAACCGTCCTGTACCTGCATCACCGTACCCTCGCGGGCGGCCAGGACCTGCGTTGCTTCGGGCAGGGCAAAGTCGATGGCGTCGCGGTTCTCCTCGTCATCGTGGCTGAACCGGCCCTGCGGCGCCTGGTCCACGCGCAGCTGGGCAGCCTGGAACGGCAGGCGATAGGCGACGTCTCCGGCGCGCGCGGCCGGATTGCCCGGCACCGACTGCAGACGAAGATCCAGTGCCTTGCCGTTGGCAGGAGAGGGAAGATGGCCCACCACCAGGCTGCCGGTGGCCTGCACCAGTGACTGCAGCGGCAGGCCCTCCACCTGTGTGCCGGGGGCGGCGCGCAGCTCGATCTGCACCGGGCCGGACAGTGGGTTGTCGATTCGCGCCTGCCACTGGTCGCCCAGCGACTGCAGGCGCAGGCGGGCCATCGGCGCCGCGTGCGGCGTGGCGCCGGCCGTGCGCGCGGCCGGCGTCTGTG